>JAABUZ0100001220.1_pt1 | contig 50650 bp, 46 predicted proteins | sample 5562091 | NCBI WGS metagenome assembly JAABUZ01 (sample SAMN12813069, study PRJNA571459) | rock metagenome | isolation source: Antarctica rocks | place: Antarctica: Victoria Land, Linnaeus Terrace sud | collected 2015-12-21 | reverse complement strand
TCATGACTGGTTCCTGCGCCATGTCCCCATGGACAAGCACATCCTGCGTGGATGGCTCAAGGCTGGATTCATGGAGCAGCGGGTCGTCCACCCCACGCTGGATGGGACGCCGCAGGGCGGGATCATCTCGCCCGTGCTTGCGAATCTGGCCCTCGATGGCCTGGAGCAGGTGCTCCAACGCCGTTACCCGAAGAGCAATGCACGCGGGAGAGCCACGCGAGTGAACCTCGTCCGGTACGCAGACGACTTCATCATCACGGGTCGCAGCAAGGACCTGCTGGAAACGGAGGTCACGCCGCTCGTGGAAGCGTTCCTGGCCGAGCGAGGACTTGAGCTCTCCGCGGAGAAGACACGGGTCGTCCACATCGAAGAGGGGTTTGACTTCCTGGGGCAGAACGTCCGTAAGTATCGGGGAAAGCTGCTCATCAAGCCGGCAAAGGCCAATGTGAAAGCGTTCCTGGCAAAGGTGCGCCTGATCATCAAGACCAATAAGGGAGTGTCTGCCGGGAACTTGATCGTGCAACTGAATCCGGTGATTCGTGGTTGGGCGCTGTACCATCGCCATGTGGTGAGCAAGAAGACGTTCCGCTCGGTCGATCGGGAGATCTTCCAGGCGCTCTGGCAATGGGCCCGACGGCGGCACGCCAAGAAAGGCAGCCGGTGGATCAAGGAGAAGTACTTCCGGACGGTGGGGACCCGGACGTGGACCTTCGTCGGCATGACCAGCAACGACCAGGGGCGCAAACCACTCCATGATTTGGTCTACGCAGTCGACGTGCCGATCGTGCGCCACGTCAAGATCCGGGGCTCAGCCCATCGTTACGACCCGGTATGGGAGTCGTACTTCGAGCAGCGTCTGGGGGTGAAGATGGCAGCAAACCTGCGCGGACGGCGACAGCTGTTATCCCTGTGGAAGCAGCAGAATGGCGTCTGCCCAGTCTGCCGTCAGATGCTCACCGTACTCGGGGAGTGGCACAACCACCACAAGGTCTGGCGCTCCAAGGGCGGCAGCGATAGCGCGGACAACCGCGTCTTGGTTCACCCCACCTGCCACAGGAAACTCCATAGCCCTGCCGTGGCGGAACCCCGTCCCGTGATAGGGGCGGAATCAGAGATGTGAGCCCGATGTGGAGAAATTCACTCGTCGGGTTCTGAGGGGAGGGAACGGCGGCAACGCCGTTCCTTTACCCGGCGGGCGGGCGAACTTCGATCTCCTCCGCCGACGCGTGCTCCGCGCGGCATAGGGTACCGTGCTCCACGACGCGATCCTGCCGACCTGCACCCGATTCATCAACTTTGCGGGAGACCCCCTGTCATGTGAGCAGGTCCAGGCAAGGAGTTCTACATTGACGCCACCAAGGTCCAGGCCAACGCCTCCCTCGACTCCATGAAGCCGCGCTTCGCGGTCGACGAGCACCTTCGGAATCTCTTTGAGGCTGCGAATGATGCTGGTCCGCAGCCCAGCACTTCCTGTGCCCCCTCTATGCGAGGTACCTGTGCCCCCTTGCACGCGTTCGTCACGCGTCTGCTGGACTGGACCGAGGGTTCACAAAAACTTGACGCCGGAGGCCCACAGTCATGCTCGCTTAAGCGAGCGTATGAATGGCGCGCGCTGAGAGCGCCTGGTTGGCCACTCGGTCACCTGTTCACACCTCCGTAGCAAGCGGGCCACAGTCCTGTAACATTCGATCTCGATAATGTTACGAAAGAAAGTTTCATACACTACTGGTTTGGAGGAGTACATGACCTTTGTTACCTTGCGGAAGCGAGTTGGCTTTACCCTGCTTGCTCTGATCCCATTAGCGCTTGCCCCGGCCTCACCGAGTCTGGCCACTGCGAGCACTGTCTCGCACGTCGAACACGTGTTACTGCTCTCCGTCGACGGCCTTCATCAGTCTGATCTCGACTTGTATGTTCATCGTCATCCGAACTCGTCGCTCGCCACTCTCGTTTCCCATGGCGCCGAGTTCACGGCGGCCCAGACGCCTGTGCCGTCGGACTCCTTCCCTGGAATGATCGCGCAAGTAACCGGTGGTAATCCATGGACCACTGGGGTCTACTACGACGACTCGTATAACTCCGCTCTGCTCCCCGCAGGCACCAAGAACTGCTCCGGGGTGGCGCTAGGAGCTGAGGTCACCTACTTCGAGGCGCTCGATCGCGACCCGTTGGCGCTTGATGCGGGGCAGGGGCTAGCCGGGCTTCCCGAATCGATCCTCGACATGACCGGAACCCCGCAAGATCTCATCGATCCGAGCCAGCTGCCGGTTGACCCAACGACCTGTAAGCCCGTTTACCCCCACCAGTACTTGCGGGTCAATACCATCTTCGAGGTCGCTCGCGCCGCCGGACTGCGAACGGCTTGGTCCGACAAACACCCGGCGTATGAGATTCTGAACGGGCCATCGGGGACCGGAGTTCAAGACCTGTTTACGCCTGAGATTAACAGCCAGGCGTCCGTCTCCGGTTCGGACTGGACCAAGGACAACGCCTTGACCCAACTCTACGACAGCTACAAGGTGCAGGCGGTCCTCAACGAGATCCATGGCTTCGACCACAGCGGAAAGAACCACCTGGGAACTCCAGCCATCTTCGGCATGAATTTTCAGACTGTGTCAACTGCCGAGAAGCTGCTCGCCGGTGGCTACATGACCGATGGAGTTACCCCCAGCCCGCTCCTCGCCGGTGCGCTCGACTACATCAATAACCAGGTCGGCCTGATGCTCGGCGAACTGAACCTGAGTAACACAGTGGTTATCCTGTCGGCGAAGCATGGACAGTCCCCCAACGATCCAACAAAGCTTACCCGTATCGACGACGGAAAAATCATCGACGCGCTCAATGCCGCGTGGAAAGCGGCCAACCACGCTGGTAATCTGGTTGCCTTTTCGGTCAATGACGACGCCATGCTTATCTGGCTGAGTGATCGGAGCCAGGCCGCGGCTGACTTTGCGAAGCACTTCCTCCTCAATTATTCAGGCACGGGAAACGACATCACTGGAGCATCGAAGGCCTATACCCAGTCTGGCTTGGCCACGGTGTATGCCGGCGCCGACGCAGCCGCTTACTTCCACATTCCCGCTGGCGACACGATTGAAAATCAGCGCGTCCCCGACCTCTACGGCATCACCCAGGTCGGCACCGTGTATACGGGCGGTAAAGGCAAAATCGCTGAGCACGGGGGTGCCAACCCGCAGGACCGCAACGTCCCGCTGGTAGTGTCGGGTGGCAACGTCCATCCGCTGGTCTCTGTGGGGCAGGTCGAGACCACGCAGATCGCCCCGACGATTCTTGCTCTCCTCGGGCTCAATCCGCAAAGTCTTCAGGCCGTGCAGAAAGAGCAGACTCAGACACTGCCACTTGATGGCCTTGCTTCGACGAGCCGGCAGAAGTTTACTGTGACCTTCACCACCGCGCAGCCCGGCCAGGGCGCGGTGTATTTCGGCTCGGGCCCTGGCTGCAGCGGCCTAGTGGAGGCTGCGACGCAGGACAGCGGGGCCGGCACAACCTCCCACACCGTGGTGGTGCAGGGCAACGATCTCCCCGGTTCCGTCGGCGACAACGGGATCGTTCCAGGGGCGACATACTGGTACGAGACAGTCTCGATAACCCCGTCGGGGCAGGTAATTGACAACAATAATGGACGATGTTATTCGGTGACGATTCCGACCACATAGTCCTGGATCGCAGTGACAGACCCTCTGCCAGTTGATGGTAGGGGGTCTGTCGTAACCTCCAAGCCTAGTCCCAGCGCCTATCTCAGGAGACGGTCCACGACGAGATTGGCTTTGCAACTCGAACGAGAGCGGCCGGTCGTGAGATGATCATCGCGCTCTAAAAAGAGATGATCTCTGTCAAAGGGGCCCTCTCGGACCACGAACTGACGCCTATCGTGGTCGTCGAGCGTTGTGGCAAGCCGGACTATTCATGGTCTCTGCGACCGCTGGGGCAGCTTAGCACTCTGCTGATACCAGGTCAACGTCGATCCGTCGTCTCGACGGATTCAGAACCGCGCTGGTAATGAAAGCACAACGACCTCACAACAATTCCGTAACTTCGGATTGGTACCTTTGTCGTGAGTAGAGGAAAAGGAGAGGTCTGTGACAATCCGTTCGTTTTTGCATCCGGCGAGTCGATGTCTTGGCAGTGCGCTGGCCCTCGTGGCGGCCAGTCTGGTCGTCAGCAGCCCGGCCGTAAACGGCCCATTCCATACCGAGTCAATCGCCCCAATTGCTCATGCCCAGACCGGCTGTGCCCTGAATTCTCCCGCCGGCGCCACCACGCACGTCATCTACCTTCAGTTTGACAATGTGCACCTTACCCGGGACAATCCAAATGTCCCATCGGATCTCGAGCAGATGCCACACTTGCTGAACTTCATCAAGTCTAACGGCACCCTCATTACACATCAGCACACCCCGCTGATCTCGCACACTGCCGTCGATATCGTGTCCTCGCTGACCGGGCTCTATGGCGACCGCCAGGGTATGCCGATTGGGAATGGCTTTGATTACTATGGCCCTGACGGCGTACCTCATCACAAAAGCTCGTTTGTGTACTGGACCGATCCGGTCTCCGGCATCGACAAGAACTTCGAAATGATCACCCCCAATGGGGGTAACGCTCCTGCCCCATGGGTGCCGTATACCCGGGCAGGCTGCAACTTCGGCAGCGTGTCGATGGCCAACACCGCCCTGGAGAATACAGCAGGCGACATCAGCACAGTGTTCGGTTCTATCTCTCCTCAGGCGGACGAGGTGAAGAGCAACCCCGACCAGGCCTATGCCGACTTCGTGGGAGTCGCAGTGCACTGTAGCCAGAGCAGCACCATGTGCTCCTCGGCAAACGGTGGGCAGCCAGATCAATTGTCGAGTGAGACCGGCGGGTACAACGGCTACAATGCACTGTTCGGTCATAAATCGTTGGCCCCGCAGATCAGCCCAAGCGGTCCCGTTACCGATCTCAATGGCCAGGTGATCAAGAACGCCGATTCGAGCCTGGTTGGTTTTCCTGGCTTTTCACCAACTGCGTCGCAGTCGCTCGGCTACGTTGCCGCCATGCAAGAGCACGGAGTGCCGGTCACCTACGCGTATATCGCTGACGCGCACGACAATCAGTCCGGCGACAATGCGTTCGGACCAGGTGAGGCAGGGTACGTGGCCCAGCTCAAGTCGTACGACGAAGCGTTTGGGAAGTTTTTCACCCGTCTGCAAGGTGACGGCATCACGCCGAAAAACACACTGTTCGTCGTCACTGCCGACGAAGGCGATCATTTTGTGGGCGGCGCACCGACCAGTGCCACGTGTGATGGTGTGACGGAGGCGTGTACCTACACCAAGATTGGTGAACTGCAGATCAGCCTGCAGGATCTCCTGGCCAAGCAAGCGGGGGTCACTACCCCCTTTGATTACGCCTACGACATGGCGCCCAGCGTGTATCTCAACGGCCAGCCACTTCGTGACTCCTCCACCGTCCGTACCTTCGAGCGGGCGACGGCCAAACTGACCGCGGTCAATCCGATCACCGGGACAACGGATACGTTGCCCCGCTATCTCGCCGACCCGGTAGAGTTGAAACTGCTCCACATGGTGAACGGTGACCCGGCGCGGACTCCAACCTTCACCATGTTTGCCGATCCTAGCTACTGGTTCGCGTCATACGGTGGAAAGTGCAATCCCGATTGCGTCCAGGAAAGTGCTACTCACGCGTGGAATCACGGAGGCGTCGCCCCCGAGATCAATACGACCTTTCTTGGCATGGTGGGACCGGGCGTGCGGGCACGGGGCACGGACGACGCGACCTGGTCGGATCACACGGATACTCGCCCGACAATGATGGCTCTTCTCGGCCTCCACGACGACTACGTGCACGACGGTCGTGTGCTCTACGAGGATCTCCAGACCAAACACGCCAAGAATCGCAAAGCGCAGCCCGCTAATCAGAAAACCCTCCTCTCTTTGGGGCGAGTGTTCACCCAGCTCAACAGCCCCGTGGGAACCTTCGGACTCTCGACCCTGGCTCTGTCGACCCGAGGTTTGGCTAGTGGAAGCGCGACCGACGACGGGACCTACACGGCAACCGAGAAAACGCTCACCGATTTAGGTGTCCGACGCGACTCGCTGGTGTCTCAGATCGCTTCGTTGCTTCAGGACATGCAGTTCGGACCGAGCAGCCTCGACCAGGGCAGAGTAAAACAACTTATCACTCAGGGCCGCACGCTGCTCAAGGACGCCATGCATGCCGCAGGAAACTAGGACGGCACTACTGCCCTAAGGCCGGAATGGGAGAGAAGCGCACGCGATCTCAGCCTCTACCTGCGTAACGTTTCCATCACACGGTGGCAACAGGTTTGTAACAACACCTGACTACGCTACAGAGGTGGGCGTCTCCGCTCTGCACACCGCGAGAGACCAGGCGCTGTTTACATGAATCGAAAGGTGAGGACAGATGAGAGCAACTCGTTTTCGCTATGGCGTGACCTCCGCGGCAATTCTAACTTTCGGCAGCTACTTCTTTAGCGGAGCTAACACTGGGCCGGCACGAGCGCAAACGAGTGTGTCGACTATCTCAGGCGTAGACACCTCCGCGGCGGCTTTAGTGAGTACCACCACCCCGATCAAGCACGTGGTGGTCCTGTATCAGGAGAACGTGTCGTTCGACCACTACTTCGCGACCTACCCCAATGCGGCCAACCCGGCCAACGAGCCCGCATTTAGCGCCAGCCCGAACACTCCATCGGTAAACGGCTTGAGCGGTCCCCTGCTCACCCACAATCCAAACAGTGTGCAGCCGTTCCGCCTGGATCGTACCCAGGCATTGACCTGCGATCAGAACCACGACTACACGGCCGAACAAAAGGCATTCGACAATGGCCTGATGGATAAGTTCGTTGAATTCACCGAAGGCAAAGCGTTTAACAGCGCCCAATACTGCCCAAATGGCGCCACCATGGGCTACTTTGACGGCAACACCGTAACAGCTATGTGGAACTATGCCCAGAGTTACGCTATGAGTGACAACTCCTATAACACGGTGTTTGGCCCCTCCACCCCCGGCGCTCTGGCGCTGACCGCCGGTGATACCGCGGGTACTACATGCGGGCCGTCATCTGCTGTCTACGGAGTCAGTCCCTGCCCCGCCGGCTCACCTGTCCCTGCTGCATCCGGTGGAAGCGGCGCCGTCTACAGCGACGCGGATCCGTATTACGACGACTGCTCCAAGGGCGGACCCACCGACAAGAGCAAGACCATCGCCCAGACCGGCAAAAACGCCGGCGATCTGTTGAACGCCAAGGGAATCACCTGGGGCTGGTTCCAGGGTGGCTTCGACGACTGCACAGCTAAACACGTCGATATCGCGTACGACCAGTCGGTCGGTATCAACCCGGCGACCGATCCGAACACCACCGGGGACTACAATCCCCATCACCAGCCGTTCCAATACTTCGCCCAAACCTCCAATCCGCACCACCTGCGACCCAGCAGCATCGCTGCCATCGGCCACACCGACCAGGCGAACCACCAGTACGACATGAATGACTTCTGGGCGGCGGCCGATGCGGGGAATATGCCCGCGGTCGCCTTCCTCAAGGCGCCGAACTATCAGGATGGCCACGCCGGCTACTCGAATCCCCTGGATGAGCAGAATTACATAGTGACGACTATCAACCACCTCCAGCGCTTGCCCTCCTGGAATAGTACGGCGGTGATCATCAATTACGACGACTCGGATGGCTGGTATGACCACGTGATGGGGCCGATCGTCAGCCACTCCAACACGAAGCTGGACGTGAACTGCGGCTCGAGCAGTACCGGTCCCGCCGCCCGCTGTAACTACGGCCCGCGCTTGCCGTACATCGTGATCTCTCCCTGGGCCAGGACCAATTATGTGGATCACACGCTGACCGACCAGTCCTCCACGCTGCGCTTCATTGAAGATAACTGGCTCGGCGGCCAGCGTACCGGCGCCACATCCTTTGACAACCTCGCCGGCTCCATCACAGGCATGTTCGACTTCAAGCAGGCGGTAGCCAATGGGCACAGTCTGACGCTTGATCCCACCACCGGTGCGGCAGTTGCCGCCAGCCCCCCCGGTCGGTCGTCGCCGTACTTCCTTGTCTCCTTCAGCAGCAAGAACCCGGGGCAAGGAACCGTCAACTTCGGGCCATCCTGCTCAGGGTTAGTGGAGACCGCCACGATGGATTCGGGACGAGGCTCAACCGCGCATACCGTCACCGTTATAGGGAACGAGCTCTCTGGCACGGTTGGCGACATCGGCATTACGCCAGGGGCAACCTACTACTACCAGACAGTCACTACCACTACCACTGCCTCGGGAAAAGAGGTGGACAACAACAATGGACGGTGCTATCAGGTAACCGTTCCCGCAGTCTAACTGGATCGGCAGGACCACATATCCTCGGGAGGGAAGAGCGCCCAGTGCCTCTCCCTCCCGCGCTCTTTGGTATGGAGTAGGATCCACCTCACAGCAGTACCAATCTGAACAGTGCGCAGGATGGCGGGTTGCCCCGCCATCCTGCTGGTGATCGATGATAGTGTCTTTGAGTATCACTTCAGGGAATCGATGCCCCGCCCTGTGAAGGAGCGGTGGAGCGCCGTGGTAACCAGATACGGCAGTAGCTCTTGAAAGGGATCCGCGTGGCGAAGATCTTGATCGTTGAAGACGACGCGAGCCTGCGTGAAGCCTTGGTCTACAATCTGCGCCAAGAGAACTACACGCCCATCGCCGCCGAAGACGCTGCCAGTGCAGTGCTAGCGGCGCGGCGCGACTACCCAGATCTCATCGTTTTGGATCTCATGCTGCCCGGCGGCAGTGGTTTCGACGTCTGCCGCACCATCCGCACCTTTAGCGCAGTTCCTATTATCATGCTGACGGCGAAGGATGAGAGCGTGGATCGCGTCTTAGGACTGGAGATCGGCGCCGACGACTATATCACGAAGCCGTTCGGTTTGAGGGAGCTCCTGGCCCGCATTAAGGCAAATTTGCGGCGGGTTGAATTGGACCATGGGGAGGGCAGGGATACAGTTGTCGCGCACGGTGGCGTGATCGTAGATCTGGCAAGCCGGAACGTGCAGGCAGGAGGCCGGACGGTTGAGTTGCAGCCGAGAGAGTATGACCTGCTTATCTATCTGATGCGGCACCCCGGCAAGGTGCTGACCCGAGAAGCCCTGTTGGCGGGCGTATGGGGACATGACTTCGTGGGGCGGCGAACGGTGGACGTTCATGTGCGCCGCGTACGCGCAGCTCTGGAAGAGGTAGGGGCAGAAGATCCGATCCGAACTGTGCATGGCGTGGGTTACGCCTTGGACCCTTAGGGTGGCTCCGAGATTACGTGGTACCAGCCGGCGGAGAGTAGAAAACGAGGGCCGGCATTCTGGCCGGCCCTCGTTCGCACCGTGCGCTAAGATTCGGACGCTCTATTTGACCGTCTTGAGCGAGGTCGCTGCTAGTTTCTGGATGTTCTTGGGGAGGGGCACGTAGCTCAGGGCCCCAGCGTACTTCTGACCGGTGGTCGTGATCCACTCCAGCAACTTCACCAAGGCCTTTCCCTTCGCGGAATCTGACTGATTCTTATACACCATGGCCCAGGTATACCCGCAGATCGGATAGCTGTTAGCGCCCTTGGCGTTGACGATACTGAAGTGGGTAGGGTTCACTGATGAGCGCGACGAGGCCGCAGACCTCACGGTGCCGATTGAGTCGGCCACAAACTTATGGCTCCGGTTCTCCAGCATGGCTTGCTTCATGTGGTTTTGAACAGCATACGCGAGCTCGACATAGCCTACCGTGCCCGGTACCTGCTGCACCGCGGCTGCCACGCCCTCATTACCCTTGCCACCGACGCCTCCCGGAAAGGCTACGGCCTTCCCGGTTCCCACCTGGCCACGCCACTGATCGCTGACGTTGCTGAGGTAGTCGGTGAAAATATAGGTCGTACCGCTACCATCCGAGCGGTGCGCTGTGGTTATCTGTAGGTCGGGGAGTTTCACCTTTGGATTCAGTTTCTTGATGGATGTATCGTTCCATTTGGTGACCGTTCCGATAAACATGCCGGCGATAATGTCCGGGCTGAGATGCAGCCCGGTCTTCACGCCTGGAAGGTTGTAGACGATTGACTCACCACCCAGTGCAACCGGGATCTGAACCACCGGAGCCCCGGCCTTTGCCAACTCGGTCGGATTCATCGGGACATCACTGGCGCCGAAGTCCACGGTCTTGGCCTGGAACTGCGCGATGCCGCCGCCACTCCCAATGGACTGATAGTTGACGCTGACACCCTTCTGGGTCTTATAGACATCAAAGGCCTTGGAGAAGAACGGATAGACAAAGGTCGACCCGGCACCAGAGAGACTGGTGACAGCGTGTGGCCGGGCAGCCAGCGCAGGGGTGAACAGAGCACTTCCTACTACCGTCGCTGCGGCAATGGACGTTATAAACCGGCGAGTCATATACGATCTCCTTCTTACTTCGCTTCCAGCGGTGCGGAGCTTCCGCACGTACTCCATTGTCCAAAGCTCTTATTGCAGAATTGTTACTGACTCTTTAACGGATGGTTAGGAAGTCATTGCTATGCCTTGCAGGCCCGTCTCGCAGCGGCTCGGCAACAAGGTGTTAATAGTGCTGTAATAATTTGGAAACATGTTGTCTCCTAAACTGGGGCGTGATTCCAATTACGGTCTCGAAGTGTAGGAGAACGGACTTTGGCTGAAACAAGCGACAAGATGAGGACGCCGATTATCGTTGGCACGGGTAAGGGACTGGTGGGTCGCCCCACAAGGGAAGATGGTGTCCGCCCACAGGGCCTGGATCAACTGGCTGACCAAAGCGCCATAGGGCGGGCGGCGGCCCGGACACCGCATCCCCCGGCCCGCGCCTCCAATATAGGCGACCGGATATTTGGAATCGTCACCACCGGCTTCGCTGCGCTCATTATGGCCGCGCTCTTCGCCATGGTCGCAATCCTTTTTTATAACGCCAAAGATTCGATCGGGACCTTCGGGTTCTCGTTTGTTACGACGAGCACTTGGGATCCGGTGCGCAACATTTTCGGCGGATTTCCTGCCATCCTCGGTACCTTATATTCTTCATTTTTGGCTCTGCTCTTGGCCGCCCCGATTGGACTGCTGGTCGCGCTCTATCTGGTAGAGATGGCGCCGATTCGCCTGCGCTTTGGGCTTGGCTTTCTGATCGAGCTCTTGAGTGCTGTGCCCAGCATTGTCTACGGCTTGTGGGCGCTGTTCATTCTGGTGCCCTTGGTGCGCCAGTACATCCAACCGCCGCTGGTCGATCACTTTGGTAATACGCCCTTCTTCTCGGGATATCCCATCGGGCTGGGAATGCTCCCGGCGGCCCTCATCCTGGCGGTGATGGTTTTGCCAACCATCGTGGCACTCAGCCGGGATGTTCTCCAGGCGGTGCCAGGTCATCAGCGAGAAGCCATGCTGGCTCTGGGCGCGACTCGCTGGGAAACCGCCTGGAAGGTGGTGGTCCCCTATGCTCGCTCCGGCATCGTTGGCGCCGTGATGCTCGCACTGGCTCGCGCAGTGGGTGAGACCATGGCAGTGCAGATGGTAATCGGCAATACGCAGCACATCAGCTGGTCGCTTTTCAATCTTGCCACCACCATGCCAGCGACCATTGTGAATCAGTTTTCCGAAGCGTCGCCCGGTTCCTTGTATATCGCTGCGCTGGTTGAGCTCGCGCTCCTGCTGATGGTCGTGACGGTGCTGTTGAACGCGGTGGCGCGGCTGTTGGTCTGGACCGTTACTCGGAAGTACCACGCATGATTGCTCCCACTGTCAATCGACAATTTATCCTGCGCAAGGCCAAGGACCGGGGCGGCACCATCCTGGGATTACTGTGCGTGGTCGTGGCGCTTATTCCGCTTGGTGCCCTGCTCGGCTACGTGCTGGCGCAGGGAGGCACATCCGTGAATCTGGCCTTCTTCACGGAGTTGCCGAAGCCTGCCGGGGAGAGCGGGGGCGGAATGTCGAACGCCATTTCAGGCACGCTCCTACTCATCGCGCTCACCTCGGTCATCGGCCTGCCAGTTGGAATCCTGAGCGGTATCTACCTGGCGCGAGCCAGAAGCAATCCCTTTGCGACCACGGTCCGCTTTGTGACCGATGTGATTGCCGGCACGCCATCAATTGTGGCCGGGGTGGTCGCCTACGCGCTGGTGGTGGTGCCGCTGGGCGGCTTTTCCGCCTTCTCGGGAAGCGTGGCCTTGGCCCTGCTGATGTTCCCGACCGTGACACGAGCCTCCGAGGAGTCGCTGCGGCTCGTTCCTGTCAGTGTGCGTGAGGCAGCCCTGGCGCTCGGGGTTCCGGAGTGGAAAACAATGCTTAGGATCATCTTGCCCGCTGCTTCGACGGGAATCGTCACGGCGGTCATGCTGGGTGTGGCTCGCGTTGCCGGCGAAACGGCGCCGCTTTTATTCACCGCCTTTGGCAACCCATCCATTCAGCTGTCACCGATGAAGTCAGTGGAAACCTTGCCGGTGCAGATCTGGACCTATGCCATCTCGCCCTATGATGACTGGCACCGCCAGGCATGGGCGGGAGCGTTCGTCCTGTTTGCCATCATTGTGATTTTAAACGTCTGCGCGCGACTGATGACCCGCCGGCTGCGGGCACGCGTCGGGACAGGATGAGAAGGAAGAGATGGGCGATACGGTTCGAGCAGATCAACTCTCGGCTTGGTACGGCAAAAAACTGGCCATCCGCGACGTTACCTTAAGTATCACGCACGACAAGGTAACGGCCATCATGGGGCCGTCGGGCTGCGGCAAATCAACCTTGTTGCGATCGATCAACCGCATGCACGAGGTCATCCCCGGGGCGCGCGTGGGTGGCGATCTGTGGGTCGGCGACCAGAATGTGTATGGCACTGGCGTCGACCCGGTCGCCATCCGTGCCCGCATCGGCATGGTCTTTCAGCGACCTAACCCGTTTCCCACCATGTCCATTTACGACAACGTCGCCGCGGGTCCCAAGCTGAGCGGTCGGGTGCGCAAAAGAGCTGATATGAACCGGCTGGTGGAGGAGAGTCTGCTCCAAAGTGCATTGTGGGGCGAGGTCAAAGATCGCTTGAAAGATCCGGCCACGGGACTATCTGGCGGCCAGCAGCAGCGTCTGTGTATTGCACGCACACTTGCTATGAAGCCGAGCGTCATCCTCATGGACGAACCGTCCTCCGCGCTCGACCCGATCGCCTCGTACAAGATTGAGGAATTAATCAATGATCTCAAGGGTGAGTATACCGTGGTCATCGTGACACATAACCTACAGCAGGCAGCACGCGTGGCAGACTACACCGCGTTCATGCTGGCGGGCTCCGATTTTGTAGGAGAGTTGGTTGAATTCGGTGAGACAGATCAAATCTTTAGTCGACCACAAGATGCCCGAACCGAAGACTATATTACTGGGCGATTCGGCTGATATTGCGGCGCTGCCCTCAATCCTGGTGGTGGAGCATGATCTGACGCTGTCGCAGACGCTGGTGTATAACCTCTCCCGCGAGGGGTATCGAACGCAACTCGCACGCACCGGAGTCGAGGCGATCGCGATGAACCGCTCTATGCAGCCAGATCTGATATTGCTCGATACCACGCTTCCTGGGTTAGGCGGCCTCGACGTCTGCAGCGCGATTCGGTCCGCCTATACCGTGCCGATCATCATGGTGACCGCCAAGGACGATGAGGTAGACCGAGTGCTCGGACTGGAGATGGGAGCAGACGATTACATTGTCAAGCCATTTAGCCTCCGGGAGCTGGTGGCGCGCATCCGGGCGATTCTCCGTCGAGTTGAGATGATGCGCGGCACCGGCCTGGAGCGGACGCTGGTCTATGATCAGCTACAAATTGACCCCAACTCCCGATCGGTCCAGATCGAAGGGGTGTCGGTGCATTTGCTCCCCCGGGAGTTTGATCTCCTGCTGTATCTGGCACGGAATCGAGGCGTTATTCTCTCCAGACAGCAACTCATGGAGAAGGTGTGGGGGCACGACTTCTATGGTGACTCACGCACCGTTGACGTGCATGTGCGGCGACTACGCATGAAAATCGAACGCGACCCAGCCGAGCCTGAACTGATTCGAACTATGTACGGCGTGGGGTACACATTTGACGGTAAGACACGAGGTAGACGTGACGCGCAAGCATTATGAGGCACAGCTCCAGCAGCTTGACGAACAGATCCTGGAACTTGGAGAGATGGTTGGTGAAGCCGTGGCAGCCTGCATTAAGGCCATGCAGGAACGAGACGTGGCCAGCGCCCAGCAGCTCATCCAGGCCGACAGTGGTATCGATGCGAAGCGCTACGACATCGAACGACGGGCGCTGGTGCTGATCGCCACCCAGCAACCGCTGGCCACCGATTTGCGCACCATCACCGCAGTGCTTATCATTGCGGCCGAGCTGGAACGAATCGGCGATTATTGTGACGGGATTGCCAAGCTGACGCTGCGCATGGCTGCTGAACCGATCGTCGCGCCGTTGGCGCATCTCCGTGCCATGGCCGAGCACACCCAGCGTTCAATGCGTGACGTCCTGCGAGCCTTCGACGACCGGGATCTTGCTGGGGCCGGAGATGTCTGGAGCCGCGATGATGAGATCGATGCCTCATACGAGGAGGTATTCCGCACGCTCATTGCTGAGATGATTGCCGATCCTTCCACCGTACGAGCGGGAACCTATCTCCTCTGGGTCGCCCACAACGTCGAGCGCATGGGCGACCGGATTACAAACATCGCCGAGCGGGTGGCGTTCATCGTCACCGGGGATGTGGCGAGCTTCCGCGAGAAAGAATTGGCGCAAAGCCCACCGACGTAGCACAGTACTGATCCGCAGGAACCGCATGTCACACGTCGTCTCTCAGAACGTTACACCCACGTCTGGAAACGCTCAGCGTGCGCCCTGCGCGCTCATCTTTTATGCCAGCGCGGAACTCTGCTACGCGCCGACGCAGGTGACTGAGGCGGAACATCGCCTGCCAACGCCAGTTATACGCCCAGTTTCCGTCGTGAGGGCTTCTGGTCCTACTCGGCCTCTATCAGTAGTCGCAACCTCTCGGTACGCGTGGCCTCTACTGGCCCTGAGAAGCAGACCAGGCAAATCGGAAAACGACTCGTAGACCAGGTAATCGGTTAGCAGGAAACGACCGTCGCCGCAGCTGGGGTCAGACGCCCTTGCTCGCAATCCCTTCGACGACGCCGACAACGTCCTTGGTCCGGTCTACGGTCTTTTCGAGAAGACCGTAGACATCTTTCCATTTAATCACATACATGGGATCGTGCTTGTTGGTAAAAAGGGTGGCTATGGCGTGCCGCGCGATCACATCCGCCTGCCGCTCCAGGTCGGCGACACGTGTCCAAGAGTGCAGCTGGCTCTTACCGGACTCAAGGGTAGTGCTGCCCAATCTCGACCAAGATTTCGCCCAGCTGTTTCGCTTCCGCGGTAATTGAATCAATCCGGTCAAGCACAATCACATCAGCGACCTCGTCGGCAAGGTCGAGAACATCATCCAGACCGGCGGCAAGGGCGTACATGTCTCCTCGGTCAACGGGTGTGACGAAGGTCGAGTCCAGTTGTCGCACGAGGTGATGAGTCAGTTCATCGCCGCGGTGCTCAAGATCCCGCAACCGACGGGCTTCAACTCCAAACTCGGTCGAGTCGGCCAGGAGGTGATTCAGCAGATGGAGGCCCTCCTGCACGTTGGCGACAATCTGGCGCAACACTGCGAAGAGCTGCCGCTCTCTGGGCATCACCCGGAACTTTAAACGCATCGCGAGGCTCTCACCACGCCCATTGGAGCCGGTTCCTTCATCAGCCATGCGCTAGTCCAACGACCTCGATGGTTCGCCGCCGGTGCGCAAATAGTCGGCAAAGTAGACCGGCAAGCCAACCGCCAGCAATCGCTCACAGGCCAGTTCGACATCGTACGGTACGCGGATCTGTTCGCTGGTTACGTCCGCCTCGGAGATGGTCAGGATGCAGTACCCAGCGCGTGGATTGCCATCTTTGGGGCGTCCCACACTGCCGGTATTGACGAAGTGGACGCTATCGACCAATCGGTGATAGGGGACGTGCGTATGACCAAAGGCAATCACGTCAGCCTGGGCGTCCGCTCGGCCTCCTGCGGTGAACTGACGGAGGTAGCCGTCGGATCGGTTTTCAAACAAGTATTCCGTGGTGTCGCGTGGGGACCCGTGACAGAGAAGCACCCGTTTGCCCTCTGCCTCACAACGGACCTCGTTGGGAAGCTGACGAAGCCACCTCTTGTTCTCGTCGGTGGTGTGCTCCTTGGTCCAGGTAAAGGAGATGTTGCTCATTTCGATGTCGAAGGGCTTGATGTAATGGCAGCCGCAGTCCGGCCCGTTGGCGCCGACGTTCTGATCGTAATTGCCGGAGATTGTCGGGTAGTCCGATGCCATGACGGCTTCCTGCACCTCGTTTGGTTGACCACCGTAGCCGCCGAGATCGCCAAGACAATAGATCCCATCGAATGATTGCTCGCTGTTGCGCTCCCGGATATCCGCGAGTACCACCTGCAGTGCTGGAAGGTTCGCGTGGATGTCGGAAAACACGGCATACCGCGCCATTTATGCGGTCTCCTTCTACGTGTCGATGCCGGGCCGTGGTCGTTCACCACGGACCAGCTCGTAGGCAAACGCCGCCACGAGAGCACCGATGACTGGGCCCAGAATATAGAGCCATAAGTGGTCCCAGGTGCCAGACACCAGCGCCGGCCCGAAGGATCGTGCAGGATTCATTGAGGCCCCGCTGATCGGACCGCCAAACATGGCGTCCAGGAGAACGGTCCCACCGATCGCCAGCGCCGCCGCCTGGCCAATCGCACGGTCATCGGTGGCCACGGCCATGATGACAAACATGAGAAAGAAGGTCAGCACAATCTCAAGCACAAAGGACTGACCGTCCCCGTGGGCCGGAAGTGTCGTCCCTAGAGACGCGACATTGCTAAAGAGTGCCCGAAGAAGTGCGGCTGCAATCGAGGCACCGACAAGTTGGGCGAGCACATAGCCGGGAACCTTCCGAAATGGGAAATGCCTGGTCAGAGCAAAGGCCAGCGTCACCGCCGGATTGATGTGGGCGCCCGAGATATGGCCAGTTGCATAGATCATTGCAGTGATCACCAGGCCGAAGGTTATCGCGACCCCCACGTGGGTAATCTGGCCGTGGGAGACGCTATCAATGACAATAGAGCCACAGCCGGCAAACACCAGCGTGAAGGCTGCGATAGCTTCGGCGAGGTACGGCCCGATAACCGCAGAGATTCGGATGAGTGCGAGGTCTCGTGGCGGTGCGGTCACGCGCTTCTGGCCTGTTCATGCTCGATGCGAGTCACCAGAAAGCGACTACGGGTGACGAGTCGGCGCGCCGTCTCAGTGAAAGCGTGCTCGCGTTTGGCGGCATCATTCTCGGCGGCAGGATCCTGGAGGCTCCAGTGGATGTGCTCCGGATTGTCGGGAAAGACCGGACAGGCTTCGCGAACGCGGTCGCACACAGTGATGACGTAGTCAAAGTGTTCTCCGCGGAACTGGTCGAGGTGTTTCGACGTGTGGCCCGCCATCGAAATACCGAGGTCAGCCATAACCCGAACGGCTTCTGGGCGGATCATTCCCGGCTCGATGCCGGCGCTGAACACCTCGAGTTGGCCTCCGCTGGCATTCCGGAGAATTGCTTCAGCCATCTGCGAGCGAGCGCTGTTGTGTGTGCAGAGGAAAAGGACGCGAACCGGCGGGTTGGTGCGCCATTGGAACGGGCGCTGCTCTATCATCGGAGCAGTGCTAAACGATGGGTGCAGTGCCTCGCCGGCCGCGGTGAAGAGCGTGTGTACTCGTTCAAGGTCAAGGCTGTAGTAGATGTCCCGACGATCAGCACTACTGCGCCGTTCGGTGACGAGCCATCCTGACTTGAGTTGCTTCAGGTGATAGGAGACGAGATTGGCGGGCTCACCAACCATATGCACCAACTCGTGCACCTGGTAGTCACTGCGCGCCAGGATCGAGACCAGTCGCCAGCGCAGATCGTTCGCCAGCATCTGCAGGACGGGTGGAGCCTTTGTCGTGGTAACCAGTGGTCCTTCGAATTGCATCATGCTAGTGAAGCCTCGATACCGCGCGAGCTGCGATCGCCTGAATCACCGCGGGCAGAGGAACGTACCCGAGCTGGCCGGCGTAGTTCTGGCCCGTGCTCGCCATCCAGCGAAAGAGATCGGCCAGTTCGCGAGACCTGGCTCCGTGCTGACGAACCAGTACCCAGCTATAGCCGCAGATCGGATAGCTCTGTGCGCCCGGCGCGTTCACGATACTGAAGTGGGTGGCGCTGATATGCGGTATGGCAGCGGCAGCAGCAGCGACTGATTGCTTGTTTGGCGCGACAAAGTGGTGGGCGGCATTCTCGAGCAACACATCGGTGGCATGATACTTGGATAGGTACGCAAGCTCGAAGTAGGCAATTGAGCCAGGAATCTGTTGGAGCAGACCGGCCACCCCATCGTTGCCTGTTCCACCGGGGCCAGTCGGCCACAGCGCTATCTTCCCAGCCCCCACTCGCGTTTTCCAGGCGGGGCTGACTCGACTCAAGTAATCAGTGAAGATGTAGGTTGTCCCGCTGGAATCGAGTCGATGGAGCACCGTAATGCCAAATGCTGGAAGTTTCACACCTGGATTGAGTGCGGTGATCTCTGGCGCGTTCCAGGTGGTAATGCGACCGAGATAGATGTCGGCCAGCACCTGACCGCTGAGCCGAAGTCGAGCGGTTACCCCATCCAGATGGTACCCGACAGCCAATCCGCCAAGCGCGATCGGGATTTGCTCCACCGCACCGCCCGTGTTATGCGCCGCGCTTAATTCTTTACTGTTCATCGGAACATCACTGGCGCCAAAGTCGACTGCACCTGCGATAAATCGCTGAATCCCTTCACCGCTGCCAACCGCTTGATAGTCCACATGGACATGGCGAGTACGTTGATAGACGGTAAAGGCCTTTCTCGCGTACTCACGCCAGAAGCCGAAACTAAGACATTGGTAAAGAACGGTGCGTCGAAGGTCGAGCCGGCGCCGCTTAGGGCACTAGGTGTCGCAGTAGCTGGGGCAGCGACAACAGTGCTTGTAGATCTAGTGACGACGACCGTCGCACTGAGAATGACACAGAGAACAAACGGACGATGCATCGCACTCTCTTCTCCGAGGCTGCCCGCCTTCGGGGCCAAACGGGACCAGAACCCAATTTGTAACAAAAACATTTGATGCAAATACAATTGGTCTATTAGAGCAGATCCTGCCAGTGAGCGCAACTTATAAAGCGTCAGCCCGGGAGTGAAGGCAAGACCCTGGAATCGGGCGTCATGGGCACTTGAAGTCAGAAGCTGTCAGCAGGTAAGTGAGAGATGCTGCTGTACTAATCAGCCGCGACAGGCCTCTACGGCCAGTATCCGCTTACGTAGGCTGCAGCCAGAACCAGACCAGCCGCAATCGCCAGTGGCAGATTGTAGTGGACGAACATGAAAACGTAAAACAGACAGCATTGAGCCAAGGAGAGCAAGTGCAACTGCGGTCCGTCCCCGCGGCCACAACCCAAAGATGATCAGCACTAACGAGATGATGAGCAACGGCTGACCGACACTGTTAATCGCGTTCACCCATCCGGGATTTGACGAGGACTGCTCCATTCCCGCCATGGAGGCGCCCGTGGCGGCTGCTCCAGCCCCACCGGCAAGAGCAGCGATGATCATCCCGCTGCAGCCCAGAATCGCACCCAGAATCGCACCCAGACCCCCCAGCCACCGAGAGGACCGACACGTTCTCCGAATCACGTGGCTCTGCATGCTTCCATCGCATCTGTCGGTCTGTCTGTGCCAAGCCGCACGGTCAGGAGACCGAGGAGACCCGCGCCGATCAGGAGCGCGCCTCCGTCATAGTACACGACCATAATGCCGAAGCGGTCGGCCAGCAGACCCCCGAGTGCGATCGATACAAGCCGGGAGCTATTCCACCCAGCATCCATCAGCGTGAAGACGCGGCCGCGCATTGCATCCGGCACTTCCGCTTGCATCACCGATTGATACGTCACCATTCCGCTCGAGGTATTCAGGCCGTAAATGAGCAGCACTATCTGACCTAGTACAGGGATAGTGAGGAGACCCAGGAGGATGTCACCAGCGCCGCGCACGATATAGGGAAAGAAGAGGAGCCGGCGATCACGGTAGTTGCGTGTGACGGCACCCAAGATCAGGGGGCCAAGGAAAGCGCCGAGACCGATTGCAAACAGGAACGTCGCAAACCCGGCACCGGGTAAGTGGTAGCGGCGTTCCGCCAACACCACCAGCAGAGCCGATGTTGCACCTACGCTCAACGATGCGAGCACCTGAATCACCATCAACCGTGAGACGAAAGGATTGACGCGGGCATAGGTCATCCCTTCACGCAGAGACTGAAAGTACGCTCTCGGACTACTACCCACAGTTCGTATAGTGGCCGGAAACGCAACTAGGGCAATCGATCCGGCGGACACCAGAAAACTGGCCGCATTGAACCCGAACGCCCAGCGCGTATCGAGCAGAGCTATGAGTCCTCCGGCGACTGCTGACCCGAGGATCTGGACCAACTGCGCGGTTGACCACGCGACAGAGTTCGCGGCCAGCAGATCATCCCCTGCCACGAGTGCGGGGATACTGGCGGCAAGCGCCGGCGTGAAGAACGTACCAGCCAGGGCAAGGCCGAAGGCCAAGACATAAATCTGCCAAGCAGCATTGGCAAACACCAAACCAACAACCAGACCCGCGCGTACTAAATCCGCGGCTATGAGAACGTGTTTCCGGGGGAAGCGATCGATGACGACACCCGCCAACGGCGCGATGAGAATTGCCGGCACAATCTGAAAGAGAACGAGCGTAGAGAGCGCCAGGCCTGAGCCAGTGATCTTGAAGATCCAAACCACCAGGGCAACGTAGTTGACCGTGTCGCCCAGGTTGGATATGAGCTGACCGAGCCAGACTGGGAAGTAGCGGGGATTGCGAATGACACGGAGGTAGCCGCCAACCATCTCTTAGCGTAGGCAATCCCAGTACGACTGCCTCCAACACGGGCGTCTCATAAACGGTCGAGCGTGTTGAAAAAGTCGAAGTTTAGACTCGGGGTATCCGGTTGACTGTGTTCCTCGCCGGTGGAGCGCCTCCCTATGCTCGGTCCCTCGAAGGCTCGCGATCTCGACCGCCCAATTGTTGTCTCACTTGACCATCTCGTTCCCACAGACCACTTCTACCGTCACCTCGAGCGTGAACTCGATCTCTCCTTCGTCCGTGACTGGGTCAAAGAGTGCTACGCCGACAAAGGGCGTCCCTCCATTGATCCCGTGGTGTTCTTCAAGCTCCAACTCGCGCTCTTCTTTGAAGGTCTGCGCTCAGAGCGGCAACTGATGCGAGTTGCTGCCGATCATCTCAGTATCCGCTGGTATGCCGGGTACAACCTGGACGAATCTCTGCCGGACCACTCAAGCCTGACGCGCATCCGGCACCGCCTGGGGTTACCGTTGTTCCGTCGATTCTTCGAGCACGTGGTGGACTTGTGTGACCAAGCCGGCTTGATTTGGGGGAAGGAACTGCTGGTCGATGCCACTACAGTTCGCGCCAATGCGTCGATGGACTCGCTCGTCCCGCGGTTGGCAGAGGTGGTCGATGATCACCTGGTCGAACTCTTCGGTGACCAGGATGGTGCGGAGCAAGCCAAGCCGATCGTCGAGGACGGGAATGAACCGCCGCTCCTGCACCCCGAGGGTATGACCGAGACCTACGAAGAGCATCCCACACCGGAACGCCGCTGGGATGTTCTTGAGGCATGCCGGCTTGATCCCGATCGCCCTCTCTCCCCTGGCTATGAGCGACTGTCCTCGCGCAAGATCAGTCGGACCGACCAGGATGCAACGCCCATGTCCGTGCGCTATGGCGGGACCGCATTGGGCTATCAGGATCATTATCTGGTTGATGGCGGGAAGGCGCGAATCATCCTTCATGCGCTGATCACCCCCGGGGACGTCATGGAGAATCAGCCCTTCCGTGACCAGCTCCGACGCACCGTCTTCCGCTACCAACTGCGCCCCACTCGCGTGATTGCCGATACCACCTACGGAACCGTGGAGAACCTGCTGGCATTAGAGGAGGATGGCATTACGCCCTTCATCCCGTTGCCAGAGTGGGAGAAGTCCTCACCCTTCTACCGATCAGATCGCTTCAGCTACGACCCTGATCGGGATGTCTACGTCTGTCCGCAGAGCACGCTCCTCACCCTGCGGTGGACCGACCAAGTGGGAAAGCGGAAGCAGTACCGAGCGGATCCAGCCGTTTGCAAGGTATGCCCGCTTCGGGAGCAGTGCACGGCCAACCGACGTGGTCGAGTGATCTACCGTCCCTTCCATGCCGAGTTGCTGGAACGGGTGAAAGCGCAGCATCATCGTCCGGCCTTTCAGAAGGCGATGCGGAAACGCAGCGTCTGGGTCGAACCACTCTTTGCTGAAGCCAAACAGTGGCATGGCTTGACGCGGTTTCGGCTCCGTGGGCTGCACAACGTGAACATCCAAGGGCTGCTTGTGGCGAGTGGGCAGAATCTCAAGCGGTATCTGGCGGCACGAGGATGGGGCCGACGTTCGGGACCCACTGGCAGCCTCAGCTTCTCGGCTCAGCCGCTGATTCCCGTTCTCCTGCCCATCGAGTGCCCGGCTTGCTGTCAGCGATCGGCTGTCCTACCTGGCCGCACCGAGCCTAACCACCGGGCAATGCTCCTGCCGCTCCACCGGCTCAGCGAGGGCTTTTTCAACAGGCCCGGTCGTTTCTTGAGACACCGAGATGAGAGCCTTTAGTCAACGCTCTTATGCCGGAATCTGTGTCTCAAGAAGCCGTCTTATATTCAATGTCTTAGTTTCGGCTTCTGGCGTGAGTACGCGAGACAAGACGCGGTCGAAGGTTGCTGGTGAACGTCGGCGGCGTCGGGAACGGCCACGGCTTCGATAGTGGGCAGGTGGTCACCGAACATTGCCTGTGTTGCATCCGCGACGCGGGCCTCGACGAGAGCCGCTCTGCCCATTGCAACATCTAGAGGAGCCTTCAGCGAGACCGCCTGAACAACCGTCGTCTTCCCGTTGCGCATTCCCACTGAATAAAGTCCTGCGTGGTTAGCCGGACGGTCAGCATCACTACGTCAAGACAGCATACGCCTGATTGGGCGGCCAAGTGGCGCGCCTGCTCTTCTCCGCTTGTTTGCGGATTGGTGGTACCGCCGTCATTTCACTTCTACAGTCTTGTGGGCACCATGCTGTACATGGAGAGTCGCCCGTCACGAGTAGCGATTGCAAGATGCCGCCCCTCAGGGCTAAACGCAAGAGCGTAGACGTCGCCAGTCTCAATAGATCCTCCTTCTGGCCAGGTATCAACATCCCAGAAGCGTGTCGTCGAGCCGAAATAGCCCCTACTGGCGACCAGCCAGCGTCCATCCGGACTATATAAGCTACCGCGCTAATAACGTTCCGGGAGTCACGCAAGACGTTGGGGCAGGTCAAGCGCCGCGTCTCAGCACCTGCGGTCATACCCCAGAGGCGGATGACCGGATTATTAGTTGCCGTAGCGAGTACTTGGCCATCGGGGCTGAAGGCAAGATCATTGAGGCGGTCTTGGGTCGTGGTGGGCCGGATATATACATACTCATAAGAAGGGAGCGGGATGCGCAGAGCCTCACGCCTCTTGAACCAGTGACGTGGACGGATACTGCTAGAACACCGGCCAGGTAGTCGAAGGAGGGATTGACGGAGGTGCGGAGATGTGGTCTGCTAGAGAAGCATCTCCCAATAGAAAGGCTCACCGCTGATGCGTCCTCCCCTGTGGCAGCCGCCCATCGATCCGTCAGTCGCCGAACAAACGATTCTCCGTCTCATCAAGCGCGCCAAGTTATTTGTCTTTCTCCGCCAGCATCGCCATGAGCTGTTCGACGGCGTCTTCCAGACGGAGCTTGGCACGCTCTACAAAGACAGTTCACTTGGCCATCCTCCGGTGCCACCGGCTCAGCTGGCACTCGCCACCATCCTGCAAGCCTATACCGGTGTCTCCGATGACGAAGTGATCGAGGCCACAGTGATGGATCGACGCTGGCAGTTGGTGCTCGACTGCCTGGATGTCGAGCATGCGCCATTTAGCAAAGGAGCACTCTTCGCGTTCCGGCAACGGCTGATCGAGCAGGACCTGGATCGACGACTGATCGAGCGAACCGTGGAGGTGGCAGCCGAGACCAAGGTCGTGGGCAGTCGGCAACTCCGGGCGGCGCTGGATAGCAGTCCGCTGTGGGGAGCGGGACGGGTCGAAGACACCTATAACCTGTTGGGACACGCTCTGCGCAAGGCCCTGAGCGTGATCGCTCGTCAGCAGGGGCGGGGGCTGACGGAGTTGGCGGACGAGGCAGCAGTGCCGCTCCTGAACGGCGATCGGAGTCTGAAGGCAGCGCTGGACTGTGACTGGGATGATCCCATGGCACGCGCGACCGCGTTGGGCCAGGTGCTCACCGCACTGACGGCCGTCGAGGAGGTGCTCAATCAGCAGGCGGCAGCGCCAGGGGATGCCCGAGCGGCGATCGCTGTAGCAGAGGCAGTGCGCGTGCAGGACGTCGAGGTGCTCCCGGGCAACGTGGTGCAGCTGCGTCGTGGTGTGGCCAAGGACCGACGGATCAGCGTGGAGGACGCAGAGATGCGGCATGGACGCAAGAGTCGGAGCCACCGGTTTGATGGCTACAAACGACACGTTCTCAGGGATCTGGATTCGGGATTGGTACGGGCAGTAGGGATCACGGCGGCCAATGCACCTGAGGCGAGTGTGACGGGCGAGGTCATGAGCGATCTTGCTCGACAGGCGGTCCAGTTGCGGGAGATCCACCTTGACCGCGGCTACCTCGCCAGTGAGCTCGTCCGGAACCGCCCAGCAGAACTCACGATCTACTGCAAGGCGTGGGCGGTCCGCAACGGTGACCGCTACACCAAGACAGCCTTCTCCCTCGACTGGGACGCCGGCACTATCCGCTGCCCCAACCATGTGGCGATCTCGTTCCATCCCGGCCAGACCGTGCACTTTCCAGAGCACCAGTGCCAGGTCTGTCCCCTCCAAGAGCGATGCACTACCAGTGCTTCCGGTCGCAGCGTCCACATCCATCCCGACGAACGACTGCTTCAAGAGTTGCGCGCCCGGCAACTGACGCCGCACGGGAGAGCCAAGCTGCGGGAGCGCGTACCGGTCGAGCATGCCTTGTCCCACATTGGTCACTGGCAAGGACGTCGGGCGCGCTACCGAGGCGCTCGCAAGAATCTGTTCGACCTCCGCCGCTGCGCCGTCGTCCACAATCTGCACGTCGTCGCACGCACGTCGACGATCGATACCCGTGCAGCCTGACTACCTGGCCGGTGTTCTAGCAACTTGCCATCTGGGGAAAACTCAACGGAAAGTGTCACCTGGTTGTGAAGGTGACCGTTCTTCCGGCCACTCCTCACGCCCCAGGCGATAAGCCCGTTCATCCCAGCCGACAGCAACTTGTCACCACGTGGCGAGAAGGCAAGACTGAATGCAGGCTGAGTCCTTCTACCGACTGCGGCCCGCCAGAGCAGGTCAACAATCGGCGTCCTGCCGTGTCGAGGCCGTGGAGGCCTTCGAGGCCATTGCGTCGATGACCTGCGCCGCAATAGAGCCTGCGTGCACTCGTTTTCCATCCCTCAGATCCTCGACTTCTATAGTGAGGATCTGGTATCGCCGCTGGAACTCCTTGGTGAGATCCGTCATCTCGGTACGGCGCTCACAATTGTCTGCCAGCATCGCCTCACGCATGGCGGTCTGAATGTCATCGAGTAGGTCGCGACTAAGCTCCTCGAGCTTAGCGATGAGCTGCTGTCGGCTTACCTGTGGGCTGAGTTGAGGGGCCCGAGCCGACCGAACACGTAATTGTTACGCTGCTGCGGCGTGACGATGTCGTGCAGCATGCCAGACTTCAGCCACTGCCAGGTCCACTGGCTGTCCTCGCTGGCGAGCACCGAGCCGTGGATGATGCGCTGGGCGTGTGCGTACAACGCGTCCTGAGCCCGCTGGTAGGCTCGGCCGGTCAGACGTGGGCGTTGTGCCGCCAGGTTTTCCGACTGCGCGAACAGGGTGTTCAGCATGGTGAGGCGAGCATTGTCCCGATCGTACGTGGAGTAGTCCAGTTGCGAGGTAAGCTTGGCAATGCGCAATGACACCGCAGCAGCAGCAGGCGGAGCCGCCTGAGGCAGCGCCGTGTACGGGGTTAAGTCGGGCGTGGTGCTGAAGTAATCGGACAGGTCGTTGGCCACCAAATCGCCCACGTTCATCGGCGGCATCCCGAGCAGTTCCTCGATGGTCTTGGGCACGCTGACCGTTGAGCTCAGGCGATGAACCACGGCTCCCCGCTTGGCATATGGACCGAGCACCATCACATAGCTGCGATGCGCGTTGACGTGATCCGGATTCGATTGAGCGTCATCTTCGGTCACAAAGATGGCGGAATCTTTCCAGAGCGGCCCGTGGCTAAGGTAGCTGATCAACTTACCGAGGGCGGCGTCGTTATCGGAAACCTCAAACTTCGGGTTCAGGCCGCCGCCCGTATGGTCGTTCGGTAACCAGATGTAGGTGAAGGCGGGCGCCGTGTTGGCTGCGATCTGGCCGTTCATGTCCTTTTCGAACTCGAGTTCGCGGCGCTGATCGGTGATTTTGAGCGACCAACCCGGGTAGTTCAGGTCGACGTGTCCGTCGAGCCCTGCCATGGCCGGGATATTCTCGGTGTACAGGCCACCCAGGCCCATCGTTGGAGCAGTCGTATTTTTGTAATCGTATGAGGCGGGATCGCAATTGGGGTATGGATCGTCGACGCAGGGGTTGGGGTTGCTGTCCTCGTCATAGCCCGAGAGCCGAATCAGATCGCCGTAGTCCCGATAGCTGACCTGCGAACGGGCTGCATTGTGGAACTCGAAGCCGTTGAGTGGGTAGTCCTCCGGATCCTGGTTCTTGGTGTTCATGAAGGGACGGGAGAACCGCATCAACAGCGTTTTTTCGGTGTAGTCAGTCACTCCGCCGGCCAGCGCAAAGTAGTGGCCGGCATCCGATTCCTCCGAATCGGCGAATGAGTTGTCGCCGACGCTGAATTGCTCAGCCAGCGCTTTGGTATTCGGTATCTGTTTGTCCCAGGCGGCGAAGGTCGGGTTGCCGTTGGCGCCGCGCGCGTTTAGTACAGCATCGTTACCCAGATAACTATCGTATGTTTTGTTCTCGCGCAAGATGAAAAACACGTGATGGATTTTGGTGCTCAGATTCGCCATCTTGGCGAGATTATCGGAAGGAAGTATTTGATACGTATTCTGCTGTACCGTCGTGTTTCCCGCTGCCAGGTCGAGCGAACCAACCGCAACCTTCTGCACCGAGCCGAAGAGCAAGTTTACATCGGGCACGTTGCCGGCAGTTTGCCCCTGGAAGCCCAGATCGCTGCCGTACCCTTTGGCGTTGGTGATGTAGAGCGTGGTGTTGTCTGGACTGACCGTGACGGCGCTGGGATACCAGCCGGTTGGGATGCGTCCCAGGAACCGAGGGCTGGACGGCGTAGAGGTGTCGTACACGGAGACCGCATTGATGCCGGCCTCGGCGACGTAGAGCCGGGTACCGTCCGGGCTGGCGGCAAGCGCATCGGGCTGCTGCCCCATGACTCGGTTGGCCGTTCCAGGCACGATCGATTGCATCGGTATCTTGCCCAAATACGAATCGGTCTTGGTGTCGATCAGGGCCAGCGTGTCATCGTTCGTGCTCGCAACGTAGAGCACCGACGAATTACCTCGAGTGATCGTCGCCATGGCCGAGGGATGGGTGCCGCCCACGACGTTCAGTCCGTCGATGGTGCGCGCCAACGAAACGGCACCGATCGATCGGTGAGTTCCGTTCAAGCTCACGATGGACACCGACGACGTACTGGACGGATCGGTGGCAGGGTTGGCGAACACATGCGAGGAACCGCCCCCGATGAACAGGGATCCAATGCCGGAACCCGCCGTCTTGTCGTAGCTCGCAACATAGGCGGGTCCGAAACTGCGATCTGCCACGCCCCAATTGGTGACGTAGAGCTTGGTGCCGTCCGGCGAAAGTTGGTCGGCATATGGGAAGTAACCAGCCGGCAGAGGCAGACCAATGACCTTGTTGCTGCTGGTATCGATCGTGATCACGTTGTTGGCGTTGTCGTTCACCACGTAGAGCGTGGAACCGTCCGGGGTGAGCGTCATGCCGGCCGGCATAGCCAGCCCAAAGTTTGGCTTGAGTGGGTCGCTCGGCAATGGCACGGGAATCGAGGTAGTCAGGGAAGGAGTACCGTCGAAGCCAAGCGCGTACACATAGACGAGATCGCTATAGCCTCCGGACGCGTAGAGCGTATATCCCGTGCCCGCCGCCTTTACCGCTAATCCGAGAAACAACCCGTTGGTTTTGTCGCTCTGCGATTTTCCGGGAGACTTTGGTCCCTGTGTGGGATTTGGATTGACGGGCACGACCGCAGTGCCGACCACACTGAGGTCGCTGGTGCGCGTCACGGTCAGCACGAAGCCGCCGGGAGTCTTTCCAGCGCCGTTGACCGTCGTGCTGCTGTACTTGGTATTGATCGCTCCTGCGCTGCGCTCATCGCTGTTGCTGGTGATGAGATATTGGCCGTCCGGGGTCAAAATCGAGTTCAGCGGATTTTCACCCACCTGCACGCTGGTGCCGGCCGGTGTGACTCGTCGGCCGTTCGGCAGGGTGGCGTTGGAACTACTGGCCGCGTCCTGATTGGCAGGACCGGTCTGTACCGGTGCACCATAGAGGGCCATGTTCATGCCCTCGGCCCGCACCGCCGCCGAACCAGACGATTGCGCCCAGATGGTTGATCCAGTGAGACCTAAACAGGCCAGAACGCCGAGACTCTGAATGCGTCGCTTCACTATGTGCTTGCTCCCTCATTCCCAAATGCTCGGGTGTCGATTGGTCTCCTCTTTCAGTGTGGTCGCGAGAAGGTTACAAGCCGGTTTCCGAACTGTGTGTGTTTGGTTAACACGCGCACTAAGTCCGCAACGCATCGCCTGTTGAATCTTGTGAATTCCGGAGCGGTTCGACTGGGAGGGAGCGTCAGGATGGAACGGTCTGCGCGTAGAGCGTTGGATACGCGTTGTACGGCATGCTGCCGAGCGACACTCCATTGCGACTTACTTGCAGGCTGAACTCAGGCTGAAAAGCGCGAGGTGAGGAGGTGCAAGACGTGCATCCAGGAATCCACGTCGGCGTGCTCCTGATCCCGTGCATCGCCACCGAATTGACTGCCGATCGACGCAGCTACGGGGAGATATGGGGGCTGAATGAGATGGACAGCACCGGTATACGTGAGCAGCTGGTCGGCGAAGGGATCGTGCAGGCTGTGCGCCTGCACCATGGCCACCCGGAGGAGGACACTGGAGGGCCAGAGGCGATCATCTTTGCCTGCAATCAGGAGGAACGGGCCATTGATTTGTTGGACCGGAATCACAGCATCATGCGGTATGACGGTGCTGTGAGCCCAGGGTATCGGCTTGCCGTGCCACGTCCATGCCGGTACTCTGAAACTCCTCACAGAGGGCGCGACAACTCCGCTCCCGGAGTAGCTGATCGCAGCTTTGAGCCGTCGATCGTAGGCGGCCAGAAGAAGGGCAAGCTCACCACTACGGGAAGTCCCCATGACAGCCATTCGATTGCGGTCAACTGACGGATCAATTGACGGCGAATCCTCCAACAACGGTATCGCTCCGGCGCCGCTCAGGGTGATCGCCGCTGCCTGCAACTGGGAACGCTGCTCTGGACTATCACCATCGAAGGCTAGAGCGCGGGTCAAGCCATTGGGATAGGTCAGCGTGGTACCGGGTGAGCAGGTGCCGGCCAGCATCCACTGGACGAGTTCGAGCGTCACCGGTTGCGGAAGCGTAGTACATTTGGCGTCGCCCGTGGGCTGGAGCTCGAGGTGTGCTGGGTCTGGACCGGCGATAGCCAGCAGGAGCGATTCAGCCGGCGTGCTCGGTATGAGCGGTTCGAGTGAATATGGCGGTAGTAGTGGCTCTTCTGGGGGGGGGTAGCCGCAAGTTGCGGCTCTATATACGTAGGTACATGACCCGCAACCTGCGGTTTCCCCCTTTGGTTTACTTCGTGAGCTGTAACCTGCACTTCGGTGGCAGTGGCGCTGTTGGGGGGTACCTGTAAGTTGCGGCTCTGGTTCCCAGGTCGCCTTCCTGCTGGTCTACCAGGTCATCGGTATGGGTGATGGTGCCGCAGGTCTGACATTGCAGCCTCGTGTCAGTCGATCCACAATCAGGGCAGGCACGGTCGATTTTCTGGCGTTTCGCCGGCTGGGGCGAGCACCACCGGTGTAGTCCAGACGCCAGTGTCTTCATTCTGAACCGGTCGACATTCCTCTGCTGGTGGTTTTTTCCAGGCGCCGAATTGTGCCAGTCGGCTGGGCGGTGTCGTCTAGTCAGTCTGGGGGGTGTACGTAACTTCCAGTGTTTGCACTTGTGCCCTTCACGCTGTCCCTCGCGTGGTACGCGAATCGAACCGTTGCATAGCGTTGCGTTTTCGAGTTCCCTCACGCGAGACCGTGGTACGCTGACTTCACCAAGGATCGAGATGGGGGAGCTCGGATGGAGAACACAGCGGGGAGCGGTAGCAGTGCCGCGGTACCATCGGAACCGGGACCGGAACGAGTACCGCTCACCGTACCGGCTACAGCCCAGGCCCTCGGAATCTCCGAGCGGGCAGTACGGAAGCGTATTACAACGGGCACACTGGAAGGCATCAAGGATAGGTCCAGATGGTTGGTCTACCTGCCGGAACCATCCGGCCCTGGTTCCGGTCTTGATCGGTTCCGATTCGCGGTACCTGCCGGCACCAGTTCCGATTCGCGGTACTCCGCGGTACCTGGTACCGCACTGGATCCACTGCTCGAAGACCTTCGAGAGTTACGCCGTCGCAATGAAGACCTCGCCGGCCAGGTTGGGTTCTGGCAGGGGCGCTATCAGGAGGCCCAGGAGACCATAAAACTGCTGTCTGCACCCATCCCTACTCCGGTGGAGCCAGGCCCGTGACTCCCCGGCCATCAAAGCGCATCTGGTGGCACTTTTGGCGCACGGGGTAGTCGCCATTGTTTCGGACAATTCGGACAAAAGGGCCACGGGGAAGAGAGAACACAGAGGGGTGACGGGAGACGAAAGACCGGCGCCCTCCTGGTTCGTGGCGCCGGCCTGCCTCAGGGGATCCGCGGTAGTGGGTCAGTTTGAGCGTTGCAGAAGTCGATCAGGCCAGCGGTCCCTGCGCGAGGTCTTCGGCCCAGCAAGCTACTTCAAGCTGCATGCCGTTGTTGTCGCGAAGGTGGATGGCGCGCACCTGACCAAAGTCCTCGACGTCGCTTACTCCGATGCCTAGTTCCCTGAGATGTTCCTGAAGGCCGCGTAGCGCAGTCTCATCGGGAACGCTCAATGCGACTTGTTGCAAGCCGCCGTCGAACCATGGGCGGCCATCGGGGACATGCGGATGAATGACCGCGCCGCTGTACTCAAAGACGTGAAGCGCGGCTCCGTTGCCCGCGTCCAGGAAGCAGTGGCGCCAAAGCTGGTCGTCGGGAGCCAATCGCGACTCTTTGACGAAGAGAAGTCCAAGCTCGAGGGCGTCTCGGTAGAAGCGAATGGTGCCATCTAGGTCTGGCGTCACAAACGTGACGTGATGGATGCCTGACCAGCGATTGTCCAACCCCTGCAGCCTCAATCTCATCTGTGGTACTTCCGTCTGCTCCGGTCTTGCTCGTCTCTGCCCTGCTCCTCCTCAGGCGCGTCTCCATCAGCGAGACCACAGGCAGCCACATCGAACCGAACAGCGTCCGTCTTTGGCTCCGCCACTCCCTCCGGCTCGGTAGCGACCGGTCGGATCACAGCGTGCCGCCAGAGTGACACCCGCAAGCGGGTACCCGGGAGTATCTCGATCTGTCGCAGCAGCAGCACCGGATCAAGCGCCTGATAGGTGGTCTCCAGTCGCTCACGTTGGCTGGCGGTGAGCACGTCGGCGGCGAACAGCCGCTGCAGTGAGGTTGCCGCCTGATCATAGATTCGTCGCACTCGACTCCCATCTCGGGTCTTCTGGCGGAGCTTCATCGAGGGCTGAAAGACGTTCACGTACAGGCGGAGTGCCCGGTAAAGTTCGGCCAGCCGCCGATAAGCCGGCTCCCCTTCAAACCGGTCGTAGCCCACGACGTGGCGGACCACCGAGCCGTTCTTCTGTTCGACGAAACATTGATCGTTCTTCTTGACAATCCATCCTCGGGTGAAGGTGATGCCCTGCTGCTCACAGTAGGCCAGCAGAAGATCATTGATGAACTCGCCGCCGTTGTCGGTGTCCAGTCCCAGGATGGAGAATGGGAGGAGTTGACCCGCGTGAACAAGTGCCTGTTTCACGGCGTGCTGGGTGCGATGGAGCAAGGGCAGACACTCGACCCAGCCGGTGGCAACATCCGCGAGCGTCAAGGTATGCAGGAAGGCGCCCTCGGTGCTATGACCGCAGTGCACCACCAGATCGGCCTCGAGGAAGCCTGGACGGGCATCATCCCAGTCGGCGAAGGTGCGGATCGGAATCTGTCGCTTGAGTAAGGCGCCCGATTTCGTGGTCGAAATCCCTCGGATGCCATCCCGCTGCCGGAAGGGCTGAAGAATGCGGTCGGCTGTGGCGGGGCTGAGGGCGAGGAGCTGCACGCGCGCCTCACCGGTCACCACCAGATGGCCATGCCGTTCCAGCACCGGGATCAGTTCCGGGAGGAACGGAATCAGGCGCTTGCTGCAGATGCCGTTCGCCGCTCGCCACGCGACGACCAGGGCCTCCTGCACCTCTGGACCGTAGTGCCGCGGCCGGGATCGTGTGATCGCGGCCGGCGGCGGAAGAGCTGGGTTCATCAGTAAGCGGATTGCGTACTTGCGAGCGTAGCCGGTGGCGGCGACAAATTCGTCGAGGATCACCGACTTCTGAGCATGGCGTGCCTCTCTGTAGCGTGCTGCCACCTGCACCACCAGTTGACGCTTGGCTTCAAAGTTCATGATTGACCTCACCACGTTTCCTCCGATCATCACCACGATGTCGGGTTACAGTACTCGTGAGGCAATCACCCTGTCAAAGTGTCATCTCCAGTGAGTCAATGCGCCGGCAAATCTAATTGACTTTCAACAGAAGGGGAGGTAGCTGTCATTCCCCCAGTCGATATACACCAGCTTCTCAAAGGCTGACTCGTCCTGGAAAAACCCCGGATGCACCAGGGTCTTAAGCGCGTCAAAGGACAGGTCGTGGTGCGGCTCAATGATCGCGACACCCTACCCTCGCTGGAGGTGCTGGAGAAACAGCGACTGGAGCAGCCAGCTCTTACCTGATCCGGTCTGTCCCCAGATCGTCGCGTGGTAGCTTTGCTCCTGGGGAGAGAGCCCCAATACTGGTCGTGGTAGCGGATGATGGGTGCGGCCAAGCACAATGTGATGACGTGGCGGAAACAGGGCAGAAAAGCGCATAGAGGGACGAGTATACGACGGTTTTGACCCAAAGACAAGCTGAAGGATGGCCATCCGAAGAACCTGTCACACGGGGCAAATCGCAGCAGACTTACAGGTCTCCCTCGCCGGCAAACAATCCCTGAAATGCGGGGGGTGGCACTCAAGTTCCTGACCTGCGAGGCGAGGCATGGTCGGTGCAGGATCGGTGGAACGGATGGAATATATATATCTATTCGGTCCGCCTGGCAAGTGCTGCTTTTTGGCCGCCAGAAAGAGCCCGTCGACGCGGTCCTATCGTGTCGGCGTAGGTAATATTCGACGTTCGGGAGGTACCCTTCCGACTTGCAGTCGATCGGCTACTTCTCAAGTCACACAGGGTCACGCAGTGTGGCGGGACTTCATGCGGAAGTAGCGGGAAAGTAGTCGAGGGCTGCAGCGGCCACCAGGTAGCGGTTTCGCTTCGGGCCGGGTATCCGCCGGTGGATGGAAGAGCCGAGACGGTGTGCCGCTTCCCTCGCGAAATGCGCACCGGTTCCGACTGTCCCGTTGGTGGAGTGCCTGCCCAGGCGGCTGGCTGCGGCAGGACCACGTTGGTCACGGATCTTCACGTTTTCAGGCAGGGCGTCCGAAATTGTCCGATTCCCAAAAGTCCTCCAGCAGTTACGGAAAAGTCACGGCAGAGTCACGGTGAAGTCACTGCACGTCTCTACGGTGGACCTGATGAGTGATCGGGTCAGCGCGCTGACTTCCAGTTACGTGGGGTAGTTGGGAAGTAGCGGGAAAGTAATTGGGCCACCTCAGACTGACGTTGAGATACCGAAGAAATCCGTCGAGGGAGCACCGTGACAGAACGATTGCACTGGAAGGATGCCGAGCACGCGGTGGCCTGGCTTAAGGGGCGACCAAGTGACCTACGCACTCTGGTCTTCGTCGCTCGGCTCCCCTTCGTGCATGAATACGTCATCGAAGGTCTGGTCGGGCTGAGCGGAGGGGCAAGCATCTATCGCTCCCTCGCCCGTCTTCGTAGCGCCGGCCTCCTTGCCACGATCAGGCCCCCGCTCTACCCACGCCGCTCCCAGGAACTCTATTACCTCACCGACCTCGGCCTGGCTACCCTGGCTCTCAATGGGGGGATCGAGGTGAGCGACCTGGTCAGCCAGCTCCATATTGGCGGCCGGCATCTCCTCGCGGTCCTGCCGCAGCTCGAGCACCTGGTGGCCGCCTACGATCTCCTGGGAGCACTCGCCGCCTCTCGGGACGGCTGGCCGTCGCTCCTCGCATGGGAGCGGCCCTACCGCCGGCACTATTACCGCCCCACCGCAAAGAACCCCGTTTCGATCAAGGTCCCGGCCTATGCCGCCCTCTCCTGGGACGGCGAGCCCGGCGCCTACTTCCTGGTTCCCGATCGCGGCGTAATCCCCCGTCGCCTCTATCGCCCGATGATCGATCACCTCTTTGCCATGCGCCGCTCGGACTACAGGACCTTTCCCATCCTGGTCGTCGCCACGTGGGATGAGGAGGGCAAGTGCGGGTGGGAGGAGATGCTGGAAGAGGTTCGCCGAGCCCGAGGGGATATCCAGCTCCCGGCCCAGTTCACCTACTGGGGTACGCTGCGCGGGGACCTGACCGGCATCGAGCAGCTCAGTCGGGTCCAGCAGTTCACCGTGCCGCATCTTCGGCAGCACTTCCCCTGGCAGCGGTTCGTACCGCGGCGCTCCAACAGCCCGATCCCTCACCCCGTGGGTGACGCGCTGATTGTTCCAACGGAACCCACGGTTGTTGACAGCGTGGAACGGGTTGCCCTTCGGCTCACCCCCGGCGATTACGAGGCTCTCGACCTGGTGGCTGAGCACCCATACCTCACCCCAGACCAGATGGCGGCCGTCCTCGGCGGATCTCTGCCCACGGTCCGCCGACGGCGCAACCGGCTGCTGGGGATGGGCGTGATGCGGCTGGTGGGCGACGAAGAGATCGGCAGGAACTCCGCGCTGGAGTTGCCGGAGCTGATGGTGGAGGGGCTCGAACTGGTGGCGGCTCATCGCGGCCTCTCTCTTCCAGTCGCCGCACGAGCGCTTGGCCTCATCGGCGGCGGTCCGGATCAGCCGTATGGACCACGCCGCCGACTGCTCCTCCATCTAGCCCACACCAGGGGCGCCGATGACATCTTTATCCGCCTGTACCGGACGGCGGCGCACCGGCGCAACACCGGACACGACGACGTCATGGTCCAGTGGGACAACGGGACCACGTGCAGCCGGCGGCATCTGCGGCCCGACGGGTACGGCATCTACCAGCACGACGGCCAGTTCGACGGCTTCTTCCTGGAATTCGATCGTGGCACGATGCGGCGCCACGGCTACCTCGACAAGTTCGACGAGTACTACGACTACGCTTCGAGCCGCCGCTTCGAACGGGATTACCATGGATACCCAACGATCTTGTTCGTCACCGTCAATAACAGAACGGAGGGAAAAATTGCCGAGATGGCACAGGTCGCGGCACGCCGGTACGGCTTTCCTCTGCCCATCCTGCTCACCTGCCTCTGGCGGATCGACGATCCGACCAACACCGATGGCCTGCTCGGATGTCTCTGGCGGGCACCCGACACTGACTTTCACGATCGTCGGCACTGGATTAGAGACAGGGAGCGGTAGGTTATCATGCCAGAAAGCTTGTTGACCGTGGCAGAGGTGGCCAAGAGACTTGCCGGGGGACGCACGACGGTCTACGAACTGATCAGCCGTGGCGGCCTCAGGACCATCAAGATCGGGCGGGCACGACGCATTCCGGAGTCGATACTCGAGGAGTGGATAGTGCAGCGCCTCTGTGCCCAAGCCGGCGGCACGGAGGTCGAATTGGACGAACTGCCGCAGTCGTCTTGACGATGGTCAGTCCTGAAATTAGCGTGCCTACCAGGTGCGAACAGATACGAAGATGAGGAGGTGAACGGCTGGCTCGACGGACTGACCGGTGGCAGGAAGGGTAACGCAGCATTCGGAGGCATGGCATGACGAGGCGGCGTGGACATAACGAGGGGACAATATATGAGCGAAGGGACAAGGATGGCCGGGTCTTTGGCTACCAATCCCAACTGACAGTACCGGGCGGCAAGCGACGTTCTTTCTCAGGGAAGACGAAGAGAGACGTCCAGCAGAAGCTCAATGAGGCCCGGTCCGCGTTACTGCAGGGGAGACTGACGGCTTCGCGGGGCCAGATATTGAAGGTCTACCTCGACGGGTGGCTCGGGACCGTGCGGCACAGCATCAAGCCGCGAACGTATGAGGTCTACGCTCTCAATGTGCGGCGCATCGGTGCGTACCTCGGCCACATTCGTCTCGACATGTTGGCGCCGGCGCACGTACAGGACTGCTACAACGCTTTGCTCGTGGACGGACTGGCGCCTCGCACCGTCCACCAGGCCCACATGGTCCTCCACAAAGCGTTGGCCGACGCCATCCGAGTGGACCTGGTGGCCCGAAATGTCACGGAGGGTGTGAGCGTACCACGCCCCGATCACAAAGAGATGGAAACGCTGTCCTCAGAGCAACTCTCCCTCCTCTTCGGGGCCACACGCTCAGATCGTTTCGGCGCACTGTGGATGCTGCTCGGCACGACTGGACTGCGCATCACACCTCGCCAGAGCTTGGTATCCGTATAGCTGCTGCTTCTGTGTCCGAAAGGCCTGTGAGCAGAGGCGACGGGAGTGCCCACAGCGCTCGGACGTGGCCCATATCACAGATCGGTGGGTCCAGGTTCCCATCCCACCGTCTGCGACCAGTCTGTAGCCCGTTGCATCACGCTCCACATGAACGGCTGCTTCGCGTCCGTGTAGCCGTGCCGGTCATCCCGATAGCGCTCCGCTAACTCGTGTTTGAGCAAGGCGTATGCTTGCGCCTCGTCCGGATGCATTCGCATGTAGTCACGAAAGAGGAGCGCAAACTGCTCACCCCAGCTTCCCGCTTTACGGACATGGACGTGCTCTCGTCTCGTCCCCGGAGCCTCGCGAAAGTACCATTTCGTGCGCTCGGCATTATCGCTGCGGAAGACATACCCGAGCGCCTCGAGTGGTTCGCGGAAGGGCGCCGTCGGCTCCAGGGAGGCAACCGAGATCTGAATATCAATGATCGGCTTGGCAGCGAGGTCAGGAATCGAAGTTGAGCCGATATGGTCAATGCGCAAGCCCACGTCGCGGAGGTGTTGCCGTAGTCGCTCTGCACGCCCTCGAAAGACAAGTGGCCAGCTCGCATCGTATTCAACGACCTCGATCCTCATTCTTCGTGACTGCCTCCCTCTCTCCAGTCTCTGTGCTATAGGGAAAGCTTCAATTGGTGAGATCCATGCGACCGAGGCCCTCGACTTTGGGGCGGTGGAACCCGGACGACCTTCAGCCATTCTCCATCGCCGAGTACCCAGAGGGGGAGTTGTGGTCCCTGATGCTGCGTCTCGAACAGCTGCCGGGGCACGACTTCCCGGAGATGCCGGTGATCTGGCTCGTACGCCACGCTGTACTGCGCCAAGTGTTCGTCACAGAACTCGAGTAAGAGCGTCTCTCCATAGAGCCAGACTGCTGCATTTTGCCTCGCCAGTCCAAATTCACCGTAGATGCGCCAGTGGCGGAACCGCACATAGCCGAGCTTGTCCAGCTTCCGGCCGAACCGTGTCGCATAGAAGACCCGGTGCAGCTCGGCCGGATCCCGCTGGACTCCTTGCACCCAGCCCAAAACCTCGGCAGGACTGTGTCGATCATCCTGGCGGTCACGATGGGCCCAGTGCACCTGGTAGTTATAATCCGCGATGAACTGGTCATGAGAGGCGACCAGTTCTTGCCAGGCGTCGGCCTTCGCCACATGCCAGTCAGCCATCCGGCGCTGCACATTAAAGTGTGTTTCGATGTACGATTGCCACGGCTGCTTCCTGTCGATCTGCTCCTTCCGGATGCCCAGCGCCGCGTAGATCCGCTGCGCTTCCTTGGCCTTGAAGATGCTGCCACTATCACTGACCAGCGCTTCAGGACACCCGTGCTGGCGGATGGCGGCATACAGGACCATGAGATAGGCCGTGAGATCCTGGTTGCGCGAAACGGCGCTCGCCAGGATTGCGCGGCTGAAGTTCTCGAGGATGGAGACGACGTAGATCATCCCCCCGCCGAGCTGATGCATATCAACGTACCGAACGTCGACCGTCCAGTACTGATGCCGGCGGCTCGCCTGGAAGGGCATGGGCTTAGGTTCGTGCGGCACCTTAGCCGGCTTGTCGAGGCCGTAGAGTGCTCGATTGAGCGCGAGAATGCGGCCGCAGGTCCTGGGACTGAGTTTGATGCCGAGCTGGAGCATGGCGGCATGCACCCGAAACTCGCCTAGCTCCGGGTTCTCCTGGAGCTTGCGCACCTTGTCCATGATGCGCAGGTCTGCCTTGCGTCTCGGATGTTTGGGTAGTGGTGGCTTGTCGTCGAGTCCACGCACTCCTTCCTCGATCCAGCGTCTCAGAGTCAGGTAGACTGTGCGTCGGGTCGTGGCCAAATAGACGGCAATAACTGCTGCTCCGCGACCTGGCGAATATCGCTGGTTACTGGTCGCGCTACGGGTCCACGTTGACCCGGGACCGTACGGCGAGGACCTGTGGAAGCGTTTTGTTCGGGCCGATCTCTAATGGAGCAAGGAGCAGAGCAGGTATGAAGCTTCCCGCCCACACCGATCTCTCGGTCGAGGCAGTGCACGCGATTGCAACGCGGCACGCCTTCCAGGTCACAACGATCACGCGCCTGCCCGACACCGGGATCTTCAACGCCATCTATCTGCTCGGCCAGGATCTGGTGCTTCGGGTTCCGCGGCAACACCCGGCGCACATCGACGCGCTCTACAGGGAAGCTATCGTGGTACCGGTAGCACGTGCGGTGGGGGTACGCACTCCCGCATTGATTGCCTTCGATGACACCTGCAACCTCGTGCCGGTACCCTACACGCTGTACGAGCGAGTCCACGGTGAGACACTCGGGCTGCTTGACCTGGAGCCGGCCGAGACACCCGAGACGTGGCGCGAGCTTGGCCGTGATCTTGCCCGATTACACAGGAGCATCCAAGCGGACGACCTGCGCGGCGAGCTTGCCCATGAGGAGCCCTTGCCAGACCCACGAGTCCGAGCGGAGGAATTGGCGACGGACGGCTACTTCACATCGAGCGCGGCGCGCTGGCTCGTCGGGTGGCTTGAGCACCTGGCGCTATCAGCACTGGTTCCCGTTCCTCATCGCATCGTCCATGGCGACGTCCAGGCAACCAACGTCATGGTCGAGCCAGAGAATCATCGCTATCGGGCAATCATTGACTGGGGGAGTGCCGGTTGGGCCGATGCAACGCACGATTTCGCCGCGGTTCCCCTGCGTGCCGTTCCCTTGCTGTTACAGGGCCATCGCGAGATCGCCCCGTTGGATCGTGATGACACGGCTGAAGCGCGTATCCTCTGGCGGTACCTGCAGCTCGCCCTGCTGATCATGCCTCGACAGCCGGACCCGCTCCGCTCCTGGGCCGAGCGACCATGGGCGCTCTGGCTCGAGGTGCTGCGCTTCTTCGCGGGGCCGCTCAATCGCTCATGGGCGGCGTTGGCACCGCCGTCACGCTATCCGTGACCAGCGTCAGAGCAACGCCGCGTCTGCCCGTGGCATTGACCTGAGACCGACCAGTGGCGTCGAAGGTTGAACGGATTGGACTGACCGCAGCACTCTCCTTGCTCGGGTCGGAGCCAAACAAAAGAGACTGCTCATCCCAGGGCACACCCTCGGGACACCTCGGCCATCCATGACGACAGGGCGCGTTCCGGCGGGACGGGGACCGGCGACTTGCTTACCCCTGCGCCGACCAACTTCGCACGCTTGAGTGGCTGATAGAGTAGGGTGCTTCCGGACGTCGCCGTGGAGGGCTCTTGATGGATCTCGCGGAACTCTATCAGCGTCGAGTGGTGTACGAACTGCCAGAGATGGATCGAGTAGCCGTCCGTAAGGATGTGGCCTACAAACACGTGGACAGTCTGGATCTCTATTCCCCTCCGGAGCAGGACGCTCGACATCCGGCCGTCATCCTCATCGCCGGAGATACGTGGCCTGAGACCATCAAGGATTCGAAGGAGTGGGGCGTCTTCGTGTCATGGGGACAGTTGATTGCCGCGTCCGGAATGGCCGCGATCACCGTCAACCACCGGTCCACTGCATCGCTGACGAGGCTGGCCGATGTGGCGGGTGATATTGATAATCTCGTCGCGTTCGTCAGAACACGTGCCGAGACCTTCGGGATCGATGGCGACCGGCTAGCGCTCTGGGCCTTCTCCGCTGGACCGCCGTTCGGTTTCCACACCGCGCTCCTGGAGGCTCCAAGGTATGTCCGGTGTCTGGTGTCATATTACGGGATCTTGGACCTGCAGCACGAACGAGAACACATTCGTCCCGAGGTCAGCGACGAAATCCTGCGGGACCACTCCGCGATCCACCATCTGACCACTCGATCCGAGTCGTGGCCACCGTTCTTTATTGCCCGGGCCGGCCGTGATATGCCGCACTTCAATGATTCAGTTGACCCCTTTGTGATGCTGGCGATGGAGAAGAACATCTCGCTTGATCTGATGACGCATCCCAGCGGACAGCATGGGTTCGATACGCTCGACGATGACGCGCGATCGCGCCAGATCATCCGTGGCACGCTCTCCTTTCTTCAGGAGCATCTGCTGTCGGGCGTCTAACTCGCCGGGGTATCGCTGTCCCTGTCATGTCGCGGTCGTTCGGTCATATCTCGATCCTCTCGTACGACGCGGGGTCGAGCTCCGACTGTCCCCTTATGCCTGCTCTCGCACCCAGCGGTTCTGGGTTGTCACGAGCGCCAGAAGTGCCAGGCAGCCGGCGATGGCGAGGATGGTTGCCGTCTTGCCGATGTCCTGGAGGGAGATGCCGGCCAAGGCCAGGCCGATGGGCAGACTCCCGAAGGCGATGAGATTGGTGAGGCTATTGACCCGGCCCTGCAGTGCATCGGGGATGGCTGCGAGCTGATAGCTGAAGCGGGCCGTGTTGAAAACAGCGACGGTCCCGGACATCAGCAAGCGGACGATGCCGAGCGCGAACGGCATGGGGGCGATCGCGAGGGCCGGATAGAGGATCGCAAGTAGCCAGCCGGTGGTGATGACGGTCGGCCCAAAGCGCAAGCGTTCTCGGATACGGGTGGCGAGGAGCGATCCCACAATACCGCCGATCGCCGCGAGCGTGAAGATGAAGCCGATCGCCAGTGGGCGGGCATGCATCTGCTGCCTGGCGATCACGATGGGGATGAGACCGATGCTGGCAAAGAGAAAATCACCCGCCGCGCCAGTGAGCACCAGGAAACGGAGCAGCGGCTGCTTACGCAGCCAGTTGAACGCCTCCCCCATCTCCGCTAGAAGCGTGGCCGTGCGAGGCGTCCGCTCGGCCTGGAAATCGGTGCGAATGAAGAGGAGGGAGACGACCGAGGCCGCATAGGAGACAGCATCGGTCAGGAAGGGAAGGGCATAGGTGCCAAGCCCGTAGAGGATGCCGCCGAGCGGTGGGCCGGTGAGGGCCGAGAGGCCCCAGGTCATCTCGCTCTGGCCGGTGGCGGCCGGAAGATCCTCGGGGGCAACCACGCGAGGGAGGGCTGCCCTCTCGGCGATGTTGAAGAAGACGAAGAGGATGCCCTCGACGAGGGCCACGAGGTAGAGCTGCTGCACCCCGAGACGGCCGAGGGCCAGGGCGATCGGGATGCTGAGCATGTTCAGGGTGCGCCCCGCATCACAGAGGATCATGACCCGCTTGCGGTCCCATCAGTCAGCGAGTGCGCCGGCTGGCAGACTCAGCAGAATGGAGGGAAGGCCCCCAAAGGCACCGACAAAGCCGGCCTGGGCGGCCGAGTCGGTGAGCTGGAGGACGAGCAATGGCAGGACGAACCCCGAGACCTGCGAGCCGGCGGCGGAGACCGTTTGACCGCCCCACAGCAGCAGATAGTCCCGGTTGCGCAGGAGAGAGGTCTTCACCTGACGCGAGAGGCGTTCATCTGCTCGCTCATGCTCTGCGCAGCATCGCCGCCCGGGACGAGGGTCATGATCGTCCTGCCTTCACGATCGGGTAACCAGATACTCGGGATGGGCCGGCAGTAGCTGCAGCCCTTGCCGGAGGAAGGCGGGCACAAGGGTGATGGTCCGGAGCGCATCGAGTGGGAACCAGCGAAACACCGCGTCATCGCCAGATTCCGTCCGGCTCTGGTACTCTCGCTGTTTGTCCGAGCCTGAACTCCCAGCCGGCAGAAGGACCTTGTAGTACAAGCCGATCTCGTGATACAGCTGGCTCGGCGACTCGAAGAAATTCTCCACAAACCAGAGCAGGCGCTCGACGCGGGCGGTGACGCCAAGCTCTTCCTGCATCTCGCGCACCAGGGATTCCGCAGAGGTCTCGCGAACCTCGCAGCGGCCGCCAGGCAAGAACCAGAAGTCCATGCCGGCAATGCGGTTCAACAGGACATGGTCCTCGTCGATGCAGACGGCGGCCACGCGGTAGTTGAAGCGCACGCCGTCGATATCAACCGCGATCACGATCACTCCTGTTTCACGCCTGTCACTTCGACGATAGCAACTGTCTGTCCACTCGCAACTCTCTCATCCGCTCGCATATCCTGTCGCATGACGACTCCCTTCCCGCCCGCTGCCGGCACTCGGCTCTCCTGGGATGATCTGCCAATGCAGCTTCGTCATGCCATCGAGGCCGCGCTTGGCGAGCCCATCGTATCTGCCTCGCCCTCCCACGGCGGCTTTTCGCCGGCGTTCGCCGGCGCGGTCATCGGGCAGTCCGGCCGCGGTCGCTTTGTCAAAGCCACCGGTCTCTCCCTCAATCCCGACAGTCCGGGGATCTACGCGCGTGAAGCCAGGATCGCTGAAGCGCTCCCAGAGCGTGCTGCCGCACCGCGCCTGCAGGCGGTCATCGAAGAGGATGGCTGGATCGCACTCGTCTTCGATCTCCTCGATGGCCACAATCCCACGCTCCCCTGGCGACGCAATGACCTCGACCGAGTGGTCGCCGCCTTGCAGCAGCAATTCGCGGTTTTGACCCCGTCACCCATCGATGTCGCTCCGGCCAGCGATACGTTCGCTGTCGCCATCAACGGCTTCGGTCGTCTGCAGGCCCTGCCACCGGCAGGCCTCGATGCCTGGTCACGCCGTCACCTCGATCGTCTGGCCGAGATAGAGTTCCACGCCCCCGATGCCTCGCGTGGCGAGACCCTCCTCCATCTCGATGTGCGCGCCGACAATATCGTCCTCACCCCCGATCGGGTGTACATCGTCGACTGGCCGTGGGCGGCGGTGGGTGCGTGGTGGATCGATGTTCTGGCGATGGCGTCGAGCGTAACGATGCAGGGCGGTCCGTCTCCGGAGGACTTCCTCGCCGCGTTCCCGGCAGCGAGTCAGGTCGATCCCGGCGCGATCGACGCGGTCCTCGCCGCCATCGCTGGCTACTTCACGCACAGCGCTCTCCGGCCAGCGCCACAGGGCCTCCCGACGCTTCGCGCCTTCCAGGCGGCGCAGGGTGAGGTGGCGAGGATGTGGCTGGCCCAACGCCTGGGGTGGGAGTGAAGCTTCCTACCCACACCAATCTCTGCATCGAGACGGTGCATTCTGTGAGATTGCCGGCTTGGATCGGGATGAGACGGGCCAGAGCGCATATCCTCCCTATTACCACAAGAGTTGAACGGATTGGATACTTCCATAGAAACCAACCATTTGTCATGCGCCGAGCAACTCGCTCAGGAGACGGGGGCAACCGCCCTCGTCGTGTGTGACCACGAGCGGGTGCTCATGGTCACCGGGAATCCTGCGGTCACGGTCCACTGCCGGTCGATCCGCAAAACGCTCCTGGGCGCACTCTTCGGACGTCACGTCCTCACGGGAACCATCGACCTTGATGCAACGCTCGCCGGTCTTGGGATCGACGATCGCGTGCCACCGGGACTGAGCGACGAGGAACGGATGGCTCGGGTGCGGGATCTCCTCACCTGCCGCTCCGGCGTCTACCACCCGTCCAACCACAGCACGCGTGACATGCGTGCCGCGCTACCGACACGCGGCGCCTACCCGCCCGGCACCCACTTCCTGTACAACAACTGGGACTTCAACGCGCTGGGCACGATCCTCGAACGTGCCATCGGCCGCAGCCTGTTCAAGGAGTTTACCGAGACCATTGCTGGACCCGCTCAGATGCAGGACTTCGACCTCGCCGAACAACGCTACGCCACGCAACCCTGGTCCGAGCATCGCACCTACGCCTTTCACATCTCCACCCGCGACCTGGCCCGCTTCGGGCAGCTCTACCTGAACCGGGGACGGCTGCGGGATCGGGAGGTCATTCCAGCCGCCTGGATCGCTGCGAGCACGGAGGTGCATAGCGACACCGGGAGAGGGCCAGGCTATGGGTACCTGTGGTGGGTGGCGCTGGAGGGTGAACTCTTCGTCGGCACCACAATGCCGGACCAATCATGTGCTGCGTACGGCATGGGCAGCCAGTTCTTACTGGTGATTCCCGCGTTGGACCGGGTCGTCGCCCTTCTCGCGGATCCGGCTCGTCCCGGCGGAACTGACGCCGATGCACGCCGCCCCACGCTCACCAAGCTTGTCTACCATGCCACAAACGGGATGATTCCGCTCCGGCTCTGACGGACCCGGTCACTCCATCACTGCTAGGCGCTGCTAAAGCCGCTGTAGCAACTGTGTTGCGAGGTCAAGCGGCGAGGGGTTTATACCGCTCGGGATCCCAGGCTGTGTTGGTTCGGAGCAGGGCATTGCAGATGGTCAAGAGCTTGTGCATGCAGGCAGTAAGGGCCACCTTGGGCGGCTTGCCGGCCGCGCACAGTCGGGTGTAGAAGTCTGCAATCGCGGGGTTCCACCGAATCGCCGTCACTGCCGCCATATACAGAGGCTGGCGCACCACGGCCCGTCCCCCCCAGACCGTGCGTTTCCCGCGCATCGTGCCACTGTCCCGGGCCAACGGGGCAAGGCCCACCAAGGCCGCGATCTGCTTGTGGGAGCAGGTGCCCAACTGCGGCAGCGCGGCGAGCAAGGTGAGAGAGGCCACCGGGCCGATCCCCGGCACACTGCGCAGGAGCAGGTCCTGGGCCTGCCAGACCGGGCTGGCATGGAGGGCTGCCTGCAACTCGCCATTGAGGTCGTCACGCTGCGCTTCCAGCCAGGCAATGTGAGCCTTGATGTGGGGACGGACAGCGGCGCCCGCCGTGGGGAGTCGATTCTTTTCCGCCGTGAGCATCTCGACGACTTGGGTGCGACGGGTAAGCAGGTCACGCAGGGCGTCGGTGGTGGCATCGGGTAGGGGACGAATGGGCGGCTGCATCGCCTCGGCAAAGCGTGCCAGGAGCAGGGCATCCAGGCGATCGGTCTTGGCCAGTTGCCCGGTGGCACGGGCAAAGTCACGCACCTGCCGGGGATTGACCACCGCGACCGGGAGCTGGGCGGTGGCCAGCTGGGCAGCGGCCGCATGTTCGTAGCGGCCACTGGCCTCCAGCGCAATACAGGTGGGCGCAAGCGCGGTGAGCCGGGTGGTGAGTTCGGTGATCCCGGCGGGGGTGTTGGGCACCTGCCAGGTCTCGCGACTCGGCCAGATACCGACATCGAGTCGGTCCTTACTCACATCAATGCCAATGGTGGGGGCAGTCATGGAAACTCCTTTCTGAGGGGACGCATCAGTCATGACGGCGCCGGTCCTCGGGCATGCGCCCATCCTTGCCGATTCGGGGTCAATGCCCCAGGCAACTGTTCGTGCTCCAGGACGAGGACACCGGGACGCGGCGATCAGCGCTACGGCACGGTCTCGATGGACCAAGGGGTCGTGCGATCTACCGCGTCCCGGCGCAGCCGAGCGGGCGGTACCGCCCGCTCGGCTGATTGTCAAGACACCGCAACGGCTGCACTTCAACATACAAGGAGTCGTGTACCAACAGGTCCAACTCGCGAGAAAGCCGGGATGGATCACGACTGAGGAGAAGGTTTGGAGTCGCTGCCGGATCCGAGAGCTGGTGCATCCAGAAGGTTGGAGTTGGCGGCACGTCTCCCTCCCAGTGGACTCCCGGAGGGTACAGCAGGTACACATCCCAGGCCGGCGAGTGTAGGCCGAGCGATCGCTCAAAGAGCCGGCTCAGCTCCTTCGCGCCGTCCCACCACTGGCACACGCGTTCCTCCGGCCATGAGCCAGCCTGCTCCGCGGCGGCAGCGTCATCGTCACCCTCCAGCATCGGCACCCAGAGAACGATCCCTGCCATGCGTGCCGATCGACGCGCCGTGAAGAGCTCCTGGACTATCCCGTAGCCCCATAGACACGGCCCTCACGTCGGCGAGAGCAGGGTCACCACACGCACGGCGTCCAGGTGCGCGTTGAACTCATCCCGAACTGAAGCCAGAGACGAGGCTGGCAGCGTATCCATATCGATCTTCTATACCATGTGCTAACCGACCGTCGCTCGATGGAGATCGTGCGATAATGCCCAGCTCCATCAATGCGGCTTTCTCGAGGCCATTCCCGGCCACTCTATCATGAATGGTGAGTTCCCGCGACGGGGCTCGCTCGTGGACCGTCACGTCCACCTCGTGCGGATGAAAGGTTCCACAACGCAAAAAAGGATACCCCATACAGGCGAGAGGGGAGCCCCGACAAGGGACTCCCCTCTCGCATTTCCCGCAGGTTCGTCAGGTACGGTGGCCCGGAGGGGCGATCCTCGAAGGCGGCCGCTCCGGGTCGGTCCCCGTTCTCCTTACGTCTCCGGCCATGGTCGCGGCACACCTGCCTCGAGGACCAGCACTCGCTGGTTACCGCTTCCAGTCCAGGGTCCGGCCTCGGAGGCGAGCTGCTCGACGTAGGGGCCGTCGATCAACATGTCGGTGCTATCCAGGATGGCTCCGATGACCTTCCGTCGCGCTGCCATCCGGCGCAGTCGCTCGTACGTGTAGCCCGAGTACACCAGAATGTGGGGACAGCCCCGCGCTCGCAGCGCTTGCACCAGTGCCAGCAACCCCTCAGGCTGTTGCAGCGGCTCCCCACCCAGGAAACTCACCCCGTCCCGCTTGTATGCAGGATCGAGGAGAGCATCGGCGAGGCGGTCGACCGGAACAGACGCGCCGATATCCTCTGGATGGAGCGAAGAAGCCCAACATCCTCGGCATCCAATCGTGCAACCTACCACAATAAGACTGCTTCGGCGGCCGGGCCCTTCAATCAGGGAGTCATGATAGTATCCCGCGACGCGCAGGCAGGGCACCGGGACGTCGTCCTCATCCGAGATGGCAGGCGGCGGCAGCATCGTGAGCGGACGGGCGCAGCCGAACTGCTGTCCGAGCGGGAGGAGATCGCCGGCCAGTGCCGACGCCTCCCCCCCGGTCAGGCCCTCCATGAGCAAGGCACCCGTGACCTGATCGATGATCCAGGTGATCTCGGTCATGGCTCTCGCCTTGGGTGGATCTGTCGGCGTACCTGGGGCCGCAGGTAGTACTCGGGCGTGTTCCAGTCTCGCTCTGGCGTGCCGAGCAACTCACTCGCCAGCCTGGCAATGTCGGTACAGCCTGGACCCGCGATCCCTTTGATGTGGATGGTCAGCTCTCCCGTCGCCGCATCGATCGTGAATTCGATCTCACGCATGAGGTTAGTATCTCACCCGAATCTTCACCGCATCGCCCTCAACGTGGCGTTGTGCGGTTCCACGGAGACGACGTCTCACTTCCTCCACCACCCGCTCACTGTAGGCGGTGCGCAACGTGACGAGGAAGTGGCCGCCGTGGAGCGTGCGCTGGTCGAACTCACTCACGATTGGCACGTACCCGTTGGACGTGCGGGCGAAGCCCAGATCATTGGAGACGGGACCAACGCGGTGGCGACGGACGACGATCTCGGCCGTCTCCGGACGGCGGTCACCGTGGTAGCCGAAGAGCGGGAGCGCCGCTCCTTCTTCGACCTGGCTGTAGCCGAGGTCGGTCAGCGCCGCCAGCAGCAGTCGGCGGTCCTTGAAGATCACGTCAGAGAAGGAAAGGTATTTGCTCACAAATCGCTCCTTTTAGAACTCGATGTAGCGCTCGGCCGAGGCCGGCTCGCCCCGGACGGCGTCAATTGCCAGGTGCTCTCTGGCCCATTTACGTAACTCCTCGATCTCCTCACGTTTGACTTCAGAGGTCGGGCGGATACTTCGGACGCGGTGCAGGACATCCTTCGTGGCGACCTCACGAGCACCATCCATGAAGGCATCGAGCAGTGCTCCCGTCACTGCCGCCTCGATCTCGGCCCCCGAGAAGCCGTCCGCCGTCTCGGCCAGTTGGTCCAGATCGAAGACCTGGGGTTCGCGACCTCGTTTGGCGAGGTGGACCCGGAAGATATCGCGACGATCATCTGGCGTCGGCAGATCGACGAACACCACCTGCCCGAAGCGACCCTGGCGAATCTGCTCCGGCGCGAGTTGCCGCACATCGTTGGCGGTAGCGAAGACGAAAACCTCCTGCTGCTCGGCCATCCAGGCAAGCAGGTAGCCGATGGTGCGCGCGGTTTCACCACCATCCGAGTGCGCCGAGGAGTGGAGCCCTCCCATCCCCTTCTCAAACTCTGAGAGGCCCAAGACGGACTTCAACGTGGTGGCCATGCCGAGCGCTCGCTTGATGCTCATCGCCGCCGAGCCGATGATGCCCCCGCCTTCGCCCATGACTCCGGCCATATCCAGATCGAGGAGGGGCCGGCCGAAGATCCCAGAGGCAATCTTCTTGCAGAGGTCCTTGCCGCAGCCGGGCAGGCCGACCAGGAGTAGACCCTTGGAGGGCTCGACGCCGTAGGCGCGGGCGGCAGTAGTGAAGGTCACGGCAGCCTGCTGCAGGAGGGTGCGCAGCGTGGCATACCCCCCGAGGTGACCGACCGGCTCGGGATGACTGTACGTCAGGGAGCCGGACCGGCGGATAACGCTGCGCTTCTCATCCAGGATCAGTGGAATCGCCTCGGGTCCGATCCCTCGTCCGGTGATCGCGGCCTTGGCCAGTGCGTTCTCGATCTCGCTTTCCGTCAGACCCAAGAGGGCCTGGACGAGTTGTTCGCGCGTCCGGCCATCCACCATCAGGCGCACGTCGGGATGCTCTTCGAGACGATCAAGCTGGACTCTCAGGATCACCTCGACCTCTCGCTCGTCGGGGAGCGGCAGGTCGACGACCTTGACCTCCTTCTCCAGCTCAGGGAAGGAGGCGCCGACGAAGAGGATGGTGACCGGGCGGGCCTTGATCGACCAGGCAAGCTCACGGAGTCGGCGGACGAGGAGCGGCTCCGGCTGGCCGAATGGCGCGAGGTAGGGGCCGTAGTCGGCGAGGACATAGAGGCCACGGTCGGCCTCGGCGATGTGCTCAAGGACCGAGAGCGGATCCTCGGTGTCCGGGATGGGCCGATCTGACGGCCCGATGCCCGGGCCTGCCACCTGCCGCAGGCCCGTGGTCCGCGTCCAGAGGAAGAGGCCCTTGGGCGCGTGCCGCTCCGTGGCAGCGACCGCCGCCATGAGGTGACGGAAACGGAGTTCCTCGAAGGTATTGACGGCCAGTAAGGGATAGCGGGCACGGATCAGAATGTCGAGCTCGCGCACGAGCGCATCGACCGTTCGGGTATCGACTGTCTGTGACATAGGGGTCTCCCAGTGAGAACTGGGGACCCGCCGGCCGGCAGCGGGTCCCCATGCGACTACAGCTCGAGCGCGCCCATGCGGCTGGGTTCCGTCAGCGCTCGGGCATCGGCGTAGCAGCACTCGATGATGTCGCCGAGCACCTGGTCAATGGCTCCAGCATCACGCTTTCGCTTGCCGGTGGGACGGCTCGCCAGGCTCTCCAACTCGCCGATCAGCGTCTCCAGTTGCTCGTCCGATGCTGGCTAGGCGGGAGGACTTGACCCCGTAGGGCTGCTTCCTCTCGCCCGCCTACAAAACCGGACGTGAGAGTTTCCCCTCATCCGGCTCCTCGACAGTACTCAGTCGTGTGCAT
>JAABUZ0100001218.1_pt1 | contig 50704 bp, 53 predicted proteins | sample 5562091 | NCBI WGS metagenome assembly JAABUZ01 (sample SAMN12813069, study PRJNA571459) | rock metagenome | isolation source: Antarctica rocks | place: Antarctica: Victoria Land, Linnaeus Terrace sud | collected 2015-12-21 | reverse complement strand
AGTTAGAGCCACTCTATCCTTTTCAAAAAAGCTAGAAAATCATATTGGTGCTATCTGGTATTTCATTCACCACTACAATGCCTGCTTACAGGCTTGATCTCCGGATAACTACATATTTACCACTACCGGGCTCTGTAGTTGATAATGTTTGAATTCAACTAGAGCAAGTAGCTCTAGAAGCAGACTAACGGATTCATACAACCTTAAAGGCGATTAGCGCTCAACGATAAAGCTGTTAGCTTTAAACAAGCCGACCACAAGGCAAGCGGTTGAGCTTTAGCTTCACAGCATACTCGTGTGCGGGGTGAAGACAATCCCACCTTAAATAAGTCGCCCCTGATCGGGGCTCGGCTTATACCTGGTAACAGCTAACATCTGACACCTTGGTAAAAATAGCCAGATGTTCACATATTTATAAGTCTTCCTAGGGACGCATCAGGTGCATTGGCTCAGGCTTTGTGTGAGTATCTGCCTCTCTGGTTTAGCAATCCCCCACTTGGATGTGTCACGGCCTAAATTCAATTTAAGATACACTTATCCTGTCTTTCCAGGGCTGCTGAGTGCACTGTTGGTGTCTTCTCTAACAGCACGCAGCGCCTCTAGCGCTGGGCCAAATCAAACTTATAATAGTAGGTTTATCTAGCTCTGTGAGGAGCAATACTGCTTTTTTCTACTGTAATCACACTATAACAACAATACAATCAAATAGTTGTATTCTAGGCTACAAATTTTCCCAAATTTCAGAGAATTTGTAAGTCGGTTGAGTAGGGTTGTAGGTAATGCGCCTTTTTTCAAATCGGTAAAATTTACCGATTTGGACATCGCTGCCTCAGCCCTTAAAAAAGTGTTGGGAGCAACGCTGCTTGATTTCTTGCCGAACACTCATTAGAACTTTCCCCAGCTGGTTTTGACCGGTCTTATCCCCACCACAGCCCCAGTAATAATCGGTTTGAGAGTTTTCCACAATTAGCTGGTCTCCTGTGGAAATTAGAATTGCCTGAATTTCTGTATGAGTCAGAAACTTTTTGAGTACAGCTTCTCGCATCACTTGAGTTTTGACCTGCTCCCAGTCGGGACGGACTTGGCGAGTGCGATCGCGCCCTAAGGCGGCAGCATCCACTGGCGTCTGAGCCGCATGAATTACGGGTATGAGAGCGGCATCCGCCGTTCCCACAAATTTTTGCGCTTGATAATAATGCTCGACCGTTGACCAATGCGTACCCTGTAACTGAATCCCATGGGGCGAGAAGTTGGAAAAACAGCCATAGGGAGCATCCACCTTGTAAAAGTAAATAGTCATGCTAAATCGCTCTCTTATATATATGCCAACTTTTATCATGCCCGCAGATGCTAGCAGGAAATTTTCTAGTTTAAACTGAACTGCAGCACTTGCTGCAATGCAACAGATACGGCTACAATCTGGATGCTATTGTGTTAAATAAGCCTGTAAGTGAGTTTCTACATGGAGGCGAAGGTTGAGACACGCAACCGGCGCAGGCCGCTGATTGCCGCCGGTATCCTGCTTGGTCTAGGTCTCGGAGGGTTTGTTGATGGCATTTTGCTGCACCAGCTCCTCCAGTGGCATCATATGTTGAGCAGCATTCGACCAGTAAAAACTGTCTCAGACTTAGAGCTGAATATGGTATGGGACGGCCTGTTTGAGGCTAGCACGTGGGTGATGACTGTGGCTGGACTGGTATTGTTATGGCGGGCAGGAGAGCGTGATGATGTCCCGTGGTCGTCAAAGACCTTCGTCGGCTCTTTACTTGTTGGTGCAGGGTTGTTCAACCTGGTCGAAGGACTGATTGATCACCAAATTCTTGGTATCCATCATGTGAAACCGGGAGCGAATGAGTTGCTCTGGGATCTGGGATTTCTTGCCAGCGGTGTAATTCTGGCTATGGTTGGGTGGATACTGTTGCGAAGTGGTCAGCAGGATAACACGACCGCCTAATTTTGATTTGTACAACAACTGCCCCAGTCCCAGTCTGATCAAACTTTGATTACAACCCACGAGAAATTATGTTTTGGCTCTTCTGAGATTTTGCCAGAGACTTTTGACGAGTGTCGGCAAGCGTATCGGGAGATTTCGGGGGAATGAAACGGTCCTCCCGCGCTCGAATGCTTGGGGCGCTCACGCTTGGGGTAAAACACTCTTGGTTAAGGTGCTGGCGACTCTGGTGCAGGCTGAATTTCGGCGGATTCAGCTGACACCGGATGTTTTACCCTCTGATATCACTGGTACAAATATTTTTGACCTGAATAAGCGCAGTTTTATACTCAAGAAGGGACCGGTGTTTACTCAGGTACTGTTGGCAGATGAAATTAACCGGACACCCCCAAGACTCAGGCAGCGCTACTGGAGGCGATGGAAGAGCAGCAGATGACGCTGGATGGTGAGAGTCTGCCCCTGCCGGAACTTTTTTGGATGATTGCAACCCAAAATCCGTTGGAATTTGAGGGCACCTACCCTCTGCCAGAGGCTCAGCTGGATCGGTTTTTATTCAAGGTGGTGGTGGATTACCCCGACCAAGTTAGTGAGAAGCTTTTGTTGCTGAATCGTCAGGCTGGTTGGAGTGAACGCTTGGATGTTGCACGTTTGAAGCCAGTGGCAGAGGTGGAGCAGATTTTACAAGCCCGTCAGGCGGTGAGATCGGTTGAAATGGCAGAGGCGATCATGGATTACTTGTTGGCGTTAGTGCAGCGATCGCGGCAGCATCCAGACCTCGCTTTGGGAGCATCTCCCCGCTCAGCTGTGGCGTGGCTACAAACGAGTAAGGCGGTTGCGTGGCTGGCTGGGCGGGATTATGTCACGCCAGATGATGTGAAGGCAGTAGCACCCCCTCTGCTGCGTCACCGGCTAATCCTCAAACCAGAAGCCCTGCTGGATGGTCTGATGATAGATGCGGTGATTGCTTCGTTACTGAATCAAGTGCCAGTGCCAAGATGAGTGCTGAGTAGCAATTGCTGATGTCATGAGAAAGTTGGCTCAGACTCTTTGTTAATCGGATACATCTGTCCTATGTGATTATTACAATGCTAATCAAACTCCTTAATGAAATTTAAATAACTCAGTACAGTATAAATTTTGGGTAAAGAGCGAAACAATTACGTAAATGCTTGAGCAGCACGCTATAATTTTTTTATACCATCCTCTATGAAATATTACGCCTACGGAGTTCCCCTATAAGTACCTGAATCTAGGCAGTATTACTACCTAGCACTTCCAGGTGGGAGATGGTAACTCCTTTCCTTGTAATATAAGCGAGCAATTTGATAGTAGCGATGAAAGAAAGGCGAGCTACAACATGAAATGAAGCTTGCTGCAGGGCGCATCTACCCTCTTAAATACCACTGACTTAATGGAAAGCCTCAACCCAGAAACAATTACATATCAGCCGAACACCCTTCTTTATAACGGGGCCGCTGATAGACGCGATTCTTATCACTTTCTTGAGCGGGTGGATCTTAATCGTCTGGATGCGTGCCGACAACTGGAGCAAAGTCAAAGGGGGCAGATGGGGCAGTTCCTTACCCCAGCGCCAGTGGCCAGGCTGATGGCATCTATGCTTGAATTCTCAACACCTTTGGTTTCTCTTTTAGATGCAGGAGCCGGTATCGGTTCTCTCTTTGCTGCTTGTGTAGCCGAATTATGCCACAGGCAAAACCGGCCTCAAAAAATTAGTATCACGGCCTATGAGACTGACTCGATTTTGGCAGATTATCTAAAGGATACATTAAGGCTTTGCCAAGCAGAATGCGAGGGCGTAGGTATTGACTTTACTTCAGAACTGCACCAGATAGACTTTATCAAAGATGCAGTACATTTGTTAAATAGAGATTTGTTTTCAGAAAATATTGAACCTAGTTTTACTTGTGCTATCCTCAATCCCCCTTACCGAAAAATTAATGCAAAATCAGAGACTCGCAAATTACTGCGGCAAATTGGAATAGAGACAAGCAACCTTTACACAGGCTTTCTTGCCGCAACAGTTAAGCTATTAGCTCCTTGTGGCGAACTTGTAGCTATTACTCCTAGAAGTTTCTGCAACGGCCCATATTTTAAAACTTTTAGAGAGTTTTTTCTACAAGAAATGGCGCTGAAGCGCCTACACCTTTTTGACTCTCGCCAAGAAGCGTTTCGTGATGATGAAGTGCTTCAAGAAACGGTAATCGTTCACGCAGCGAGGAAAATAAATAAACCGGAAAAAATTCTTATTAGTTTAAGTTCAAACGCTGAAGATGAGTTGATTTTGTCGCGTGAACTTCGTTCTGATGAGGTAGTAAACCCTAAAGACCCAGAAATGTTTATTCGTATTGTGCCTGATGACATGAGTCAACAGGTAGTAGAGCGGATGGCACACTTTGAAGCATCGTTGGGGGACTTAGGTTTAAGCGTATCTACCGGGCGAGTAGTGGACTTTCGAGCTACGCAGTATCTTCGGCTCAACCCGCAAGATGGCACAGTGCCTCTTATCTATCCGACTAACTTTGCTGATAGCTACGTTGCATGGCCTAAGAACACGAAGAAGGCTCAGGCGCTTGTAATCGCTAAAGAGACAGAAGCGCTTCTTGTACCAAATGAACACTACGTTCTTGTTAAGCGATTTTCATCTAAGGAAGAGAAGAGACGCATTGTTGCCGCAGTGTATGATGCTGAGCGGTTTCCTGGAACAGGTGTTGGTTTTGAAAACCACCTAAATTACTTTCACCAGAAGGGTAAGGGGTTAGACCTTACCTTAGCGCGAGGACTTGCTGCATTTTTGAACTCCAGTCTTGTCGATTCCTTCTTTCGTCAGTTCAACGGGCATACACAGGTCAATGCTACTGACTTACGAAGCCTCAAGTACCCAAGTTTGCGGCAGCTAATGACGCTTGGCACTATAATAGCGGCTGAGTTTCCCAAGCAGGAGGAGATTGATGCATTTATTGAGAAGGAATTGCTGAACATGGCAGACACCTCTGGTAATGACCCGATTGCCACTAAGAAACGGATAGAGGAAGCATTAAAGATTTTAGTGGCTTTGGGCTTACCACGGGCGCAGCTTAATGAACGGTCTGCGTTGACGCTACTTGCTCTTCTCGACCTTGGTCCTAACGCTTCATGGAAAGACGCTGGTCATCCCTTGCGAGGCATTACTCCTATCATAGATTTTATTTCAGAAAAGTATGGTAAGAAGTACGCGCCGAATACGCGAGAGACAGTTCGGCGTCAGACAGTTCATCAATTCCTTGATGCAGGTCTTATTGTTGCTAATCCTGACAAACCTGAACGCCCTGTTAACAGCCCAAAAACTGTCTATCAAATCGATGAAAGCGCCTTGGAGTTGCTACGAACTTATGGAACGAGTGAATGGGACAAGAATATCGGCGCTTATTTGGCGTCAGTTGAGACTTTGAAGAAGCGGTACGCGCAAGAAAGGCAAATGGCGCGTATTCCTATCACAATTGCAGGAGAAACAAAAACTCTTTCTCCTGGTGGGCAAAACATTCTTGTTGAACAAGTTATTAACGAATTTGCGCCTCGCTTTACACCGGGAGGATCACTCCTTTATGTAGGGGACACTGACGACAAGTTTGCCCACTTTGATAAAGAGGGTCTTGCGGCGTTAGGTGTAGAGGTGGATGCACACGGCAAGATGCCTGATGTAATTGTGCATTACACAGAGAGGAACTGGCTTGTGCTTATTGAGGCCGTTACTTCTCACGGCCCCGTTAATCCAAAGCGCAAGGTAGAACTGGAGGCTCTCTTTAAAGGGTCTAGAGCAGGACTTGTGCTTGTAACTGCATTTTTAAGCCGGAAAGCTATGGTGGAGTACTGCTGTGAAATCTCTTGGGAAACAGAAGTTTGGTTAGCAGAATCACCGTCTCACCTTATCCACTTCAATGGTGAACGATTCCTTGGGCCATACTAAAAGGCGAGATTTCAAACTTCCCATTCGTTTTTGTAAGTTTCAGACGACATGGTCTGGCTCCAAGGTACACGGATAATCAGAATCGCCTGTTTCTACCTGGATGGTGGAGTGTGAGATCCCGAACTGGTGATGAAGCTCCTTGTAGACATGGCACAAAAAAGCATCGCCAGGGTAGCCGGTGGGCATGACTAGGTGAACCGTCAGCGCCGTCTCAGTAGTACTCATCGCCCAGATATGGAGGTCATGAACTTGAGACACACCGGGGCGCTCAGCCAGGTAGGTTTGGACTGCAAGCGGCTCAATCCCCGCCGGTACTCCATCCAGTGCCAAGTTAACGGCGTCTCGCAGCAACTGCCACGTCCCAACCACCACAACTGCCACAATGATTAAGCTTACCACTGGGTCAAACCATAGCCAGTGAGTCACCAAAATGGCGATGCCTGCCAGGACGACTCCGAGCGATACCACCGCGTCAGCAGCCATGTGGAGGAACGCTCCACGGATGTTCAAATCACCCTTTCGGCCTGACATGAACATGAGCGCAGTTACTGTGTTGATCACAATCCCGACCACCGCAACACCAATGACCGTCCCTCCTGAAACGGGGCCAGGGTCGTTAAAGCGTCGGATGGCTTCCCAGGCAATGGCACCCATCGACAGCAGAAGGACAACAGCATTCACCAAAGCAGCCAGGATTGAGGTACTGCGTAGCCCATAAGTGTAGCGTTTTGTCGGAGGGCGACGAGCGAGCGCACTTGCACTCCAGGCGAGGACGAGTCCCAACACATCCCCCAGGTTGTGACCCGCATCGGCAAATAAGGCAAGGGAGTGTGCCAGCAAGCCATAGACAAATTCAACGATAACAAACCCTAGGTTAAGTGCAGTACCGATTGCAAAGGCACGACCAAAACTTGCTGGGGTATGAGCGTGACCGTGGTGTCCATGGTTGCCGTGTCCATGGCTGTGGTGTCCATGGCTATGCTGGTGTTCGTGGTCATGTGTCATAACTGATAGTTTATTTAGGTCATTAACTTCCTAACTAACGCGGCGAAATTGCTAATAAAGATGATTCCCTCAAGAAGAGTTTATTTATTATTGCTGCTGGGGATGGCGATCGCACCGATAGCAGCTATTTGGGACATGTCGGTGAGCATACTTGGCACTCTGCTATTTGATAGCATTGTACTAGGACTGATGGTTTTGGATGGTCTGCGTTGCTCTCGGCACCGCGTCCAGACATCACGTCAGTTGCCGCCCCGGTTGTCGATTGGGCGAGTAACCCTGTCGTGCTATCGGTAAAATCGGGTGTTCGCCCAGCTAAAATTCAAATCCGCGACTACTACCCAGCTGGCTTTGGGGTATCCACACCCACACTCTCTACTTCCCTAGGTGCCAATACCAGCGATGAACTGACCTACACCGTCCACCCCTGGTAAATCTGGTTATAGCCGCGAGTCGTAAGGGATTGTAAGTTCTGGACTAAGATATTTCCCACCTGCTGGGTACGAGCGCGCGCTAAATCTGCCGCAACAGAGCGATACAAACTAGCCAACTCTCTAATTTCACCGGAGCGCAACGACTTCGGCCCTTTTTTTTCTACGTGCCTTAATAGAGTATCCAGACGCTTCCAGTTCGGCTCTCGCCGCGCGATCCAACGTTGAATATTCATAAAACTTTACGCTCAATCAGCGACCAGTCCGATAGAATCACTCACTATCGGTAATATTGTCAGTGCAGGGCTGCGGCTTTATCGAGCTTAAAAGTAACAATCTTAACAGTATACTTCCAACCGCAGGTATAATGTAGGGTTAATAATCAATTTAAGCATTCTCCCTAAAATACGTACTAACTGCTGAACCCTTATAAGGTCAAGCAATATAGGAAAAAAAGACTGTCAACTACCCCACCCTAGCAAAGCTGAGGATGGGGCTTGAGAAGAGTACACATAGCCAAGTGGAAAAGCTCAAGTTAAACGGGAGACTACCTTACCTAAGCTCTAGCAATAGGGCGTTTGAAGGGATCTGAACCATCTAGGGCGTGGTAGCCCGCTGGACGATACAGATGCCTTCTCTAGTCCGTATCCGCTCCGATGGTCAGCAGGGAAGAGACGCATACACAGGGAAACCTGACTTATCTAAAACCATGCACGTACCAGTTGTAGATAAAGACCACAAACCATTGATGCCCACAACTCCAGCCAGAGCGAGAAAGTGGATTAAAGTGGGCAGAGCTACTCCTTTTTGGAGCAAGGGAGTGTTCTGCGTCCGGTTAAATGTAGAACCCTCTGACCGCAAAACTCAACCGATTGCCGTGGGGATTGACCCTGGTTCAAAAAAGGAGGGTTATACCGTCAAGGCATGCGCTCACATTTATCTAAACATCCAAGCCGATTCCCCAGAATGGGTTAAGGATATTCATCAAAGTGGACCTAATAAAGGACGTGCCAAGGCAATCGTTACTCGCTCACAGATGCGACGACTACGACGATATCGCCATACACCCTGCCGACCTTGGCGCGGGAATCGAAATGCCAACAAGTTGCGAATTCCACCAACTACACTTGCCCGATGGCAATGGAAACTGAATATCTGCAAGTGGTTGTGCAAGATTTACCCAATTACTAATTTTGTAGTTGAGGATATCAAGGCCAGTACTCATTACAGGGGCAAGCGCTGGAATAGCAGCTTCTCTCCCTTGCAAGTGGGTAAAGACTGGTTCTACTACCAGTTGCAACGCTTGGCTCCACTTGTTACATACCAAGGATATGAAACAGCAGCAATGCGAGATACCATGAGACTGAAGAAGTCAGTCAAGAAAATGGCTGATGTGTTTGAGGCTCACTGCGTTGACGCATTTACTTTGGCCTACGCTGTAGTAGGCGGTGAACCTGCCCCTGACAATACTCAGTTATTCCTGATTACCCAAATTCGTTTTCCCCGTCGTCAACTACATAGGCTGGAGCCTGACTTGTTAGGGGTTAGGAATCGTTACGGTGGCACGATGAGTGCAGGATTTAAACGAGGGTCACTGGTTCGTCACACCCAATATGGACTCGTTTATGTGGGTGGCTGGATGGAAAAACCAACTAAAAAAGACCCGATCCGCAAGGTTATTAGCTTGCACGATATCAAGACGGGTAGACGCCTAACTCAAAACGCACTTCCCACTGATTGCCAGTTTGTCGCCTTCAATTATTGGAGGTGTCGATATGCAGCGTAGGCATATTGTTTGTCAATCGATGGGGCATCTAGCCCCATCGATTGACCCGTTTTCCTCCCCTCCCTGCTACGCGAGTCAGGGGTATCCAACGGAGTTTTTAGATGAGTTTGTCTGAAAGTAAAACCCGCCCCATACCTCTATGGCAGCGCATCCCGCTATACTTGCAGATTTTAATTGCCCTGATTTTGGGAGTCGGGTTAGGAGTTTTACTGGGTGCCGGTCAACCCAGCCCGCGTGCTGCCGAGTTTAGCAAAGACTTAGCAATCCCTTGTAGCTTGGTACTCAAGGCGTTGCGCACCCTTGCTACCCCGCTAATTCTGCTAGCAGTGCTCAATTCGTTTCTGACCACCGATATTCCTGAAAAAGCCGGTCGCCGTCTGGCGGTTCTGCTTTTGACCAATACTGTGGCAGCTATTGTGATCGGCCTATTGGTCGCCAACATCCTGCGACCAGGCACATGGGGTCGTCTGAATGCGCCGCAAAACGCAGGTGCAATTTAAAAAGACGCTCGACCCTTGGGGACTTCTCCAGGACGCTGTGCCTGAGGCTATTCTTAAGCCCCTAGTGGATAACAATGTCATCCAACTTATTGTCATTGCCCTCGCTTTTGGAATTGTCCTGCGCAGCTTGAAAGCACAGCAGATTGCCGAGGGGAAGACGGACTACCTGGCAATTCAGCAGGGGGTCACAACTTTATTTGAGGCGGTGATTCGCATCCTGAAATGGGTCATCGCCCTGGTGCCAATAGGGGTTTTTGGCATCGTTGCCCAGACTGTGGCCCTTAAAGGCTTCACGCCGTTTAAAACCCTAGGTGCCTTCATCGTAGCAGTGCTGCTGGCTCTGTTGTTACAAACCTGCTACTACCTGCTTCGGGTGCAGTTCGGCTCCTGGGTGAAGCCGCAACGCTTCCTAAGCGGAGCCACCGATCCGCTGTTTACCGCCTTCTCGACCGCTTCTTCCACAGCGACAATGCCCATCACTTTTCGGGCTTTGCTGGACAAAGTGGGCTTACGGGAATCCTCCGCTTCTTTGGGGGCGTTAGTGGGCAGCAATTTTAACAATGACGGCACGGCCCTCTATGAGGCGATGGCGGCGCTGTTTATCTCCCAAGTGCTTGGGCTCAGTTTGTCGCTCCCACAGCAGTTGATTGTCGTAGTCACATCCATCTTCGCCTCGGTCGGTGCAGCGGGTATCCCTGAAGCAGGTCTAGTGACAATGACGCTAGTGTTCACTTCGGTCGGCCTACCCACCCAGTACATCGCTTTACTGATAACTGTGGACTGGTTCCTCGACCGCTGCCGCACTGCCATCAACGTGCTGGGGGACATGACTGTCAGTACTTTACTCGACGGCAAGGAGCGCAAGCTGGCTCAGAATAATTTAGCCCCACTTGGGTAAGTGTTGTACTAGTTACAGCTTTTTTTCTACCTGCCTTTCGGCTCCCGCGGGAGCAAGCGGTGAATATTCATAAAATTTTGCGGTCAATCAGCGATAGCTAATTTAAGATAGCGTCAATCATCAGGGCAGCTTTCTGTGTCTGCCCTCATACCCAGACAGGAGAATTTGACTCATGACCGCAAACTTGAGTTCTCCCAGTCCGATGCCGCCGCTGAGTATCGGTAATGTTGTCAGTGCGGGACTGCCGCTTTATCGCTCTCATCTGAAGTCCTATTTTCAACTGGCTCTTAGGGCTTATTTGTGGATACTCGTTCCAGTTTATGGCTGGGCGAAATTTTATGCGATCGCGGCGCTGATTTCGCGCTTAGCTTTTGGTGAATTGGTCAATCAACCCGAAAGTGTGGAGTCAGGTCGCCGTTATGTCAATTCCAAACTGTGGCAGTTTTTAATTACAGCTCTTTTAATGCTACTGCTCGGAGTAGGTGTTTGGATCTGTTTGGTGATTCTGGTTGCAATTTTTGTGGTGTTAGCCGGAGTATTGCGAGGGAATACCGCTGCTATCGCGATCACAATTCTGCTAGGCATAATTGTCGCCGCCGCTTTTATCATTGGGATATCTTGGCTGCTGACGCGCTTTTTTATTGTTCAGCTCCCACTTGCTATCGAGGACAATGTTGATGCTACGTCAACAATTAGCCGCAGTTGGGAACTAACCAAAGGACACGTCTGGCGGATTTTCTCAATTTATTTGGTCGCCTATTTGATTACATTACCGCTAATAATTGCTGTTCAAGTTGTTAGGAGTATTCTTCAAATCGTTTTCAGTCTCTTGTTGAAACAGAATTCTGCTGCTTATGGTCTGCTTTTTTTCCTGCTGATCTTAGGTCTAAGTTTATTGAGTGGTGCAGTGATGTTGCCATTCTGGCAAGCGGTCAAAGCGGTAATCTACTATGACCTGCGCAGTCGTCGGGAAGGTCTGGGCTTGAAGTTACGCGATCGCACAATTTAAACCCCAGCTGCCGACACTGTGGCAAGGTCAAACGCCTGGTAAACGCTTTGCCAAAATTCGCGTTATCCGAGACGATGGACGACCGATTGGGCTGCAACAAGCGACGCTGCGATCGCGCGCCTGCGACCCGTTGACGACTTTTTGTTCGTAGGAGCGTTTTTGATTATGTTAAGTCGCCGAGAAAAGCGCCTAGGTGATTGGGCAGCTGGAACTGTTGTGATTCAAGCAGAACCACCCGTGGTGGCGGCGACATTTGCCGTTTCTGAGCAAGCCCAGCCCTATAGCAATCCGTTGTGAGTTATGAAATAAAAGCGTGAAGTCAGTAGTCAGGTCCCTACTGACTACTGACTACTAACTACTGACTACTATTCTTAGCCGCCCATACCGGGTAGGCCGCTGAGACGCTTGAGGGCGCGAGCGGCGACATCGCCATAACGCAGTTCCCCGCACAGGATCTGACCCATGCGCTGGGTGGCAGAGGGGCGCTTGACACCAACTTTATAGCCGATGCCAGGAATGCGGTAGAAAACCCCTGCTAAACGCTGCGCCCATACCATATCAGAACCCCATTCTTCGTTAATTACCTGAGTATATTTTTCTAGGGCATCGAGATCACCCGCGAGCGCTTGGTCAATTGCAACAGAAGCCTTCAACCCACTAAAGATTGAGGGGCGAATGCCTTCTGCCGTCATGGGGTCAACCACACAGGCGGCTTCCCCAGCCAAAATCGCATTTTGGGTATGCAGCTTTTGATTACCATCCCAGAGGCTAAGGGGATGACCGTACTGCTTGCAGCTTTTGATATCCACACCGAACAGGGTGGCGTACTCAGCCAAAATGCTCTTGAAGTCCTGCGCTTCACCACCCCGAAATGTACCGATACCAATCGAATAGCCATCAGCTTTGGGGAAGTTCCAGATGTAGCCGTTTTTGACCATGCCAAACTCGAAGTGGGCAGTGTTAGTGTTTTCCACTTTAGCTGCTGCCTCTGCCTCTAAGGCTCCGCCCAAGCGACGTTTGCGGTCTTTGAAGCCTAGCCATTGTGCCATCGGTCCTTTGGCTCCATCTGCCGCAATCAGATAACGACCGGCGACTTTTCCGTTTACTGTGTTGACCTGCCAATGGTCACGCTGAAACTCAATTCCCTTCACCTCTGTATTATCTTGCAGTTCAGCCCCCTGCTTCTGTGCTTGTTGGATCAGGAAGTGATCGAAAATGTCCCGCCGTACCATCCACATTGGTTCTGGCGTTTTCAGTTCAGCGTCCACGCGATCGCCCATTTTCCAGGTGTAGCGAATTGTATTTACCTTAACGGAAATAGCTGGGGAAAAGTCAAAGTCAAACCATTGCGCGATCGCAGGTGAAACTCCGCCTCCACAAGGCTTGTACCGTGGTAGCGATTCTTTTTCCAAAACTAGAACCGAGTGACCCCGCTTGGCTAAATGATAGGCAGCTGTTCCACCCGCTGGGCCTGCGCCGACGATTATGCAATCATACATAAGGCTGGAATTTGGCTCTTAAATTCACTTACTTTTATAGCAGCATTCCAGTCTCTGTCTTTCATGTATCCGCAGTGAGTCAATTTTTCGCTAATTATTTTATACATCAAGGGCCAACCACTACCACTGCGGATTGGCTACGATTAATGCCTCAGCCGCCTCGCTATCCAATGGACGGGAGAAAAAATATCCCTGACCATATTCACAGTTCAACTTTCTGAGAAGTGTAAGTTGTTCTGCTGTTTCCACCCCTTCGGCTGTTACCTTTACACCTAGTTTGTGTGCTAGGGTAACAATTGTTTCAATAATCTCTAACTTCTTAGCATCAGCACCTATCGGGCTGATGAAGCAGCGGTCGATCTTCAACCCACTAATTGGAAAGCTGTGGAGACGACCTAATGACGAATAGCCAGTGCCAAAGTCGTCAATTGATAACTCAATGCCCAGTGCTTGCATTTGTGAGAGTAAGGTAATTGCCTCATCCCCATTTTCCATGATAACGCTTTCAGTAATCTCCAGGACTAAATTGCCGCCAGAAAGACCAGTATCTTGTAAAATTTGCGCTATCTGCTGCATCAAATCTGGCTGAGAAAACTGCTTGATAGATAAATTGACGCTGATTTTCTTTGGCGAGTTGGCACTATAGCGCCTCAGCCAGTCTTGCATCTGGCGGCAAGCAGAGCGCAGCACCCAGTAGCCAATAGAGACAATCAGTCCAGTTTCTTCCGCCACGGGGATGAAATCAGCTGGAGCAATCATTCCCCGCCCTGGATGCTGCCAGCGCACGAGCGCCTCAAACCCGGTAATTCTGCCTGTTTCCAATGAGATAATTGGTTGGTAATGGAGCTGAAACTCTTGGGTTACGATAGCTCGGCGCAAGTCATTTTCCAACTGCAAGAGCGTGAGTGCGCTTTCGTGCATGGCTCTGTTGAAGATTTCATACCGAGCCTTGCCGAGTTTTTTGGCACGATACATGGCGGTGTCAGCATCTCGCAACATGTCCTCCGCATTGCCATAGCCATATGCGCTTAACGTGATGCCAATGCTGACGCTTGTAAACATCTCGTATCCGTCCAAGTTAAGCGGCAGGCTCAGTTCCTTCTGGATTCGCTCAGCAATACAGGTAGCGTCACTTATACTTTTGATGTCTTCCAGTAAAATTGCAAACTCGTCCCCACCCAGACGTGCTACCGTATCGCCTTTACGCAAACTTGCTGCTAATTTTTTAGCAATCACCATCAACATTTGATCGCCAAAAAGGTGCCCTAGGCTATCGTTGATGTTCTTAAACCGATCTAGATCTAAGAATAGAACAGCAAATGAATAAACTTTACACCTTTGGTTACGCTTGATTGCACTGTCTAAACGATTCAGGAACAGGGTCCGGTTAGGCAGATCAGTGAGGACATCATGAAACGCGTGATGCAGCAGTTTTTCTTCTGCCTGCTTGCGCTCAGTGATATTCTCTACCATGGCAACCGTGAACTGGGGTTCATTCCTGTTACCCCGGACCAAGGAAACAGTCAGGCACCCCCAGGCTAACTGACCATTCTTACAGGTATAGCGCTTTTCCATCTGGTAGTGGTCAAGTCTTCCTGATACTAATTCTTTGTAGAGTTTTACATCCGCTGCCACATCATCTGGATAAGTGACTTCTGTGAAAGACATACTGCAAAGCTCTTCATTGCTATAGCCAAGTACTTTCTGCAATGCTGGGTTGGTCTCTATCTGTCGTCCTTCTATATCTGTGAGCCCAATACCAATCACTGCATTTTCAAAGATTGCCCGGAACCGCTGCTCACTCTGCCGTAAGGCTTCTTCCGCCTGTTTGCGTTCCGTAATGTCAGTATGAATTTCAACTAACCCCACAATCTGCCCAGTCGAGTCTTTGATCGCATCAGCACGCAGGGATATCTGCATTCTACGACCCGTACGGCTGAGCATCTCGACATCACCACTCCACGATTGTTCGCTCATAATGGTGCTGAATACCTCGTGGGCGAGCGTTGGATGACAATAGACTAATGATATTCCTCCTGCTGCATTGAGTTCATCTACGGTGTACTCAAATAGCTCTTTGAAAGATTTGTTTTGATAAATGTAAGTGCCTGTTAAATCGGCAATAGAGATGGCATCGCTAGTGTTATCCACGGCTTTGCTGATCCGTAAGAGAGCCTCTTCCGAGCGCTTGCGCTCAGTAACGTCCTCAACGAAGCCTTCGTAAGAAAGTACTACATTATTACACAGCTTTTCTTGAGCTGTCTGTAGTTCTTTCAACATAATATGGGACTGTTCCATGGCCTCTTTTAGCAGTTCTGATTCTGGCGAATGGAGCCTATCAGTTTGCTGCTCAAGTAAAGTCATACGTCGCCATAATGACTCTATTTGCTTAGCAAATTCATCTGTGCGATTGACGAGATTGTGGATAGTAGTTGTTGCATCCATGGCGTTGAAAAATCAAATCCTAAGATTATTCATGATGCACCACAGACAAGCTAATACACGGCTGGGCAATTATGAGTAACTTTGTTGTAGCCCACCATTCGGGCAATTGGTGGGCAGTGCCCACCTGAAAAAATCCGGGAGTGTGGGAGCCACGCTTTTAAAAGCGTGGAGGAAACACGACGCGGGGAATTTATGAGCCAGTGCTGAAGGAGGGTTTCCTGCAGTAGGCAACTGGCGTTCCCCGTCAAATATTGTTTTGGTGCCGCTACCGCCTTGGAATTACTAAATGCTGTGTACTTTTGTAATGTACTTTCAACCAGACAGTTGTGGTTTAACATCGTTTGTCCTGTACGCATAGCGGCTTCCCTATTACTAGGAATCGCTTCCCTCGCGGGAGTTAGGTTTGCCTCGACAATGTTAGCGGTCAGCACTTCCAAACAGCACTGGCTTAACCCCGTAAACCTGTTTAACTGTTTGGTTCTAGAGCAGCGAACTGGCACGCATTCGCAGGTAGGAACTTTAACATTTACCGCTAACGTAGGCTTTCGCCTGAGTCTGGTCAGCTATGCTAAAACTTCGAAGCCTCAAGCTTGAGCCTGAAGCCCCCGTGCTTTAGCCGGGGGTGCTGACACGATTACACCTCTTGATATCTAAAATGAACTGCAATGGATTAGCAATACCCCATTGTTTCATGTCTAAAAGTAAATTTGCTTTAATATAGCTAAAACGGTTATCAATTTCAACCTGAAAGTAGTTGAGACTACCAAGGACTACTAACACTACCAATTGCTCCAAATACCTGCTGAAATCGCTTGCTATTCTGACCGAGATAGAAGATGGCATTGCCATGCTTAGCTCGTGGCTGAGGTTTACCTTGGTCATCAAGAAACGCAATCCGCTCGTCAGGGAAACACACCGGCGATAATCTCGTTAGCTTTTGAAACCATTTGCTGCCTGCTGATGGTGCAACTAGTAATACTGCTTCCAATACGCGCCCTGACTCGTATTCAGCAAGTAACTTGTTTGTCCACTTGGCTGTCTTACCATGAGCAGGTGGGTGCAGCCAGACGCGACCAAACCAGGGATGATTTAGCCCATCCTCTGAAGGGGTATAGTAGTTTGTCGCTTGAATCCACTGTTGGGCGACATCGTCGCTAGCCGGGTCAAGATCAATCTCTCCCATGACAAGACGAACCAAGGCGATAAATTCTGGGGGAGTGTGCTCGTCTTGAGATTTTTGGCGGGTTGGGGTCTTTAGGCTTTTAGAGGCTTTTTGCTGGAGTTGGCTGAGGCGATCGCTTAAGGTTTGGATGCGCTTGTTCAGTTTCTTGACGGCTCTACCGCGGGCGATCGCTGCCTCTGCTTCTGCCAGTGCACAGCCATGAATACTCAGGTACTCTGTCTTCTTGCCATTGAAAATCGGCTTCCTGGACTTGAGCCGGGGATACTTGTTTTTCTTGCTGCCAGGTTTAGCTTTGGCAATCCAGCAGTCAGTTAATACTCTGCCCTCACTCTGGATTCTGTCCAACTCTGCCTGGAGAGATAACAACTCTGCTTTTAAGTCCTCTAGCTTTGGCATGTTCGTATAGCAAAGTTAAAAATACTATACTATAATTTGCTATACGAACGTGCGAAATATGGTTCTTTGTCTGTGAAGTACAGATAAATACTCTCATTCCTTCGCTGCAACCCATCTTAGGAAGTAAGCCATGACCGAGAAGCAAGCCTTTCTATATCCTCGCGCACGCTACTACGGGGACGTTTTGCCGGAAAACCTAGTATTCAATGCGAATTTGCAGGAGTTCGCGCAGCGCGTTAGCTTTATTTCCAACCTGGAAACAGGTGGCAAACTCTCTCCAGAGGAATCATACCAACAAATTAAAGCGCTCTGGAAACAGCTTAAAAGAAGCAAAAAGCAGTTGGGGATTGGCATTGAACCATTTCAAGTTCAGGAATGAGGTTTGATTTTAATCATGATGCATTTAGGACGGATACAAACCGGGGTGGAAGATTCAGAAATCCAACCGGGCGATATTGTTCGCCTCTTACAGCCTTTGATACCAGAGCTGTACGGTTTTCAGGAGTACGCTTTCGGCATTGTGGTTGGGGTAGTCAGAGATGGCTCCAGTAAAAGCAATTTTCACGCCTCGTGGGACTCCAAACAAACTGCCCTTGGACATCAGCCAGGATTGGATGGGTTAGTCGTCTATCTATATGAGCCGGATAGTTCAACAATCTATGTAGATCCATTTGGTGCCAAAGCATTATTTAGTTTCGACTCCGATGAAGTCGAGCTGTACAAGGCGATTCACACACCAGCTTCCCAATAGAACCAGTGACGGTGTTGCACAGCTAGAAAGATAGATAAAGAACTCGCATTGTTCAGTTTACTAGCGAGTTCTTAAGGGTCTTAAGTCTGTTCAAAATCCTAGCATCGCGTATGACGAGGGGAGTCGTCAATGAGTTCTAATTCAGACGGTTGTAATGTCTTTTTCCTTCTCTGCTAGCAATTCGTCAATTTTGGCAGTGTAATTGTTCGTCAGCTTTTGAAGTTTGTCTTGCTGATCCCGCGCTTCATCTTCAGGGATGTCGCTATTTTTCTCCTGCTTGCGTATGGTGTCAAGGGCGTCGCGGCGGATGTTGCGAATAGAAACGCGCCCCTCTTCTGCGTATTTAGAGGCGAGTTTGACAAATTCTTTGCGGCGATCGCTTGTCAGAGGGGGAATATTCAGCCGGATGACGGAACCGTCGTTGCTAGGGGTTAAGCCCACATCCGACAGGGAAATCGCTTTTTCGATGATGTTTAAGCTACTGCGGTCATACGGTTGAACGATGATCGTACTGGCATCAGGGGTGCTGATGTTAGCCAGGGATTTTAGGGGTGTCGGGGAGTTGTAGTAGTCCACCATCACCTTATCAAGTAGAGTCGCATTGGCGCGACCTGTGCGAATCGTATTAAAAGAGCGTTGAGTGGCCTCAACGGTCTTTTGCATTGTACTCTCAGCTTCAGGTAGTTTCACAAAAACCTCCCACAAGGGTTCCAATGGTTTCTCCCATCACCGCTCGGCGGATGTTACCCCGTACCGAGAGGTCAAATACAAGAATCGGGATATTGTTTTCTTTACATAGAGCGATCGCGGTACTATCCATTACCCGCAGGTCTTGAGCCAGAACATTTCCGTAGCTGATGCTTTTATAGCGTCTGGCTTCAGGATTAAGATGGGGATCGGAATCGTAGACCCCATCTACCTTGGTGGCCTTAAAAATCACCTCGGCATCGATTTCGGCAGCTCTCAAGGCAGCGGTGGTGTCGGTGGTAAAGAAGGGATTTCCAGACCCAGCTCCAAAAATTACCACCCGCCCTTTTTCTAAGTGGCGGATGGCGCGACGCCGGATATAAGGTTCCGCTACTTCTTGCATAGCGATCGCTGTTTGCACCCGCGTCTGTACCCCACTTCCTTCTAGGGCATCCTGGAGCGTTAGGGCATTCATCACTGTGGCTATCATGCCGATGTAGTCAGCGGTTGCTCGATCCATCCCAGCTGCCGACGCTTTAACGCCGCGAAAGATATTGCCACCACCTACTACAATAGCGACTTGAACGCTACTGGCTACAATTTCTGCCACCTCAGCCGCAATTTCTTGAACCGTGATTGGATCAATTCCATAGCCCAGATTGCCCATCAAGGCTTCACCGCTCAGTTTAAGTAAAACCCGCCGGTAAGGTATTCCCATGCAGTTAGGTTAATTCAGTTGCAATTGCCTCCAACTTAAGATAGCAGTAGAGTGTTTTTCTGTCTCTAGTTAAGTCAAGAAGTCAGGAGTCAGGAGTCAGGAGGGAATATTATGTATTCTGACTCCTGACGGCACGAGTCCTGACTCCTGTTTACCAGCCTTGAGCCAATGCCTGATAACCGATGAGTTTATAAACCAATTTGGCTGCCGTGAATTGGGAGACTACGGAATCTACAATTGGTGCCAACTCCATTACATCACAACCAATCACTTGATGAGTTTCAAACACGCATCGTAAAAATGCGGTTACCGCATACCAGCTCAAGCCGCCTGGTTCCGGGGTGCCGACGCCAGGGATCAAGGTGGGGTCAATTCCGTCTAAGTCGATGGTAAGGAAGACTTTTTGAGTAGGGATAGCCGCTAAAGCTCGTTCGCTCCAATTTGGCTCAGTTGCAATTTCCCGCGCTCGAAACACCGTTAGCTGTTTCTCTTTAATTAGGTCAGCTTCTTCTTTAGATATACTGCGGATGCCAATTTGTACCGTCGGCAAACCCATATCCACAATCCGGCGCATTACACAGGCATGGTTATGGATCGAGCCTTCGTAAGAGAAGCGCAAATCGCCGTGGGCGTCTATCTGAATTACCGTGAACGCCTCGTCTGGGTATGCTTGGCGATATGCCTCTACCACACCAGTGGTAATGCTATGTTCGCCCCCCAGTGCAATCACAAACTTCCCGTCTTGAATCAACTGGTACACTGCCTCTTGGGTGAATTGCAGCATTTCCTCAGCTGTAAAGTGACCAGTGCGCGTATCTGCCACAGATGATTGAGTATAAATCCCAACATCGCGGCAAGTTTCCCTCTCCAGCTCCTCGTCGTAGTATTCCACCTGCTGGGACGCTTCCAGGATGGCATCTGGGCCATTTTCACAGCCACGACGATAGGTAGTCGTTGCCTCGTAGGGAATCGGTAATATCACCACTTGCGCGGCATCGTAGGGCGCTGCCACCTCAGACCCAAGGAAGGGCACTACAGAAGCCGAAGTTTGTGCCAGCATGACAAAAATAGTAAAGTTAAGGAGTCAGATTTTCTCATCCTGACATATTCTCGACTCTCGCTGCAAAGTTATATCATTAATTGTAAATTTTTATTACCCAATAGAATTCAGGAGTCAGGAGGCCTGACTCTTGATACCCGCCGATGACTCGCTGACTCCTGACTCGCTGACTCCTGACTCCTGACTCCTGACTCCTGACTCCTGACTCCTGACTATCATGACCCTCTCTTCTTCTACGACCGCATCCAGCTCCCTCGCTGCAACACAGACTTGGATCTGGCAAGGTTTCCCCATCTGCTATCAAACCCAAGGCAACGAGGGGCCAGCTGTTATCCTTGTGCATGGCTTTGGAGCTTCTTGGTGGCACTGGCGCAAAAACATCCCCGTACTGGCGAAAACTTGCCGCGTCTATGCCATTGACTTAATTGGCTTCGGTGGTTCTGCCAAACCTACTCCTGGCCCTTTGAAACCGGGTGAACAGATCCAGTACTCGTTTGAAACATGGGGACAGCAAATTGGGGATTTTTGCCGGGAGGTTGTTGGTGAGCCAGCTTTTTTAGTCGGTAACTCGATTGGTTGTATCGCGGCAATGCAGGCAGCAGTATCTTCACCAAATATTGCCTTGGGAGTTGCCCTGCTTAACTGCTCCCTGCGGCTACTCCATGACCGCAAACGCGCGAATCTGCCTTGGTATCGCCGCTTTGGAGCGCCGCTCGTCCAACGCCTGCTATCGATCAAGTGGATTAGCCAATTCTTCTTCAATCAACTCGCCAAGCCTAAAACGGTGCGTTCGATTCTCCTGCAAGCTTATGCTCATCCTGAGGCGGTAACAGACGAGTTAGTAGATATCCTGATGGCTCCGGCACGTGATCCGGGCGCTTTGGGAGTGTTTGTAGCCTTTACCGCTTATTCCCAGGGACCCTTACCTGAAGACCTCCTCGCTGTTCTGCCCTGCCCTGCCATCATGTTATGGGGAACAGCTGACCCCTGGGAGCCGGTGGCGCTTGGCCGCGAGTTAGCAAACTTCCCTCAAGTACAAAAGTTTATTCGCTTAGAAGGTCTGGGACATTGTCCGCAGGATGAAGCGCCGGAGTTGGTCAACCCGATTTTGCTCGATTGGATTTTGCAGCAATCATGAAAGTAGTCAGGAGTCAGGAGTCAGGAGTCAGGAGTCAGGAGTCAGGAGTCAGTAGTCAGGAGTCAGTAGTCAGTAGTCAGTAGTCAGTAGTCAGTAGACTTATGCTTGGAGTGGCGGATGACCCTCGCTTCGCTGGAAGTTAAAACTCAAAAGTCAAAAATTAGGTCTTTACTTTTGACTCTTCATGGTAGGTAAATTTATCTTAACTACTGACTCCTGACTACTGACTCCTGACTACTTCTTAGAAAAAGCTTGCCTTTGCAACCAGTCTTGACCCAACCGAATCGTGACATCGGAGTATAGAATGCCGGTGCTTTCAACACGCACTTCTCCGAGTCCCAAGACACTGCGAATCGCTTTGCCACTTTCACCATCACCCCGCTGGGCAATAATGTGAGTCACCTGCAACGGTTGACTCCAGGACTTAGCAATATGGACGTTGCGATAACCAGCTGCTTTGAGGCTACGAACCAAGGCTCGGACAGCCCTAGGCTTACCGGTACTGTCTTGAATCGCCACGTTCAGGGACGCCGGGTCGGTTGGTTGTTGTGAACTCTGTGAGGCCAAGTCAAAGTGCTGAGCCATCAGGGTAGCAATGCCCTTGTGGTTCGGTATCCAGTAGCTGGCTTCGTACTCCTCTGGTCCACTAAACCGGCCGGGCAGCATCAACATTTCCATATTTGAGCGATTCGTCTGGGCGGCAAAACCCAAAACGGAAACTAATTCCTCAACTGTCAAGTTGGTGTCGATGTAAGACTGAACCACCTGGAGAATTTGGGGCAATCTGGCTAGGGTAGCTGGGTTCAGCGCCTGTTCCATTAGGGCGCGGAGCAAGAGTTGCTGCCGCTGCACCCGACCGATATCCCCCAACTCGTCATGACGAAAGCGCAAAAGTTGCATCGCCTGATCGCCACTGAGACGCTGCTCACCCGCCTTCAAATTGACATATAGGTGCTGGGTATCATCCTTGTACTTCATGTCCTTAGGGATATAGAATGTGATGCCGCCCAAGGTATCAATCAGCTTGCCAAATCCCACAACATTAACGCGAACATAGCGGTCAATTCCCACCCCGTCTAAGAGATTACTGACCGCCTTGGCACTCAGAGGTGCCCCACCATCAACATTGGCAGCGTTAATTTTTTTAACACCATGCCCCTCAACCAAAGTGCGGGTATCTCTAGGGATGGAGAGCATGACTAATTTTTTGGTTTCTGGATTAAATCGCAGCAGAAGCATCGTATCGGAGAGCCCGTCAAACGAGTTTACCTGCGGCGAGTAACTTAGATTTCGGGTTTCTGGGGGAGGGTTCTTAATGTCTTCTGGGAGTACACTCATCCCCAAAACTAAGATATTGACGGGGCGAGTTAGTTTGGAAAATTGCAGACCGGTTCCAGAGAGGGGAGAGCCATCAAACACCCCCGCTTCTTTCGGACTCAGCTGGCTTTGCATCAAGGGCTTACTAGAAAAAGAAACGGCCAAAAGCGCCCCCGCCGTTGCCGACACCATCGCCACACCAGTCATGCCAACCCAAAACCAGAGCCAACGTCCAGACTTTGCTTTGGAAGACTTTTTCTTCAAGGATTGGGACGCCCGTGAAGAATACACTTGTTGCTCTGAATTTTTTTGAACTGGCATTGACTTCCTCACACTTACTGAATCAAAGGTGGTAAATTTCTAGCTTGAGAGGAGAAATCCGACCATACAGGAGCTAGCTCACAATTATCGGCTTGATTTTCCTGATTAAGTGCTAACCGCAACACATATAGCAGTATAAGAGGGGGTATCTCCCCCTCGCACAACAGCTTAGGACAAGTGCTTGCCAAGCAACCGATCTGCCAAGCGGCTAAACCCTGGTAAGCGCAGAGACTGGCGTGAAGAGAGGCGAATCATCAACCAGAGACTGGTCAAAAAGTAACCAGAGGTCAGTAAGGTATTTAGCAGCAAGAAGCGCAGCGTCAAAAATTCCGACATTTCCGCCCCAGTACCAAATAAGAGATACCCCAACAGCCAACTGCCTGCTAGGGTAACTGACAGGCGGCTTACGGCAAGTTGTTCCTGACTCCCCTGGCGGCGATAGAGAGTCCAGAGGGCTGGAAAAAAGCCTAGAATAGGAATTAAATAGATAAATAGCTGTAAGTGCTTAAGGTCTTGATCGTCAACTGGTTCAATATTTTTCATGTCGGTCCCTTGAATCCTGAAGTAGAGGGATGAGTCAGAGCCATAGATTTAGAGATAATAGGCTGTGATTGAAAATTTGAGTTTGTTCTATCCCGCAGTTGGCACATGCAGAAACGAAAAATCCTCGACTGGTGGCAGGTATCGACGCCCCTAGTACGCCTAATAGCACTCGCGCTCTTCGCTCCCCTGCTAGTACTCAACGCTTGGGCAATTTCTTCAATTTTTGCCTACTTTCATTCACTTATTGCTATTTTGGTGGGTGCATCCCTGGTAGCGTTTCTGCTGAACTACCCCGTAAGCTGGATGGAGCGTCAAGGTGCTCAGCGAGAGCCAGTCGCTATTCTCGTATTTTTGATCGCTTTATCAATTTTGCTGGCGTTGGGTGTAACGCTCGTACCAATCGCCCTTACCCAAGCTCAGCAGCTAGTAGCTCGCTTGCCAGAGTGGATTGACTCTGGACGGCGTCAGTTGATGGTGTTGAACGAGTGGGGTGAGAATCAGGGCTTCCCACTTAACCTAGATGCCCTGGCAGCTCAGATCAATGATCGAGTAAAGGGAGAGTTGCAGGCGATCGCTGGACAAGTCTTGAATCTCGCCGTGGTGACACTCACCAGCCTGCTGGACTTCGTCTTGACGATGGTTTTGTCGTTCTATCTCTTGCAGCATGGCGATGAACTCTGGCTCAGTTTAGTGAAATGGTTGCCTGAGCGCAGCCGAAAGCCTTTTTCTCAAACCTTACGCCTGAGCTTTCAAAATTACTTCATTGGGCAGTTGATTTATGGTACCTGCATGGCTGCTGCCCTGATTCCCACTTTTTTGTGGCTGAAAGTGCCGTTTGGTTTGCTATTCGGCTTAACCATTGGCATTATGGCCCTGGTACCCTATGGTGGCACTGTCGGCATTGTGCTGACTACTCTGCTGGTGGCACTTCAAGATGTTTGGTTAGGATTGCGGGTTTTGACTGCTGGTGAAGTTGTCTTGCAAATTCTAGAGAACTTAGTCGCTCCCAGGATTTTAGGGAGCTTCACTGGTTTAAATCCGGTCTGGGTGCTGATTTCGCTCTTGGCGGGTGCCCAGCTTGGTGGTTTATTAGGTGTGGTTGTGGCTGTGCCGATTGCAGTTGTGATCAAGGTGGCTCTAGAGGCAGTGCGATCGCGTAGCGTCCCTGAAGGAGAATCGCGTAAAGTTGACCCACCAGGCGAAGTCGCACCCGTTGGGGTAGACTCACCTCCTGCGGCTGGGCAAAGCCCAACGCCAAGTCGCGTAGAGCTAGAAGCCCAAAGCAGCCATCAACGAGCTGGTACTGTCCACCAGGCTAAGCCATAAGGTTGGGTTGCTTCGTTCACCTTATGGCGAAACTGAACTCGGATTTTGTAGTTGCCGGTGGTCAGAACAGGGCAAAAAATATGTTGGACACTATCAACGTCACTGATGGAGGCGCAGGTGCTAGCCACTGAATCTTTAGATTTAGCGGGCATTAGGTAGAGGTCTAGGTTATTCAAGCCGCGATCGCGGAAACTGTCCCTCATGTCAAACTTTCCGTTCTTATTGGGATCGTTTAGCTCCACCAACCGATCCCAAGCTAGTGTAATCGCCACAAAACTCCCCTGTTGCAACGGTTGCGCTAAGACATAGTCCTGAGACGAGGCGGCATTCACTCTGCCATAATCCCAGCCCATAGCTGGCACAGCAGCAGACGGGTTCCACTCACCGGCGCTGAATTGCTGGTAAGCCCGAAAGGCATTCAGCTGACCCGTGCCCATTTGTGAATGTAGCGGCATCTTCGGATCGCGGTAGGCGTCGGAAGCCAGCCAGTCACTGTTATTTTTGTCAATAATTGTCTTGGTCATTCCCAGCCTTAGACCATCGCCACTGTCTTTAATCTTGTCAGCTGAATTCATCAGTACCGCTTTCATCACTTCATGGCGGCGGGAATCTAGGCTCCAATGGGACTGGCGTATACCCAATTGGCGTTCAAGTAGCATCCGTCGCAAGGCGGAATCGCCAAATTCCTGAAGCAAGGCAACGGTAGCTGTGACTTGAGGGGCAGCAAAACTCGTACCACTGGCTCGAGGTGCCACGCTGCCATTCAAGTTGATCAACTTGAGGTTGCTGCCGGGAGCTACCAAACTAATGGCGCGACGGGTTCCAATATCAGTCTCGCGACCAGCAAGTCGTTCCCCAATGCCCCCGATGCCACCAGCCAAATTGGAAACGTCAACCTTGGTAAAAATCCCTTCTCGGCGGGTGGTAAAAGCCACGTTCATACCGTTGAAGTTATCGGTCGGGATCGGAATGCCCCCTTTCCCCTGATTGCCAGCAACCACATAAAGGACATTGTGAACACGGGCAGACCAGTCAATACATTGCGTCAGCAAGGCGTTGCCATCTAAAACGGCATTTGGTCGTGAGTCGCGATCAAGGGTTTCACCAAAGCTAAAGTTAATGGCGCGGACATCGCCCCCGTTTTGCAGTGCTACTTGCTGAGCAGATAGGCACTCTTCTGCCTGACCCCCGGTTTTGAGTGAACCTACAGCAGCTGCATAGAGCCGTGCCCCTGGTGCTATTCCCGGTAAAGCTTTGTCAGAACTGATCATGATGCTGGCGACGTTTTCCGCGTGGGGGTCAATATCCTTATTGGACTTGGCTAGACTATTGCGCAAGAACACTCCCGCCAGTGCGATCGCGCGATTAAAGGAAACCGCTTTATCCAACCCGAACTGTCCAGGACGCCCAATTTCTACCTGTCCTATCGCAATCTTGCGACCAATTAAGTTATAAGGAGGGCTATGCAGCCGCAAAGCATCAATCCCTGCTTCCCCGATTGAAGTCGTTGGTAGAGCCAATACGGGAACACTCAGCCAGGAAGCACTTAACCCCCCGATCATCCATGCCAGTTTTTTAACCATCTGCTGCAAAGCCCTAGGAAGCTACTCCACTATTCAGATAACTAAAAACAAGAATAAAGATTTTGTTAAACTTATTACAAGCTGTCAGACGCAGGAGAACCACTAGCTATGACCCAAACCCAATCCCAGAAGCCTATTGTTATTGCTCCATCTATACTATCAGCGGATTTCAGCCGTCTGGGAGATGAAATTCGAGCCGTGGAAGCGGCTGGAGCCGACTGGATTCATATTGATGTGATGGACGGCCGCTTTGTCCCTAATATTACGATTGGTCCTCTGATTGTCGAAGCGATTCGCCCAATTACCAAAAAGCCGCTAGATGTCCACTTGATGATTGTGGAACCAGAAAAGTATGTAGAGGACTTCGCCAAGGCGGGTGCAGATCATATCTACGTCCATGTGGAGCATAATGCTTCGCCTCACCTGCACCGCACTCTCTGTCAAATTAAAGAACTAGGAAAACTGGCGGGTGCCGTACTCAATCCTTCCACGCCGTTAGATTTTCTTGAGTACGTGCTGGATATTTGCGATTTGGTGTTAATTATGAGCGTTAACCCTGGTTTTGGCGGTCAGAGCTTTATCCCAGCTGTGTTGCCTAAAATTCGCCGACTGCGTCAGATGTGCGATGAGCGCGGTCTTGACCCCTGGATTGAAGTGGATGGGGGTCTGAAGCAAAATAATACCTGGCAGGTTTTAGAAGCAGGGGCAAATGCGATTGTGGCTGGCTCTGCTGTGTTTAAGGCCAAGGACTATGCACAGGCTATTGAAGGTATTCGTCACAGCAAGCGTCCTGCCCCTGAGTTAGCTACAGTTTGAGGAAGTAGGGGGAGATCCCCCTGCTCTCTACTTACGGTGACTTCCTAGCCACTTCGCTGCTGCAATTCCCAATACTGCTGCTACTACGGGATTGCTGAGAAACTTCATAATGCCCGGTTGCTCAGCCATTACCTCTTGGAAGATGTCGGGGTGGCTGTGATATCCAAAGGCGGCGAGTTTGCTGACATCATCAGCGCTCATGTGATTAGGGTTGTGGCTAGAAAGACCCAATTGTTGCTCCAGATGGCGTTCATCCAGCCCTCTTTGCTTTAGGTGTTTGAAAAACGCGCGAGCTACATCGTCCCGTTCATTTGGCTTAATTTGTGCGAGCGCCTTTTGGAGTTCTGGCTCCATCTGGCTAGAGGGAATTTTGTCTGGATGTAAAGACCGACCAAACAATTGGCGACGTTCATCGTGTGATGAGCGTTGGGCAAAATCATCAAAGTTTTCGTATTGTTGCCCTGAAGCCTCTGGGGCATCCTCTAAGGATTCAACATTACCTTGAGCCAAATCGTTCATGATTTGACGTTTATACTGTTCACTGCTAGTCATTTTACTCTTCTCCTTTTTTAAATCGAACTTGGCGGCAACATTACATTTTCAGCATCTTTAACTCAGCGACGGCAGATTGAACCACCACCACCAAGAACTATTCGTACTCGATCTTGTTAGACTGAGTGTCAAATTTCGCCGTCAAAATCAGTTTTTTATCAGGAGCATACATTAGAACCTTTAAGTCCTGATTCGGGAAATTCCGACGAAAACCTTGGGTTAGGGATTTCGCCAGAGCCTGCACTTCATTCGGCTTAACTTGAGGCGTAATCACAACACCTAACTTGTTGTTGTCACGCACATAAGCATCCTGAACCAGTCCCTCAGCTGTTTTGACAACCCAATTGCCAAAATCCTGTCCCGCTGGGCTGTTACCGCGTTCCAACTGTGCATAAGCACCAGTGCTGCTAATCACTGGTACATTAGCCGGTTGTCTAGCTTGAACTGCGCCACTACAAGCAGCAGTTGTCGTGAGAACTAAAACCAAGACGAAAGCAGTTAAAATTTTACGCAAATGCTGAAGTAGGTTCACTCCGGTATCCTCAAAATCACAGTTATAGAACAGACCTTTGGTTTAACGGTCTGTTCCATTAAGTTGACTAATATATATTAGGAAGGTCTAGGCATCCACCTAGCTACCTCTACCTTCCGGGGAAAGCCCAATTATTTAGTCAAGCTTTTCCTTTACGTTATCTTTCACGTCTTCTACGCCTTGACGTACTTCACCTTCAGCTTGCTTGGCTTTGCCTGCCGCTTGGTCTTCAGGAGAGCCAGTTATGTTACCCAAAGCTTCTTGGGCTTTGCCTTCAATGTTTTTAGCAGCAGCTTTTGCTTTATCTTCTAATGCCATTTTATTTCTCCGTATTTGTTACAGGCCTACCTTCAAAGTTTGGTTGCAACCTTGAAGATTTTCTGTGACCATGTTTACAATCTATCTGAATCTTATTGCTCTAGCCTTCCGCCAGAAGACATATTAAGGTTCTATGCTTAAAGAGCGATACGTGGTAATAACGGGTACGGTATAAAAACGCTGCTGTTTCGCCTAAAATGAGCAGACATCCTGAACCACAAAGCTTATATTCCTGAGCAGGATCTATGGCACAATTTTTACTCCAAGCGCCCTTTAAGCCAACGGGCGATCAGCCAAAAGCGATCGCGGAACTCGTTAACAGCCTTAGAGATAGACACCGCTACCAAACTCTACTAGGAGCGACAGGAACAGGCAAGACATTTTCAGTAGCCGCAGTTATTGAGAAAATCGGTAAACCAACCTTGGTACTGGCTCACAACAAAACCCTAGCAGCGCAGCTTTGTAATGAATTACGAGAATTCTTTTCAGAAAATGCGGTAGAGTATTTTGTCAGCTACTACGATTACTACCAACCAGAAGCTTATATTCCTGTCAGCGATACCTATATAGAAAAAACCGCCTCAATTAACGATGAGATTGATATGCTGCGGCATTCGGCGACGCGATCGCTGTTTGAGCGCCGGGATGTGATCGTTGTTGCTTCCATTAGCTGCATCTACGGACTGGGCATCCCATCTGAGTACCTAAAAGCCGCTATTCCCCTAAAGATGGGGATGGAGGTCAACCAACGCCAGATTCTGCGGGATTTGGCCTCTGTACAGTACAGCCGTAACGATCTAGAAATCGGTCGGGGGCGTTTCCGTGTTCGGGGCGACGTCCTAGAAATTGGTCCTGCCTATGAAGACAGGATTATTCGGGTAGAATTCTTTGGCGATGAAATTGACGCCATTCGTTACGTTGACCCAGTGACTGGGGAAATTATCCAGAGTGTGGACGCCCTGAATATCTACCCGGCTCGTCACTTTGTTACACCAGAGGAACGGCTAGAGGCGGCTTGCAATGCAATTGAGCAGGAATTGCAGTCGCGACGAAAAGAATTAGAGCAAGCTGGGAAATTACTAGAAGCGCAACGCATAGACCAGCGTACCCGGTATGACCTAGAGCTGTTGCGTGAAGTTGGTTACTGCAACGGCGTCGAGAATTACTCCCGCCACTTAGCTGGACGCAGAGCCGGGGAACCGCCAGAATGTTTGATTGATTATTTTCCCAAGGACTGGTTGCTGGTAGTGGATGAATCCCATGTCACTGTGCCGCAAATCCGAGGGATGTACAACGGCGACCAAGCCCGGAAAAAGGTTCTGATTGAGCATGGCTTTCGCCTGCCTAGTGCGGCTGATAACCGACCTCTAAAGTCAGAGGAATTCTGGCAAAAGGTGAACCAGTGTATTTTTGTTTCCGCCACGCCAGGAGATTGGGAGCTAGGAATCTCAGAGGGGCGGGTGGTTGAACAAGTGATTAGACCGACTGGAGTGCTTGATCCAGATATCTCTGTCCGTCCTACGGAAGGTCAAATCGACGATCTCTTGGGTGAGATTAAAGACCGAGTTGACCGACAAGAACGGGTGCTGGTGACAACGCTGACTAAGCGGATGGCGGAAGATCTTACAGAGTATCTGCAAGATCAGGGGATTCGGGTGCGTTATTTGCACTCGGAGATTAACTCGATTGAGCGGATTGAGATTCTCCAGGATTTGCGAGAGGGTAGTTTCGATGTGCTGATTGGGGTTAACCTATTGCGGGAGGGGCTGGATTTGCCAGAGGTTTCTCTGGTGGTAATTCTGGATGCTGATAAAGAGGGGTTTTTGCGGGCAGAGCGATCGCTGATTCAAACCATTGGTCGAGCAGCTCGTCATGTCCGGGGGCAAGCAATCCTGTATGCAGACAACCTCACCGGTAGCATGATCAAAGCCATTGACGAAACTGACAGGCGTCGTGGTATTCAGCAGGCATACAACCGTCTGCACGGGATCACACCCCAGCCGATTATCAAAAAATCCAGTAATGCGATTCTGTCTTTCCTGGAAGTCTCGCGACGGCTAAATGCGACAAGTGTGGAAACGGTCTATGAACAGGCGGATGTGCCGTTAGAGCAGATGCCAGAGTTGATTAGCCAACTGGAAGGCCAGATGAAGGAGGCAGCGAAAAACTTGGAGTTTGAAGCAGCGGCAAAGTACCGCGATCAGATCAAGCATTTGCGTGATAAGATGCTAGGCCATTGATATACAGTAAATCAGCTGTCAGTCGGAGCGGTGGGTGTCTGAGGATTATCCCAGTTTTTCCAAGTATTTGTCTTGGTATCAAAACACCGCCAAGCTCCCTGGTTGCCCTCCTGGTAGCAGATTAGGACTTGCCTGTCAGAGCGGTACCCAGCTAAGCATTCCGCAGCTTCTTGAAGAGGCCAGGTTTTGCGGCTGAGCCGCTTGGCTACTGCTTGATTTGGACACTCAATCAAGAGAGCTGTTTGTCCATAAGTGGGAATCATGGAAAAGATACACATCCGCAAGATGGCTCTGAGCCAGCTTTCGGAATGGTCGAAATACTCGTCTACGATTTTGTTCGTGAGAGCTTTTTGCAGGGAACGGTCTTTCTGGTTGGGGGTGGAGGAGTCAGACATGGAAAGGCTTAAAGTACATGGCTGGCTTGAGGTTAGATCAAAAGCTCTGATTATGACAAGGGCGAACTGCCGTTGGCAGATATCGCGAGCAAATGCTCGCGCTCGCACGGTTTTGCAGAGTTTCAAGCAGCAATTGTAGCACGCGTGGAGACAGATATCAGCTAGCGGCCTACAACCCACTGGGTTTGCTACCTCGTCGCGCCCAGCGAGTAATATGCCAAGGCATTGGGCAGTCAGAGGCTTGATATTTCAAGCGGCACAGGAAGCTAACATGGCAAGGTAAACCTTTGCGATTCACAAAATGAACCCAGATAATCAAACAACCACAGGCGCTGATGCTATTGATGAAGCGATCGCCCAGGGAGTTGACTTTGACGGCTCCCCGATTCCGACTGCCAAGTTAGAACTGTATCGTAAGGTGATGGCGATAGAAGCAGGGAGGCAGCGCAGCGGCGTATCCAATACCATGCGATCGCGCATTGTGCGGATTGGGGCGAAACACATTCCCCAATCAGAACTCAACCAAATGCTGATAGACGCGGACTTTGCTCCGCTTAAAGACAAAGAAATCGCCTTTTACTACGGCGGCAAGTAGCACATGCGAGTTCTCCCCTAGCCTCTAGTTCCGGGGAGTGTCAAAATAGTCTTTAACTTTTTTTGTAGCTATGTGAGACAAACCATGACGATTCATCCTATACTCCAGCCAGTGTTTGACCAAGGCCGTGTCCTCAAAATTATCAGCGGCTTAAATAATTTTGACCCAGGGCGCGTCGCCGCCATCGTCCGGGCATCTGAGCGAGGCGGCGCTACTTTTGTCGATATTGCCGCTGATCCCAACCTGGTTGGGCTAGCCCGTCAGTTGACAAGTTTACCAATCTGTGTTTCGGCAGTGGAACCAGAGCAGTTTGTTAAATCTGTAGCAGCTGGGGCTGATTTGATTGAAATTGGTAACTTTGATTGTTTCTATGCCCAAGGTCGCCGATTTGAGGCAGAGGAAGTACTGGCGCTAACTCACCAGACGCGCTCACTCCTCCCCAACATCACTCTATCGGTTACCGTTCCCCACATTCTGGAACTAGACCGGCAAGTACAGTTGGCAGAGGAACTGGTTAAAGCTGGAGCCGATATTATCCAAACCGAAGGTGGAACTAGCAGCAGCCCGGCTCATGCTGGAACGCTGGGACTGGTCGAAAAGGCAGCGCCAACTCTGGCAGCTGCCTATGAGATTTCCCGTGCTGTACCAGTGCCAGTGCTGTGTGCTTCGGGTCTATCGAGCGTGACGGCTCCCATGGCTCTAGCGGCTGGAGCAGCTGGTGTAGGTGTAGGCTCTGCAGTCAACCAGTTGAATAGCGAAGTAGCTATGATTGCTGCTGTTCGTGGCTTGGTTGAAGCTTTGGCGACTGTGAGCCGGACTCGCACCTTCGTCTGATTCAGATTTCGGATTTTTAACCGCAGATAAACGCAGATAAACGCAGATTATGTTTAATATCTGCGTGAATCGGCGGTTGTGAGCCTGTTTTGATCGCTAATCTAAGGCAGGCAGTCCTTGAGGCTATAAATTACTTGGTCTTGCTGAGAAGTCGATAGTTCTGGGAACATTGGCAAAGATAGAACTTCGTTGCAAGCTTGCTCCGATACTGGCAATGATCCCAGTTGATAACCCAAACCTTGGTAGACGGGCTGCAAATGTAAAGGTCGCGGGTAGTAAATTGTTGAACTGACGCCCCGCTCTTGTAGCTGACTACGCGCCCAGTCCCGATAGCTAAGTTCTGTACCAGCGCGCCTCTGGTTGCCTTTACATACACGAATAGTGTATTGATTCCAAACTGCTTGCCCCCCAGCTAATTCCTGGGGTGTAACAATTCCAGGAATATGGCTAAGGAACTGGTGGTAACGGGTTGCGATCGCCCGACGCTGGTCATTCCAAGTGTCCAGATACCGTAACTTAATTTGGAGAATCGCGGCTTGCAGGGCATCCAGGCGACTATTGATGCCAATTTCCTTGTGGAGGTATTGAGCTTGCTCACCATGCTGCCGTAGCATCCGAATGGTTGCGGCAAGCGTGGGGTCGTTGGTGGTTATAGCCCCACCATCACCACAGGCTCCCAGATTCTTGGTAGGGTAGAAACTAAAGCAGCCGATGTGTCCAATGCTGCCGACTTTTTGTCCCGCCCATTCGGCACCAGTGGCTTGGGCGCAGTCTTCTATGACTACTAGCTGGTGAGACTGAGCTAAAGCAGTGACTGCTGTCATATCCTCCGGCTGCCCAAACAGGTGAACTGGGATAATTGCCTTGGTTTTGTCGGTAATCGCAGCTGCCACTTGCTCAACGTCGAGATTAAACGTTCGAGCGTCAATATCAACAAAAACAGGCGTTGCACCGACCGCGCTGATTACTTCAGCCGTAGCGAAAAAGGTGAAGGGTGTTGTAATCACTTCATCGCCTGAACCAATCTTTAAGGCTCTTAGTGCCAGGTAAAGCGCATCGGTACCTGAGTTACAGGCCACGCATTCTGACACACCTATATATGCGGCAAACTGTTGCTCAAAGCCCTCAACTAGGGGACCACCGATGTAACGACCAGAGGCCAGCACCCCTAAGACGGCATCACTCACTTCTGCTTCGATGGTTGCGTACTGCTGCGCCAGGTCTAGGGGAGGAATAGTCTTCACGCTTTTAACCATGAATTTTAATCTTAATTAATCAAATCAAATTTTGTCCTCTAAGAAAATCCGGGTTTCACCGAAGAGTTAAGAGGGGTCAGGGGGAGCCAGGCTGCGGTGCCTCGTTTTCAGCCGCAGAACTGGCGTTCAGGGGTCAGGGAATCCTCATACTTAAAAGCAGGGGATTTAACGAGGTATGCGACTGGTGAAGGAATTGATTCAGCTGAATTTGGTGGATTTGATTTTGGCTCTGGGAATGATGGCGATCGCCATTAGTTTATCTGCCTGGGAGCGATTAGGACTAGAGTGGAGTTTAGCCATCGCTACTGGTAGAACTGTCTTACAGTTGCTGGTAGTAGGGTACATCTTGGCGTTCATCTTCGCTCTGGACAATCCCTGGGCGGTGCTGGCAGTCTTAGCGGTGATGTTAACGATTGCCGCCGTTGTAGCCCGTAATCGCATTAGCAAAAAGTACCCAACTCTGTTGCCCTTAGTGTGGGGGTCGATTTTGGTCAGCACCGCTCTGACGCTGAGCTATACCAATCTATTGATAATTCATCCCCACACCTGGTATGAACCACAGTACCTGATTCCACTAGCAGGGATTGTGTTGGGGAGTGCCATGAATGCGGCTGCTCTAGCGGGTGAACGCCTCGTCAGCACCATCAATGCCAGTCAACTGGAAATTGAAACTCACTTGAGTTTAGGTGCTACCCCCCAGCAGGCAGTAACCCAGTACCGCAAAGATGCTATTAAAGCTGGTTTGATTCCCACCCTAAACCAGATGATGGTTGTGGGTGTCGTGACTCTACCAGGAATCATCACCGGTCAACTTCTGAGTGGCGTTAATCCGCTCGATGCAGCGTCCTACCAGATATTAATTATGTTCATGCTAGCCTTTGCCAACTTAGTGACTACGCTTATCGTCACTCAAGGCCTGTGTCGTCAATTTTTCAACCAGGCAGCTCAGCTAAAAATAAGGTGAGTAGTCAGTAGTCAGTAGTCAGTAGTCAGTAGAAAATTGCCTTCTGACTACTGACTACTGACTACTAGACTCCACGCTCTTATTTCACAACTCAAGTAGGATTGCTATATTGCTTATGCCTTCTTTATCTGAACAAGTCGTACTGATAACCGGTGCCTCCGCTGGTATTGGTGCTGCACTGGCAAAACTTTTAGCCGAGCGATTCATGGGCATCCGCTTAGTCCTGGCAGCTCGTAGTGTCGAAAAGCTAGAAACTGTCGCTACCCTATGCCGCAAAGCTGGGGCGGAAGTCTTAGCAGTTCCCACCGACTTAGAGAAAATTGAGCAGGTAGAAGCTCTTGCCCAAGCAGCGATCGCCCAGTTTGGTCGGGTCGATGCCTTAGTCAACAATGCTGGCTACGGACAAATGGGGCCTGTAGAGTTGATTCCATCTGTCGCCGCCCAACGACAGTTCCAGATCAATTTACTGGGGCCACTGGCCTTGATCCGGGCCTTGGTGCCGATGATGCGTGACTCTGGCGGTGGACGAATCATCAATATTAGTTCCTTGGGAGGACGACTGGCGTTTCCCTTTGGAGGTTTATATAGCGCCTCTAAATTTGCTTTAGAAGGACTCAGTGATGCCCTCCGCATGGAACTGGCCCCATTTAACATTAAAGTCAGCGTCATTCAACCCGGCCCAGTAAGCACAGATTTTTTTGTCGTAGCTGCTCAAGCGGTCGACGAGACCGTAGCCACGCCGGACAATACACCTTACCGCGCTGCTTTTGAGAAGCTAAAAGGACTTGAGAAACAAACTAGTAGCCGAGCCTGGACCTCTGAGCGAGTTGCTGAGGTAATTGTGCGATCTCTGACGGATCAGCACCCCCGCCCCCGCTATATGGCCGCCACAGGTGGCAACTTCCTAATATTTCTCATGACCAAAGTCTTGCCGACTACAGTCGTAGACACCTTTTGGCAGCGCTTCTACGGCATTCATCTGGTTGCTAAAGACTGGCAGCAGCAAAAGAACCAGTAGGAAAAATCACGTCTTACACCGTACAAAAGCGTTTACTATGAATAGAAGTCAGGAGTCAGGAGTCAGAAGAGGAAGGCTGCGCCACTTAAGGGCGGTGTTTCAATCTTCTCTATTCTATGATGATAAGGATTGTCTCGCGCCACAAGGTGCGGTGTTTGTACCTTATGACAGGAGTCAAGAGCTATATTCTGAATTCTGAATTCTGACTCCTGACTCCTTCTTCATCAACATGGACTTGTTAGAATATCAGGCTAAGGAATGGTTTCGTGAGATGGGCATTCCCGTTTTGCCATCTCAACGGATTGACCGTACCAGAGATCTCAAGGGGCTGAAGATTCCGTATCCGATTGTACTTAAGTCCCAGGTTCGCACTGGTGGACGGGGCCGAGCTGGTGGGGTCAAGTTTGTGAAAAACACAATTGATGCGATCGCCGCAGCTCAGACGATTTTTCACCTGCCTATCCTAGGGGAGTTTCCCGAAGTGCTGCTGGCTGAGGCCAAGTACGATGCTGATCAGGAATTTTACCTGGCGGTGGTTTTAGATGCCGCCGCCCGCAGACCAGTGCTTCTAGGCTCCCCTCAAGGGGGCATTGATGTGGAATTGGCATTGGAGCAAATGCAATATGTTGTGGTCGATCAGGACTTCTCCCCGTTCTACGCCCGACGGCTGGCTGTCAAAATGGGATTGCACGGTGCCCTAATTCAGTCAGTTAGCGGCATTATACAGAAAATGTACCAGTTGTTTGTTCAGAAAGACTTAGAGATGGTGGAAATCAATCCGCTGGGTGTTAGTTCCACTGGCGAAGTCATGGCTCTGGATGGCAAGGTGACGGTCAATGATGCAGCGATCGCTCGCCATCCAGACATCGCTTTGATGGCAGCAAAAATAGCATTCGGTGCTCCCAGTCGGCAGATAAACAGGGAGTTGGGTAGCGCAACGGATGTGGAACGCTCGGGCAATATCGGGATTTTGGGCAATGGTGCTGGTCTGGTAATGGCGACTTTAGATTTGGTCACCCATGCCGGTAGCAAGCCAGCCAGTTATGTAAATGTGGGGCATGGAGGCAAATCGGATTCATCACCGCCTAGCTTTGAAGATCGCCTGCAACAAGGTCTAGAGTTTCTGTGCCAAGACAAAAGCATTCAGGTTGTGTTGGTTAACATCCTGAGTAGCGTTCCTAGCTGTGAGGAAGTAGCTAGGGTCATTGCCAACTTTGTGCAAGCAAATGTTAGCACTAGTGCGGGTATTTCCCGCTCTCACCCTGCTCTGCCTTACTTAGTTGTGCGCCTTGCCGGTTCAGAGTTGGATTCAGCCAGAGAGCATTTAGCAGCTCTTACAGTGCCACTGGTAGAGAATTTGGATGAAGCGGTGGCTCAAACAGTCCGTCTTGCCAAATCAGCTGCAAAAAGGAATTGACTGATCTCAGCCCTAAAGGGACTGAGATTCTTTCGGACAAGTGTTAGACTTAGGTGTTGTCCAAAGTCTAATTCTGCCTACGGTCGCCAAAGACCGTCTACCCAGTCTGCCTAGGTCAATGCCTAGGTTTCCGGCTACTTTGCGAAGGATGTTGGCTGCTCCATTTAGATCAGCATTCACCCTATTTTTATTCGCAGTTGTGTAGAGTCCTCTAGGGCTACGTTTACCCGATGCTTTCCACCCTGACGGTTTGTTACCGTGTTCAGGTAGGGAATCACCATCAAGATAAGAAGCCGCCGAAGTATTTGCTTCTTCAGTTTCTACGAATCTAATCCCGTGGAGTTCGCATAGTTGAGAAACACGGGTTTTTAGCTTTGCTAGGGGCATTTGAACGAACTTCTGATTTTCGCGTCTGCCCATATTACACTCATCTTTAATGCCTTGGTTCCATCCTATTACAAGCGTCCCTAGTCCATAATTGAAGCAGTGGTCAACAACTAACTTAGCCGACTTGTTTACCATGTCGCGCATTTGATTGTTGCGCTTACGGGTAATGGCATCACAAATAACATCCCAGTAGTCCTGATGCTTGCCTTTTTTCTGGTGTGCGATTCGCTTATTGTATAGTTGGTTCATAGCTTTCGCTTGTTTTGAATCAACTAGAAACGAGTTACCCAACGTATCTACGCAAGCCATCAGATTAGAGGCGCATCCCAGGTCAATTCCTAATGCTTCGTCTACATTCAGAATGTGAGCCAATGCCTCCACCTCGTAACTGGCTTCCAGGTAGAAAGCTCCGTTCTTGGGCAGAATTGTAAATTCTTTCACCTTTGAGTAATCAAGGTTCTCAGGCATTGGTAGGTCAAAAGACTTGACACTGAACCAACGGTTAACCTGATTCCCTAGAGAGAAAGTTAATGTTTTGCCATCAGACGAAAGCTTTGGACGTTGCGCTCCTGTGTTAGGGTATGCAACCTTAAACAAGCCGCCACTCGGACGGTATTTAGGTGGTCTAGGACGAAAGTCAAGTTCACCTTGAGCAAACTTGTTTTTGAGTTCCTTGAAGGACTTGAAAGCTTCAGAAACGCTTAAAAGTGTTTGCTGTGCAGGGGTTGACGGCATGGCTTGGGCGTGAATGTTTTTCCCGCACTCATAGATCACATCAAATTTAGAAACAATGCGACTTGTTTTAAAGAAAATCTGTCTAGCCCAATAAGTGCCGCAGTTGTACAAGCTGTTTGACTGCTCACATAGATAGGTGATTATCGCCCTGGTCTGTCTATCCAAAGACAATAAATTCTGCTGAACGCCTATTAATACCTTGTTACTTCTACTCTTTTTAGCCATAATTTACTGACATGGCTTTGTTATTTGATTGACTTGTATATATTAGTAAATTACCGTACAAATGTCAATAATTTAATACAATATAATAGAAAGAACACGGTGGTTAAAACCACCCGTGTCGCTTCCCTCTCAGCACTAAAGTGTCTGAGTTTCCCGCATCCCGTGCTTTATTATGAACTTAACGCCAAACAGCAAAGTTTTGCTCCAGGGCATCACACAACCGCTCTCGTCAACCCATGCGGCTCGGATGAAAGCCTATGGCACAAATGTAGTCGCTGGGGTTAGTCCTGGTGAAGGTGGGCAGACGCTACACGATATTCCAGTGTTCGACTTGGTGGAGCAGGCACTACAAGTAGTTGGCCCAGTTGACACCACAATTATCTTTGTGCCGCCTTATCAAGCGCTAGACGCGGCGTTGGAAGCGATTGCCGCTGGTATCCGGCAGATCATCATCAACTCAGTTGGGATGCCTCCCTTGGATATGGTTCATTTACTCCGTAAGGCGGAGGCGACAGAAACATTGGTGGTGGGGCCAAACAGCCCAGGCATAATTATACCAGGAAAAATTCTCTTAGGCACTCATGCCAGTGAATTTTATACTCCTGGGCGAGTGGGAATTGTTAGCCGTAGTAGCACCCTCACCTACGAAATTGCCCTGCAACTTACCGAGTCAGGGTTAGGACAGTCGATTGGTGTCAGCATTGGTAGTGATGCGATCGCTGGCTCCTCGTTTCTCCAATGGCTGCAAATCCTAGATGAGGATGAAACGACACAGGCGATCGTTTTAGTTGGGGAGCCTGGTGGTAACAACGAAGAAGCCGCTGCCCGGTATATTGCCGAGGCGATTGATAAACCGGTGATTGCCTATGTTGCCGGTTACCATGCACCGGTAGGAAAACATTGGGGCCATACTGGCACCCTAGCGGCTGTTTTCGGACGGGGAGCGACGGAAGGCACGGCAGAAAGCAAACTAGCTGCTTTTAAGGAAGCGAACGTCCCAATAGCTGAGTTACCTTCTCAAATTCCAGACTTGGTGAAGCAGGCACTTAGTAAATAATTCGTAATTCGTAATTCAAAAAAGTTAATTACGAATTACGAATTATCAATTACGAATTACTTAACAGTTTTTTGGAGCCAGACTCGCCTGCTTGCCGGAGTTGTCGATTCAGGCGTAGAGTCAACAATACCAAAATGCTCCACTGACCCAGGAGCGCTAGAAAAACTGTCGTCGCTGATGCGTTGGCGCTTGTTAAGGCAACTGGTGCAAATGCTGAAAACAGCCATAAACCAATGTTTTTATCAGGTGAAATGGACAGCACTCCTAAAATGAGCGGCGGCAAGAAAATTGCTGCGCCCAGTGTTCCAGCTGCCCAAAACTCCCGATTCTGAGTTTTCATGAACAGCATCAGCTGGGTGATCGCTGCATAGATCATGATTAAACAAGCATTGCAGGCCAGAGCGAAAAGTGCCGTGATTTTGTCAACTCCTTGGGCTGGCAAAAGTAAAATCCAAGCTACCATTGGCACTGTAGCAATTGCGAGATTCCATGCGATCGCCGCTAGTGCTGGACTTTTCTCATTCCAAATCAAATCCTGCACTAAAGCGCGATTCCAAAAGCCTTTGCGAGTAAAAACCCCCTCTCGCCGGTAGCGTGACCAATCCTGCAATACTTGGCGGTGAGGTGACAGGGCAGCTATTAAACATAAAAATAGCAACAAATTCAACAAAGATAGGCTAACGAGATTCTCAAACAGTGAGTTTTTAGGGCTCGTGTAAGCCTCTGTTGCCCATCCCGGTGAAGCGAATCCCACAATTGTAACCTCAAAGCAGGCTGTTAGCAAATAGCTCTGCCACTTGCTTAGAATAGTTGCCTGAGGGTTGCGGAAGCAACGGTTTAAACCTTGCCAAATCCAGTAGGTCCAAAAGCAACAATTCAGTAGAGCGACACTGAGCTGAATACTAACGCTGGCACCCAGTGGCAAATAAAACCACTGCAACTGTTCTAACTCTTGGTGAGCGTGTTGATAGAAAGAACTGGCAGACAGATGGGGGATAAGGTCAAAGGGACACAATAGCCTTGACCAAGCTAATGGATTATTGATGGGTACACCAGTCAATGCAGTAGCTATCACTAGGAAAACCAGAACCATGCCACTGCCTAACCAAATTTGAAACCCACCGAGCCATTTACTAACTAAGCCGTAGAGTAGCGCGACGCTGTAGAACAAAATGCCGCTAGCAAAGACAACTGCGTAGAAGCCCAAAATTTGACCCAAAGGAATCCCAGCCGAAAGCCCAGACCACAAATGTAAAGGGGCGGCTAAGACTGCAACGAAATAGAGCAGAATGGGAACCCCCAATAGTTTGCCGACCAAAATGCTCTGGGTAGACTCAGGGCTAAGTCGAATGAAATTGAGCGTGTCACGACGCTGCTCATTAGCTAAATCGCTTATCAGCATGTGGGTTCCCGCAACCAGCAGGGCGAATATACCAATCACACTGAGGCAGACAAATAGGTCTAGCCACCACAGCTGCCAGTTAATCAGAAAATTGCCCAGAGCGTCTGGGTGACAGTCGTGGTAATATCCATAGCCATCGTCACTGGCTATGCAATATTTGTTTAGAATCATGGAGTTAAGAGGAGCCTTGTAGAGAATCGGCAGCTGATTTTGCCAAAACATGAACAGTAAAAATTGGCTCAGTAGGGAGATAGCCCCTGCAATCAGTAAGTTGCGAGGTTTAAGACGCCCTTTGAGTTCTCGCAACAGCTGAGGATTCCAGTCCCCCAGTTGGTCTATAAAGTTAAGTTTCATAGCAAAAAGTCTCCAAATCGGTTTTAGATGTTAGGGACACTCTAGCTTCTGGCCCCTGTTTTAGGATGCTTGGTGGTGACCGAGCTTGAGGAAGATGGTTTCCAGGTTTTCTTGGGTAGAGTGAAATTCCGTCAGGGGAATGCCAGCTGCAATGAGCGATCGCAACAACTTAGCACAATCTGACTGACTCCCGCCAAAGTAAAAGCGTACACGCTGTTGTCCGGGCAACACCTCCCATTCTTCAACCAAAGGATGGTTCTTCAGTTCCGCTAAGAGTGCCTCTAACTTACCCAAAGTAGACAGGAAAATTTGCTGGCGGCTGAGGCGACGATATAGCTCCTCTAATGTCGCACTTTCCACCAGATAGCCCAGTTCCATAATGCCCACTGAGGTACACAGTTCGGCCAAGTCACTGAGGACATGAGACGAAATCAATATCGTCATTCCAGCTGACTGCAACACCTTGATGATTTCCCGAAACTGCATCCGAGCGATCGGATCAAGACCAGAAACTGGCTCATCTAGCAGTAGCAAAATCGGCTCGTGGATAATTGTGCGAGCGAGGCTGAGGCGTTGTTTCATCCCCCGCGAGAGGGTAGCAATCATGCTGTTGCGCTTAGTCTGAAGTTGCACCAATTCCAAAACTTCTCGCAGGCGTTGACTGCGGTGCGGCTCTCTTAAGCGATAGAGACGAGCAAAATAGTCCAGGTAGTCCCAGACTGTTAGATCGTCATACAGCGGAAAATCATCGGGCAAGTAGCCAAGGCGACGCTTGAGCATCGAGTTGCTTTGATCTTGCAGCAGGCGATCGCCGTTGATATAAATTTCACCAGCAGTTGGCTCAAGAGCTGCCGCCAACATGCGAATCAGTGTTGTTTTACCGGCTCCATTCGGCCCAATCAGTCCGTAAACTTCACCTGACTGTATATGTAAATCAACATCATTAACTGAAATGTGCCGGTCAAATTGTTTAGTCAGTCCACAAGTGCGAACCGCCAGTTCTTTTGTCATAGGTACTAGACTGCTAGGTGAATCTAGGGGTCAGTCGTGGGTCGTTGACAGGTAGAATAGGAAGCCTGCAATCGACTAAATAAATCAACTATGGCACAGCAATACCGCATTACACTTTTACCCGGCGATGGAATTGGCCCCGAAATTATGACCGTTGCGGTAGAGGTGCTGAAGGTAGTGGGTAAGCAGCTGGATTTAGGCTTTGAATTCGAATCAGCGCTAATTGGGGGTGCTGCGATTGACGCCAGCGGCGAACCCCTGCCAGCTACCACCCTGGAAATGTGCCGTAACAGTGATGCAGTTTTACTCGCGGCGATTGGTGGTTACAAGTGGGACTCTCTACCACGCCACTTACGCCCAGAAAGCGGTCTTTTAGCACTAAGGGCGGGACTGGGACTATTTGCCAATTTGCGCCCAGCGAAGATTTTCCCGCAGCTAATTGATGCCTCGTCGCTGAAACGAGAGGTAGTTGAGGGCGTTGATATTATGGTGGTGCGCGAACTCACTGGCGGGATTTACTTTGGGCAGCCCAAGGGCATTTTTGCTACAGAAACCGGTCAGAAGCGGGGGGTCAATACAATGGCTTACACCGAAGCGGAGATTGACCGAATTGGGCGCGTAGCGTTTGAAACGGCTCGCAAACGCACGGGTAAACTCTGCTCAGTGGATAAGGCAAATGTGCTGGAGGTATCTCAGTTGTGGCGCGATCGCATGCTCCAACTGGCTACTGAGTATCCAGACGTGGAACTATCTCATCTATATGTAGATAACGCCGCTATGCAGCTGGTGCGTTGGCCCAAACAGTTTGACACAATTGTGACGGGCAATCTCTTTGGCGACATTCTCTCTGATGCAGCTGCCATGGTCACCGGCAGTATTGGGATGTTACCCTCTGCCAGTTTAGGTGCTTCTGGAGAAACTGCTGTCTTTGAACCTGTCCACGGTTCTGCCCCGGATATTGCTGGGCAGGATAAAGCTAATCCTCTGGCACAGGTTTTGAGTGCGGCGATGATGCTGCGCTATGGTTTGAACCAGCCTTCTGCTGCTCTTCGGATTGAGCAGGCGGTGTTGCAAGTTTTGGACCTCGGCGATCGCACTGGCGACATCATGTCTGAAGGGATGAACCAGGTTGGTTGCCGCGCCATGGGCGATGTCTTGATTCAGACTTTGGAAAAACTTCCATAAATATATTATGAGTTAAGCTGTAAGCTATCAGCAAGTGAATTTTGGATTTTGGATTCATCGCCAATTTAAAATCCAAAATCTAAAATCCCTATGGACATACTGATTGCGTTATTAGCCGCTGTCATCGTCTTCGCCTTGGGAGGGTCTGTTGGTAGTTTTGTCAATGTAGTGGTCTACCGGCTGCCAGCTGGGTTATCGATTCTATGGCCTCCTTCTCGCTGTCCCCATTGCTTACACCAGTTGGGTCGTGAAAATGTGCCAGTATTAGGCTGGCTGTGGTTACGGGGACGGTGTCATTACTGCAAAGGTAAAATCCCCATCCGTTATCCAGTGGTGGAAGCAGCAACAGGAGTGATATTTTTACTGGTTTTCTGGGTGTTTGGGGTATCGGTTCAAACGTTGGGTTATTGGACGTTTTGCAGCTGGCTAATAGCGCTGTCGCTGATCGATCTAGATACCATGACCCTGCCAAATCCGCTCACCCAGTCCGGGTTGGTTGCAGGTCTTGTGTTTGAGCTGGTTACCGGCTTTCTAGCAAAGGCCAACTGGCCTGGCGCCGTCTATCAGCTAATGTCAGGTATTGTTGGTGCGGTGCTGGGCTTGTGGTTATTTGACCTGATCACTGTGGTGGGTTCAATTACCCTTGGACAACCTGCGATGGGTGGGGGGGACGCCAAACTAGCAGCAATGCTGGGAGCTTGGTTGGGCTGGAAGTATTTGCTGCTGGCTGGGTTCCTTGCCTGTGCTGTGGGCGCGTTTGTGGGTGGGGGCGCGATCGCCTTAGGTTGGCGATCGCGACGGCAACCGATGCCCTTTGGTCCCTTTCTCGCTCTGGGAGCAGTGATTACTCTGTTCGAGGGCGAGGCGATTTTGTCTACCTACCTCCGGTTATTATTTGCAACAAGCTAACACCGCTATCTCCCTACCCCCTACTACCCCACTTAACTAAGATAAAAATGGCTAATAACGAAGAAGCACGTGGTCTGATGTCTCTGTTTGATTGGTTTGCAAATCGACGGAAATCTGGTCCCATTAGCCGGGAGCGCCAAGAGCGTGAAATTGCTGATGGACTATGGAATAAGTGTGCGGCTTGTGGTGTTTTGGCCTATACCAAAGACCTACGAGTTAATCAGATGGTCTGCCTAGAGTGTGGATATCATAAGCGGGTGGATAGCGATGAGCGCATCCGCCAGTTGATTGATGCCAATACTTGGATGCCGCTGGATGAGCAGTTGCGTCCAACAGACCCGCTACAATTTCGCGATCGCAAAGCCTATAGCGATCGGATCACGGAAACCCAGGAAAAAACTGGTCTAGTGGACGCTGTCCAAACCGGTTTGGGTCAACTCGATGGCTTGCAGGTTGCCCTCGGCGTCATGGACTTCCGTTTTATGGGCGGTAGTATGGGCTCGGTGGTGGGAGAAAAACTTACTCGCTTAGTGGAGCGGGCGACGCAAAAGCGTTATCCCGTGATAATTGTTTGTGCCTCTGGTGGTGCCAGGATGCAAGAAGGGATGCTGAGCCTGATGCAGATGGCGAAGATATCAGCCGCCTTGGAGCGCCATCGAGAAGCCAAACTGCTTTACATCCCCGTTCTGACTAATCCCACCACCGGCGGCGTCACCGCCAGTTTTGCGATGTTGGGTGACATGATCCTGGCAGAACCAAAGGCAACGATTGGTTTTGCCGGTCGCCGAGTCATTGAGCAAACCTTGCGAGAAAAGCTACCCGATGAGTTTCAAACCGCTGAGGATCTGCTGAATCACGGCTTTGTGGATGCGATTATACCCCGCACCCAGCTGAAGCAAACCTTGGATCAGTTGATTCGCTTACACCAGCCCCTCCCAGGGACAGCGCAGACAAAGGTGACCTTGGAGGCAAGGACTTTAAGTGGTACCGGTTCCGATGTTGAACTCTAAAACCACTGGGATCAAAGCTGGGTGTACCGCTTGCCTGTAAAATTGGCATAGGTTAGCCCACTTCTAACCCTTAGGCCCATGGCTGCGGTCAATCAGCCTAGTGTCCCAACTTACCGGTTCGTGAGCGACTTTGCGGTGTAGCCACCGCGAGTTTTTCGGGAGGCTTAAGCTAACTGGAAGCTCGCAACGAAAGTGTGCTTCGCCTCTTGCCTCGCGTGGTGGGTAGCAAATTGTGTTTAAGGGACAAGCCTTCTGTACCTTGTGCTGGAGGTAGTTGACATTCTTATCGGCTCAATCTCTACCTGTCACTAAAAAATCGTTATGGGTTTTGCAGACCTGTCCATTGCAGAAATAGCAGCGGACTACAACCTGACTGTGGAGGAGGTGCTACATCTGTGCGATCAGTTGGGAATTGCCTATAAAACCTGCAATACCCGTCTGGCGTTGGAGGATGCAAAGGCAATTATTTCCCAAATTTTGTCTAGAGGGGATTGAGCAAACGCTAAATAGCTGTGTTGAGCGTCCAAAATCTTTAAGGGGAAACATGTTTAAAAAATTGCTCGGGCTTGCTGTGGTGACTTTGTTGTTCACGTTTCAACTCGTTGTCGGCAGTGCGACAGCGGTCGAACTGAGCGAAGCCACCCGCACGGTGCCATTAAATGATAAGGGTGACACTGTTGTACTTAGCCTTAAACAAGTCAAAGAAGGCAAGCGCTTATTTAACTACGCTTGTGCCCAATGTCATGCTGGGGGCGTCACGAAGACTAATCAGAATGTAGGACTCGAGCCCGAAGCCCTCGCCCTGGCAACACCACCTCGTAATAACATTGAAGGGCTAGTGGATTTTATGAAAAATCCCACCACTTACGATGGGGAAGAGGAAATTGCGGAATACCACCCCAGCACCAAGAGTGCAGATATTTACGCGGCAATGAGAAATCTGACGGAAGATGACTTGGTGGCGATCGCCGGTCATGTTCTCCTGCAGCCAAACATTGTGGGCGAAAAGTGGGGAGGTGGCAAAATCTATTATTAAAGCCCGTCCTTAGAGGGTAGAGGGGCTGAGGGTGCCCCTCTGCCCCTCTGCCAAGACTGCCCCTATTCAAAAGGTTGCGCCTTAAATGCTACATCGATTGTTCGGCCTCCGCTTTCCGGTCATGGTTTTGGCAGTAATCTTGGTGGTGATGTTGGTCAGCTCACCAGCACTCGCTGCCTCGATTGACGCTTATATTGTTCGGTATTTGCACGTCACTGAGCCAATTCCCCTCGAATTAAATGGACAGGGTGAAACTCGCCCTTTTTCACCGCAAGATTTGTCTGTTGGTAAACAGATGTTTGAAACCAACTGCATGAACTGTCATGTGGGCGGAGCCACTTTACCAGATCCTCTAGTGTCTCTCTCCCTGACAAAGCTGAAGGGTGCCAACCCCCCGCGTGATAATATTAACAATCTAGTTGCCTACCTCCGGCAACCCATGAGCTACGACGGCAGTGAAGAGAGCTATTGGTGTCGCCAAGTTCCTGAAAGTTGGATGCCCAAAGAGCAGGTGGAAAGCCTAGCAGCTTTCATTTTGACGGCGGCGCAAAAGGCTCCTGGTTGGGGAGCAGAAAATTTTTGAAACCGCGGACTCAAGACGAGAAAAACGTATCTACGACAACTTGTCATATTTAATGGTCAATTTTATTTACAATTGAATAAAGGAAACCAAATTTTCAGGATCAAGCTATGAAATTCATTGCTGCAAGCCTGCGGCGCTTTGGGTTAGCCGTGTTGACAATGGTGCTGGTTGCCAGCAGTTTCGCCTTATTCACTCCCCCCGCAGCAGCTGACACCTACAAGGTGAAGCTGGGGTCTGATAAAGGAATGCTGGTGTTTGACCCACCGAAGCTGACGATTAAACCTGGTGACACTGTTCAGTGGGTGAACAACAAAGTTCCCCCCCACAATGTTGTCTTTGATGCGGCAAAAAACCCCAGCAAGAGCGCAGATCTAGCCAAGGGCTTCTCTCATAAGCAGTTGCTGATGTCTCCTGGTCAAGATGTGAAAACGACTTTTCCAGCAGACACCCCAGCGGGTGACTACTCTTACTACTGTGAACCCCATCGCGGTGCTGGGATGATTGGCAAAATCACAGTTGAAGGCTAGGGACGCGGCTGTTTCACCTGGGCTGAGAGATCTGAGGCAGGCTGGTAAGATTCCTCAATTCTGAAAGCCAACAAAAAACCCCTCTGGGCAAACAGAGGGGTTTTTTGTTCTATCAATTAATCAAGTCGCCAAATCTATCTACGGGTTAGAACACATAGTTGCCGAAATTGGCTATCGTGTTGCCAGTTTCTATAGGATGAGAAAAAAAAACCGTGGTTCCTTTGCGAGATAATAACCCTACGAGACTCACCCCGTATGTAACTTATGGGCTGATTGCTGCTAATTTACTTGTTTTTCTTTATGAATTGACTCTGGCACCGCAACAATTGAACGGGTTTTTCCACCTGGCGGCGCTAGTGCCGCGAGAGTTAACGGCTAGCTTTGCTGGCATCCCGGTGAATCAGCCAGTTCCAGAGTGGACGACCTTGATTACGTCGCAGTTCGTGCACGGTGGTTTTTTGCACGTGGCGGGAAATATGTTGTTTTTGTGGATTTTTGGCAACAATGTTGAAGACCGCTTGGGTCATTTCAAATATTTATTGTTTTATCTAGCGTGTGGTGTTTTGGCAGCGTTAACCCAGTGGTACTTTTCAGAGAGTTCTGGCATTCCTTCCTTAGGTGCCAGTGGGGCGATCGCTGGAGTCATGGGTGCCTACATTCTCCGCTTCCCCACCGCCGAGATTGCGACCTTAATTCCTTTGGGATTTTTCTTCCCAGTAGTGCGAATCCCCGCGTTCTACTTCCTCGGGTTTTGGTTTATCCAGCAAGCCTTCTACGGCGTTGCTAGCTTGGAGGCTCCCGCCAACATCGGCATGGAAAATGGTGGAATTGCTTATTGGGCTCATGCGGGAGGCTTTGTATTCGGGGCGATTCTCGGTCCGCTGTTAGGGTTGCTTGAGCCAGACTCACAGGAAGAATCTCTTTGAAGGCAAAAATAAGAGGCAAAAAGAAATTACTTTTGCCTTTTATTTGTTATTTACAATCGTCTAGAAAAGTGCTAGCAATCCTGATTATATTTCAGTTAGTTTAATTGATTAGGAAAAACGCCTGTGGTTCCCCTGCGAGATAACAACCCTGTAACAATCACTCCGTATGTCAACTATGGGTTAATTGCTGCTAATATCCTTGTTTTTCTTTATGAAATGAGTTTGCCACCACGACAATTAAATGGGTTTTTCCAAGTGGCGGCTTTAATACCGCGAGAGCTAACGGCTAGCTTTGTCGGTATCCAGGTGAATCACCCAATTCCAGAGTGGGCGACCTTAATCACGTCGCAGTTCCTGCACGGCGGTTTTTTGCACGTGGCGGGAAATATGTGGTTTTTATGGATTTTTGGGAACAATGTCGAAGACCGCTTGGGTCATTTCAAATATTTGATTTTTTATCTTGCCTGCGGTGTTTTAGCAGCGTTGAGTCAGTGGTTTTTCTCGATGAATTCTGGGGTTCCTTCCTTGGGTGCCAGTGGCGCGATCGCTGGAGTCATGGGTGCCTATATTCTCCGCTTTCCACGCGCCGAGGTTCTGACCTTGGTTCCCTTGGGATTTTTCATCACCACCGTACGACTCCCTGCCTACTTCTTTCTTGGGTTTTGGTTTGTTCAGCAAGCCTTCTATGGTATCGCTAGCCTGCATGCTCGCTCCAACATTGGCATGGAAGGTGGCGGGGTTGCTTATTGGGCACACGCAGGTGGCTTCGTCTTCGGGGCGCTTCTTGGTCCACTTTTGGGGTTGTATAGGCGCGACTAGAAGTTTGAAGCTCGTGAGCGGACGTCTGGCAGATATCGCAGCAAGTGAGTAGATCGCTTGCTTTGGGCGCGTATCTAACGGTTAGGGGAGCATCAAACATACAGCAGTTATTCAACATGCAGCTCGGCATGCTTACCTAACGCATGGAGAGCACGCTCTATGGTTGGAATCTTTGTTCCATGGTGAGGATCGAGAATGCGGCGAACCTCCTTTTCATCGGTATTTAAGGTCTTGGCAAGCTGCACTTTCGTTATCCCTGCTTCCCGTACTGCAAGATAGAGCGCTGCTTTGAGAGCAGTCACAATAGGAACATAAATCATCAGCTCCCCCGACTCTGCATCCGTTGGGATGGGAATCCCACGATGGTCATCAATCCGGGCAGCCAGAGCTTCTTCTAGACAATCAGTCGCTTCGGTAAAACACTGCTCTTTTGTTTCTCCCTGAGTAATGGCTTCAGGAAGGTCTCGGAATGTTACCGTATATCCCCCGTCAACCTCATCTGGAGTGAACCTAGCCGGGAACGCAAACTTACTCATAGCCGTTCCTATTGGATGTCGTCCTTTGTTAGCCCTAGTTGCTTGAGCATCGCATGGAGGGTGCCAGTCTTGAGTTCATCTTTCGGGTCACGAATGATGGTAAGCTTGTCACCAAAGTAAAGGGTTTGATGGCTTCCCTTGCCCCGCTTTTTCTCAAGCCGGAATTTTAAGCCCCGTTCCTTTGCCAACTTCTTTACCTTGGTAATGAACTCGTTTCCCCGCATAGAACAATTATCGGACATTTTTGTCAGATATTAAATTATTTTATAGCCTTCTTTCTAATTTGTCACGGAAGTCGATGTAGCGACGGCGCTAGACAATGCCACCATTTGCTCGGAGCGTTTGACCATTGATCCAACTGCCTTCAGGACTCATTAAGAAAGCAACGACACTGGCAATGGAAAAATGACCCATGGTTTAGATAAGCACATTCCCTATATTGAACAGGGTAAGCGCAAGAAAAAGTGTAGCTTTTTATGCTATTGAGGTGACGCAGATGCTAATACCTGAAGCATATAGTTGTTATCCATAGCCGCCCGTTTCGCTTTTTGCCGCAG
>JAABUZ0100001217.1_pt1 | contig 50730 bp, 46 predicted proteins | sample 5562091 | NCBI WGS metagenome assembly JAABUZ01 (sample SAMN12813069, study PRJNA571459) | rock metagenome | isolation source: Antarctica rocks | place: Antarctica: Victoria Land, Linnaeus Terrace sud | collected 2015-12-21 | reverse complement strand
AGTCCGACCATCCGCGAACGCATCCCTACGCCGGTATTACCCAGATCAGGTCCAAAGGGTCAGTGGCATGTTTGCCACTGTCTCAGCCGTGAGGCACCCCTTGCGCACGCTCTTTTATTAATGTGATCACTATACCATAGTTGAACACCTGTGCGACCGCCTCACAGATCAAGGCGCGGGCTGACATGCCCGAGTGGGTCAAGGTGATGGCCGCGCGCCGTATGGTCATTGTCGTCCGCGACGGGTGGCATATGGCGATCCATCCCGGACGCGCCGTGCCGCCCGGGGTTTGCGTACGGAGGTACCACGAGGACCTCAGGCGAACTACCGTGTTGTGCTGGAATTGTTGCCCGATCCCCGAATGTCTCCGTGAACCGATGTCGCAGTACTTCGGGAATCGTGCTGTCTGCCGCCACGTCCGCCAGCAAACCTTCGCGGGTGATGGCGGCTTGCTCCCCCGACCAGCACTGGTGCGCCAGCCTCAGGACGATCGCATATGCTTCCTCAGGGGCCAGTCCTGCTGGAGATCCGGCGCAAGGATCGACGCGGAGAACTGATTGACTGCCGCACGAAAGCCCGCATGCCAGTCGATCTCTGCCGTCCACGGTTGTGCGGTGTCCGCCAGGTCGATGTGGGTCACAACGGGCGCCACGCCAGCGCGGAGCGTCAGCAGCGCCACGGTCTGGCGGAGTCGGCACATCACCGCGTTCCCTGGCGCAATCGCCCCAGGGTTGATCAGGAGGACGCCGTCGTGTTCCTTCACCATGGGTATATGCGTGTGCCCGAAGATGGCGATGCTAGTGGGTCATGCTGCAAATAGAGATGAAATCTGGTAGACTGAGGGGGTCGGAGACGAGCGGTGGTGGATGGGGAGCGGGGCGATGGGACGAGCCCAAGGGGAGTCGCTGCGAGCGCTGCACGAGGAGGAGCGGGTGGCGCTGGAGCGGGTGGCGCGGAGCAGCAGTGAGCGAGTGGACCGGGTGCGGCGGGCGCGAGCGCTGCTGGCCGTGGCCGAGGGAGCGTCGTTTGTGGCTGCCGCGGCACGAGCGGGCTATGGCAGCAGTACGAGCGTGACGAAGGTGGTGCACCGATTCAACCAGCAGGGGCTGGAGGCGCTGGCCATCGCGGCGGGTCGAGGACGCCGGGCGACCTACGACGGTGCGGCACGAGCCCAGGTGGTGGCGAGGGCACAGCGTCCACCTGATCGCCGTGAGGATGGGACGGCGACGTGGTCGCTGAGCACGTTGGAGCGCACGCTGCGGCGGGAAGGACTCCCCGACGTGGGAGCGACGACGATCCGGCGGGTGTTGCGGGATGCGGGCAGTTCCTATCAACGCACCAGGACGTGGTGTCCGACCGGCACGGCCGTGCGGCAGCGGAAGGCAGGACCCATCCAGGTGGTCGATCCCTTGACGGAACAAAAAAGGGGCTGATTGAGCGAGCGTACCGCGAGGCGGAAGCGGCCGGAGTGGTGGTGCTCTGCCAGGATGAGGCCGGTCCCTACCAGGCGATCCCCCAGCCCGGTGCCTCCTGGCATCTCACGGGGAAACCGGCGTGCCAGCCCCACGAGTATGTGCTTGGGGCACCGCCAAACTGCTGACGCTCTTCCGCCCCGCCACCGGACACCTCCGGGCCAAGGGCGTCACCAGCGCCCCCAATGCCGTGCTGCACCCGTGGCTCTACACCGAACTGGAGCAGCTCCTGGCCACGCTGCCCAAGGTCGCACTCCCTGAGCAGGAGCGACCGGAGGCAGCGCGGTGGGGAACCTGGCTCGGCCACGAGCCCCGCGAGCCCCTGCCATCGTTGCGGGTGATCCTCGTCTGGGATAATCTCGCCGGCCACCTCAGCTGGTCCATCGTCCGCTGGCTGTTCCAGCACGGCGTCATGCCGCTGTACACGCCGATCAGTGGCTCGTGGCTGAATATGGCGGAGTCGCTGCAGCGCATCGTCTGCGGCCGCGCCCTGGCTGGACAGCATCCGACGAGTCAGGACGAACTGATCACCTGGCTGGAGGACGCCGTTGCGGGCTGGAACGCCGCCCCCACACCCTTCGTCTGGGGCGGCAAGCGCCAGGAACGTCGTCAGCGTGCTCGCGCCCGACGCCTCGGTGGCTCCGCCGCCGTCGCCACCCAGTCCCATCTATTTGCGGCGTGACCCACTAGCCGGGTGGCAAGGCGATCGGGCAACCTTCGCCGGACGAGAGTGTCACCCCTTGCGCTGCGGTTTGTACCTGGGTGCGCGACGGTTGTGTCGACGACGGCATCAAACGTGTCAGGAACGCCGGTACTTGAAATGTTGCCGTACCGACGGTCGCGTGCGTACCGGTGTTATCACGACTCCCGTGCGGCGTACCGCTGCAAGCAGCAACGGAAAGAACGACTGCCGCGGCACCAAACGCAGCCGCGATACGGCGATGAGGAGTCGTCGCCATAGCCGGACCTCCTAGCTCGAGGCTGGTTTCCACGGTCACGTCCACTTTAATGATGCGGCATCTGCCGGTCAGCAATAGGTTCATCCCACTCTACATGGTACGTCGTCGTGCTCACCTTGTCTGTAATGCCTATTACACCATTCGCGCTGGACCCAGTCGTGCGAGCTCGGAGGCTGCATGATGGACCACGGATGCCGTCACCCTAGAAGCGCTAGGATCGTGCGTTTTTTATGAGTCAGGACCGGCCTGGCCATCGGGACTCTGTCGTCCTCGTTGCCCCCGTAGGAGGTCCCTCAAACCCTCGCCATTGACGATCATGATACGGCGGCGCGCCAACGTGATGTACCCCGCGGTCTGGAACTTGTCGAGGACAGATGTTGTCGTCTCACGATACGCCCCGACCATCTCGGCAAGATCCTGATGGGTAACGCCCTCAATGGCTTGACCGCTCTCGCTGCCGAGTCGTAGCAGGACCGAAGCCAGCCGCTCCGATACGTCCCGATGCGTCATCTCCTCCAGGCGCTGCTCCGTATCTACGAGGCGCCTGCCAAGGACTTCCAGCATACGGAGCGCTACACGCGGGTGGGCGAGCACGAGCCGCTCCACATCTGCGGGCATGAGCACGCAGAGTGTGCTGTCGTCCAGTGCTTCCGCATCCGCGTGCCGCATCCAGTGACCGAGCAAAGGCAGATCGCCGAAAAATTTGCCTGGCTCCAGGACGGCGATTTCGAGCTTGCGGCCCGCGTCACCATATCTCACGAGACGGATACGGCCCATTTTCAGGAGATACAGCCCCGCGACCGAATCGCCTTGCCGATAGACGACGCGGCCGTTGGCAACCTTCGTCATTGTTGTAGACCGCTGCAGTGTTTCGAGATCAGTAGCCGAGAGATCCTGGAAGATATCGATGTCACTGAGGTAATCGAGCTTATGGAGCACTTGTTCTGTGACGAGTGGCGCCTTGTCGAGCACGTGGCGTAACCTGGGAAGAATTCCGCTCATATCGCTCCCTTCCTGACGACTGAGCCTCTCCGTCTCGGTCAAATGGAGACGAAACTATCAAGGTGCCGTGATGGGACTCAGGTGTTCACCGGGACGGCCCTGAGGGGTGTCACCTCATCATAGGCGTAGGCTACCATGTGGAGCAAGGGCACAAACGACTGGTGCCGTGCGCGCAGCGCTGGGGCGGTTGCCGCGCAATCGAGGCATCACGCAAGATCTCGGGCAAGGGCTTGGGGCTGTGGCCGTGCCTGGCCTGGGACGGGCCACGCGCCAGAAAGCCTGGCGATACAACTCGGTGCCAGCGCCACAATGTTCGTGTACCGATCCGTGACACAATCAGTGCCAGAAAAGGCTTATCCCGTCATCGTGTTCAGTAAGCCACCGAGCGTTAACCAGAAGTACATGATGTACGCGCTAGCAAGCAACAGAAGGATCGCGCTGAGCGGCTCCAGATAGCGAGACGCGCGGCGCACGCGTGTCACTGCCGCACGCTTGAACAACGCCGTGAGGACCGTTAGGCAGGTCAGCGCGGTGCCCATTCCCACGCCATACATGCCCATTGCACCCGCAGCCGCCACCACACCGCGGGCCGTGAGCGCGCCGCCGACGACGGTCAGGAAGATGGGCAGGGTACAACTGAGCGACGCGGTCCCGTATGCGAACCCATACGCCTGAGGCCCGGCAGTATCTACCCGGCCAGGAGGGTGAGGTTCGCCACCGTGGCGGCAAGGGCCAGTTAGAAGAGCGCCTTGGCCCGACCGACAGAGCGCGCTCCAACGTGCTCAAGGACCACGTCGCCGCCCCCTCCCCCTGCGGCTCTGCACCCCTACCTGATGACCCCGCATCACCACGATCAAGTCGACCGCAGTCGGCCCGTTTGTGCCATCCGACGCCCTCTGGGCACGCAGTCGGAGCTTGGTTGCTTGCCACGCATGCCGACGTTAACCACAGTCGGAGGCTCGCTTGCCCCATTTATGTCGTCAGGCGCAGTAGGACGCCTTAGCTCGACTTTGGCCATTTGGGGGTTGATGGGGTGATAGGGTACGCTCGTCGTCACTCTACCAGGAGGGAAGACGATGCATACCTTATCGCCCGTCATGCTCCACATACTGGCACTGTTTGCGCCGTGTTTTTCGCCCCGCGGCTGGTGACTGCGGTGGTGCCGGTGGTCGGGGCACTGCTCGCGCCGGGGAAGCGCACAGTGACGGCTGCCCTGCGGCTGCTCGGATTGGCGCAGCATCCGCGCTTTGATCGCTATCCTCAGGTACTCAATCGTGCGACCTGGTCAGGCTTGGCGGTCAGCCGCATCCTGTTGGGGCTACTTGTGACGGCGTGTGTGCCCGAAGGCCCAGTCATTATCGGCATCGATGAGACGCTGGAGCGCCGCTGTGGTGCCAAGACTGTCCGGCGCTGGCACCCCAAACGGGCCATCGTCGCAGGCTCACACAGCACCGACGCCGCTCTCGACCTGTTGGCCGTCTGGCGTAACAGGCCGTACTACTCATCTCCATTATGCGCGTCCGTCTGGATGCACTACGGTACGCCCCGGAACCCTCACGAACATAGGGCCGGATAGGTCGGACCCGACTCAAGGGGAAACGTTTGCCGAAGCTGGCTTGCCTCGCTATCGACCCGACGCCCTGTGGATCAGCGTAACAGTGGCTTCCTGGTATGGGTTGGGAGAGCGCCTCGTTGAGATCAACTCCGTGACCCCCGTAAATATCCCTCGGATGCGCTGTTCCTGAGCCATGCCGTCGGCGTACGACAAATCTCACCGTAACTGTTCACACTGGTAGTAATCGAGTCGGCAGTGCTGGTAGAGTCTGGGAATGAGACTGGAAGAAGAAGTCACGCACCTGCGTAGGGAGAACGTCCGGCTGCAAGCCGAGCAGACCCGGTTGACCACGGCCCTTGTCGGCGCGCTGGAACGGGTGGCGGCGCTGGAGGCGCAACTCGCCGCGTTGCAGGAGTCGAAGGCGACGCCCGGCTTCGTGAAGGCCGCCACGCCGGTCAAAGAGCCAAAGACGCGCAAGCGTCGCGCACCCGAGCACAACAAGGGACGGCGTCGGGAGTCGCCGACGGAGATCGTGCGGCACGCGCTCGAGCACTGCCCCGACTGCGGCTACCGGTTGCGGGGCCAGAGCGTCGCCCGGACGCGGCAGGTCCTGGACCTGCCGCCCTCCACGCCCATCGTGGTGACCGAGCACCAGATCCTCAAGCGGTGGTGTCCCCACTGCACGCGCTGGCGCACCCCTCACATCGACTGGCAGGCGGCGGGCATCGCGATGGGGCACGGGCGGCTGGGGCAGCGACTCGTCGCGCTGCTGGCCTACCTGCGAACGGTGGCCCGCCTGCCGGTGCGCACGATCCAAGCGTACCTCCAGACGCTGCACGGCGTGCATCTGAGCGTCGGGGCGATCACGGGCGTCTTGGACCGCCTGGCGCACGCGGCCGCGCCCGCGCGGGAGGAGTTGCTGGCGCAGGTGCGGGCGAGCCCGGCCGTGCATGCCGACGAGACGGGCTGGCGAGAAGCCGGTCGCAACGGCTACATCTGGACCCTGAGCACGCCGGGGCGGGACGGCGTGCGCCTGTTCCACCGCGACGCTTCCCGCGCGGGCGCTGTGCTGACCGGCCTACTGGGCGAACGCTACCCCGGCTGTGTCGTGAGTGATTGCTCCGCTGCGTACAGCGCGCATCACGGTCGGCACCAGCGGTGCTGGGTGCACCTGCTGCGCGACCTGCATCAGCTCGGGGAGGACCATCCCGACGACGCCACGGTCGCCGCCTGGCGCGCGGCCGTGCGGGCGCTCTACGACCGTGCCCAGGCGGTCCTGCGCCATCCCCGCCGCACCCCACTGGGACGCGCGGAGCGCCAACGCCTCTTTGTGCACTATGAGGAGCGGGCGCGCCAACTCGGGCTGCGGTATGCCGACCACCCGGCCCATCCCTGCCACACCCTGGCCCACCGCCTGCTGCGCTTCCACGGCCAGCTCTTCGAGTTCGTTCGCTCCCCCGACGTCCATGCTGACAACAATCTGGCCGAGCGGAGCCTGCGCCCCCTCGTAATCGCCCGCAAGATCAGCGGCGGCTCCCGCAGCCCCCGGGGCAGTCAGACCCGGATGACGCTCGCCAGCCTCTTCGCCACCTGGCAGGCCCGCGGCCTCAATCCCTTCGACCAGTGCCGCGACCTGCTCCGTCACCCACATTCCTTCCTGTCAGTCTGAACAGTTACATCTCACCGGCATCTTGCATCGCATGTTCGACGGTACAATGAGCTTAAGTTTCCGCCATCTGATGAATACCCCCCATGCTGCTGCCCGAACGATCGAGTCAGCCGCTGCCATAGAATGGACAGCTACAATCGGTGGTGAGGCCGGAAGTGTTGCCTTTCATCAGGCGCGATTCAGCGTAGCCGTAGCAGCGTCAGTACTGGTCGAGCAATGCATGTACTGACCTAACGACTGACCTAATGACCATGGAACGGGGTGAATCGGAGGGATACGACTTGCGCATTCTCTCGGAGAGAGCGGGACTTTTTAGGCAATATGCGGACGTCAAATTACGGGCCACGGGGAACTAAAAATCCGGTGATCCGGCTCCATATTTGAGAATTGGCATGGGTAAACTGATAGGCTGACTGCCCTAACTACTGCCCCAATGGGCCAGGGAAACGCCATCACAGGACGGCAAAAAGCGGGATAGATCAGGTACGCTGTAGGAGAGAACGGGGCCGCACGGGGCATCGGGAACACTCGGCGTCGATTTCGTAAACCGCAGGTCATCGGTTCGAATCCGATCGTCGGCTCCACTTTCTCCCTGAGAGAAGCTGCGATCCGCTCCTCCCGCGTCGCCTCCTGTCGCTACCGGTATAGCCGAAGTTGCAAAAGGGCCCCTCGTCTGGCTACTGCAACCTGCTTGACATGTGCACTGGTAGCTTACGTGGGTACCAGGTGACCGGGAGCCAACGCGTGCGCCGTCCATGGGAGGAATAGGAAGACAAATCCGCGCTGGCCAATCACTGATGTTGCCACAACCCGACCGATTGTTCGACCGACGAACTGCGGGAAGATCACATGGAGGAATACGTGGGCTACCGGATTGTCTGTGAACGCATGCCGCACAACTGGAGCGCATACTCCCCGGACGTGCCAGGTCTCATTGTCACAGGCCAAACACGTGAGGAAGTAGAGCAATGGATGCAAAAGCTCATGCCGATCCAGGCAGCATCGAATGTAGCAGCCGAGGCACAGCACAAGGCGAAGATGGCACAGCTGAAGGCCGACGGTGCCCGGCACCGTTGCGACACCCGCGTATCACGGCCCGCCAGTCGATCCGTGGTTACTCCAAAACCAAAGCCGCGTCCTCGTCTCAAGAAGGCCTTAATCCGGTAACCCGGAGTGCCCATAACGGCCGATCCTGACCCAGCTGCTTAGACCGCTCTGTCGTTGGCGTCCAGGCGGTTCTACCGGCTGCTTTTGGCCCTCGGTGTGCGGGGAGCGCATGGCGTACCGACGGTACAGTGCGAGACCCGGGCGACTCTTCGATGCGTGAACCTGCCCTGTGGTGCCGTCGCCTAAAACTTGAGGCCCTCCATGAGTCCGCGGACAAACCAGCGCTGCAGGAGCAGGAAGAACAATGCGACCGGCGCAGCGGCCATGACGTACGCAGCGGCCTGGCCGCCATACGACGTGAACTCGCCGAACTCAATGGTGGCCCCGATGAACTGCATCGCCATGCCGACACCTAAGGTGAACAGGTTGCGGTCGTCGAGCATCGTCAGTGAAAAGAGGTACTCTCCCCAGACGCGTATGAACTCGAACAATGCGACCACCACCATGGCGCCCGTCGTCATCGGAGCCATCACGTGCCAGAAGGCACGAAATCGATTGCAACCATCGATCAACGCTGCATCTTCGAAGTCCCGTGGGAGATTCAAGAAGCTCTGACGCATGATAAAAATCGGCACGGCAAGTCCCGCTGAAAAGGCAAGGATCAGGCCTAGCAAACTGTTCCTTAAATGAAGGAAGTGCATCAGTTCGTACTGCGCCATCAGTCCACCCGCGCGAGGAATGAAGATCAACAGCACCATCGAGTAGAAGATGAGGTCGCGTCCCCGGAACGTAATGCGCGCGAAGCCGTACCCCGCAAGCGTCGCAACCGATGTCTGGAGTACCACGGCGCCGATCGCAATGATCGTGCTGTTCTTATAGAACTGGCCGAACCCCCGCAGACGACGAAACGCGAAGTCGTAGTTTTTCCCTGTTGGATGGAGCGTAATGATGCTCGGCGTTCCCTGGTACAACTCGGCGCGGGTCTTCAGTGATGATGACACCGTCCAGACGATCGGCATGAACAGGTAGGCGAGGAGCATCCACAAGGCAATGCGTATGGCAACCTGACCTCGGTAGTGAGCCAACCACCGTCCGATCGAGACTGTGGTGTTCATGAAATTTTCCCCGACCGCAGGGCGCGGAATACAAGTGCCGAGATAAGCATCGACATGATCCCGATGCTGAGATTAATCGCGGCCGCATACCCCCACCGCAGATCTCCTTGCAAGAAGGCAATCTCATAGGCATAGCGACCCACCAGCCGCCCAGCTCCCTCCGGTCCGGCATCTGTCGTGCCGAAGAAGATGAGTGACTCTTCGGCCGCGCCGAGGACCCCTGCTGCCAGCACGAAGATGATCGTAAAAGTCGAACGGAGCAGCGGTATGGAGATGCTGAACAGTCGACGCCACCAGCCAGCGCCGTCTATCGATGCCGCCTCGTACAACTCTCCGTTGATGTTGTAGAGACCCACGAGCAGCAAGAGCACGTTCGAGCCGACCGACTTCCACACCGCGATCGTCGCCAGCACGGGAACGGTCCAGTGGGGGTCACGTAAGAAGTCAGGCGCTCTGGTGAAGCCCAGAATGTGCTTCAAGAAATAGTCAATGTAACCGAACTGCGGACTCAACAGCTGCTTCCAGACGAGCAACGCCACGGCGATCGGCAAGACGACGGGGAGATACGAGATGACCCGATACACGCTGGCCTCACGCGGACCGTAGATCTGGCTGATGAGCACCGCAACGAGAAACGCCAGGACGAAGTTGAAGAACGTGTAGATCGCCGCGTATTCAGCCGAGCGAATGAGCGATGCCCAGAATACGGGATCATGCACCATCTCAACCCAGTTATCCAACCCGTTGAACGGCGCATGATCCGGTACAAGATAGCGATAGTCGGAAAAGGCAATGACAAGTCCCCGCAGGACAGGGTAGGCGTTGAACGTCAGGAAGAGCAGGACCGCGGGGCCGATGAAGAGGTAGCCTGCCAGTGGTTCTCCCCACGATTCGTGTCGAACCTGCCGGACGGCTCGCCACCAAGACGCACCCTGGCTCCGGCGGTCACCCTCTGTTGGCGTTTCGATCGCCATCCATCCGTCTCCCGCGATTCCCTGCGTACCTAGCGATCCTCACGACTTCTTGAGTTGCTTGGCCAACTCGTCGTTTACCTCTTTGCGGACGTTGGCCATGGCTTCTTTGGCACCAAGTTCACCCTTGAAAAAGCGATCGAGCCAGGGCCACATTTTGGCTTCTGTGATGGCATACGCCCCCGCAACGGGTACCGTGATGATCTCGCTGTTCGGCACCGCCGAAATGAGCTGGTACACCTCGGCGTAGTCTTTGTTTGGCTTGAGCACTTTGTCGATCATCGTCTGGTGCACCGGAGATCCCGAAAAGGTGAGTGTCCCCGACCACCACCGCTCGGCGGGCTTGCCCTCCGGCCCCAGGATAGAGAGGAGCCAGTCGGTGCCGGCCTGTGCATTCGGCGCATTATTGAAAACGAAGCCAGCGTCGACATGGACCCACGTGCGATCGGGCGCCGATGCGTTCACCTTGGGCGGCATGGCGCCTTTCACTTTCGCGTTCCCCCACACCTGGCGTCCCAGGCGTACCCATGAGTGGGAGCCAAGAGAAAACCCGATCTTGCCCTTCTGCCAGACGTCCGTAGAATCTCCGGTGCTGTCAATACGCGCCCACCCTTGATCCTTCCACTTTTTCAATCGCTCGATGAGGTTGATCCACTCGGGAGACTCGAACTTGAGCACGCCCTCGTCGTCGAACTTTTTCTCGATGTACGTCGCGAACATCGTTCCTATGCACCGGAAGAGGTCCCGCTGAATCCCGAGCGGGGTAACCTGGTCCTTGTCGAGTGCACTCTTCATCTTCGGAAGCATGGCCTCGACTTCGTCCCAGGTCTTGGGCATGTCGTCATAGCCAGCTGCCTGAACATAGTCCAGACGGTAGCCGATCATGTGGATGTTCGCCTTCATCGGGATAAAGTACTGTTTTCCTTCGAAGAGCATCGCATCATAGATGCGAGGGGTGAAATAGATCTCTTTTTGCTTATTGCCCCACGGAACCTTACTTGCCTGCAAGTAGCTGTCGATCGGCGCCACCATGCCCGACCTGATCAGCTTGTACTGGTCGAAAAACGGCGCATAGCCATGTGCGCTCCAGCGGAGACTTTTATCCCGGAGTTGCGCCAGTACTTTGGTATCCCATCCTTCCGCGGTCTCTTCGAGTGTCACCTGGGTGGCATCACGATTCTCTTCGTTAAAGCGGAGGGTCGCGTCAAGCATGCCGACGTCTGACCACACCTTATCAACGAGCGTGAAGATTTTGCCACCAGATGTCCCTTGCTTGGTAACAGCGGCGGCGGTGACGGCAGGAGTCGGGGCAGGGGCGGCCGTTGTTGGAGCGCCAGACAGGGAACTGGGCGTGGAAGCGGCGGCGGCGGCAACCGTTGGCGCGGGAGCCGTGGTGCTCGTGGGTGCGCTGGCTCCCGCACATGCCTGGAGCGTCGCCAGACTGGCGAGCGTGGCCGATGCCCCGAGAAACGCGCGACGGTCGAGCCTGGTGTCAGGATCAATACGCATATAGCTGCCTCCTCCTGCCAATACAACCTGTCAATGGCGTGAGACAAGCAGTCGGCTTCAGCGATGTCAATCTGTCTCAGTCCAACGATTGCTGCTCCATCGATCGGGGCAGTTGGCAAGTTCTTACCGGACGAGCCCGGACGAACCCGAGCACCAGCGGAAACATCGACCGCAGAATTTACCGTTCTGCCGAACGCCAACGAGGATGGAAACTACCATGTGCGATCCACCTGACCGCAGCATCTACGGCCCTGCCAACCGCCGTCCATGAAAATCAACCATTCCTGTGGAACGATGCAGGGAGTCCGCGAAGGCGGATGTTGTGTGACTCGCATGGATGGCCCCCGCTTTGTCCGGGCGTCCTACGTAGCATTCGGCTGTCGCCGTCACTCCCCACAGAGTCACGCCACCGCGGCGGTATCCCGCTCTGCAGGCACACGTCCCGACGAACGCTGCGCGAGGGGATCCAATCTCCGCGTGACGAAGAACGTGAGTATGGCGAACCCACAGGCAATCATGAAGGGAACCTGGTAGCCGACGTAGTTCAGGATGAATCCCGCCGTCACCGGCACAACGATGGCGGCCGCATGTTGCATCGTCGTCCCCATGGCAAAGCTCGGCGCGATATCTTCAGGCACCGCCACTTTCCGCAAGTAGGTGGCAGCGGCAATCGGCGAAAGCGGCGTGATAAAGGTGTACACCACATAGCACGCGCTAGCAACGATAACGTTGTTGGTGAACGCATATCCCGCCAGGGCCACGACGTACGCGACGTTTACCATCGAGAGCAAACACCGCTCTCCATAGCGGTCGATGGATCGTCCAATGGTTGGTCCCGCAAGCATCGCCGCAAACGTCACAGCCATGAGCAGGGCAGAGACCTGGGCCACATCCATATGAAAGGCATGCACGAGGACGTACAGTCCGAACGAGAAAAACACCTGCTGCCTTCCGCCATCGAGCACGCTCAGCGCATAGTAATAGCGATAGTCGCGGCGCAGGACGAGGCGTGGGCGGTCCATCGCTTGCTGCTGCTCTTCGCCGTTGTGCAGGTGAGGGAAGCCAACGATGGCGATGCCACCCAGCAGCGCTACCGCTCCAAGCAGTACGAATGCGGAGCGAAAGGCGAGCCAACCGAAGTGGAAGGTAATCAGGATGAAGGTCAGGCCCGCGAGGGAGCCGAACTGATTGACTCCCGAGAGCCTGCCCAGGATCGCGCCCCCGCGCTCCTCCGTTGTCAGGCTCATCCCTAGCGCATACTGTGTTTGCAACACCGTGTGGTACCCCATGCTCGAGAGCACCACCCACGACGCTACTGTCCAGAAGCTGTTCGACAGCCCGAAGAGGGCGTACGCAATGGCGAGCAGTACCAGTGCGCCAGCCGTGAGACGTTGGAGCGAGACGCGGTAAAAGAGAGCACTGACGAAAATCAACAGGAAGCCCGGTACCTCACGAATAGCGGTAATATAGCCAAACTGTGGACCCGCCAGACGTAGCACGTCCTTGAAGTAATTGGTCACGATGTTTTGCTGAGCGGTCAGGGAGAAGCCAAACGCCACCTGCATCAGAGCGAGCAGGACAAATCCTCGCTGAGTTGCCGATCTCGTTGTCCACGCGGTCCGCCGCATACCCGCCCTCGCACACGCAGAAGCACGTGGAATCCGCGCTGGTACGGGTCCCGGCTTCGCGACCGTACTTCAGGCTATGCCGACACACCGATCGTTGTCAACGCGCCTTCGCGCGTGGCGGTCTCCGGAGGCACGGCGTATGCCTGCATTTGCTATGATGACACCGTGAGAGAAAGAAGTTGTACGCTCACATCCGGACTGCCGGTTGGGTCGCTTCCACCTCTCCTGAACTGAACGAAAGGCGCACGCATGCCACCATCCCGCGCACCGTCAGATCATTCCCATTACGATGTCGTGGTTATTGGCAGTGGTCCTGCCGGGCAGCGGGCAGCCATCGCTTCCGTCAAGGCGGGCCGCCGTACCTTTATGATTGAGCGGCGTCCGGTTGTCGGTGGCGCCTGTGTCAATACCGGCACTATCCCGAGTAAGTCGTTCCGGGAGGCGGTCGTCTACCTATCTGGCTACCGTGAGCACGCGATCTATGGCGAAAGTTATGCCGTGAAGCGTGGCATCACGATGGACGACCTGAACGCTCGCGCCTCCTATGTCATGAAGTGCGAACGAGACCTCATCCAGGCTCAGGCGTACCGCAACGGTATCGACATGGTCTATGGCACGGCCTCGTTCATCGATCCTCACACGGTCCTCATCCAGCTTGCTGACGAGTATGGGACACGGACGATCTCCGCGGAAACCATCGTCATTGCCACGGGAAGTGAAGTCGCGCAGGTAGGGGATATCGCGTTTGATGCTGAGCACATTCTGAATTCTGACTCCATCCTCACGATGTCTGCCATCCCAAAGACCTTGACCGTCGTAGGCGCCGGGGTGATCGGCTGTGAATACGCCAGCATGTTCGCCGCGCTTGGCACCCGCGTGACGCTCGTTGACGCACGGGACGAGTTGCTTCCCTTTGTAGATCGCGAGGTTGCAGACGAACTGGCCCACCATTTGCGCTCCCTCTGGGTCACGCTCTGGCTGGGGGAGACGTTGGTCAGCTGTTCGATTCTGCGTGATGACCGCGTCAAAACAGTCCTGGCGTCGGGGAAGGTCATCGTCACGGAGAAGGCACTGCACACGATCGGACGCCAGGGCGCCACTGCTGATCTCAACCTGGCCGCCGCCGGACTCCAGGCGGATAAGCGCGGCAAAGTAACGGTCAACCAGCACTACCAGACGGCGGTGCCGCACATCTACGCGGTCGGCGATGTCGTGGGCTTTCCAGCACTTGCCTCCACGTCGATGGGTCAGGGACGCATCGCCGCCAGCCATGCCGCCCATCTGCCCGTCAATATCATGCCCGAAGTCTTTCCCTATGGCATCTATACCGTGCCCGAGATGAGCATGGTGGGTAAGACCGAGGACCAACTGACGAGCGCCAACATCCCTTATGAGGTTGGTAAGGCATACTATCGTCACGTCGCGCGGGGGCAGATCATCGGGTCGAGCGTCGGCATGCTCAAACTGATCTTTTGCCCGACGACCCACGCCGTCCTTGGCGTCCACATCATCGGGGAAAATGCGTCGGAACTCATACACACCGGCCAGGCTGTGATGACGCTCGGTGGAACCATCGAATACTTCGTCGATGCGGTGATGAATTACCCGACCCTCAGTGAACTGTACAAGATTGCGGCGCACAATGGCCTTAACCGGCTGGCTGGCGAGTCTGCCATCGTGCAGGCAGATCTACCCGTGGGGGACGCGTTGGCGCCTGTCCTGGGGGCGGGCGACGTCCAGACTGAACTTGTGGCGGCGGCTGTCACCGCCAGGAACGGCAAGAAGACAGAGTAGTGGCCGACGGGCTTGCGCTCGCCAGGACGGCATCTGCTCGGGATAAACGTCCTCCATCAGGAGAACGACGCGTCTACACGCATCGCTGCCGTTGGAACGGTTCGTCTGCCGCTTTCCGTGCGCTCGGTACCATGTGGAACCCGTGGCACGCCGGAACTGGCATGCGAAGGGTCGACCAGGGGACCATGGGGTGTGTGGAGCGCGGCCCATGAGCACCGTGCATGATGTTGACGATTCGGTATCGATGCACCCCGTCGCCCCACTCCTCACACCGGGCTTCGCCGCGCTGTTACTCACGTGGTTTTTGCTCGGACTGACGATCGCGCCGGCGCGGCCGCTCTTGCCGGTATATGTCGATGCTGTCTTGCATCGACCGCCTCTCTTCACCTCGACGCTGTTGACGGCGCAGTTAGCATGTGGAGCATTGGGCGCAATTGTCGGTGGCGGTGTTGCTGACGCCTTCGGGCGGAAGACGACCTTACTCCTTGGCTCGCTCTCGGGCCCACTTTCCGCGGCATTGTTCCTGACGCAGTCAGCCTGGCTGATGATTGTGTTATCGCTCAGCATTGGCATCCTCTCGAGCGTACAAACCATTGGCGGACAAACCTACTTGATGGGAGCGGTGCGACAGGTACGGCTCGGCTTTGCCGCCGCACTGTTTTTCATTGGATCAACGCTGGGCACGTCCGTGGGCAACTTTATCGCAGCACCGGTGCTCGACCGCTGGGGCTTCCACGCCGTTGCCATCGCCATGCTGTCGACGTCGGCGGTCGTCCTCCTGGGGACGGGCCTGGGATTGCCCCAGCAGGCTGCCCCGACCGTGGTACGTCAGACATTCAAAGGGACGCTGGCCGGCTACCGCCAGGTTATCAGGCGTCGTGAGGTGCAACTCTTAGTGGGTCTCCGGCTCCTGACCACCATGTATTGGGGCATGGCGACGCTCCTGGTGCCCTTGCTGTTGTATCGTGCGAGTGGGCTCCCCTCGACTGCCGCCCGGTATTCCGGCGTCAGTCTGGCACTGGCCGCGAGTTGCCAGTTGCTGACTGGCCGCCTCGCGGATCAGCACGGCCGCAAGCGCCCGGCCATCGTGCTCACCGTGCTGATCACCATAACGGCGCTGCTGACTGGCGTGTTCGCTGTCAGTGTCCCGGGCCTCTACCTGTGTGGGGTCCTCGGGGCGTGTGCGGCCTGGTCGCTCTCGACGCTCATGCCAGGGCTCATTAAAGACGTCTCCGAGACGGGCGAGGAGGGCCGCACCCTGGCGCTGACGCACCTCATCTGGAGCACGGCAATGCTCCTCGGGAGCCTGGCGGGCGGATGGCTTGTGACCTATAGTAGTAGCTTGCCGTTCCTGCTGATCGGAGCGGTAAATATCGTCTCTGTGCTGCTGGCCGTGGCGTTGCTGCCCGACCGTCGGTCATCGCTCATCGGAACATAGGATCCTTGGTGCCGTAGGTGGCGCGGGTGACGACACCGGCGATCGGCTGGTTGGCCCGTTCACTGGCTGCATGCCAAGCGCTATCCCACGTGAATCGCTGGACGGCGGTTCGGGTCAGGCTCGGCTTGCCTGAGGATTTCGTGCGTGACGGGCGCAATGTCACCCTCGCCGAACAGGATGTACTTTGCCAGATATTTGAGGGGGTTGCCTTCCGTCCAGCCAAAATAGATGTGGGGTCGCTTCCCCGTGGCGTCACGCAGATAGAGCAGCAAGGCCGCAATGGCGTTCGGCACCGACGCACCTTCGGCACGCAGCACCTGATGCCCGCCGATCTCTTCACCGGTCACATACAACGGTGCGGCAAACTCGGAAGCGTCGGACACGTTCACCTCGAGAAACAGTACGTGCTCGTTCGGTGGAATGTGGTTATCGACCCGCTGCTCTCTCTCTTTGAGCAGGTACTCCCGCGCGTTCCGCTCATCTGGATGGTTAGCGATGATGCGGATGACGTCACCACTGGCCTGTTCGATGAATTGCCGTGCTATCGGGTCAAGCACGACTTCACTGACACGCAACTCGACGGATCGGAACACCCGGGACACGAGCGACGTCACGACAATCGTAGCGATGAACACGGCCGCGATTTTGATACCCTCTGGCTGCGCGATCATCGTGCTGCCGATCGTGTAGATGAAGATCAACGAAACTAGGCTGAAGGCGGCAGTTGCGCCGCGCCTTCCCTGCCGCCGTGCCGACATCGTCACCGCAATGGTCGCAGACGTCAGCAGCGCCAGGACGCCCGTCGCGTATGCCCCCGCCTGCTCATTGACGTCGGCATGGAAGATGATGGTCACGGCAAAGCAAATGGCGGTGAAGAGCAGCACCAGAGGTCGTGTGGCGCGTGCCCATTCGGGCGCCATGCCGTAGCGCGGCAGGTAGCGGGGTACGATGTTGAGCAGGCCCGCCATCGCGGACGCGCCCGCGAACCATAGGATGGAGATCGTACTGACGTCATACAGGGAGCCGAAAATGTCTCCCAGGCTCTGGTGCGCCAGGTAGGCCAGTGCGCGCCCGCTCGCGGGGCCCCCGTTTTGAAAGGCTGCCTGTGGAATGAGCAGTGTCGTCACGACACTGCTTGCAAGCAACAGGACACTCATGATCACCGCGGCAGCCGTGAGCAGCCGCCGTCCATTTCGAATTCGGCCCGCGGGTTTCTTCGGATCGTCGTGCGGGTCTCCAGACACCAGGGGCATGACGAGAACCCCGGTCTCAAATCCTGACAGCCCCAGGGCCAGTTTAGGGAAAAGAATGAGCGCGGCACCGATCATCGCAAGCGGACTACGATACGAACCGGTCAGCGCATCACGCCACGACACAATCAGGTGCGGTTGTGCCATGATCGCTCGTGAGCCGACGATGATCACGGCAATGTTCAGTGACAGATAGAGCGCCACGAGGGCGACCGCAATGCCAATCGCCTCGTTAAATCCACGGAGGAAGACCACACCCAGCAGGGTGACCAGCGCGAGCGTCACCAGTACTTCGTGACCGTGTGCCCCGCTTGTGAACGGGTTCTCTGCAATGTGTGCCGCGGCATCTGCGGCGGACAAGGTAATGGTAATCACAAAGCCGGTGGCTACAAAGCCGATGAGACCGAGCACGAACAGTTTACCCTGCCACCACGGGAGCAATCGCTCTAACATCGAAATCGAGCCATCGCCGTGGGGGCTCTCGCCTGCCACCCAGAGGTACATGGGAAGCGCGCCAAGTAGGGTCACCAGCACCAGGACGACCGTGGCAATGGGAGCGAGTAGCCCTGCCGCAAGTGCGGCGATGCCGGGCTGATAGCCCAGGGACGAGAAGTAATCGACGCCGGTCAGGCACATGACGCGCCACCAGCTATGCTGGTGCGGCGTTCCTTCCCGCTCGTATGGTCCTTCGGGCTCTTCCGAAGCAGTGTCCTGCAGGAGCCAGCGGCGTATCGGGCCACCAGCCGTGCGCCGAGCAACGTCTAACGTAGCCAAGAACCCTCCTCGTTACGAGATGCGCCTGGCACATGGCGGCTGCACGCTGCCCATCAGCCGCGTTACCGCGCGTGGCCCGCGCAACACCGGGTCGGGCCTGGATCACGTGCTTGATGGTCTACCCGCAGAGACAGAGGCACATATTGTGTGTTCAGTCCCCGTTCCGGCAGACGTGAACCCACAGATGGTATCACCGGGATGACAACCGGCTCGGCAGATCTGCCCCAGCCCTCCACCGTGATCCGCGCAACCTCATGCGCATCATCCATCACAGCATACGACATTCAGAGGCTGCCTCGGTGTCATCTGGCAGAGGTACCGCGGCGATGCAGGTACATGAGAGCCGGAATGTCGCGCCCGAGGTCATGCCTCACTGTCTGCACACGGCATCCACGCGTAACGGCAGGGCACAAAGCCACGCATACCCGTGTGCTTCAAAGCTGTCGATGCACATGGCTCACGCGCCTGGGACGATGGCTGGATCGTTCACCACGAATTACGGGTCCGTAAATTCGTAGATATGTACCGTTTTTTTCTCTCGATCTGCCACGGCGAGGCGACCCGACGGCGTCATTGCCAATCCCTGTGGCACACCATCGACCGGCACATACCCAATAACGCGCGCCTGGCGATCATAGACGATAATCCGGCGCCCCGGTGCGTCAGCGAGCATCGTCCGTTCTCCGGGTCCAGCCGTCAACCCGCCCGCCTCAAGCGTGGAGAACCTCGGCGCAGGCAACTGAAACCGAACATGTCCATCGGGCGACTGAACAAGAAGTGTGCCGCTGTCGGATTCATACACAAACAGCGTGCTATCGGTTAGAGCGACAGCACTGGTTGGCTGGACATAGAGCGGGGGATTGCCCAAGTTCCCTACCAGCGGTGCCATGCCCTTGCCGTCGGGGCCAATGCGTGCGACATGGTTGGCCGGTGTGATGGCAACGTAGGTGATACCGTTGAGGCCATGAGCCATGCCGCGAGCGGAAATCGTTGGCTCCAGGCCGTCAATAAGGCCCAGAAAGGTGCCGGATCCATCGTGGTGTTCGATACGCCCCGACTCCGTGTCGAGTACATACAGCGTTCCGCCAGGGGCGGCGGAGATGGCCCAAGGCCGTCTCATGGGCGCGGGCGAATCGTTCGCCCCGCTGCCCGTGCAGCAGATCGGACGTGTTCGAAACCAGGGGCGTTTCACGGGAGCAGGCGAACTTTTCGCCTGGGTCCATTCGAGGAGGAACCGTCCGTCGGCTCCATACTTGACGACCTTCCGTCCCTCGGAGTCGATAACAAAGTAGTTGCCCTGGGCGTCCACGGCAACGTCTCTGGGAAGGGTCAGCTGGCCTTGCTCCGTGCCGGCCGCGCCGATGGTGGCAACCTGGATAGCCAGAGTGTCGCGAGGAGGCACGTTGCCCGTCTCCTGGACGGCAACGGGCACGCCCGATAACAGTGCCGCCTGGCCCACGGGAGATGAAACAAGCGGCGCCATGGTAGCGATCGTCTCGGTGATGGCTCTTGGGGGCTGGCTGTTGTATTCAAAGGCATTCAGCGGCGGTTGCTTGTTTATTAGGCGAACATACTGGAGATCTCGCCAGACCGGGAACGCCATGCTCGGGACCGCTGGTTCTCGAGCCGCAAGGGCAGCCGGTGTCTCCATCCACTGCACGTACGTGACCATGTTATATCCCACCGTGGCCACGACCATGGCTCCAAGTATCCAGTGCGGCCACGGTGTCTCGTCCGGGCTCCGTCGCATGACCCAATCAAGGGCAAGCGACACGAACACATACATGGGGGCGACGGCCGCAAGACCACGCGCGCCGTCGGGGACGCCGCGCGTGAGCAGTTGCGTCAGCGCCAATGGAATGACCAGCAGACACCACCAGAGGGCAAAGCCACGCTTGCGTCGTATGGCCAGCGCCATCCCTCCCAGGTAGAGCAGTCCGCTGACAGGGTCCAACCAGCTCTGGTTTGGAGCTTTGTAGCGACCAGCGCCCAACGATGGGTCCATGAAAAAGAACGACCTGATCGTCTTCGTTGCCTGGTCAGCCAGAATGCCGATGCGTGTCTGGCCCGGCTTGAGCGGCTCGCTGAAGATATAGACCGCCATCGTCCGGTTATTGAACAGGGGCAACTGCCTGGCGATGGTGGCAACTTCAGGAGCAATCAAGACCGCGCACACCATCGCTGCGGCGATCGTGCCGATACACAGACGCAACCACCGGCGCCTCTCGGAGCGGCGCACCGCCGCGAACATCACCAGCACGAGATAGACAGCAAGTGCAATTGCAACGGCCCGGCCAGCGAAATACCCGTACAGCAGGAGCGCCATGCTTACTCCGGTTGCGTACCACGCGCGGAGGCGCTCGGGCTGCTGCACCGCGTAGGTAATGGCCAGAGCAGTGAGCAACATGTACGTGACGACGTGGCTATTGTTCCAGCCGCTCCGAGAAAAGTGGAGAAACCAGCGCGATGAGCCAAAGAGGAGGGTGGCCGCGAGCGCCGCTGGTACCGACACATGGCGCCGCACCAGGATATAGAACAACGGGAGCGCCAGCGTCGTGAGGAGTGCCGAAACCAACCGCTCGGCAAACAGCGTGATGCCGAATACCTGCCACGATGCGCTGATGAGGTAGATACTGAGTGCTGGCTCAGGCGTCCAGTCGAGGCCAAAAAACCCGGGACCATGGCCTGTCAATATCTGTAGACCGTTGCTGGCAAAGTCCAGTTCATCCGCCGTGACGTTGTTGGGGATCCGTTCGAGGAAGCAGATGCGCTGCAAGAGGCCAATGAGGACAATGATCCAGAGGGCGCGCTGCTCGTGCCTCCGCAGGAGTGCGGTCGGCGACCGGTGCTGCTGCCGACGTGACTGGGTGGGGTGAGGAGCAACCGAAGGAGAAGCAGAGGCCGCCACGTGCTGGGGATTGGATTCCGCATCCCCTGTGGAGCTCGGTTGATCGGCATCCATCGCGCCGTGTTCTCGACTCTCGTTTGGACCGCTCCCTTGAGCAGGGGCAAGGCATGGAACGACGCGTGTAGGATTCCTGATCCTAGCTCGGATCGATTGGTTCACTTCCTTTGCGGTACCCATCGTGGTGGTCGTTCAGCACTGAGACCATGGTATGTCCAGGCTCCTCACTTCTTCAAGCCCCCCAGCGTCTCAGTGGTCTCGGCTTCTGGAAGCAGTGCCAAGACCACGTGATGGACTCCGGAGTTGCCATGCCGCATGCATCGCCGCCACGACAACGCCGAGCAGGCCGACCCCGAGCAGCCAGCGACCGAGGACGCTACTCGAGGGGTGGTACACAAAGACGATCTGGTGGTCTCCTGGTTCCAGATAGACCGCACGGAACGCGTAATCGGCACGATAGATGGGGGCAGACACTCCATCAATCAGCGCTTTCCAGCCACCGTCGTACGTGCCCATAGGACGGTCCCGCCCCGCACGGCGGATGAGCGTGCCGGTGGAGCATCAGGATCGTCGAGCGCTTCGGATCACACGCAACATGCCAATCATCGTTGCCTGCTATCAATTGATCGATCCGCGTGAGGCTGAATGGTATGCTCGTCACGGCCAGCGTACCACGCCCGGCCCCGGCTGTGGTGTGCCGTATGCCGCAAGGAGACTGCCCTATCTGTACCTTGCTGTACCTTCCGTGGAGTCGAGGACCGTATCTGGCGGCCATTGGACTCAACCGTGATGAGCAGTATGGACGCCCGTCCGCCCCACCCTGCTGGTGGTCACCGTCGAGGGGCGGTGATGGCTTCTTCGCTCCCCGCGACCTGGAAGCCGGCGGTACGTGGTTTGGGCTCGGAGAGCAGGGCCTCTTCGCGGCCATCACGAACGGCCATCAGCCCGGCCCGTTCCGACATGACCGGTCGCGCGGTGAACTGGTCGTCGATGCGCTGCGTGCTGGCCATTTCGATCGGGCTGTCTCGATTCTGACGGCTCGCGACGCCTATGCCTATGCGTCGTGCTATCTCCTGCTGGCCCAACATGGGACGACAGCCTATCTGACAATCGACCGCGATGGTTCGTTTCGGTCTGCCATGGACCGGGGTCACGCTCATACCCTCCGCAACAGCGGTCTTGACGCACACGATGTCCCATGGGCAGGTGCAACGCGGCGAGGGCGTGGCACGGCTCGTGACCTCCGTACGCTTCGCTCGGCGCTGATAAGCCACGAGTCGCCGTCGCCGTTGTGCAGGCACGGAGCCGAGGCAGGGACGCGCTCGTGCGCCATCGTGCTCCTCGCAGCAACACTCAAGGCCAGCCGTCTGTTTTATGCGGATGGACGTCCCTGCGAGACGCCAATGACTCGTATCCGATTCGACGTGGGCTAACGTAACGCATGCCATCATCGGCCGGAGAAGTTGTTCATGTGTGCATGACATATGGACAGGCGAGGTGACCATAGGGGTGACAGGTGAAAGGAGGTGGCGAATGCATACTCATCAGGCACGGGTGGTCATGATCACCCCACTCCACGATCCCGCTGGCGCGCTGGCCCCCCTTGTAGACCGTGTGTTGCAACGACAGGGATCTGCGGCGGCGTGGGCGCGATGCCAAGCAGCCCTGGGCGACGTTCGGGTGCTCGCGTCGGAGGAGACCGCAGCAGTGACCTGCGATGCGATCCGGGCTCTGGGAGCTACGGTGATCCGGCGCGAGGACGAGGGGCGGGCCTTCATGTGGGCGATGACCGAGACGGCACTCTCGATGGACGCGACGCACGTCTTTATGCCAGATACTGATCGGTTGCTGCATTGGTTGCTGACCTACCCTGAAGAACTCGTATCCCTTTCGGACGCCTGGGGGCAACACGACGTGTTGGTCCTGGCTCGTTCACCGCGTGCATTTCTCACACATCCCCTCTGCCAGACACTGACCGAGGGCCCGATCAAGCAGCTGCTTGCGTCGGTGCTTGGCGTTCCGGGTGCCGACCCATTCTCGGGCGCCTATCTGTTGTCGCGTCGGGCTCTTGAGGCAATCGCGCGGTCCGAGGCGCCGCGGGATGAGAGCTTCTACGCCGAGGCGCTGCTGGCGCCGCGACACGCTGGCTGTCGCTTTGAGGTCCGTATCGTTGAGGGCCTGGAGTGGGAAACGCCCGACCGATTTCAAAAGGAAATCGCTGCTCGTGGATACGATGGATGGGTCGCTGATTTCCAGAATGCGGCGCAATGGGAGTATCGATCACGCATGGCAGCGTTGTGGATTGATCGCATAGGGGTATACATGGTACATCCGCGACGATGAAACTACCCGAATTGGGGGCGCTGTTTCTTCTGGCGGCGCTCTGGGGCGCGTCCTTCATCTTCATTCGCATCGTGGCGCCTGTGCTCGGACCACTGGTGCTCACCGATGTCGGAGTGATCCTGGCGGGCGCAGCGCTTTTCTTCTATGCGACGAGCATCGCCTTTCGAACGTCACTTCGCTCTCGAAGGGTGTGACGGAAGACACCTGCCCGGTTGCGCACGTGCCGCATGTCTTCTTCCCGTGACCCTGTCCCTCCGTATCATGACGAGCCTCCAGGACGGCAAGACTGTCGGAGATACGGCTTGTGGGTGCCTGTGGGAGAGTAAACGGACATTGCCTCCTGTGTCTCCCGTTCCTCTGCACGACGTAGCTGACCACCAGATCACGTGTACACCAATCGAGTCGAGGAGACAGGTTGTACGCACGCGCGTTTCCAAGGTGGTTTCAAGCCAGGGCTGGGATGCTGGAACTGGGCGAGAGACCGAGAACAGACCGGGCAGGACAGGTGCGAACCGCGGCGCGCCTGTGATGGCTGGGGAACGCGGATCTCTGGACCCATCGGGTATGTATCGAAAGTTGGAAGGACGACGAAACTCATGGCTTCACGTTATACCAGGTTCCTGGCGGCTGGGGGAACCGCCGCGGCGCTTGCCATCGGCGGTGCCGCGTTCGCGACCCATACCGCTCAGACGCCGACTGCTTACGCGCAGGCCGCACCCAGCGGCACGGCTTCCCCATCAGTCAATAAGGCAGGCGGCCCGGGTGGTGACCTCAAGACGATTCTGGATCAGCTGGTCGGCCAGAACAAGCTGAACGCAACGCAGGAGAACGATATCCTCGCTGCGTGGCAACAGTATCAGCAGGAGCACCCCCGAGGTGACCACGGCTTCGGGCGCGGCCCCGGTGGCGGCTTCTTCGGCTCCGACAGCACGACCGTTGCCACGGCGCTCAAGCTGACACCTGATCAGCTCAAGCAGCAGGTCCAGAGCGGCAAGAGCATCGCCCAGATCGCGCAGGCACAGCATGTGTCGTTGCAGGCGGTGCAGGATGCGATCATTGCGGCGGCGAAGAGCCGATTTGACCAGGACGTCGCGGCTGGCCGCATGACGTCCGACCAGGAAACGCAGCGGCTCAACGACCTGAAAACGCGCTTACCGCAGAGGCTCACTGCCACACCCGGCCAGTTCCCACGCGGCGGACGCCCGGGAGCTCAGTCAACGCCAGGCGCCTCGTCGCATACACCCGTCCTCGGCACCTGACGAGAATCACTGGTAGGATGGGAGGACGCTCCTGTCCTACCCATCCCTCGTTAACCTGTTTACTTCTGTGGAGTAGATGCCATGACGACCTTCTTCTATCGATGGATTGCCCTTGTTGGGCTGATCATAACCCTCGCGGGTTGTTCACTTCCAGCAGGGCTGGGCTCGGTGGACGCACAGGTTCGGGGTGCTGTCGCACACGTCACAGCGGAATCAGCCAGGCGCACCACGACCCAATCTCCTTTTGCGGCCGTGCCGCCCACCCCGACGGCGGATGCCAGCACCGGCACGGATGACGCCATCAAACGTGTTATTCAGAAAGCCAACGACGAACAGCAACAGGCCTTTGCCCGGCATGATCCCACGCTGATGGCCGACACCGCCACGAACGACTACTACCAGCAATTGGTGCAGACCAATAGCAAACTCGCAACTGGCGGCGTGTCGGCGATTAAGCTCCTGAAATTGGAGTGGGGGTCGGTCACGGTGCAAGCCAACGGGGAAGCACAGGCCACGACCTTCGAGACCTGGCAGACGTCCTTCGCGGATGGCGGAACGGAACAGGACCGCGAACGCAACGTCTATACACTCGTGCAGCAAAACGGGAACTGGAAGGTGCGCGCCAACGACCATCCGGACGCGGACACCGCGCGAGTACCTGGCGGCGCAGATGCGACCACTGTTCCGCCCGCAGGACCAACTCCACGGGTCCCTCGTGCCTCGACCACACCGTCACCATCTGGTGTGGCGACGCCTGCCCCTGCCACCGGGACAATGCAATCGCGCAACTGGTCCGGTTACGAAGCAATCGGCGGCACCTATACCGCGGTCAGTGGTAGCTGGACGGTGCCGCAGGTAGCGCCAGGCGACACGACCTCCGGGGATGCGACATGGGTGGGCATCGGTGGAGCCAACACCGATGATCTGATCCAGTCCGGCACATCCGCGAGCGTCCAGGGATCTCGGGTTCGCTACACGGCGTGGGTGGAAATGTTGCCAGCATACTCGCGCCCGATAACACTCGCGGTCAGTCCTGGTGATGTCGTCACGGTCTCCATAAGCGAGCAGGACGACGGTACCTGGCTGATCGCGTTTAAAAATCAAACAACGGGCCAACAGTATCAAATGACGGAGACGTACAATTCCTCCCACTCGTCTGCCGAGTGGATCGAGGAAGCACCGTCGGGAAATCGACGGCAGATTGCGCTCGACAACTTCGGCTCTGTCCAGTTCCATGATGGAGCCGCGACGAAGGATGGCAAAGCCGTCACGATCGCCGGCGCAGGAGCCCGACCAATCACCATGCGCGACCGCAGCGCTCGACCGTTAGCGCAGCCTTCGGTGTTGAGCAGTGATGGTGCGAGCTTCAGTGTGAGCCGGACCGATGTATCATCAGCGGCTCCGGCGGCAACAGATCTCACTCCCATTGCACGGCCAGGCGGCCGACGCGGACAGACGCGCCCGTGAGTACGGATCGATTCAGCGGTGATGTTTCACAAGCTCGTTGAGGGCCGTATCCGCTTGGGTGATTTCAGCGGAGTGCCAGCTGGCGGCTGAGCACAGTGTTGTGTCTACTGCCGTGCTGGCACGCCACAAACCGTCCATCGAATAGCGACGTGACCAGGCGTTGAATACAAGAAGACGGAGGACGTGATGCACGCGGTGATGATCCTGTTAGCGGTGGCGACCCTGTGTATGCCAGCGTTGTCTCCACCAGATCAGTCATCCGGCGGTTGCGGCTTCGTGCTCGGTTTTGCTACCCTCCACGACCTCATTCCCACGGTTGTTGGTGACTGTGTAGACGACGAGGGCCACAACCCGGACAACGGCGATGCCTTGCAGCACACGACCGGTGGTCTCCTTGTGTGGAGGAAGGCCGATAACTTCACCGCGTTCACCGATGGCGCCAGCAGCTGGATCAACGGACCAGACGGCGTTCAGCGGCGGCCGAATAGCCAGCGCTTCTCCTGGGAGGCGAATCCCGAGGGCCTGCCCCTTGTTGAAGTCAGCACGGTGCCACAGGCCACCGTTGTTGCACAGGGTCTGGTCACTCCCTGGGCGATCGCATTCTTGCCCGACGGTCGGATGCTGGTCACCGAGCGGCCGGGACGGGTACGCGTGATCATTGGCGGCCAGTTACAGGCGTCTCCGTGGCTGACGGTGCCAGCGATCGAGCAGGCGGGTGGTGAAACAGGGCTGATGGGTCTGGATGTTGACCCCAATTTTGCTCGTAACCACTTCGTCTACGCCTACTACACCTATCGGGCGGGTGGTCTCGTCAATCGACTGGTACGCCTCCGTGACGATCAAGGAACTGGTGTTGTTGACAGCGTGTTGCTCGACGGCATTCCTGGAGCCCTCTATCATGATGGAGGGCGCGTACGCTTCGGTCCTGACAGCAAACTCTACCTCACGGTCGGTGATGCCCTTACCCCGACATCGGCCCAGAACCTCGGGTCGCTGAATGGCAAAATCTTGCGTATGAACGCCGACGGCAGCGTGCCCGATGACAATCCCTATCCGGGCTCACTCGTGTATGCGTCGGGTTTTCGCAACGCTGAAGGATTGGCGTGGCATCCCGTGACGGGGCAGCTGTATGTTTCCGTTCACGGGCCGAGCAGTGGGCCGCCCGACTGCTGCCACGACGCGATCTCGCTGGTGACGCCCGGATCAAACTACGGCTGGCCGACGGTCTTCGGCATGAACGGTGACGCTCGATACCGGCAGCCGATCCTTGAAAGCGGGTTGCAAACGTGGGCGCCGGGCGGCATTGCCTTCGGCCTGCAGGGCCCCTGGACGAACACATTGCTGGTCACGGAGCTTCGCGGGCAACAACTTCGTGTTGTCCATCTTGCGGCGCCGGGCTACGGGGTAGTGACCGGTCAAGATGTGTGGTTCGATCAGTCGCTTGGCCGGTTACGCGACGTAGTCACGGGGCCCGACGGCGCATTGTATCTGCTGACAAGCAATCGCGATGGGCGGGGTACGCCGCAAGCTGGCGACGACAAGGTGCTTCGCGTGACGTTCGGGTCGTAGGGTTAGAGCGGACTTCTGGTCGGATTATAATCGTGCTCGGCCAGACGTGCGCGTGGGGCCGAAAGGCACGTGCTGGCCGTCGTTACCAACGGCGGCCACGATGTCCGCGGATGATGCGATGGATGCGCTTGTTCCTCACGCCTCTCGAGGGGTGATGTGGAGGTACGTCCAGGTCCGGCGTGTGCCATTGCCCCACACGCGGCCAAACGTGTCCGCGGAAACCGTGTGCTGGCGTCCGTCGAACGGGTCGTGATAGATCACACTGCCATCTGGGTGCAGCCCGGATACAACGATGTAGTGGCCGTAGTGCCAGGAACCTCCCCACAGCATGCCGCCATCGCTCAGGTAGGCAATGACCGGGTGGCCGTCAGCAAGTTCGTGACGCAATGTTCCCCGCCAGTTCGACGACTGCGTGTGTTCCCACACCGCATCGAGAGGGACACCCAGGGCTCTGCTGGCCCCTTCCAGTCCCGACGCGAGGTTCATCGGGTTGGTGCCGGTGGGGCTGCCCGCCCGGTAGGTGAACGGCACATAACGGGCGACGGTGCCAATGCCGACACTCGACCCACCGGAATCGTTGAGATAGTAGTCGAGCACCATGGTGGCCGCGGCCTGTCCGCACGCCACATTGTTGATAGCGTGTTCATTCACCACCGGAACGCTCCAGAGCAAGTCGGCACTGGACGCCTGCGCGGTGAGAGGACTGCCAGCGACGAAGGGCAGCAGCGCAAGCAGCGCGGGAACAATTCCAATACGGGAAAGCAATGATCGACGGGCCAACAGCCTACTCCTTGTCGTTCTACGGATCGATGCTGGTTCGCTGTGTCACTGGTCGCGCCCCAGCCAGACGAGGGCAGCATACCAAGCGGACCTTGGAAACCTGTTGTTCTAGCACAAATGGGGGGATGCGACGTCACCGCGTCCGGTGGCACACCACGAGTCATGGAATTGGCGGGTGTGAATCCTATGCCCGGGCTGTACGTGCATCCCCGAAACCTTGGATGCCTTCTCCCCAAAGCGCATCGGGGGATCAGCTACCGAAGACCGCGTGTATGTTAGGTCGCGACCGGAGCCAGTGGCGGCAGTCGTACGGCAGGCTCCTGATACGAAAGGGATGGCTATGCAGCTGGACGTAGGTATCGCCGGATAGGCGTTTCATCGTTCGATCCTCCAGCATCACACGATGACGCTTCTCGATCTTCCAAAGATCGCAATGGAGGTCTACGGCGTACATACGATTGAACTCGTGTCGGAGTTTTTTCGGTCGCAGACGGCCGGCTACCTCAATCAACTGCGACGAACACTCACCAGGCATCAAGCACGGGTCCATCGCATTGCAGTAGACCAGGGCTCGATCGGCAGCGCTGAACCCGGTGAACGACGGACGAGCATCGAGGCATTGAAGCAATGGTTCTTTGTCGCGCGGGCCATCGACGCCGGAGCCATTCGCGTCAACACGGACGACTTCGAGCCGCTGGTCCAGATGCTGGTAGAACGCCGCCCGCTCCCCATAGACGGGATCCTTTTTAACTGGAGGAGTCGGACACCAGAGGACCAGCGTGACGCACTGGAACGGTGCGCGGATGCCTACGCAGAACTCGCCACGGTCCAGGTGAAGGTCCTCATCGAGAATCACGGCCGAGCTACCGGAGATCCAACAAACATTGCCTATCTGCTTGATTCCGTGAAGTCGCCGTGGCTTGCGACCTGTCCCGATAACCACAATCCCTACGATGAGAACGCGTGGGAAGCGGGCACCCACGTCCTCGCCCCACGGGCGTATACGGCTCACGTCAAGATTTCTGGCTACGATCCGCGGGGAATCCAGACCTTTCCGTCTCCGTACGGCGAGTCGCGCATACAGGATCTTCCCCAATTTCTGGCGATCCTCCGGGATGAAGGTTATCACGGGCCGTTGAACCTTGACTATAACTTTGCGGTGTCCAACGAGGAGGAGGGGGCACGAAAAGGTCTCGCCTACCTCCGGGACCTCGTGGCCAGGGCATAGCACCATCCGGCCGATCTCCGGTCGGCGACAAGAAGAGCCCGCATCCCGATGGTACCCGCTGGCCTGCACTCTTCATTGCGGTGAAGTACATGGACGGCGTGGGCAGCTCTGCGAACGCTAGAAAAAGGGGTGCGCATGTGCCGCACGAGGTCAACTTTACACTGTGTCCTCGATGTGTGGCATGGTCTGAAGAACGTCTCGCGCATCGGGTGGCGTGCCCACGGCGAGATCCTTCACGACCTCACCGTCGCGGAAGTGGACATTGCGTTGACTGTAGGCGGCGATATCGGCCTCGTGCGTGACCAGCATGACGGTAATGCCCGATCGATTGAGTTCCTGCAAGATCGCCATCACTTCGATGCTGGTTCGGCTGTCCAGATTACCGGTCGGTTCGTCGGCCAGGATGATAGCAGGATCGTTCACCAGTGCCCTGGCAATGGCAACCCTCTGTTGTTGCCCGCCCGACAGTTCGCTCGGTTTATGATGCGCCCGTTCAGCCAGTCCGACGGCGTCCAGCGCGGCCAGTGCTCGTTCCCGACGTTCACCTGACGACATGCCCGCGTACACCATCGGCAGTTGTACATTCGCCAGCGCGGTTGCCCGAGGGAGGAGGTTGAATCCCTGAAAAATGAAACCAATCTTCAGGTTGCGTACGGCGGCTAGTTCATCCGGTGACATCTGCGACACGTCAAGTCCATCGAGGATGTACGTGCCCGTCGTTGGTCGGTCGAGGCACCCCATCAGGTTCATGAAGGTCGATTTGCCTGACCCGGACGGTCCCATCACGGCAACGAATTCCCCGCGGAAGACGGTGAGCGACACCCCCCGGAGCGCATGCACCACCGTGCCCCCCATGACGTACCGCTTTGCCAGGCCGGTAACCGCTATAATTGGTTGCTCATCGCCTCTGTGACCATTGCTGAGGGTCAGAGATGGGTCATGGGGTGGGGTATCGGGTGATCCTCCGTCGGCGCCACGACGGAGAGTCAGTCCCTGCCCACCATCTGAACTGATCACTGGTGTTGACATTGGTGCCGACTTCGGATGGTCACCTGCTGGTGGCGTGCTCATCTGCTCTATCATCGCTCGTTCCTCTGCATTGGGCCAAGAATTGGTCCTGAAGTCCAGGTACCCGATGCTTGCCCCACGTTCTCTGCTCATCGCGCCGTCTACCGACCTGGGGGAGGTCCACCAGCCCCGCCGCAACCGGTGCCTCCGAAGGGGCTGGTAGTCTGTCCCGTTCCGGTTCCTGTCCGCGTGGTTGGTGTCGTAGTCGTCTTGCTCGTCTGGGTGCCAGTCACAACCTGCTCGGTGCCGGAGAGACCCGACACCACCCCGACAGATGTGCTGGTGCTGAGTCCCCATGTAACGGGCATGGCGACTGGTTTGCCGTCTTTCAATACCATCACAACGGCACGGGACGGACCCTGGCCGTCGGCGGTCTGCCCCTGGCCACCTGTTCGCTGGCCCTGCGCCCTTTCGTCCGCTCCCGCCGATGTGCAGCCTGCCGTCGTCGCACCTGGCGTTGGTGACCGCCGTCTGGCCACTCGGCGTTGCCGTCGTGGCCCGGGCCTGGACCGACGCGGCACTCTATTATGCGTCATTGACAGCAATGCGGGCATGCTCGACGGTCATTTGGGATGCCGCCAGAGGGATGACGGACATCATCGCGGCGCCTTAGCGTGACCGCGCTATCGGAACCCTCGCGCAATCTGTTTTGGTCCGGTACCTGTGTCACTGTTCGAGAGACAAAAGAGGACTCTTCATCGCCTCCGGCATTTACAGCTTCCTCACGGGTTGCTCCGGGCGCCTGATATGGTGTCACGCGACCGATCGCTCGCGATCAGCCAGGGAACGCTCCACGGGTGCTTGCGGTATCTGTCGAGGTGCGGTGCGGGCTATCTGAGGAGCCGAGGGTGACCGGAGCGTAACGGCACGGCGGCATGCTTCCCATGCGTTTCCAACCAGCAGTCCGGCGGGCAGGAAATAGAGGCCGCTGAGCGTCAGGTAGATCACGACGCTTGTCATCGCGACTATGAAGCCGTAGATGACCTGGTCGCGATACCGCGTTGGCGAAGTCGGAGGATCGGTGACCATGAAAAACGCAAAAAACAGTGTGGCGTTGACATCGGGCGCACGAAATACTTCCGCAACGCGCGCGGGATCCAGCACGAAGCTGGCAACGGTGAAGAGGAGCGCCGATGTACCGAGGTAGATAAGGACCGCGGGCATCTTATTGACGCGATCGGCGATGAACCATCCGGTACCAACGAGGACGAGAAGCCCCGGCATCGGAAGATCGGGCATGGCTCCCCACCAGCTCTGGCCGCTCGAAAAGAGGATAGACGATGCCACGAGCGCGAACGCGGCCGGATTGAATACGTGCCGTCCGCGCAGTTGAAAGAGATATTTTGTGTTGACGGCCAGCATTCCCGTCACGACGACGACCGGAAACGGTTCGGTCAGACTCAGGATGAGTGCCACAAACATGCCGGAAAGCAGCGCCCCGGTCGGGACGATCCATGCTCCCCGTAGCACGCCCGCGAGCCCGACATCGAGCACCGCCGCGCCGAGCATGGCTCCAAGCTCGCCCGGCAGCACCGTCCCGAGGCTGGCGGGGAGTCCGGCCATGACGGTCAGGAAGCTCAGCATCAGCAGAACATAGCCTTTTGGCGTACGAAAAAACCGTTTAAGAGGTTGGTATGTCGGGAGACGCAGGGAGCGGTCTGTGGTTATTAGCACTGTCTATACTCCGTAAATCCCGGCGTCGAGAACCGCTCGAGCGTCGGCGAAACCATCAAACCTTCCACGCCCTGGTCTTCCAGGAAGCGAAGGCCGCGTTCGATACCCAGTATTGACGCCGCGGTTGAAAGCGAGTCGGCTACCATCGCCGTCGGCGCGATGACCGTGGCACTCGCCACGCCGGTGGGCGATTGCTGCGTGGCGGGATCCACGAGGTGATGCCCCTGCCCGGTGGGTCGCGGTCGTTCATAGTCGCCTGAAGTGCACACCGCGATGTCGGTGACCACAAGGTGCTCGATCAGTTCTCCGGGACGACGGGGATGTCGGATGCCGACCTGCCACGGCCCGTCGTCGAGGTTGTGCCCGCTCACGTAGATGTCGCCGCCAGCTTCGACGGTGTAATTGGAGAAGACGTCGAGTTCCTTGGCGGCAAGGTCGATCGCGCATCCCTTGGCCACGGCGCCAAGGTCCAGCGTCAGGGGCACGCGCAGGGTGACCGTCTGTTGTACCGGGTCAAGCAGCACATCCTCGTACGTCGCGGGTGGGCCAGGTGCCACACTGGTCGTCACCACGCGTCCTGTACGGTAGTTCCGGTTGAAGCCACGCTGTTCCAGTGTGTAACCAAGGGTGGGGTCTAACGCTCCACCACTGAGACGCGCAACTTCAAGGGAAAACTGGACCAGGGTGAACAGCAATGGACTGACTTCGACCGCCCGTCCGACCGTGTGTGAAAGCCTCGTCACCTCGCTTGACGCCTCAAATCGAGAGCACGAGGCCTCAACCGTCGCAAACCAACCAAATGCTCGGGCGGCTCGCTCCTCCATATCATCCACGGCCACATCGGTAACAATCTGGAGCGAGACATGGGTGTCCATATAGATGGCTGAACGGCGATAGAGATGCATGGCATAGGTCCCCTTTTAATTGGAACGGGTAACAGGCATACGAGGCCCTTATGCGGTACGCGCCGTGGCGAGCGCGCTCATGACGGCACCCTGGTACGCGCGAGAGCTGTCCGTGGCGCCAGAGACGAGATCGACGCTGCTGCTCTGTCCCGTTACCACCTGCGGAGGGAGGGAGGAGATCTTCGAGCACGGGTAGCGCGTCCCGCAGCGGGTGATGGATGCTGAAACGATGTCGCCACCTTTAATGACCACCGTAGCTTCAATGCTACCGTGGCGGCTCGATCCCGTCCCGACATAGGTGCCGTCCTTATATTGCGACACGATGGACGCATTGACCGGGGCGAGCGTGCTGATCGCGACGGGTGTGGCAAAGGGAGGTCTAGGCGGCACGGTCGTTGGTGTCGCCGACAGGCGGGGTGTTGCCGCGGCTGCGGACGTCGACACGGAAACGGAGGGCCCCGACGACGTCGCCGTGGTGCCGCGCGCGTGAGACGTTTGCACGGGCGTCGCCGAGGACGCGGAGGTCGTGGTCGCGCGCGTGTCACCGGTTGGTGACAGCGGCACCACGGTCGGCACGGGTGGAACTGACGTCGGCGACCACGCTGATCGACCGAAGGCTGCGGCCGGAGTTTCCGCGGGTGGGATAGTCGCCGTGAAACTGCCCGCAGCGCCGCTGGCACGGTCGGTGGTGCTCCCTACCATGTTCGATTCCGCCGCCTGCGTGTGCAGGTAGCCAACTCCGAAGACGGAGAGGATCGCGGCTGAGCCAAGCGCGACGAGGTTGTTCGATACCTTCCGGTTCTGTGCCTGGCGTTGTCTTCCCCGTTCGCCCGTCACGCTGCCGGGTGCCGAGCGGGTAACACCGTCCTCTACCGTACGCGGCGATGAATGTGCGCTGTCGCGCGTCCTGTCCTGCATGGAATGCCCGCCTTCTGTCATCATCGATGCCTCCCTCGTGAGGTCACACTGCAGCATCCCACAGTTGTCTGAGAGAAACCTTGGAAACGTCCCCGGTGTGGGCCAGGATTGGACCACTGGCAATCTTCCAAGGTTCCTCCAAGCGCGCGCTGGGACGATATGAGTACCTGTCATGATGTGCTGGTTACGAAGAACGAAAGGCCCGATGGTGCCTGTTGACAGCGAAAGGGAAGCTGAATCCATGGATCGGATGGGAACAGTAGGCGCCCGATCCAGCACCTTCTCGCGGCGCGCCATGATCCGGGCGGCGCTACGCGTCGCTGAGGCCGCGCCATTGCTGCTGCTCGTCTCCTGCAACGACACGGCGGCGCAAGGCACGCTATCCACGCGTCCCCCCATGTCCCAGGCGTCTGCGAATACGTCCGCCACGGCAGGATCAACTGGCGGTACGGCTGGCTCCTTCACAGCGGTGCTACCCACCGCGACCGCCGTCCGACCGGCGGCAACCATCTCAACGGCTTCCACCCCTTCGCCCCAACCGATGCGACGGGCATGGCCATGATCCAGACCATCTATCCTGGGTGGCACCGCGGCCGAACGCCGCACATCCATGGCAAGGTGCATGCCGGGGGAAACGTCGCCCATACGGGTCAGTTGTATCTGGACGACGTGCTGACCGATGCCGTGTATGCGCAGTCTCCCTACTCGACCCAAGGCGAACGCGACATGACGAGTGCCACCGACGGCATCTCTGCGCAAGGCGGGGCACAGTCGATGCTGGCGCTCACCAGGAATGGCGACGGCTACATCGGAACCATCACCCTTGGCGTCACGATGTGACGACGATGACCGCCTGACCGACCTTGACGCAAGTGAACGTAGTGAACGGGTAGACTGACCGGGGAGACGTATGTATATCCTACTGATCGAGGACGATGTTCGCGTGGCGCGGGCGGTAGAACGTGGTCTTACTGATGGTGGACACCGTGTAGATCATGCAGCGGATGGGCCAGATGGCCTCATCCGTGCGGAAACCGGAGCCTACGACTTGTTGGTCCTCGATATTCAACTGCCCGGCATGGATGGATTAGAGGTGTGCCGCCGATTGCGGCAGGAACGGATCGGAACGCCGGTCCTGATGTTGACCGCACGCGACGCCGTCGGCGACCGTGTGCGGGGTCTCGACGTTGGCGCCGACGACTACCTGGTGAAGCCGTTCGCGCTATCGGAACTCCTGGCACGAGTGCGCGCACTCGCCCGCCGCGCTCACGGACAGGTCGGTGAGGACGTGCTGCATGTCGGCAATTTGACCCTGGATCGCGAGCGGCGCCGCGCTACCAGGGACGACCGCGTCATTGAACTGACCAACAAAGAGTTCCAGTTATTGGAGTACCTGATGCGCCATTCGGGAAGAGTCTTGACGAAGGATCAGATTACCCAACATGTCTGGGGATACGATGGTGAAGCAACCTCGAATGTCGCGGAAATCTACATCCACTATCTTCGGGATAAAATCGACCGAGGATTTTCCGATCCGCTCATCCGCACTGTCCGCGGCGTGGGCTACATGATGAAAGTATGACACAGGTCTTCACACGCGTCCGATGGCGCATGCTGACGTGGACGATGCTCGTCGTCATCCTCATCCTGGTGCTCGTGGGCGTCACCGCCTATGGCAGCGTGCAGCGGAGTCTGACACGGCAGCTTGATTCCTCGCTGATTGAGAGCGCCCGGAGTGTGGCCGGGCGAATGAATCGTTTTGGCGGCGGACGCATCGACCCCGGTTCGTTTCGACCCGGCGCTTTCTACCTGCTGACAACTCCCGACGGTCACATTCTCGACAATCCACAACGACTCAACGTCGACACCTTCCCACTGGCGGGCACGGCGGAAGGACGGCCAGGCCTTGCAACGATACGGCTGGGTGACGAACCGGTACGCGTCTTTGTCTTACCAGTAACGGGGGAGCGAGGTAATCGGACTGTCCTGGTAGCGGGACAGAGTATGCTGCCGATGGTGCAGGCGCTCCATAGCTTTGTGGAAGCGCTATTGATCAGCGCGGCCGCCGGGCTCCTGCTCTCGTTCGCGGGAGCATGGTTTCTGGTTGGTCGATCACTCGTGCCCATCCAGCTTGCGTACCAGCGGCAGCAGGAATTCACTGCCGACGCGGCCCATGAACTGCGGACGCCGCTGACCGTCCTGCATGCCACGACCGATATCCTGCAGCAGCATCGCGACGAGCCGCTGGACAGGAATGCCGAGTTGTTTGATGACATGCGCCACGAGATATTGCGCATGGAACAGATGACGGTCGATCTGTTGACCCTTGCCCGCTCGGACCGTGGGGAGCTGGAACTGGCCGTGGCGGAGGTGGACCTCAACACGGTCGCTGTGAATCTGGGCCGACAGGTGCGACCGCTCGCCCAGGAGCGTGAACTCACCGTATCGGTGAACACGCACCCGGAGCCCGTCATCGTAGAAGCCGACCCAAACCGTGTGCAGCAGGTGCTCTTGATCGTGCTCGACAATGCCATGAAACATACGCCCCCCGGCGGTCGGGTAGACGTGCGCGTTGGTCTGCATGGTAAAGAGGCTGAGGTAGCGGTGTCCGACACCGGAGAGGGGATAGCCTCAGAACACCTCGACCGCCTGTTCGACCGTTTTTACCGTGTGGACGCGTCCCGCTCGCGTGACTCGGGTGGGAGCGGCCTCGGGCTTGCCATTGCTCGCTCGCTAATCTCCGCGCACGGCGGCCACCTCAGCGTGACCAGTACCGTGGGCGTGGGCACCCGTGTTCTGGTGCGGTTGCCTGTCGGGGCACCCGTCACGTCGCTCTCCGAGCGCCTGGGGACCGTAGGCACCCGGTTAGCACACGTTCTGCGCAGATAGACAGCGGGATGGTTGCCTACTCGATGACAGGGTGCGCGAGGGACAACCGCGATCTGAACAGCGAGTCTGTGACGTCAGTCGCCTGGGCAGCGCATCCAGGATGCGCAGGAAGTTCCAAGGATTGCGCCGTATGCAGCTCGTACATTGGAAAATGATGTGCTCACATAGCACCGTCGTTGAAAGGGAAATGATGATACAACGAGTAGCGCGTCCATTCCTTCGTTCACTGATGCGAACGTCGCTGGGAGCGTGTGCTGTTGCTACCCTGCTCACGCTGGGTGCGTGCGGTGCATCCCCAACCGCGACGGGGAGCACCACTGGCAGTGGCGCGTCAGCTTCTGCAACCGCGGCCACGGGTACCACACCGAACGCTCCCGCGGCATCCAGTGGCACCGCTCAATCGGGAACCGTGCGAAAGGTGAATGCGAATACCGCGAGCCAGGCAGAACTCAAGCAGGCACTCCAGGATGCGGGCGTACCGAATGCCGACCGGTGGGTGCGCGAGGTGGTGGAGTACCGTCCCTACCCCACAAATGACCCCTCCCTGGGCAAGTTGCGAGGCGAGCTCGCAAAGTACAACCCCGGGCCGGGCGTGGTTGACAAGATCATCTCAGCACTGTCGCTTTAACGTCGATGTCTTTGCAGACGGAGCCAGCCTCTGCGCTTCTGCGTCGTGGTCTCCTCTGGATCGGTGCGCTGACGACGCTCGGGATCGCGGTTGACCTCGCGGCGGAGCGGCATTGGACGCAGCCGTCGCAGTTCATCGCGTGGGGTGCCGTCGCCGTGCTCGGCCTGGCTATCGGCATGATGGTCCGTCCCACTGCGGCACGCGTGCGCGTCGTCCGGTTCCTTGCGATGGCCGTCGTAGTGGCGGCGGTGGTGGGCGTCTGGGAGCATATTCGTGCAAACTACGATGCGGCTCCGCTCGATTTCCGCTATGCTCAGTCGTGGGACGGGCTGCCAGCCCTATCGCGGTGGTGGCTGGCGGCATCAAAGGGTGTCGGGCCCTCACCCCCGTTCGCACCGGGCGCACTGGCACAGGTGGCGCTGTGCGTGCTGCTGGCGTCGGTGCGGCATCCCGCGCTCTCTGTCGAGCAGCGCACGCCAGACCTGCTGCCTGGTCCTGCCCAGGATGGCGCTGTGAACTCATCACATAAAGGTCGGTGAATGTTCGCGATACGCAACCTTGCCACCTTTCTCACACCGTACTGGCGCTCGGCGGTACTGGCCCCGCTTCTCATGGTCATCGAAGTTGCCATGGACCTGATGCAACCGTGGCTCGTGCGGCGCATTATTGACCAGGGCATAGGACGCTCGGATATGACCGTTGTGCTCCAGACAGGCGGACTCATGATTGGCGCGGCGATCATCGGCCTATTGGGTGGCATGGGGTGCACCATCTTCGCCATTGTGGCTGGCCAATGCTTCGGCGCGGACCTTCGTGGCGCACTCGTCCGCAAAGTCCAGGCGCTCTCCTTCGGTAATCTGGACAGACTGGAAACGGGCAAGCTGATTACCCGCCTGACGAATGACGTGACCCAGGTGCAGGAGATGGTGATGATGCTGCTGCGCATCATGGTGCGCGTCCCGCTGTTGCTCGTGGGGAGCATCATCATGGCGGTGATCACCAGTCCGCGTCTGGCGCCGCTCTACCTGATCCTCGTTCCCATCGTGCTCGGGACCGTTTTCTGGATCATCAACCGTACCTTCCCGCTTTTTGGCGAGGTCCAGCGCCGCCTTGATGTGCTCAATACCGTGATGCAGGAGAACCTCGCGGGCGTTCGCGTGGTCAAGGCATTTGCACGAGCCGATTATGAACTGCGCCGCTTCTCTGCCGCCAACGACCGCTTGATGGCACAGAACCTGGACGCGGTCCGTCTGGGTGCGATCACGATGCCGACCATGCTCCTGATCCTCAATGGTGGCGTGGTGGTAGCGCTCTGGCTTGGGGGCAACCAGGTGAAACATGGCGACCTCCAGGTAGGGCAGCTGATCGCCTTTTTGAACTATCTTGCCCAGACCCTCATGGCGTTGATTGGCCTGAGCATGCTCGTGCTCCGCTTATCGCGGGCTGGAGCATCGGCGGACCGGATCCAGGAAGTGCTGCAGAGTGAACCGGAAGTCGTACCTCGGGCAGGCGGACTGCCGACGCTATCGCCACGCGGTCGTGTGGCGTTCGAGCATGTCAGTTTTCGTTATCAGGGCCAGGAGCGCGACCCGGTGCTCCGCGACATCACCTTCGCGGCCGAGCCAGGCCAGACCGTTGCGCTCCTGGGGGCAACCGGCGCGGGTAAGTCCAGTCTGCTCCAATTGATCCCCCGCTTCTACGACGTCACGGAGGGTCGTGTGACCATTGACGGCATTGACGTGCGCGACGTGGACGAGCAGGCGCTCAGAGGCGCCGTCGGAATAGCGTTGCAGGAGTCTATTCTTTTCACGGGCAGCGTGCGAGACAATATCCGCTATGGTCGGCCGGATGCATCAGACGATGAGGTGATGTCCGCCGCGACGATGGCACAGGCCCATGACTTCATCGTGCGGTTGCCAGGCGGGTACGACTCGGTAGTCGGGCAGCGCGGCGTCAACCTCTCCGGTGGCCAAAAGCAACGGATCGCGATTGCCCGCGCCATATTGATGCGGCCTGCGGTGCTCCTGTTCGATGACAGCACCAGTGCCGTTGATCTGGAGACAGAGGCACGCATCTGGAGTGCACTCGCCTCCAACCAAGAGGGACAGACTCGCCTCGTGGTGGCGCAACGGGTGAGCAGTGTCGTTGCCGCGGACAAGATCCTGGTGCTGGATGACGGCCGGATTGCGGCCCAGGGTACACATCAGCAGTTGCTCGCATCGAGCCCCATCTATCAGGAGATTTACGCCTCTCAGATGGAACATGGAGCAGTCGGACATGGCACAGTCTAGAGAACAGCCTCAAGCGGCACCACCACTTCCCTTTTTCGGCAGGGGAGGGCCTGGTGCATTCGGACAGGAGAAAGTACGGCCGAAGAAGGCGCGGGAAACGATTCACCGTGTGTGGACCTATCTGCGTGCCCAGCGATTGGCCCTGATCCTCACGGTCGTCCTCGTTGTGCTCGCAACCCTTCTGGGACTGCTCGGACCGTACCTCCTCGGTCGGGCGATTGATCGTTTTATCCTTCCGGGTGATCTCCCTGGGCTGGTCCGACTCCTTGGCGTCATGCTCACCGTCTATGTCTCGGTGTCATTCTTCACCTGGCTCCAAAGCTATGTCATGGCGGGTGCCGCACAACGCACGGTGCGGGACATCCGCAACGATCTGTTTGGCAAACTCCAGATCATGCCGCTCCGCTTTTTCGATCAGCGTACACACGGTGACCTTATGAGCAGGCTCACCAACGACGTCGAGAACGTCAATGTGGTCCTCAGCGACAGTGTCACGCAACTGGTCTCGGGGGTGCTCAGCCTCGTAGGCGTTGGCGTGGCCATGGTCTGGCTCAACTGGCGCCTCGGTCTGCTCAGCATCGGTGCAACCGTGATGTTAACGCTCACCTCCAATCGCTGGATTGTCCAACGGACACGCGAGGGGTTCAGGGCACAGCAGGCGGCGCTCGGCGCGCTCAACGGCATCATCGAGGAGACGATTACAGGCCAGCGTGTCGTCAAGGCGTATCGGCGCGAGCGTTTGGCCATTGCACAGTTCGATGGGGAGAACCGGTCGCTGCGGGAGGCAGCCACGCGGGCTCAGATCTTCGCGGGATTTGTCGGCCCACTCATGAACTGCATTGGCAACCTGAGTCTCGCGGTGGTGGCCGGTGCTGGCGGGTGGATGGCGGTACAGGGCATGGCGACCGTTGGTACCGTGGCCGGTTTTCTTACGTATACGGGACTCTTCGCCCGGCCACTCAACAGCATCGCCAATCTGTATAACACCATCCAGTCCGCTGTTGCCGGAGCGGAGCGCGTCTTCGATCTGTTAGACGAAACGAGCGAGGTGGACGCGCCGCAGGACCAGCCGCTTGATCTCATCGTCGGCGACGTGCGCTTTGAGCACGTCACCTTCTCATACGAGGCGGGCACGCCGGTGCTCCGGGATGTCTGCCTGCACGCGGAGCCCGGCCAGGTCGTGGCTCTTGTAGGCCCGACCGGTGCGGGTAAGACGACGTTCGTGAACCTCCTCACGCGCTTCTATGAGATCGACCAGGGGCGTATCACCGTCGATGGCCTGGATATCCGGCGTATAAGCAAGACAGACCTGCGCCGACAGCTCGGGGTTGTGCTCCAGGACACGTTTCTGTTTACGGGCAGCGTGATGGACAACATACGCTACGGAAGACTGGACGCGACTGATGAGGATGTCGTGGCCGCCGCCAAACTGGCAAACGCTGACCAGTTCATCCACCGTTTGCCACAGGGGTATGAGACGGCACTTTCCGAGCGGGCCAGCAACCTCAGTCAGGGGCAGCGGCAGCTGCTCGCGATGGCGCGTGCCATGCTCGCCAACCCCGGCATCCTGATTCTCGACGAAGCGACCAGCAGTGTCGATACCCGTACAGAGCAGCATATCCAGGAGGCGATGCGACGATTGATGGCGGGGCGCACTAGCTTCGTCATTGCTCACCGTCTCTCGACCATCCGTGACGCCGACCAGATCCTGGTCCTCAACCATGGCGAGATCATTGAACGTGGGACGCACGCCTCCTTGCTTGAGCAGGAGGGTTTCTACCAGCACCTGTACGCAAGCCAGTTCCACGAAGGCGCCAGCAGTAAGCATCCTGACACGGTGTCGGCGCGTTCCTGAGGCTTGCATGAGTGGGGGACGGTGCAGGCCTTCGCCGCCTCTGCCTATTTGTAGCGTTCGCCCTCGTCCGGGCTGTCGTGACTCATGTGGAGGTAGCCGCCATCGACCGGAAGGTCGGTGCCGGTGATGAAGCTGGCGTCGCTGCTGCACAGGAAAAGAATGGCGCGCGCCACTTCCGATGGCTCGCCGCATCGACCGAGCATATGCTTCGCGCCCCAGATCGGTTCCCATCGTGCGCGATCACCTCCGGCTTCGCGGTCAACCTGCGGCGTCCAGATGGTACCCGGGCTGACGGAGTTCACTCGGATGTGATCGCGAGCGAGGTCCCACGCCTGAGCACGCGTCAAGGACAGGACGGCGCCTTTGGTGGTGTTATAGGTCCAGCGCCCCGGCTGAGCGATATGGCCCGAGATGCTGGCGATGTTGACGACGGAACCACGCCCCCTGCGCCGCATACTGGGTGCGGCTGCCGCCACGATCAGGGCGATTGCACGTACATTGATGGCCAGACTGACATCCCAGTCGCTGGCCGTGGCATCCTCGCCCCGCGTGAGAAATGTCGCCGCCGCATTGACGAGCAGTGACATCGGTCCGAAGACTTCTTCGGTCTCACGGACGACGCGGCTGCAGTCACCTGGCAGGCCCACGTCAGCGACCACGGCATGGGCGCGTCCACCGTTTGCGGTGATGTCGTTGACGGTGGCGAACGCCGCTTCAGCGTTACGGTCAACAATCGCGACGGCAACTCCTTCAGCCGCAAATTCGATGGCCGTAGCTCGCCCGATGCCCGAACCTGCTCCAGTGACCAACGCCACATCCTGCTCAAACCGAGCCACGACGTCTGACCCTCCATCTTTTCGGTACTGAAGATTCCGTTCGGGCAGAAGTGTACGGGGCAGCTGTGACCAACGCAATGGCCTAATACGGCAACTGCGTCTCCGGATGCTCGTGCATGTAGTGAGCCAGGTGAACACCGAGATTCTCTTGCAACTGCACGGTCATGCCGCCATCGACGACCAGCGTGTGGCCGGTGATAAAGGACGCCTGCTCGGAGCACAGGAAAAGCATAGCGTTGGCAATGTCGAGCGGCGTTCCCGTGCGGCGCACAGGATACTGTTGGTCGAAAAATCGTTGGCCACTCTCATTGTCACCCCAACGCTCAGCCATCCGTTCCGTAATGATGTGGCCCGGGCAGATGCAGTTGACGCGAATACCGAGGGGGCCGAAGTCGCATGCCATCTGGCGCGTAACGCCGATCACGGCTGATTTGCCTGCTTCGTACACCAGGGCATTGGGCGACATGAGCAGGCCGTGGACGGACGCTGTGCTGACGATCGAACCGCCACCGGCGCGTTGGATGTGTGGCACCGCATACTTGGCAGCCAGGAAGATCGACTTCACGAGCACCGCCAGACCGCGATCCCATCCCTCTTCGGTCACGTCAACCGCGCTTCCGCGGACGCCCTCGCCGACGGGACCATACGCATTATTGATCAGGATCGTGAGCTTGCCAAAACGCTCCACCGCATACTCGACCATGGCGTGGATATCGTCGTGCTTGCCGACGTCGCCTATGAATGTGTCTGCCGTGCCGCCCGCTCCCCGTATCTTATCAACGTTCTGTCGGGCAGCTTCTCCATTCACATCGACGATCACGACCGAGGCGCCTTCCTCGGCGAGGCGACGCGCGGTCGCACCACCGATGCCCGCCGCACCACCTGTGACGATGGCAACCTGCCCCTCAACGCTCCCGGCCATGGAACCTCCCACGTCGTCCTGTGCGGCACAATTGTTCGCGACGGGAGTGTAGCACAGCACGTCCGGTTCGCGTGCGCCACCGTCGATCTCTCCGTGCAACGTTTAACGGTGTGCACAGGCGCCGCGCCCTGGCACGGCAGTTGGTCGTCAGCCTCAACAGGCGAGCGACCCCATCGTGCTAGGACGCTGGTGGCGTCTGCCCCGGGGCGCGTGCCGCGCCTTCCACCAGGTGCGGCGTATCCCCTGCGCCTGCTTCGTCACGTGCGTGGCCGACATACGCCACACTGAGGATGCGGATTATTTCGGCGACAGGAATGGCGAGCAATGCTCCGAGGATGCCGAGCAACTCCGCGCCGACCAGTACGGCCACAAAGATTGCCAGCGGGTGGAGATGAACACTGCGCCCATACACCACCGGCTGCAAGACATTATTCTCGATCTGCTGATAGATCAGAAAGTACACGGCTAGCACCGCAGCAAACACGGGTTGGACGAACAACGCAACCAGCACCACCACCGCGGCGCCAAGTGTCGCGCCGACGAGTGGGATCAGATCAAGCAGTGCTACCACGAGCGCAAGCGCCAGAGAGAAGGGCATGCCTTCGTCGGACACCAGGCGAAGTGCCGACATGGCGAGAAAAGAGGCAATCCCGGCGATCAGGCTGATGACGAGATTTCCCGAGAGATAACCGTAGACCGCATGCGACGATTCGGAGAGTACCCCGCGCAGCCGCGGCTGCTGTGATGGTGATACACGCCGGATCCCTTTCTCCACAAACTCTTTTCCATCGAGCACAAAAAAGAATGTGAGCAAGAGAATACTGACGAATGCGGTGACACTGGTGACGATGCTTTTCGTGACAGAGAGCAGCGGAACCACAACCGAGCCCAGACGCGATGGCAAGCTGCTGGCCTGCTCCTTCACGGCTGCCACGTAGTTACCAAGGCCATAGCGAGTAGCGAGATCCTGCAGTCCCTGGCTCGGTCCGCCTGGGCGCTGGAAAAAGGTGGCACTGAAATTCACCAGTTCTTGAACCTGGTCAACGAGGGGTGGCAGGAGTAACGCCGCGACACCGAGGAAGGCTAGCAGGAGCGAGAGGTAGACAAGCAGAATGCCAAACGCGCGCCTCACGCCGCGCTGCTGTATCCAGTCCACGACCGGATCTATCGCCACCGCGAGAAACAACGCGATCACGATCCAGCGGATGATCTGGCTCAGTTGCCAGGCGAAGTACAGGATACCCACAAGCAACAGGGTGGTCAGAAGGACCACAACAACAGTACCTGGGAGCACCTGTGAACGTCCCAGGCGTCGCACCGTGCGTGCTTCATTGTTCACCGCTTTGGTATGCTCCTTTCGGTGTTCTCCGGCGCGCGTTACGGGTGCAAGAACCGTGCGCGGTGAGGAGATAGTTCCGGAAAGCGAGCGCGTGACAGCCATACGAGCACGCTGCGGCATAGTGAATGATGGAGGCACGCCCTGACACACGGCCAGACCACGCCTCAGGATGATTCGACCAGCGCGTTCAATGATTCAAGTACAGCGGTAGCGGATATCGCCTTGCTCAAGAGGCTCGAGCCGAGCATCGAGGTGATGGCCGCGATGGGTGCCGACATCGTCATGGCAGGGCCGTTCAGGGCATTGCTCAGTCCCACCAGCGACAGTATCTGGGCAAACTACGCTGCGCCTATCGAGTCGATGTCGTCTGACGACGACGTAGGCCATGCACTACAGGAGTTGCGACAGATGTTCAGGACGCGGCGTCGCGTGTTCCGAATGGAGTTCAATACGCTCCTGTGGCCGCGGCTCACATCACAGCTTGAGCTTGCGGGACTCCGCGCGTGTGGACACGAACCGCTCTACCTCTGCACCGCGCCCATGTTCCGTCCCCTGTTCAACGGAACCGTACAGGTGCGCTTCCTCCGGGCTTCGGACGATGTCGCGGTGATCGCATCGTTTGAGCACATCGTTCGTGCGTGCATGTTGGAGCATACCCTGTCCCTGACTGCCGTGGACGTAGCTCGTTTGCGAGACGAGATTCGCCGCTCGGGTGATCGGTCGGCTGCTCTGGCACGGTGGGAAGGTACAGACGTGGGTACCGGCTACCTTTCGCTGTACCACGGCATAGGAGAAATCACCAGAGTCGTGACGCTTCCGGCGTCACGACGGCGTGGCGTCGCTGAAACGGTCACGTCATACCTGACGGCCGACGCGTTCTCACGAGGGGCAGACCTGGTGTGGCTCACGGCGGCCAGCGTGCCAGCCATGGCCCTGTATCAGAAGCTCGGATTCCGTCGCCTCGGCGACCGTGTGTACGTGGAAGACGGTGACCAACGCTCTCCTACCTAGGGCGGTCGGACTGAATCGGGATCCCGCTGTGCGTTCTGAACCAACACGCGCCATGACCGAATTGGCGTGTCACACGGCGGGCACGGAGGCGTTTCATCGAACGAGGGCGAGCCAGGCGAATGCAGCGTGACGGATCGTGCCGAGCACATCTGTCGAAAAGAGCATCGAGGGTAGCTCGTTCACGCGTGGGGGCAAGGGCTCACGCCTCCGCCGGTCGGTCCCCCGCCGCGTCCAGGCGACGCCTGGCTTCAGCATAGGTGTCACCGGGGAGCGGCCCGGCGCTTGCTGCCGCCACGTTGTCCTGGAGATGGGCCGGGTTCTTGGTACCGATGATCGTCGTGTCGATCCCCGGGTGACTCAGAATATAGCGAAGGAGCCATTGCGTCCGCGTCTCGCCGTCGCCAAGTAGGTCGTCGAGATGCGCCTTTTCCCAGAGACCCCAGCGATCCGCGTTACCCAGGCCCGCACCCGGCTCGCCCTTGGCCACGCCACCGCGGATGATGGTCCCTGCCCCGGCATCGTGGACGCGCTGAATCAGCACTTCGTGCTGCCGTTCGAGCGCAGAATAGGGGATCTGAAACGAATCGAACACGCCCCATGAGAGAAATATGGGCAGATGCGGCACGGTGGAACTGATACCGATCCACCGCGCCTTTCCAGCGGCTTTGATCTCTTGCAAGGCCTCGACAAGCTTGCCTTGCTCGACCTGCTCTACCGTAGGATTGTGGAGTTGCAGGAGGTCCACATGGTCCGTCCGCATCTTCTTCAAGCTGTCATCGATGTTCCAGAGGAGATGGTCTCGCGTCCAGGTATGCGGCGTTTCATCATGGTCGCCAGCCGGTACCATACTGCAGCCGCACTTGGTTGCCAGTACATAGTCGTTCCGGCGCTCGGACAAAAACTGCCCGATATACTGTTCACTCAGTCCATAGTCGTTCGCGGTGTCGATGAACGTGATGCCCGCGTCGAGCACTGCCTGAAGGATCGTCTTCGCCTCGTCATCGGTGACCGTCCGCCCTCGCCAGATGCGCGGTCCACGCACTTCCATGGCGCCAAAGCCCAGGCGCGTCACCTGCACGTTCGTCCGCCCGAGGGACCGAGTGACCAGTTGTGTCATCACCTGTATCGTCTCCTGCTGCTATCGTTACCCCGAGCCGCTTTTCATCAGCCGTGGGACGTCGTCAATACACCGCCAGCGTATATGCCGCATGGTCGTACATCTGCCTTGCCGACGGCAACGGGCAGCGTGTGGTATCTGCCTCCCTGGTGTGACGTCCTGGCACGTTGTGCTGACCGTTGCCCCGCGCCATCGTGTGCAGCGCGGACCACACAGACCGACGGCGCTCCACCATATCACCAGCGCATGAATCGGGCCATGCAGCCGACTTCAGATACCGTGCTCACGAGCCCAGGAGGCGGAATGAGAGAACCGATGACAACGGGAAAGCAATGAAACGGCGTGGGGGTGATGGTCCATGTCTGCACGACGGTCCCACCTCAGATTCGGTGGTTTTCCATGGCGTTGTCAAGGTGTTCGTACGGCCCAACAGGGGAGATGAAAACGGTACGACCCGCTCGTCGGCGCGGGCGGTCCAAGTTCCGGTTCCTTCCCGCGCCCCACGCGTACGCTGTTATTGCTCAGCGATGGAGCGCAGCAACAGGACATCACACGGCGCGTGGTCGAGGACGAACCGGGCAACGTGGCCAATGCTTCGTGGGCCCGTCAATGCGGCGCCGTGGTGACGCGAGCCAATGACGATGAGATCTACCGCGTGGCTCTGTGCCATGGTGATGATTTCATGCTGGGGGTGACCACGGCGGATGATGCGATCGGTGATGCCTATGGTGGGCGCAACCGCCTCGCAGACCTCGATGACTTCGCTCAGCACCTCCCGGACAATCTCGTCTTCCGCGTGGGCTCGATCGTCGTCCCGATCACGTACACGGCCGGGAAAGAAGGTACGGCGCACGTAGCCGAGATCATCAGCCGGTCGCGTATCGATCACGTAGAGCAAGGCCAGTTCGACTCCCACGTTTGGAAGACGCGCGAGCGCGTGCGTCACAAAGGTGCGTCCTTCCAACCCGCTGAGGCAGATGAGCACGCGCATCCATGAAACCTCCTTGTCCGCTTGATGTTATGGAAAGATCCGAACGATGGTCCAGAGCGTCAGCGCCCCGGCAATCAGCGCAGGTGGCGTGATGATGACGCCAAGTTTGAGATACTGTATCGATGAGATCTGAAGTCCGCGCTGGCGCAGAATGAGCAGCCAGAGCATTGTTGCCAGTGACCCCGCAACACTGATGTTGGGACCGAGGTCGGCGCCGAGCACAGCGGCGTACAGCAGGGGGGTATGGATAGCGAGATCGGGTGGGAGTGCGGCGATCGCTCGCTCTGTAAGGAGCGCCATGGGTACATTATTAATGAGATTCGCACCGACAGCGACCCCGATGCTTCCGGCGAGCGTCGCCCCACCTACGGTTCCCCCTGCTGCCGAGACGAGCGCACGACTGAGGAGCGTTATCAGGCCCAGGTTTTCCATACCGCGCACCAGCAAGAGCATGCCAGCGATGAACGGAAAGAGCGGCCATGAGATGGCCCGTGCGAAGGTGCGTGGCTGAAAACGCCCCGCCAGCGCCGATGCCAGCAGGAGTACCGCGCCCCCTGCGCCAGCAACATACGCGACCGGTGCTCCTGTTGCGGAGGCTGCCACATAGCCGGTCGCGATCACGCCCAGCAGACCGATGACCCACCGGAGGTAGCGGCTGGTGGTTTCCTGCGGCGTCAGACGCTGTATGTCGATGGCGCCCCGGAGGTCGCCGCGAAACAGCACCAGGAACAGCCCAAGATTGACACTCAGGACCACGAGCGCGACGGGGAACAGATGGAGCAAAAAGGCGCCGAGGCCGATCCCGCTGTGGGACAGCACAATGACATTGACCGGATTGGAGACCGGAAGGAGGAACGAGGCGGCGTCGGCAACGAAGGTACAGGCAAAGACGTACGGCGCTGGCTCCAATCGCAGTCGCACCACCAGGACGTACACGACGGGCGTCAACACGAGTGCCGTGGCGTCGTTGGAGAGAATTGCCGTAATCCCGGCGCCGGCGATGAACAGGTTGACGAGCAGCCGCCTGGGGCTGCCTCGCGAGAGCATAACTGCCAGCCGGGCCACGCGTTCGAAGAAGCCTGCATCGTCACTGACGGCGGCGATTGTCATCAGGCCGAGGAAGAAGAGGAACAGGGTGGCGTTGGCCGCGAGCGTCCCGAGCGCGTCGTCGATCGTGAGGAGTCCAAGCGGGAGCATGGCGAGACCCCCGAGCATTGCCGGGACTGCTTCCGAGATGCCACGCGGACGTACGACGATCACGCCCAGGGTGACGATGAAGATGGCGATACCCGCGGCCATCACCATGGGTGACGACCGCGCCGGTCCGCAGGCGGCACGTGCTCCCGATCCGTGGTCAAAGGCGATGTGGGTGTTTGCGTCAGCCGTTCCCCGCCGTGCGCCAGGTCTGGAAATCAGCCTCGATCTCGGGCGTCCAGACGCGGTCGACTTCTCCGGGCGTGTAGCGACCTTCACTCAGGCGCTGCTGCCCGAACTGGTCACGAACACGGGTGTCTTCGGAGCGTTCCACAACCTCCTGTGCAAGATGGGCGGGGATAAAGGTGACGCCGGTGAACGTTCCGAGGACAACATCACCGGGCAGAACCGCGGTGTCACCGATGCGGACGGGGATATTGATACCCGCGAGCGTGACGTTGGCGATGGCCGACGGATGAAGTCCGCGGGTGAAAAAGGCAACGTCAGATAGCTGGGAAATGCCCGCAAAGTCCCGAATGCCACCATGAATGACAGCTCCTGCTCGCGTGCGCGCGCGGACGGACGTGCCCAGATTGTCGCCGACGAACGTCCCGTCTTTGATCTTGCCAAACATGTCCACAACCATGACGTCGCCAGGCAACAGGGTATCGATCACCCACGAGTTCTGGCCACCGACCCGTCCTTCCGCCTTCCCGCGCTCTTCAATCAGCTCGTTGAAGTCGGGACGACGAGGTACAAACATGGCGGTGACCGCGCGCCCAACGAGAATGCGACCGGGGTGCGTGTTGATCCAGTTCCCCTCGAACTGGTCATGGTAGCCGTGCCGTCGAAGCACGCCCCACGCCTCCTCCGTCGTCACCAGCGCCATGCGTTGCACGATGTCATCAGGCACCCTGGGGCGACCGTCGTCCAAACGCTCGAACGTACACATGCGTGTCAGTGCCGCAACTACGTCTGGCGGGTTGATGAGATGCACGGGTGGCCTTCCTCTGGTCATAGGGTCTGCAACTGGTGCCGTATGCGGGATGGTAGTTGGTAACGCCGGAGACTGCAAGCATGCCCGTGTCAGCACCGCATGCGCGGACACACGATTCACGTCGCCACCACACTGCCCCCTATTGTGGCATAGTTGAACGCGGATGCCAGTTGGACGTGTGAGTGGGGTGCCCACCAAAGTTTTGCGCTGGCGTTGGGTGGGGACCAGACGCGAGAATACCAGGAGGTGACAGTGCGACGCAGCGGGGGGACGGGCGATGGACTGGGCAGTGGGCGCGAGT
>JAABUZ0100001216.1_pt1 | contig 50734 bp, 31 predicted proteins | sample 5562091 | NCBI WGS metagenome assembly JAABUZ01 (sample SAMN12813069, study PRJNA571459) | rock metagenome | isolation source: Antarctica rocks | place: Antarctica: Victoria Land, Linnaeus Terrace sud | collected 2015-12-21 | reverse complement strand
ATGATGGACAACTCTGCGGAGTTGCCCACATACCCACACCACGGCGACGACGAGGACCCCTTATCCCCAATTACACACTCAAAAGGACTTGACTCAACCTTCTTGTGTGCCGTCGCTCAAGCGGGAGCAGGCAATGCGCAACACAGTCATGTCGCCTTCAGAGATCACTAGCGATCCATCAAGGCTGGAAGACAAGGTGCATCGCGCTCTACCGAAGCCTAGCGACTACCCAAAATAAGGTTGGGTTGATGCACCACTAGCATGGCGCCCGCGAACACGTGCAGGCGCTATCGCACGCCACGACCCCGCTAGTGGGGTCATAGGGGACACAGTCCGTGCAGTGGTGATATTTCCCATCCCCGGGGCAATAGCAATCCCAGTACCCGTTGGGATAGTCGCAGTAGGCGCTGCACGTGGGCTGCTGGCAAACGAAGAACGACCCGCCGGGGCAGGAGCCAGTCGTACCCCCTCCACCGCAACTAGTTGGGCACTGATAGCCAACCTCGTTGCAATCCCTTGTGTGGGATGTGTTGTAAGGCTGACCGCAGCAACACCCAACTTGATGCGCGGAGACGACGCGGATTCCCAACTGACCAGCGGCTAGCGCCGCGAAGGTAACTGCGACCCCCTTAGCTGCTGTTTCCAGGAAGCGATGGCGCGACACTCCTCGCGCAAACCGCTCCAGCATTCTTCGCCCTCGCTCGTCGCTTTCATCGATCATATCGACATCTCCTCTCCTCCGATTTTCATCTGGAGCCTTTACGCATATGGCAGGTAAAGAGCATCTCTGGGCTAAACCCCACGCCCGGCATTCATGCGCTGGTAGACTGCAATTCAACTCTCCCATCTGATCGGCGGCTATCGTGTCACGCTACGAAGAGATTCTGGAAGAGCGGGGTCGCAAATCTGGATGATGTGTTCCAAATCAACCTTCCTCGTATACGTTTCACCTCCTTGTACTACTAGCCAACAGAGATGCTCAAAGTTATTGACGAGACCTTTAGCGAGGATGCGGGCACGGTTGTCCACCAATACCGCATAGGGGGCGACAAGGATCCCCAATTCCCTGCGCGCCAACCGATCATAGCGGTCGGCTGGTAAAGCTATGACCATCTGCTCCTCTTCCCTTCCCAAAAACTGCTCAACCGCCTCCCCAGGTTCGATGCAAAAGATGAGGAGCCGGATGGCACCGACGGAGAGCGCGGTAAACTCTTTAAGGGCGGGAGCAAGCACTTCGCTGATGCGAGGCTGGCTAAAGTTAGCGCTGAAAGACCCGAGAAAAAGGAGGAGCGTCGGGCAGTCTGGCGATACGAGTTGGCGTAGTGATTGTTTCTCGCCTTGATGCGCGAACACGGGAGCTGCAAGCCGTCGCCCGATACCGGGCCCTAGACGCGATACGCCGACGGCGGTCAGAACATATTCGTGACCGACGGCATAAGCCAACACCAAACTCGCGATGCCGATGACTGCGACTATAATCCACGCCAGTCCCAATAAGATAGAAATTTGAGTGGTGGCAGTCATGTCAGGGGGTCCACTGATGTTGATGCATGGGAAGGCTTGGTCGGGCGGTGTTGTGATGGGGGCGATTGGCCTGATGGCATAACTCTTTGAGCCGTTGCGGGTCTTCCACGGCTCCACGAGCGACGACGACGCCTGCTCGACTCAACACGTAGGCAAAAGGCGTGTTGGTGATGGCATAGTCCTTGAAGCTTTCCTTATCCACGGTCAGCATATCCAGGGAGGGGATCGATCCCCCGGCCTGTCGCACGCTCCTCTCAACTCCGTTGGAGTAGTTTAAGAAATAGCTTGGCATCGACTGTGTGGCGAGGTATTCTCGCACGCTGCGATCCATTAAGAGAACTCGGCAGCCGGAGCAGGTGGCGGAGCCAAAGACGAAGAGGTTGTAATCGGCAATCAGTAACTCAGCCAACGACAGCGCACGCTCCGCATCGCGCGCTACCAGGGTTGGTGCTTGGGTCCCTACCGCAAGACCGCCGCGCCGCCGTGCCGTCGTTAGCCCCATGTGTTGGTAGAGCAAAAACAGCAGCACGCCTTCGGCACCGATAACGATCCATAGCAGAACGAAACTAACAATCTGCGCTGTGGTCATGGCAGCTACTCTCTCCTAACGCGTTTGCTAAGCAAAAGGGCTTGACGTAGAAGGGTTGGGTGATCTCCAATGAACTACTAACTACGGTTGAAATTTCCTTTGCACCGCCCCTTGAACCATGCTGATCACAATCGCAGCGAGGGCTAGGCAAAGCGGGACTGAAGCAATAAGCATCATATCCGTTAGTGAGCCGTGCATAGAGCTGCCAAGCATAGCGCTCATCGAAACAGGTGATGCGTGGCCCATTAAGATTAGCGGCAATAATAGCACGCCAAGGAAGGTGTTCCTGAGTACTGTTCCCCAGGATAGAGGCGATTGCGAAGCTGCGCCAAAGCAGGAACACGGTACGTTCATACCACGCATGACGGCAACAATGGCAGTGATGCTAAAGGCGAGGAGCAACGCAAGAGCAACCCCAGCGGCGTAGGGCGCAAAAAGCCCCGTGACCAACATGCTTCCGATCGCAAGTTCGAACCACGGCAGGATAGTGACAACAAGTGTGACGACCCAACGAGGCAAAAAAGATAGGGCTTGTAATGAAATTAGGAAGGACTGTCGCCACACTAACTTGCCGACTCCTGAGAAGATGAGAAGGGCACCTGTCGCGCGACCAATCAAAAGGAGAAGAATAAGCCACATAACGACCTCCGCTAAGCGTTGCCCACAAATACCCAACGGTGGATGGCACCGCCTCAACCGTGATCTGGTTGTCTCGTGCGTGACGATTCGTTGGTGGGAGGCCTAACCAAGGCTTCCGGCTGGCGTGCCCCTATCATCGCACGACCCTGGGGGCATGACAATACCCGTAGCGGGGGGGGGGGGTATCTCCCCCGCTACGGGGGGTGCCATGCCCTGTTATCCGGTTCTTAGCCCCCCTCGCCCTTCCCCTCCTTCTCCGGAGAGGTCTGCTCGCCGGGCCCCCTGATCGCTCCCGCACGATTCAGGCGCCGGAAGGCGTGCCGCGAGGGGACCCCGACCTTGTGCAGCAGAGACTGCACGTGCTTGCGCGCCGTGTCCTCGCGGATGCCGAGCCGATCCCCGATGTCGGCATTGGTGCATCCCGCGACAAGCAGTGTGGCTACCTCCCACTCGCGCGGTGTCAGCGCTGGGGACGGTTCCACCCCCGGCGTCACCGTCGCGCGTTCCTCGGGCGTGAGTACCAACCCTTCGACGCGCGCCCCCCGCCGCCGCTCCAGCGCCGTGCGCAGCGTCGCCAGCACGATGGGGCTGGCCACCAGCACGTCGTCGTCCACGACCAGCATCAGCGCCCGCCGCACGGTTTTGGGGCGCAGGTCCTCCCACACCAGATAGCCCGCGATGCCTTGATCCTGGAGCGTGATCAGCGCTGTGCCATCCAACGTCGCGGTGGCCCCGAGCAGGATGATCTTGCTGTCTGGGCTCAGGGCGCGCAGGGCGCGCACGAGCGGGACCGCCGGTCGGTCAACAAGGTCGGCGTCCACGAGCATCGCCGTGGGGTGGCATCCCGCCAGGACGCAGAGCGGCTGCGTCGGAGGGACATCGTTGGCGATCCGCACGGTGGACAGGGGGGCCAGGGTATCGCGCAGCGCATCCCATTGGCGATGCGCGGAGCGGACGAGCGCGAGCGTCAGAACGGACTGCATGTTAACCGTCTTTCTCGCAGCGGGTGGGGCGACGCCCACCGCGTCGAAGGCCCCGCTGCTTGTCCCTCACTGTATAGGTCCCGCGGGAAGCCGTTTCGAGACATGCGCTTTGTTTTTGCGCGCTACGGCCGCACGGTCTATAGTGGGGGCAGACATCCCCATCGCCTTCGCGCTAGAACGGCCGGTGACCATGCACGGCGAGGACGAGACGCCGGACCGCACGCTCGTCGCCGCCGCCCAGGCCGGCGAGGGCGAGGCCTTCCTGCGCCTGGTGGCGCGCTACCACGCCCGGCTCGAGGCCACCCTGCGGCGCGACGTGGGCGACCCTGCCCGCGCCGCCGACCTCGCCCAGGACGCCGTCGACGCCGCGTACGACGATCTCCACCTCCTGCGCGATCCCGAGGGCTTCTATCCGTGGCTGCGCCGCATCGCCGCCAACAGGCGGCTCAAGGACATCCGCCAGCAGCGGCGACGGCACGCCGCGCTCGACCGCTTGCGCCACCAGGCGCCGCGCGCCGCGGACCCTCTCGTGCGCGTGCTGATCCGTGAGGCCGCCGCGGCGCTGGACGCCCTGCTCGACGCCTACCCCGATACCCTGCTCGCCGCGCGGGCCAACCGTGCCTTTTTGCGCCGCGCCGTCGCCTTCCTGGCCGCGCAAGGAGTCGACCGCTTCCTCGACGTCGGCTCCGGCCTGCCCACCGTCGGCAACGTCCACGAGGTGGCCCGGCGCGCCAATCCGAAGGCGCGCGTGGTCTACGTGGACAACGATCCCGTCGCCGTGCGCTACAGCCAGGAGCTGCTGGAGGAAGAGGAGGTGTCCGGCGTGGCGGCCATCGAGGGCGACCTGCGCGACCCGGCGGCGATCCTGAGCCGCCCCGCGGTGCGCCGACTCCTCGCCGCGCGACGCCCGCTCGCGCTGTTGCTGCTGGCGGTGCTGCCCTTGATCCCCGCCGACGACGAGGCGCGCCGTGTGGTGCGGCAACTCACGGCGGCCCTGCCCAAAGGCAGCTACCTGGCCATCTCGCACGCCACCTTTGAGGGGGGCGCGGCGGAGGCGCTTGCCCGGTTCGCGCGCCAGTACGAGGCGCGGACGAGCCCGGTCGCTTTCCGCCCCCGCGCCACGATCGAGGGCTTCTTCGCGGGCTGCGAGCTGGTCCCGCCGGGCCTCGTGTTCCTGCCGGCCTGGCGCCCCGACGGCACGCCCGATCCGCTGCGGGACGAGCCGGGGCGCGGCCAGCGTCGGCGCCGTCGGCCGCAAACTGTGAGGATGGGATGGCCAGTTGCTGACACGGTCAGGGCAGCTCCATGCGGCGCAGCCGGAACGTGGTCAGGGCGAGGCCAACGACGACGATGGCGCCCACCACGACCGCGCTGGTCGCGGCGCCGGGGTCCGCCGGCCACACCAGATGCGCGAAGCCCACGCTGCTGAGGCCGGCGTGGAGCGTGCCCTCGACGTAGCGGCGCACCGAGAGCGTGGCCAGCCCCGTGGAGAACCCCGCCGCCGTGCCCTCCCACAACAGCACGTAGAGAAAGCCGACCAGCAGCGCGCGGCGCGGCGCGAGCAGGCCCAATAACAGGAACAGGCTGCAGTAGGCAAGGCTGCCGGCGGCCCCAGCCAGCAGGATGGCGCCGAACCCCGGCAACCCCATCCCGGACTCGGCCACTCCTTGCGCCACGATCAGGTACATCAGGGCCAGGGCCGTCTCCACCAGCACCAGCGTGACCAGCGCGGCGGCCAGACCCTTGGCCACGGCCACGGCCAGCCGCGAGACCGGCCGCAGGGTCAGGTAGAGCAGCGTGCGGTCCTCGACCTCTCCGCCCAGCACGCTGGTGGCGAAGACCAACGCCGCCAGCGGCAGCAGCACCGGCAGCGCCAGCCCGTCGAAGAGTTGCGCCAGGAAGGGCAGGCCCGACCGCTCGAAGGGGTGGTCGCCGGGGTTGGGCAGGCGGGCGTACGGCGCCGTGACGCGGTACGCCACGGCGATCAGCGCGGGGATAGCCAGCAACACGGCCACGGCGAGCAATCGGCGGCCACGCACCAGCGAGCGTAGCGTCAGGACGAAGACCGGCGTCACGATGTCACCAGATAGCGGAACACGCTCTCCAGGTCCTCGTCCAGCCCCTCGATGCCGTAGAGGCGCACGCCGGCCTTCTGTGCGGCGCGCGGCACGGCGTGGTGGAACTCCAGGGGCGCGGCCGTCTCCACCACCAGCGCGTCGTCCTCCAGGGTCACGCCGCGCGTGCCGGGCAGGGCGACGAGCAGCGCGGCCAGGGCGTGGGGATCGGGGCAGGTGACGCGCACGCGGCGCGGCCGGTCGTCCATCAAGGCGCGGATGGCGTGGAAGTCGCCCTCGGCGGCCAGCTTACCGTTGACCATCACCAGCACGTTGGAGCCCATGCGCTCCACCTCGTAGAGGATGTGCGACGAGATCAGCACCGTCTTGCCGGCGGCGCCCAAGCGGCCGAACAACTCCATCAGGGCCAGGCGCTGGCCGGGGTCGGCCCCCGTCAGCGGCTCGTCCAGGAACAGCACCTCGGGGTCGTGGACCAGCGCCTGGGCGATCTTGACCCGCTGGCGCATGCCCTTGGAGTAGCCGCTCAGCTTGCGGCCCGCCGCGCCCCCCATCTCGACCATGCTCAACGCCCGCTCGACCGCCTCGCGCGGCCGCGGCAGGCGGTTCAGCCGCGCGGCAAGTTCCACGAACTCGCGGCCGGTCAGGAAGGGATACAGCCCCTCCTGCTCGGGCACCAGGCCGATGCGGCGGTAGAGGGCCGGGTTGTCGTCCGCGCGCTGGCCCAGCACGCGCACGCGGCCCCGGCTCGGCCGTAGCAGCCCCGTCAGCATCTTCAGCGTGGTCGACTTGCCGGCGCCGTTGGGGCCCAGGAGGGCGGTCACGCCGGGGCGCAGCGCAAACGAGAGGTCGGAGACGGCGACCTTGTCGCCGTACCATTTGCTGACCCCCTCGGCCTCGATGGTGGGCGCATCCGTCGTGGGCCGCGTCGGTGCGGTCAGAGTGGTCGGGGCAACCGTTAGCGTTGTCGTCTCGGCGTCCATCAATCTCGTATCCTCAGGTAGCGCCACGCCAGCAGGGCCAGCGAGAAGGCGATCACGCCGGCCGTCGCGGCCGCGTAGGGCCAGGCGCCCAACGGGTCGGCGTCCCCGCCGGTAGGGGTCAGGAACAGCAGGTTGACCAGCCGCACCGGCAGCGTCACCAGATCGAGCAACTGCAGCCACTCGTGCCCCTGGTAGGACCCCGCGCGCCTCAGCAGGCCGGCCACGATAGCGACGGCGGCGGCGCTGACCAGCAGCAGGCCCAAGTAGACGCCCGAGGCGTAGGCGCGACGATCCGTAAAGGCGGCGACGGCCAGCGCCACCGCTCCGTAGTAGAGGGCCAGGACGACGCCGGCCAGCAGGATGTGCCACAGGTCGTCGAGGTGGCCGCCCAGATAGTCGCCCGCCGAGGGGGAGAGCAGCGTCACGCCGAGGTAGAGTATCAGCATCGGCGCCAGGGTCAGCAGCAGCATGACCGCCGTCAGGCCGAGGACGCGGGCGGCGACGTAGTGCAGGCGCGTGATCGGCGCGGAGAAGTAGAGCGACAGGACGCGCTCGCGGCGGTCCGCGCACAGCAGGTCGGGAGCGATCAGGCCGGCGAACAGCACATACAGCAGCGCCACCCTGTTGTAGAGCGAACCGTAGGGCGGCAGCGCCGGCAGGCCCGGGGCGAGGATGCGTACGCCCAGCAGGATGACCGTCGGCAAGAAGGCCAGCACGATCAACAAGCCGGGCAGCAGCTTGGCGCGGAAGGGCTGGCGGATGCCGAGCGAACGCTGCGCCGCGGCCAGCGCCATCACCCGCGCGGCGTGCGCCAGACCCAGCCGCGGCCCCGCGTAGTGCTGATAGCCGCGGTCGACGATGCGCGTCCGCACCGCGCCCGTACCCTCTCCAGAGTCCATGCCCGTACCCGTGCCCATGTCCGTGTGCTCGCTCATGCGGTCGCCCCCATGCTTGGTGTGAGCGCCGCACTCCCCTTGGCCTTGCTCAGCGCCCGCGCCGTGCTCCCCTCTCCCGCGCTCAGCGCCCGCGCCGTGCTCCCCTCTCCCGCGCTCAGCGCCCGCGCCGTGCTCCCCTCTCCCGCGGTCGGGAGAGGGGCGGGGGGTGAGGGTTCCTGGTCGGACAGGTAGACGTCCTCCAGCGAGAGGACGCGGCGCTTGAGAAGGACGAGGCCCGTGTCCGTTTCCACGGCGGCGTCGCGGATGGCGTCATAGGAGTCGTCGGAGCGATAGTCCACGCGCAGCTCACGCGGGCCATCGGCCGCCACCGCGTAGCCGCGCGCCCGCAGGGCGGCGGCCAGACTCGCGGCGTCCTGCTGCGTGCGCACGGTGATGGCCGGGGTCGCCGTCATCAATTCGCGCAGGGCGCCCTGCGCCAGGACCCTGCCCCCGCTCAGGATGACCACGCTGTCAGCGACCGACTCGACATCGGCGAGCAGGTGGGAGGAGAGGATTACGTCGATGCCCATCTCGTGCGCGGTGCGCCCGATCAGGGCCAGCATCTCGTCGCGGCCGGCGGGGTCGAGGCCGTTGGTCGGCTCGTCCAGCAGCATCAGGCGCGGGTCATGCACCAGCGCCTGGGCCAGCTTCACGCGCTGCTTCATACCGGTGGAGAAGCCGCCGATGGCGCGGAACCGCTCCTCGCCCAGCCCGACGTGGTACAGGGTGTCGCTGGCGCGCTGGATGGCCGCGCGGGCCGGCAGGCCGTGCAACTCGGCCATGTGGCGCACGAAGTCCTGCGCCAGCCAATCGTTCGGCAGGCAGTCGTGCTCCGGCATGTAGCCGACGACGGCGCGCAGGGCGCGCGGCTGGCGGGCCACGTCGTAGCCGGCGACATAGGCCTCGCCGCGGTCGGGCTTCAGCAGGCCCAGCAGCACCTTGATCAAGGTGCTCTTGCCGGCGCCGTTCGGCCCCAGCAAGCCTGTGCAGCCGTGAGGCACGCCGATGGTGGCCCCGTCCAGCGCCCGGACGCGGCCGAAGCGCCTGACGAGGTCGGCCGTCCGCACGATCTGCTGGTCCGGGTCCGACGTCATACTATCCTTTCCTCCAAAACGGCTGACGCGGCGCTGATAGGAGGCAGCCGGTGCGATGCCCGCATCACCGCCTGTGACTACCATAATGCGAACGGACGGAACCCGTCAAGCAGTGCTTCCCACTCCCGTATCCAATCCCTGCTGGGACTGCATGTCGGCCCGTATCAGCCCAGCGTCTCGCGGAGCCGCCAGTCGCTCGATGTCGCATACATGCGCGTCGTCTCCACATCCGCGGGCCCGGTGTGCCGGGCTGCCGCGGCTTGCGTAGACGCTCCTAAACATGTGCTCAGAAATCTGGCACGGTTTTGTGAGGAATACCACATCCCTATCCTCTTCTCCTTTCTTCGCGAATAATCGAATAATCAAGGGGGCATGTGATGATAGGCAAGCGCAGCCGTCATCACGCGCGCGACAGGTCGATCACGGTCACGCTCCCGCGCAGTGTTGGCGGCGGTCGGCGCGCTAGCCAGGGAAGCGCCGCCCGGGCCCAACCTGGTACCCATCCCCAGACACGGTCGGCCTTGTCCGAGGCGCCCGCCGGGGCGCTGTTCACGACGAACAAGCGATGTGTCGTCTCGTCCACCGCCATCGCCACCGGGGAGCGCCCGACCGCGATGGTGGCCCGCACGCGCCCGGTGTGGGCGTCGAGGACGCTGACGCTCCCGTTCGTGGTGGAGGCGCCGGTGCGATCCGTGTCGCCCCCATTTAGGACGTAGGCGCGGCCCGCCCGCTCGTCCACCCCCACGTCGCCCCCGTTTGTGTAGCTCTCAAGCTGCGGGCGGGCCGCGCCGACCGCGACCGTACGGCGCACGGCGCCGGTCGTCGCGTCGAGTACGCTGACAGTATTATCAGAGCTATTCACGACGAAGACCGTCCCCGCGCGTGCATCGACGGCGAGGGTCTTCGGGCTCGTGCCGACCGCGACCGTGCGCAGGACGACCCCGTCGCGCGTGTCGAGCATGCTCACGGTATCGTCGTTCGCATCGGTGACGAACGCGCGATGTAAGCGGATGTCCACCGCCACCGCCGTGGGACATCCGCCCACCCGGACCGTGCGCACGACCCGCGCGCCGGTGGCATCCACCATGCTCACGGTACCGTTCCCGCAGTTGGCGACGAAGATGTGCCCGGCTGGCGCGTCGACGGCGACGCCCTGAGGACTCTCGCCGACGGTGGTGGTCCCGAGAGCCATGCCGGTGTGGCTACCCAGGACGGATACCGTCCCGATGTCCCTATCCGCACCGCTCATGATGAAGATACGGCTGGCGCTCGCGTCCACGGTCATAGTTTGACCGCTACCGCCCATGCGTGGCAATGCTACCGTCCGCAGGAGAGATCCCGTCGCCACGTCGAGCATGCTCACGCTCTGGTCGCCGCGATTGAAGACGAAAGCGTGGCCGGCGCCCTCATCTACCGCCACAATGGCGGGCGCGCTGCCGACAGCGAGAGTGCCGACGACGGTCCCACGATGGGTGTCGAGCAGGCTCACGCTGTTGTCGGCGGAGTTCGTGACAAAGGCGCGCTGGGCGCGCTCGTCCACCGCTATGGACGTCGGGAACACGCCGACGGGGATGGTGACAATACCCGCTGAAGGCCCAGTCACGTACGCCATCGCGCCACCGATGACTGCCACCAGCAGTAGGCCTAGGGCGAACCAACGTCGTGAGCGTATCACGTCCTTATCCTCGATCCTCGCCAACCGATCCCGGACACGGCCCACATCGATCGCGCGACCACTTCACCCATTGCTTGGCCGCAGGCCCCAAGGGCAAACCCGAGGGTAGCCGCACCTGCGCACGCCTCCCGAGGGTAGCCGCACCTGCGCACGCCTATTGATAGACGCGCAGCCGTCCGTCTGTCCCCGCCACCACCAACGTCCCCCTGGGGCCGAGGGCAATGGAGGGCGTCTCGCCCAGGCTGGTCGGGCCGCCAGCGGGGAGGGTCCACAGCAGGGCGCCGTCCCGCGCGATGGCGCGGACCATGCCGTCGTCGCTGCCCACGTAGGCGCGGCCCGCGGCATCGACGGCGATGGTCGGAGGCAGCGGATAGGGCGTGCGCGAGAGGCGGCCCGCGGGACGACGCCACAGCCGGCGCCCCGCCGCGCTAACCGCGCTGAGTCCGGCCCGGCCCAGGGCCAGCACCGTCCCGTCGGCGCGCTCGGCGAGGCTGATGACCTGGTCGCCCGTCGCGCGGCGCCACAGCAGGCGACCGTCGGCCGCGTAGGCGCCGACGCCGTTGGTCCCGTCCGCGGTGTAGACCGTCCCCCGCGCACTGACCAGGACGGCGGTGGCGTAGCTGGGGCGTTGCCAGCGCACCGCGCCGCCCGGAGCATAGGCGACCAGCGCGTTGTCACTGATGACATACAGAGTCCCGTCGAACGCGGCGGCCATGGCCGTTGGCGCCGCGGGTGGAGCGAGGCGCCGCAGGGACTGGCCGGCCAGCCCGAACACCTCGATGCCGTGATAGGGGGACGGGCCGACGAACGGCACGTAGAGGAGGTTGGCGGCGGTCACCAGCGGCGCCGCGCCTTTACTGTTGGGGACGTCGGCGCCGAGGGCAGCCGCCCAGGGCAGGGAGTGGACGATCCAGCGCCGCTGCCCGGTTGCCGCCGCCAGCGCGATGATGAATTGGTGGCGATAGTCCGTCATCCCGTCATTGGCATTGGCGAGCACTAAACCATCGGGGGCCAGGGCGGGCGGACCTCCTTCGCCGTCCGACACGGCCACCCGCCACCGGCGCCGGCCCGCCATGGTCAGCGCGGTGAGTCCCTTGCCACACCACGCGTAGATGTCCCCTGTGGCGTCGATAAGGAGTGTTCCCCCGCACAAGTCATCGGTGTAGGTGAAGATCAGCCGCGGGTGCGGGCGCACCGTGCTCGGGCTGCGCCCTGTCCGTTGTGGGTCGTGGCCAACCATGTCCCACCCCTGCGGCCAGGCGGAGGGTGCAGGTACAACGGCCGTCGCGCCCGACACATGCGTCGGCGCGACGGCCCGCGCGATCGGCACGGGCGCGGGCGCCACGAGCCCGAGCAGGGCTCCCACAACGCCGATGGCCAGCGCGCTCCAGCGCGGCCCCTTCCGTGTACTGCCTATACCTACGTCTGAGCATCCCATCTGCCGCCTCCTTTCCCATCGGACCGGTGCATGCCGACGGCTCCCATCGGTCCGGTGCATACATATACACCTACACCGACCTGGCCGTTCCATGCATCCTACACCGGATCTAACCGTTGCGTATTGACGACAATACGGCACTCCAGACCGCCGGTCTCTTACGGCAGAGCCGTCAGAGTGTATTGCACACCGAACATAATGAGCGCGACAGCCACGGCGGTCTTCGCCCATGACAGGCTGGAGGCAACTTGAGACAGGCGCTCCTTGCTCCTGGTCGGGCGTCTGTACACGTGCCAACTGGCGGGGACAATCGCGCCTGCCCGCGCCGCTCCATAGGCTCCCATCAGCAGCGCCCCATAGGCGCTGTCAACCCGCGGGACGCAGACAGCACATAGAACATAGAATGAACCGAACGCAATCGCCGTCGTCACACCAAGCCCCAGAGCCGCCCCCTTGTCCAGCGCCCCTTTGTAAGGATCCCACCACCGCCACCAGGTGACGGGACCGCAAGCCGATAGCAAAAATAGGTCGTGGAAATGCCCATTGTCGTTTGGCCGGACGCTTGGGGGCATCTATACTTAGGGGAGATGTTCTACTCCCTCGGCTTGTTTGCCTTCCGCCGCCGCTACGTCATTATCGCCGCTTGGATCGTCGTCGTCCTGGCCAGTCTTCCTTTGTTGCCCCAGTTGGAAGGCGTGCTGCAGGGCGGCGGATTTGCCAATGGCACGACGGACTCCGACCGCGTGCTGGCCCTGCTGCAGAACGACCTCCACTACTACCCCTCCTCCGTCGACGTCATCTTCTCCGACCCGCGCCGGCGCATCGACGACCCTTCCTTCCAACGGGACGTGACGTGGGCCCTCGGTGGCCTGCAGGGTCTGCCCCACCTGGAGCGCGTCGACACCTTCGACAGCCTCTACGGCGGACCCTCGCTTGTCTCGGCCGACCGCCACTCCACCTACGCCGTGCTCAACTTCTCGTCACCGCTCGAACAGGTGCAGAAGAGTCTGCCGCGACTCTACGCTGGCTTGCGCCCGACGGCGCTGCACACCATTGTGACCGGCGATCCCCCGGTCTACGCCGATATGGAGACCCTCTCTACCCAGGATCTGGCGCAGGTGGAGCGCTACACGTTCCCCGTGGCGTTGGTGTTGCTGGTGATCGTCTTCGGCACCCTCGTCGCCGCGGGCGTCCCGCTGATCATCGGCGGCGTCAGCGTGGCCGTGACCCTGGCCGTGCTCTACGCGCTGGGGCGCATCGGTAACGTGTCGATCTTTGCCCTCAACACCAGCACCCTGATCGGCCTTGGCGTGGGCATTGACTATGCCCTGCTGATCGTCAGCCGCTACCGCGAAGAGCTCAAGCTGCGTCCCGTGGAGCAGGCCGTGGCCACGACCGTGGCGCAGGCCGGCCGCGCGGTCGTCTTCTCCGGCTTCACGGTGATGATCGGACTGGGCGGCCTGCTGATGTTCCAGGCCGCCGCGCTGCGCTCGATCGGCGTGGGCGGCGCCGTGGTGGTGCTGATCGCCGTGCTGGCCGCCACGACGCTGGTGCCGGCCGTGCTGAGCGTGTTGGGCCACCGTGTCAACTCGCTGACCGTGCTGCCGCAGCGGGGCGAACGCGGGGCGCGCTTCTGGCCCGCCGTGTCCGGGTTGGTGATGCGGCATCCCTGGCCGTTCATCGCCTGCACGCTGGTGGTCATCGCCGCGGTGGCCTCGCCGGCGCGCCAGCTACACCTCAACATCCCCGACGCCACCATCCTGCCGCGCTCCGTGCCCTCGCGCCAGGGCTTCGACCTGCTGCAGAGCACGTTCAAGGTCAACACGGACACGCCGCAACTGCCGGTGGTCTACGGCGACGGCCCCATCCTGCAGGGGCGGAACATCGCGGCGCTCTTTGACCTTACGCGCCGTCTGGCCCGCGACCCCGACGTGCGCGCCGTCAAGAGCATCGTCAACCTGGACCCCAGTCTGACCCTGGCCGACTACCTGACCCTGCCGGCGCGCCTGGACAACCCCGGCGTGGCCCTGGCCGCGCGCTCCTTCGTGGGCACGCACGCCGCGCTGGTGGCGGCCTACCCGCGGCCGGGACTGTCCGACGCGCAGGCCCAGGCCCTGGTCAGGCGCATCCGCGCCACGCCCGTCGGCGCGGGCTTGCATATGGTCGTCGGCGGCTACACGGCGGGCAAGATGGACTACATCAACGCGCTGTACGGGGACTTCCCCAAAGCGGTGCTGTTCGTGCTGGCCAGTACGTTCGTGGTGCTCTTGCTCCTGTTCCGCTCGGTGGTGCTGCCGCTCAAGGCCGTGGTCATGAACCTGCTGAGCCTGCTTGGCTCGTACGGCGCGCTGGTCTTTATTTTCCAGCAAGGCCACTTTTCGGGGCTGCTGAACTTTTCCAGCTCGGGGGCTATCGACGAGATCACGCCGATCGTAATGTTCTGCACCCTGTTCGGGCTCTCCATGGACTACGAGGTGTTCCTGCTGACGCGCATCCGCGAGGAGTACGTGGCCACGGGCGACAACGCGCAGGCCGTGGCGCGCGGGCTGGCGCGCACGGGGCGCATCATCACCAGCGCCGCCTTGATCCTGGTGGTCGTGGCAGGCTCGTTCGCCTTCACTAATCTGGTGCTGGTCAAGGCGGTGGGCTTGGGGCTGGCGTTGGCCATCGTGATCGACGCCACGCTGATCCGTTCGCTGCTGGTCCCGGCGACGATGCGCGTGCTGGGCCACTGGAACTGGTGGGCGCCGCGCTGGCTCGACCAGGCTCTCCTGCGCGTGGAGGGCGTCTTCGGCTCCCTCGAGCCTCCCGGTTCCCACCACTATAGTGGGGACCGGAATCAGGACCCCGGCGCGGGTCCCGCGCCCGAGAGCCAGGCGCGAGACACCGATGCTCGTCTCGTCTCGTGATCGATCAATCGGGATCGACTTCTCCAACCCCTGACGGTGAGCTGCGACGGACATCCGTGAGCACTGTCACGGGCGCTTTCCCTACCTATGTCCTGGGTCGCGAGATCGACGAAGGGGAGCGCCGCGTCCGGTCAGCAGCTACCCCGTTGAGGTTCGGGTCTTGAGGGACCAGCGTGAGCCCGCGCCGGGCGTCGTCGCGGGCGCTGGCGAAGCGATGCCCGCCGAGTCCCGCGACGGCGGCATACAAAAAGGCGGTTGGGGCGGTCGTGTTGAGAGCCTCCACGCGGTGCAATTTCGGGAAGGAAGAGAAGGAGTGGATGACGTAGGCTGACGCTGGGGAAAGAATCACCGTCAGGGAGGTGACAACGATGAGTCAGCCGTGTCGTCCACTCAAAGATGTTGTCGCAGAGATCGTCGATCGACGATCACCGGAGGCGTCTGGGGGCGGCGCCCGCCAGTCAGACGCACCTCGCGGGCGTACTCTCGCCGCCGAAGCGGCGGGTCGAACGCAATGCCTGGGGTGGGGGGACGAGTTTCGCACTCTTCATTTTGGCCGTGGCCGTGTTTGTGGTGACAGTGCCCATGCGGCTGCCCAACGCCGACATTGGTGACATCTATACGTTTAGACTATCAGAGCGGGGCACGTCCGAGGCCCTCTTGCTCGGCCCAATGGCGGCGTTGCTCCACCATCGCCGCGACGCGCTCGGGGGCGCGGACGCTCGCCGCGCCCATCTTGAACGCGGTGGCCGCTTTCACGTATGCGAAGCGTCGGCCCAACGCCGCGACGATCTCGTGGTCGATGCCATCAATCTCGGTCCGAATCTGCTGCAGACTCGCGCAGTCGCGCGGCGTCTTCATCGTTCTCTCCTCATTCTCCGTTCAGGGTGGCCATAGTGGCGAATCACGTTATTCCGGTAGCATACAGGCTGTAGTCCTGTGCCCCTTGTCTTGATTAATCCGTCATACTCCTTTGCCAATGCCATCAACCTACAACTGGCAACTGACGACTGACAACTGACAACTGACAACTGACAACTGACAACTGACAACTGACAACTGTGAAGGAGACATTCCGTGGAGCTGCGCCGCTACGTGATCGTCGGCAACGGTATCGCGGGTACCGGCTGCGCCGAGACGCTGCGCAAGTCCGACCCCAACTGCCAGATCACCCTGTTTACCGACGAGCCCTATCCCCTCTATAACCGCGTGGCCCTGCCGCCGTACCTCAAGGGCCAGACGCCCGAGACCAAGGTGCTGATGCGCAATCGCGAGCGGCACGAGCAGAACCGTATCGACCTGCGGCTGGAGACGCGCGTCGCCAGGGTGCTGCCCGAGGCCAAAACCGTGGTCACGCACAGCGGCGAGGAGGTCCCCTACGACGCGCTGCTGATCGCCACCGGCGGCCGGCCCAACCCGCTGCCCGTCCCCGGCGGCCACCTGCACGGCATCGTCAACTTCCAGACCCTCGACGACAGCAAGGCCATCATGGAGCGCATCCTGGAGTCGAAGACCGCCGTGGCCACCGGCGGAAGCTACATCGCCTACGAGCTGACCGAGGCGTTCCGCTCGCGCGGCCTGGAGACGACCTGGGTGATGCGCGGCTCGCGCTTCCTGCGCCGCGTGCTGGACGCCGAGGGCGGGCGCGTCGTCGACGCCATCGCGGCCGACCACGGCGTCCATGTGGTCCACGGCGAAGAAATCGCCGAGGTGCATGGCAAGGATGGCGTGGTAACGGGCGTGACGACCAATCAGGGCCGCGACATCCCGGCCGACATGGTGGGCCTGGGCCTGGGCCTGGCCATGAACACCGAGTTCCTGGAGGGAACGGGCCTGCGGCTCGACGGCGGCGTGGTCACGGACGCCAGGCTATGCACCGACGTGCCCGGCATCTACGCCGCGGGCGACGTGGCCGTGTTCTACGACACCTTCACTAACGTCCACGCCCGCATGGGCACGTGGGACAACGCCTCGGGCCAGGGGCGCGTGGCGGCCCGCAACATGGCCGGCGCCGACGAGTTGTTCGAGGACGTGCCGACCTACACCACGACCATGTTCCACTCCAAGCTGCGCGTGGTCGGCATCACGCCCGAGGTCAGCCCCGAGGTCGACGCCCTCAGCAAGTCCGACCTGGCCGCGCGCAGCTACACGCGCCTGTTTTTCCTGCACGACCAACTGGTTGGCGCGGTGGCCATCGGCGAGATGCGCAACCGCCGCGACCTGCTGCTGCTGATCAAGAGCAAGGCCCAACTGGCCATGCTGTCCGAGCGCGAGGCGCTGCTGGAGAAGTGTTAGGAGCCCTCACCCCTGACCCCTTTCCCGACCGTGGGAGAGGGGTTGAGTGGTCAGGGAATGCGCACAACGGATACACACTTTCCCACCGGTGCGATACTCTACACAATAGGAGGAACGTGCCTGTGGGTATAGTGGCGGCCTTACTCGGATGGATACATGTGCTGGCGCTGGCCCTGTGGGTTGGCGCTCTGACCATGTGCCTGCTCGTGCTGCGCCACCGGCGGCGCGAGCGCATCGAGGACGTGGCGCTGATGGAGCAGGCGCGCCGCCGCTGCGGCCTTGTCTCCTACTGGAGCGTGGTCACGCTGATCGTGACGCTGGCCGCCGATGTGGTCATGCGCCTGCGCGAGGCCGGGGTCCCGTTCGTGGCGGACGGGCTGCGCGGCTTCCTGTTCGACACGCCCTACGGCCAGGCCTCGGTGGCCGTGTGGGTGCTGCTGTTCGTGGCGCTGCTGACCATCGGGCAATGGACGCGCATCCCCGCCGCCGCCGTCCCGGCCGGCATGGCCACGGCCATCACCCCCACCGAGGCGCCCGCGCCTGTGCAAGCGAGGAGGCAGGCGCTCGGCATCGTGGCCGGCGGCATGGGCGGGATGCGTCAGCCGCCCGTGGCTATGATGCGCAACGATTGGGTGCGCGTCACCGCGCTGCTGGCCGGGGCGGTCCTGATCGGGACCGTCGCCGCCGGTCCCTGGGGCACGGGTCCGGTCCCGACGATGGTGGAGATCCTGCACCTGTCCGCGGCAACGGTCTGGTTGGGCGGCTCGATCCTCGTCGCCGCGGCCCTAATCCCCTACGTCCCGCTGGCGCCGCGCTCGCGCCGCGCCGCCATGCTGCTGACCCTGCTCGACCGCTTCACGCCGGCCGTGATGCTGAGCGCGCTGGCGCTGTTGTTCACGGGCTGGTGGGAGAACGCCAACCAGCCGGGCATCGTGCTCGCGCTTGGCCGGAACGCGCACGCGGCGGCCGTGCTACGGGTGGGCCTGCTGCTGGCCATCACCGCCTTGAGCGCGCGCGGCGCGCTGGTGCTGCGGCCGCGCCTGGGCCGGCTGTCGGTGCGGGCGCGGCGCAATCTCACCGTCCTGTACCAATCGGACTACGTGCTCGGGCAGTTGCAGCGACTGATCGGCGTCAATGCCGCCCTTGCTATCCTGGCGCTGCTCTGCGGGACGCTGGCCACGGTCAGTACCGCATCCGTGGCCGGGCCGGCGCCGGAGGGCCGCGGGCCGCGGCCCTCCGTCCCCATCGCCCGCGCGGTCGCCAATGGGCTCACGGTTTCCCTGCGCGTCGATCCCGCTCATGCCGGACCCAACATCTTCGACGTCTGGCTGCGCGACGCCACCGGCAAGCCGCTGGACGGCGCCAGCGTGACCGTGGGCGTGCAACCACAACCGCGGCCGGTTAGCACGGCCACGACCCCAGCGGACGCAATGACTGGTGGGGCGCGGACGGTGCTGACCATGACCGCGCTCGGCGCCGGACACTACCGCGCGCGAGCAACACTGGCCGCGGAGAGCGGGCGCTGGCAGGCGCGCGTCGCGGTGCGCACGGGCACGGTCATGGCCACCACGCTCTTCGCTTTTGCCGCGGCGGACGCCGCGTCACATGGCGCGGCGCCGCTCGGCATCGCAGCGCCGGGCGGCAGGACGATCAGCGGCGACTGGCAGCCCTTGGGGCCGGACGTGCTGGCGCACACGCTGGCGGTCGACGGGGCTGACCCCACCCGGCTCTACGAGGGGACGGAGAACGGCGTCTACCGCTCGACCGACGGCGGGGCGCACTGGGCGGCGGCCTCGACCGGCCTCGTCGGAGGGGCACAAGAGGTCTGGTCGCTGACCTTCCTGCCCGATCACTCCTTGATAGCCGCGACCGGCGCCGGGCTCTATCGCTCCACCGACGGCGCCGGACACTGGCTGCCGGCCGGCCTGGCCTCGCACGCCATCTACACGCTGGCCATCCATGGCGTCGGCCAGCTGGTGCTGCTGGCCGGCGGCGCCGGCGGCATCTACCGCTCGTACGACGCCGGGCAACACTGGAGCCTTGCCTACAACGCCGGGGCCGCGGCGGTCGTCTCGCTGGCCTGGCCGTCGATCCGCCCCACCATGATCGTGGCCGGACTCAACCCGGGCCCGCAGCTGGTGGTCATGAGCGAGGACGGCGGCGCGACCTGGCACACGCGCGACGAGGGCCTGCCGACGAGCGGCGCGGGCATGATGTCCATCGCCGTCGCGCCCGGCGCCAATTCCGTTTTCGCGGGCACGATGGGCCTGGGCGCCTACGCCGCCGACGCCACGGGTCCGTGGCAGGCGCGCAGCAGCGGCCTGCCAGGACTGGCCCAGGGCGACGCCCACATCGGCTCGTTCTCCTTCGACCCGCGCAGCGGGCCGGTGCTCTACGCCGCGACCCCCGACGGCGTCTACAAGAGCCTCGACGCCGGGCGCCACTGGCAGCCCTTCGGCCGCGGCCTCAGCGGCCTCTCCGCCGACATCACGTCTCTCACGCTGGTCAGACAGCCGCGCCTCACCCTCTACGCCGCCACCGCCACCGGCCTCTACCGCTACCTGCCGCCGCTGTAACTTCTGACCTTATCTTGACAAAACCCGAGCGCAAAATTTATGCTAGCGCCAGCGTCAGTCGCGTTCAGGCCGTTGCCGGTGCGCTAGGGGTGCGGATCCACGAGCGCGTCATCCTGTCGACGGCGAGTGGCATATCGTAGATCGTAGAGGGCAGACATGTTGTTCACCGTCCAGCAGATGATCGACGACCGCCCGGCGCCCATGGTGATTGGACCCGAGCAGACGGGGCTCGAGGCACTAAGCCTCATGATCCAGCATGACTACAGCCAACTCCCGGTCGTTGACGCACCCTCAAAGCTTGCTGGACTGGTCACCGGCGACTCTCTCCTGCGGGCCGTCAATAACCTCGGCGTCATGCCCAAAGACCTGCGCGTGAAGGACGCGGTGCTAAAACCGCGCATCGCCAGCGTGGAAAGCGATGTCTTCGAGTTGATCGACGCCCTCAAAGCCGCCTCGGCCGTCCTCATCGTCGACGCCGCGCAACAGCTCGTCGGCATCGTCACGGACTACGATGCGATGGAGTTCTTCCGCCGCCGCGCCGAGGACATGATGCTGGTCGAAGATATCGAAACCTCGCTCAAAGATCATATCCGTGCCGCGTTCTCGTCAAACGGACAGCCCGACGATCAGGCGATGGCAGCCGCGATCGCGGAGGTAACTGGCTCGCAGAAGGAACGCGCCAAGCAGTTTCAGAAAGCACTGGCCTACTATCTCAACCTTGCCGGTAACGGAACTAGCGACGCGACGGGGAAGACCGATGCATCTTTGGTCCAGGAAGTCCTCACCAAACACTACGTGGACAAAGCACAGGACAAAACGCTGGACGACCTGACCATGTCTCAGTATGTCGATGTGCTGCTGCATAAAAGCAGACAGCTTTATATAGACCGTGCCTTTTCAGGCGGCACGGTAGCGGTTCGCCATCTCTTCGGCTCTGTCCGCCCTATCCGCAACGCCCTGGCCCACTTCCGCGGCGGTATCACGCCGCAGGAACGCTCCCAGCTACGCTATTGCGCGGACTGGCTGGTGCGATCTCGCGTGCCGACCCACATACAAAGAACGGCCGACTCGACCGTAGGCATGGCGGTCGCCGGGGAAACCAAGGTCGCGACGTCGCAACGGGGTACGGCAAACGAACAGGCGCCGACGGCCGACCGCGACGCCCAATCGCCCGTACCGGTGAGCGAACCGCCAAAGATCGCCGCGACGGAGGCAATGAGGGTGGCGGATTTCGCCAGGCTCACCGCGTGGCTCAAGGAGCAGCCGGGCGAACGCAACGTCGTGTCCATGGCCTTCAACGAAATGGAGCGGGTGATCGGGGGAGATCTTCCAGCACACGCGCGCCTGCATCGCTCCTGGTGGTCGAACGACGCATCGACGTTCGGATACCCGAGGGCCTGGGTCGACGCCGGCTGGCGCGTCGGCGCCGACATGGTCGAGGAGGTCGCGACGTTCACACGGGCACGCGCCTGACGGCGCTCCCGACTACTCCTCCCCGAACACGTCGGAATAGGTCGCAATCTGCTCCTCGATCGGCCGGTCGTGCGTGATTTCGACCACGCGGTAGCCACGGTCTGCCAGCGACTCGCGGACCGCCCGGTCGCGCGCCGCGACGTGCCCCTGGGCATGGTGCGGTCCATCGACGTAGACGACCGAGCCGGGACGCCCGTCGCGCTCGTAATAGAAGTCGGGCTGCGAGGGCACGTCGGGCTCCGGCACGTACTGCGCCTGGTCGGGCAGGCGCAGGCGGCGATCGTGCAGGTAGTCGAGCACTCTGGTCTCGAACGTCGAGGCCGGATCGAGCCGCCCGGCCAGCCAGCGGTACTGCGCGTCGTAGTCGCGCTCATCGCCGAGCGGCAAAGCCTCGGAGCGCGCGAGCTGCATCAGATAGTCGCGCACCAGGCGCCGGCTGAGGCGCCGGTGGTCGCCCTGGTTGGCATAGCTGAGCAGGCAGTCGTAGCAGGCCACGCCGCAGCGATCCGTCCACGCCGGATCGGGCAGGCCCGTTTTGGGGTCGAAGTGGCAGATGCGTAGCGCCTCGCGCGCCACGTCGGCGAAGGCGTGGCGGTCGCCCAGCAGGCGGTCCCACACCCCCGTCCCGCCCTCGGCGGCCTCCCACAGCAGCAACCGCTGGTTGTCGTCGCGGCCGATCAACTCGACCGCGACCTCCTGCTCCTCGACCTGGAAGACGGTCTGGATGCCGCGCTGCAGGGCATAAACGAGCGATCTCGCGAAGTCCTCGGTCGCCTCCGTCTCGGGGTGGGGCCGCAGCAGCAGGATGTTGCGGCTGTCCGTGACGTACGGCTTGATGCCACCGCGCGCTGCTTGCATGGCCGGGTTGGCCTCGTTCGGATCGATTTCCTCGTTGTCGCGCGCCTGCCAGCGCCCCGTCTTGGTATCGATGGTGAAGCCGTTGCGCTGCTCCACGCGGCGCCAACCATGATTGATGCGCCACAACTCGGCCTGGGGGGCGTATTGCGCTTCCAGCAGCAGCTTTTTCTCGCCGGTCACCACGTGGGCGCGCCGCACCGGCGTCCCCGGGGCGAATCGGTAGTGAGTGGTGATGTGATAGCCCTCGCGCGAGCGCTCCTCCTCATCCGAGGAGATGCGCGCCTGGGGCGAGACGCGCACGGACGGTTGGTCGAACAGGGCCTGGGGGAACTGCGAGCTGTCGGCGTCGAGCCGCGTGGCGCAGTGCTGGCACAGGTCGACGAATGCTGCGTCACCGGGGTGGATGTACCCGCAGGCCAGGCAGATGCGCGCTTTGGAGAGACGCGACTCGAAGCCGCCCGCCGGCAGTACGCACGCGGTGACGCGGTGCTTGCGCCCCTCATGGTAGATGACGTTGTGCGGCCCGTACTCGCCGAGGCCCAGGAAGCGCGGCCGGTCGAGCGCCCGCGCCCGCTCGCCCACCGTGACCAGCGCGCGCAGCGGCAGGCGCGGGAAGTTGTAGCCGGGCAAGAAACCCTCGTTGGCCAGGTAGCGGTAGGGGTAGAAATCCGCCTCCGTGGTGTCCCCCTGGTTGAGCAACAAGTCGAGTTCACGCTTGGCCTCGCGTTCGCGCTGTTCCGCCTTCGCCTTGTCGTCCTTGCCGATTTTGTGCTTATCGATGATGCGGCGGGCCGCGTCGCGCTGCTCGATGGCGGCGCGGTAGAGTTCGCGCCAGCGTCCTAGGGCCGCGTCGAAGGCCCGGGGCGCCTCGCGCACCCGCTCAGCCAGCCACACCGCGTTGTAGCCGGCGTCGCCGAGGTCGCTCATAACCTGGCGGAAGGCCTCAGCGACCTCGCGCTGCCGCGCCTCCGACAGCTCGATCTGCGCCCGGCGCTCGGGCAGCAGCGGAAGGCCCGGCTCGTCGAGGTCGAGCAGGTCGGCCACCGAGACGCCCAGGCCCAGACCCACCTCGGCCAGCCACACGGAGTGCAGGTGGGCCTCGACCAACTCGCGATTGGCCAGGTCGAGGCGCGCCGGGGCGACCGCGCCCGTGATCATCTGACCCTTGCGGCGCAAGAAATACTGGTCGTGGCCATTGCCCTGACTGCAGAAGGCCAGCACAAGCGCCGGCCGGCCGCCGCGACCGGCGCGCCCGCTGCGCTGGGCATAGTTGGCCGGGGTCGGCGGCACGTTACGCATATGCACCACGTTGAGGTCGGCGATGTCCACGCCCAGCTCCATGGTGGGCGAGCAGAACAGCGCGGCCAGACGCCCGTGCCGGAAGTCCTCCTCGCGCGTGATGCGGTCGTCCACCGAGACCTGCCCGGTGTGCTCACGCGCGGCTACCCCGGAGAGCACGGGCGCTCGCTCACAATAGAGACCCTGGAAGTAGTGGTTGGGCCGGTTGCGCAACACCTCGCGCCGCCGCAGGTGCAGCGAGCGCGCCCGCACCGGGTCGGGTCCCGCGGCCGTGCCGTCGCCCGGCTCCCAGCGCAGCGCCCCGGCCATCAGTTGCACGCCGTAGTCCTCACCCTGCCGCTGCACCACCGTCAGGATATGGCCGCGCAGGGCCGCCACGATGATGCGCAGCGTCTCGTCCGTTTCGTCGGCGGCGAGATTGTCGGGACGCTCCCAGGTGTGGCGCGAGCGCAGGTAGCGCCCGATCGCCGAGCGGTAGCCCAGCCCCACCGTCGCAGCCTCCTCGTTGTAGACGGCGCTCACGCCGGGCAGCAGGGCGATAGCGCCGCGCCGCAACCGCTCGAAGCGGTCGATGCTCCAGGGCTCGCGCAGCCATTGGTTGGCGCGATTGGTCAGCGACTTGGTCGCGTCGAGCGCGAGGCAGTGGGCGTCGACGGCCAGCGCGCCGCGCAGGTTGTCGAGCACGGCGTGCAGCACCGCCGTGCGCCGCTCGACCGTGGCCGACGACAGCACGGCCGAGTCGCGCCAGACGGCGGCGTCCGCGGCCAGCATGTCCAGCCCCTCATAGCCGACGCGCAACAAGCCGCACTGCTCCAGGTTGGGCTGCGCCACGCGCCAGGCGCGCCGCAGGTCCTCGAAGGCGCGATACTCCAGCAGATCGACCATCGCCGCGCGCGCCCTGGCCAAGCCCGGCCCCGACTCGACGGCCTCCTTCATGAAAGCGTCCGGCTCCAGCGCCAGCGCATCGAACAGGCTCTGCCCGATGCCGTCAAAGCTCAGCGCCGGGCGTGTGATCAGCGCGCGCACCAACGCGCCACGCAGCAGGGCCACCTGCACAAAGTCGTTCATGTGGCCGGCCTGCAGCGAGGCGTCCTGACGGTTGTCGGTAAAGCTCAGCACCTTGCGCGCCGTGCGGTCGATAGAGGAGTCCTCACGCATCCGCACCACGGCGGCGCTGGTCGTGATGGTGGTCGCGGTGGAGCGCCCGGTCTGGCTCAGGGTGGCCAGCTTGCCGAAGTCGCCCGCGCGCAGGTCATAGGAGGCACGGCAGCGCAAGCACAGCATCAGCGGGCGGGGCTGCAGCCAGCCCTCCACGGTGCCCGGCGCCTCGTCGTGGCTCAGCGCCCCGTCGGGCCGCACCCAGCAGCGCACGGGGACATGCGCCTTGTAGCCCTCCTTGATGGGCATGCTGGCCTTGGACAGGTCATACCACGACTCGGGCAGTTCCTCGTCCTCCGCCCACAGGCCATCGCGCTCGGGGGAGAAGAAGCCCAGCGTGCCGGCGGTATCGTCGTCGGGCGCGTTGAGCAGCGGCGAACGCGGTATCAAGGCGCACCCCGTGAGATTGTCCACCAGGGAAACCATGTAGTACTCCTGCCCGCACTCGCGGCAGAAGGCCAGCGGGTAGAGCAGGCGACGGCCCTCACTCCCGGAGCCCTCACCCCCGGAGCCCTCACCCCCTGCCCCTCTCCCGTGCGCGGGAGAGGGGAGAAGTGAGCTCTCAGCCCTTGCCGCGGAGGGTCGCGCGAGGCGTAGGTGAGGGGTTCCGGGCGCCACCTGCTGGCCCTCGGTGGTGAGGTAGCGGGCCTCGGGCGCCTCGATGGTGGCGTAGACGCTGCTGCCGGACGAGAGGAACTGGTGCAGGCGGAAGGCAAACACCGGGGCGTCGGCTCTGGTGCGGGCCTGGTTCCCGGCGTCGAGCACGGCGGCCAGCCGCTCGCGGCACAGCGTCCCGTCCAGCCCTGTCGCCTCGACCAGCCGCTTCAGACCCTCGGCGACGGTCAGCGGGGCGCGGCGCACCAGGCGGCCGTCCTCCTCGTCAAGGCCAAACGTCTCCTCCACCCAGGCCGCCAGCGGATGGGCGGAGACCGCCTCCAGCGTCGGCACGGGCGGGTCCATCATGACGGCGGCCCGCAACTCGGCGGCGGGGCGGGGCATCGGCGCGGTCATGACGCGGCGCAGCGACTCGTCGATCACGTTCTCCTTTGCCATGGGAACGCCAAACAGGCTTGCGCCGACCCTGGCGATGGCCTCCCGGCGCTGGTCGCGGTTGCCGCTGGTAGCCAACGTGGCCGAGGTACCCACGAACTGCAGGTCGCGGTTGCCGGCGCGCTGGCGCACCCGCCGCAGCAGCATGGCCACGTCCGCGCCCTGCCGGCCCCGGTACACGTGCAACTCGTCCATCACCAGGAAGCGCAGCTCCCGCGTGGCCTGTTGCACCAACGGGCGCTCGTCGGGGCGGATCAGCATATACTCCAGCATCACGTAGTTGGTCAGCAGGATGTGCGGCGGATGGGCAATGACGGCGTTGTGCTCGGCCTTGCGCTCCTGCCCGGTGTAGCGTTTGATCTCCACCGGGCAGTCCGGCCAGTTCTCTTTTCGGTAGCGCTCCAGCGCCTCCAGCTGGCTGTTGATCAGCGCGTTCATGGGGTAGACGATGATCGCGCGCACGGAGTGGCGCTCGGGCTGGTGGCGGAACACGTGGTCTATGATCGGCACGAGGTAGGTCAGGCTCTTGCCCGAGCCCGTGCCCGTGCTGACCACGTACGACTGCTCGCGCAAGGCCGTCTCCAGCGCCTCCTGCTGATGACGGTGCAGCCGCAGGTCATGCCCGAAGAAGCGCGCCGTCTCGGGCATGATGGTACCCGCCTCGGCCAGCTCGCCCAGGGTGGGGCCGGGCGAGTAGGCCGGGTTGAACTGCAGCACCGCGTCGGGCCACAACTCGCCCTCGTCGAGGCGCCGATGCACGAAGTCCGCGATGCCCTCGTCGAGGATGTTGACGAAACTCTCCACGTAGTCGCGGTACTCGTCCACCACGCGGTCGCGCAGGCCAAACACATCCATCCGTTTCGTCCTATCTACTTCATGGCATGAAGACTATATGCGCTGCCTCTACAAGATGCAATACCTGTTATCAACCGGTGTCACTCGCCGTCTAATTTGATAGATCGCTGCGCGAATGTCGTTAGGCTAGTGCTAGGGGATCTGGCGTACGAAGGGTTCGAGGCCGCGGACGGTAACGCCCTGATAGGTATATTCGTCAAGTTGGAGCTTCTCGTGATCGAGGTAGTCGCGGACGCTGAACTCGCCATAGTGAGCCGCGTCCCAGGATACGAGGCGCGCTTGGTCAGGGATGAGCCAGTCGGCAATGTGCCCGACGAGGCGGGCGAGGCCGGCGCCGCCGTCCGAGAGCCCAGACTCGGGGGCGATGAAGATTATGGAAACGTCGTACGGCGGGTCGCCGTCTGTGGGCGCGATGCGGATCTCCTCGAGGGGGTCGAGCGCCGCGAGGATGGGACTACCGTCCTGCTGGAGCCCACGCAGGCCATCAAGGATGGGCCGCGTGACAGCCGCGACAATAGGGTCAGGGAAAGCGTAGCGGCTGAAGCGTGCGGCTACCCAACGGGCAAAGCGCCGCTCGATGGAAGCGTTCGGAGCCCCCAGTCGAGGCGTCACCGTTTCGAGCACGGGCTTCTCGATCACGCTGAGCACCGTCGCGTCCACGATCAGCCGTCGATCAGGGTCGAGCAGGAAGACGCGCGCGCTGTTGCGCGCCGCCGCGCTCAAGATACGGTCGTTATCGGTCGTGTAGACACGCATGGCGAGGACGGTCGGCTCCTCGTTCTCCGACTTCACGATGTCGCAAGCCTGACTGACCACGACATACGCATCGGTCCCGCGAGGTATGCCGCTGGCGACACTATGTGACGGGCTGCCTGTGACGATGGCGGTGTCCGTGGGAGGAGTATCCTTGGCGCGTTTGGCGATGCCGGTGAGCGGATGGCTGGGCAGGAAAACGACGCTGGACGATACAGGCGGCAGAAGGACACCCTGCTTCCACCCTGCATTGACAAGACGCAGGCCGAGGGGTGCGTCGGCCATGGCTAATTGACGGCGAGGACGTGGGCCGCGAAAACCGGCGCGTCGTCCTCATCCTCAGTGTCAATCGCCGCATCATTGAGCGGCGATGGGCTGAGGATCTCGCGCGCCTCCTCCCAAGCGGCCCTATCGCGCGGCGTGGTCCGGGCCCGGCGCTTGACGGGGCGCAGGCGGCTGGGAATGCCGCTGGTCTCGCGTACAGTAGCCGAAACCGTCGACGGGTGTGCGGCGGGCGGCAACTGGCCCAGCGCGAGACCGATGACGGCGCCTGTGTCGCCGGCCGTGTCGCGCGCCACGACGACGCGGCCGATGAACGCGGTCAACTCCTCTTCGCGTGTCATCCCCATGAGCGCGGACTCCAGCTCAGGAGAAACGGCGCCGAAACGCGCGCGCAGCAACTGTCGGATCGCCTCGCGCATCCCCAGCAGACTACCACGCTGTTCACCTTGCTGAAGCCCCTGTGCGAATAGTCGCTCCGCCCGCGTTAGCTCTGTCGCTTCCATTGTCGGATCTCCTTCCTATTGTCATTGTACCCTCAGAGTGCCCACTTCCGCGTCGCTCAACGGCAGATAGGTCGCGATGAGGTTGACCAGCAGGGATGTCGGTGAACGCCTCCGTATCGCGGAAGCTGACCGTGCTCAGGTCCAGCTGTGCGGCCGTCTCGGGATCGAACAGGCGCACGAAGTCGGCGAAGAAGGCCTGAAGCAACTGCTTGAAGAGTTGGTCATGTCCGACCCTTTCCACGTTCACCATACATCCCCTCCCGCGCCATGTCGTGCCAGGCGCCGGTACCCCACCTGCCACATTCAACCGGGGTCGCTCCAGCATGCGCCATGCAACGTCGATCTCCCGTACCATCGCGGCGCCTAACACTTCAGTGTCCATAGTTTGCCATGCGACTTCAGTACTACAACGTGACGTTGACCTTTGACCCAAGTCGCATGGCAAAGAACGACGACTAAAGTCGTGACGGCGCCGCGCGGTGAGACACTTCAGTGTCCGTCGTTTGCCATGCGACTTCAGTCGCAGGCCGCGCCCAGCGCCAATTCGTCGTAGACCTCCAGGATCACGCGTTTGGTGCGGTACTCGCCGTAACGGTTGATGTCCTTTTTTGCCACGATGGGGAAGGTGTCCATGATGTAGGCCGCGTCGTCGCGGTCGATGCCGTAGAGGCGGAAGAACAGGGCGTCGAGCTCGCAACGCAGCCGGAAACGCCGCTCCGGGTCCCAGCGAAACGGCGGGTCGTCGTAGCCCAAGTCATGGGCAAAGGGGCGCATGTCGTCCGCAGTGTAGACGAGTTCGAGCACACGAGGAGCGATGTACTGAATGCCAGCGGCAGCGTAAGTGGTTGGCCCAAGGATAGGGAACTGCTTCAAGAAGCCGTAGGTGAGGTGCGTCCCGCCCACCTTCTGCCTCGTGACGTAGTCAAGCTGCCTCGTGACGTAGTCAAGCACAAAGGCATCCAGATTGCCCAAGAAACAGGCGATCAGCTGTGTTTTATGTCTAGTAAATAGTGCTAACGGCGCTGTGTGCCCAACGCCCGTCCTTGGCAACAAATCAAAGATAGCGGTCCGCTCATCGGTACTCCGCGCTATGTCGCGGAATGCCAGCAGCCATCCCTTATCCCAACCTTTGTCCCGCAGCCTCTGCTCTACCTCCTCCTTCGGTACCCAGTAGCGCGGCATTGCCGTGCATGTGGGGTCGGCCTTCTCGGCGTCGGTCATGTCCCGCACGTCGAGGCCGTCGTAGGTGGCCCAGCGGTGGTCGAACTGGTGCAGCAGCTTGGCCTCGTAGAGCGGGAGGTACGAGGCGTCTTCGCCCTCGCGACAGAAGATGTTGTTCTCCAGGAACATGCCCTCGGCCCACAGTTGCTCACGCGTGCGGAAGAGGCCCGAGTCGCTGGTCATATTGAACAAGCCTTGCCTGAACTCCACGCCCCACGGATTCTCGCCGGTCGCCTCGTTGATCAACACAGGGCTGCGACGATAGATTGCCTTGGTCAATTCGGCATCGCGCTTGCCGCGGAAAATGGGGCAGGTGCGCGTGTTGGGGTTGAGCAGGGCGATGTCGTCGGCAGTGAGCGTAAAACGCCGCTCCTCGTCGCGCAGGTCGTCCGTGGAGTGGGCAAAGAAGACGAACTCCGCGCCCTTCGTCGCCGGGCGCGCAGAACCCGTAAGCGTCAGCAAGCTGAACTTGTAGCTGCTATGGACGCTGGGGAAAATACTCTTGTTCTCGAAGTCGTAGAGGCTAAATACGCTCTTTGAGTCCATGATGTCCTGGAAATAGAACTTTGTCGAGTCATCAGTAGCGATGCCCGTGGGCACAATCACACCGGCTCGACCAATACCATTCGCAATTTGGCGATCGAGGTCGGCGAAGAGACCATAGGTGTTGAGTTTGCCCACCGCAGTCAAGACAAACCGTCGACTCTCGCGCGCGAATTTGCCCGTCGCCTCAATCCTCCGCTTGTGCTCCTCCCACAACCTGTAGAGGTCAGCATTGGTGGGAGGGAGTTTCGCGATCTTGATCTTTCTCGCATCACCACTTGACCGAGTGATCTCGCGCGCGATGGGAGAGCGTTGCGCTCCAAAGAACTTGACCTCTTCCGGCTGAATCTGATCCCACGGTGGGTTGCCCAGCACCACGTCGAAGCCGCCGGGCGCGCCCTGGCCGAAGACTTCGGGGAACTCCAGCGGCCAATGGAAGAGCGGCAGCTCGGTCGCGATGCCCACGGCCTGCCCCAACAGTTGGGGATAGACGGCCCCCGGCTGCGCCAGGTAGGCGCGCACCGTCTCGGTGGTGGGCACAAGGTCGAGCGCACTGCCCTCGGCGGGGACGAGCGGGACGAAGAAGGCGGCGGTCCACAGATCGCAGGCCTCCTTGAGCGTCCACCAGGCGGTGCCGCGCCCGCGCAGGGCATCGTAGCGCAGGCTCTTGGCCTGCTCGTCGCGGATCTGCCGCTCGTCCTGTAGGGCCAGGGACGCAAACTCGGCCACACGCTCGCGCGACAGCCCGGCCGAGACGTCGACGGTGCGGCCGAGGTAACTGAGTTGGCCCTGGCGCTCGGTTCGATTGCGCTTCTTGACGGCGGCGGCCGCGACCTTGTTGTCGCCGGTCACGGGCGCATAGGCCTCGTCGGGGATGCCCGCGGACAGCACGGCGAGGTCGAACACGCCCACCAGGGCGTCGCCGTGCCGGATGTGGTTGTCCAGGAAGTTCAGCGGCAGGCCGCTGTTGTAGCCCTCGATCCACAGGGCCACCTTGCAGAGGTCGACGGCCAGCCTGTTCTTGTCCACGCCGTAGACGCAGCGGCGGATCACGTCGCGCACGGCCTGGCGGAACAACTCGGGCGTCGGCTCCCCCTCGCCACTGCGCACCAGCGCCAGCTCGCGCGCCATGCGCCGCGCGGCAGCCAGCAGGAAGTGACCCGAGCCCATGGCGGTGTCGCAGACCCGCATGCCCAGGATGGCCGCCTCGCGCTGCTCGCCGGTCAGGGCGCCCTTGAGGCGGTCGTGCAGCACGGGGACCAGCGCGCTCTCCACCAACTCGGCCACCAGGGTCGGCGGCGTGTAGTAGGAGCCGGTCTGCTTGCGCTCGTTGCCGATCACCAGCTCGAAAACGGGCACGGGCCGCAGCTCGACGTGCGGCTGGTACTCCAGCAGGCTCTCGTAGACCGAGCCAAGCTCCTCCACGTCGAGCGCGGCGTAGTTGACGCGCCGCCGCGTGGCGCCGTCCTGGAAGGTGGAGAGGTGGCGGACCGCCGCGAGCAATTGCGCGTTGTCGCAGTTAGCCCTTTCCAGGTCGGGGCAGGCCAGACCGCTGAACAACTCGCCGCCCAGCGCGCACAGGCCCAGTTCGTGCGCCTCGTCGTCGTCGTTGAGCAGGATAAACGTTTGCGCCAACCCTAGCCACAGGTCGGCGTGGCGGTCCTCGGCCACGTAGCGCTCGCAACGGTCGCGCAGCCGACCGATGCCGTAGTGGGCGGTGTAGAGCGGCTGGCGCTCCTTATGGTCGGCCTCGAGCGGGAAGAGCAGGCGGCGCTCCTCCACCACCATCAGGAAGAGGAGACGGTAGACCAGCCGCAGCAACTGGCGGTAGTACGCGGTGGCCGTAAGACGGCCGTCGCCGAGCCGCTGCCGCAGCTCGGCGCTGTCCTCATGCGCCAGGAATGCCGTGCCCAGCGTTTGCAGCGCCTGCTCCACGCCGTCGCGCAGGTGCTCGCGCACGCGCCCGCCCTCGTCGATGCCCTGCTGGTAATACTCCTCCAGCGGGCAGGACGCGGCGGCGCCGCCGCCCCGTGGGAAGCGGCTGCGCTGCAGCAGGCGATACAACAGTACGAACTCGCTGTACAGGTTGCCCTCGATCATGGCGCGCAGGTCGAACTCGGCGTAGGTAGGGCGGGCGATGCGCGCCGAGTCGCGCAGCAGCCGCAGCCGCTCGCCGTTGGTGACCAGTCCCCACAAGGCGTCGGAGCGGTTGAGGTACTCCTGCACCAGGGCATGGGGACTGCGCCGCGCGCCATCGGAGCGGCGATCCAGCGGCTGACCCACGGTCACGATCTGCACCGGCGGGGCGTCGCTCTCGTCGCCCGCGCGGTGCGAGATGGCGTAGCTTTCGCCTCCGGCCTGCGCCGCGCCACGCTGGAACTGCAGGTCGAAGCCCAGGCGCTCCAGGAAGGGGATCACGAAGGCCTCGCGGGTCAATGTCGTGAGGCTCTCACGCGAGTGCAGGCGGCGGCGGTTGAAGGCGTCCCAGAACGAGCGCGCGTCCGAGAAGGTGCCCTGGATCTCGTCGCTCAGCCGTGCGCCGCCAAGGCCGAAGTCGGCCGGCGCCTGGCGCGGCGCGGTCCCGGCGGCGATGCGGTCGAGCAGATCGGGCGGGAACAGTCCACCCTGCACATCGACGGCGACGTAAGCCATGCGTTGTCTCTCCCCTCTAGCTGGTACAGGTGCGGCGCCGACCTGCGACTAAAGTCGCATGGCAAACCACGGACACTGAAGTGTCTCGATGGCCCACACCTGTTGTTAAGACATTTCAACCAGCATGTACGAGCCCTCATTAAGACCCTTCATAGTTTCTCCCCGGCCATAACCATTCGTGATCAGGCCTGTCTGCGGCCGGGCACGAGCACGTAGCAGCCCAGGATGTCCGGCGGGGTGTGCGGCTGCACGGTCAGCCTCGGCGCTTTGACCAGGCTGCGCAACCGAGCATGCGACTCCTGCAAGGCCCGCACGCGCGCCTCGACCAGCGGCGCCCACCACTCGCCACCGGCGTCGAGCGCGCGCAGCGCCCACGCCACCTGGTCGCGCCGCTCGGGCTGTGACATCTCCACGACGGGTCTTGCCTCTTCCAATAGCAAGCGGGCGCGGTCGTTGGGCGGATCGAGCCACACCACCGCCCCCTCGCGACGCTCGAACGCGGCCAAGACGACCTCCTCGGCAAAGCCGTCGCTGCGCTCGTGCAGCAGGTAGCGCAGGCGCAGCAGCACGATGGCAGTGCGCCCCGACACGGCATTGGTTACGATCGCCCCGCAGCGAGCGAAGCGCCGATCAGGCTGTGGGGCCAGCGCCGCGCCAAGCACCGCGTTGCAGTAGGACTCTACAATGGGATGGGTGCGGCCAAGCGCTGTGACCTTCTCCCCTCTCCCGCGGTCGGGGGTGAGGGTTGCCGGGGTGAGGGTCGCCGGGGTGAGGCTGAAGGCGACGCGCAGGGGCGGAGCGTAGCCACGCGCTTTCAACGCGCGCAGCATGTCGTCGCCCGGCACGAGGGTGTAGACGCCGTCGTGCGCGGAGCCAATTGGCCGGTGTAACTCGCCGCCGAACCGCTGCGCGGCCTCGGCCAGGAAGTGACGCACGGTAGCGCCGTCGCCCAGGACAGGGTCGGTTTCCTCTAGCTCACGCGCCACTTCGTCCGGCCGGATAGCGTGCTGCGCGAAGTAGGCGCGCTGGCGTCCCTCGCGCTCGGCCGCCTGGTCCCACGCTTCGTGCAGCTGACTGACCTCCTCGTCGACGAACGGCAATTGCATCTGCAGTCGGGAGCCGTCGCGGGGGTTGCCGCCGCGCAACAAGACGCTGTCCACCACGGCCTGCACCACCTGCTCCGACGCGGCCGGGACAGGGACGGCCACGCCGAGGCGGCGGCGAATGGTACGCGCCTTCTCGATCAGGACATCGCGCACGACCAGATCGACCTGGTTGTCGGCGCCGTAGAGCAGTTCGGTCCTGACCTCGGCTCGGGACTGGCCGAAGCGGTCGACGCGGCCCTCGCGTTGCTCCAGCCGGTTGGGGTTCCAGGGCAGGTCGTAGTGCAGCACGGCGTCGAAGTGCTCCTGCAGGTTGATGCCCTCGGAGAGGCAATCGGTCGCCACCAGCACGCGCGTGGGGTGCTCCACCAGATCATGGATGCGGGCGCGGCGCTCCTCGTCGCCGATCTCCCCGGTCACGGCCACCACGCGCACCCCGGGCTGCTTGAGGCGACGCGGCAGCCACGTCTCCAGGTATTTGGCGGTGGCGATGAAGCGGCAGAAGACGATGGGTCGGAAGCTGTCGCGCAGCAGCTCGGCCAGCGCGTCGGCAACCGTGACCAGCTTGAGGTCGTGCTCGGGACCGGCCAACTCCTTCGCCCGGCGCAGCATCTCCGACAGGCGACGCCGCTCACGCTCGTCCAGGTGCGACTCGGCCTCTTCCAGCGGCGCCGTGGGCGTGTAGTCGGGGGCAACGTCGCCGTCGAGCGCGTCGAGCACCTGGGGCGCGTAGACGCCGTCGACATCCTCGTCCGTGTCCGCGGCCAATCCGACCTGCTCGGTCTCGGCGAGGCCCTGACGGCGGGCGCGTTCCCCCAGGACAGCCGTTGCCGCGGCGGGGCTGGACAGGACGCAGCGCAAGATGGCGATAGCCGCCCAGTGGCGCACGCGCTGCTGCCGGCGCTGCTGTACACCCGCCCCGTCCTCCGCGCCGACCGTCTCCCGGCAGTAAGCCAGCACCTCGTCGAACAGCCTGTGGTAGGCCGGAGAGAGAGCGTAGCGGCGCTCGGTGGCGCGACGCTCGGGGAACGGCGTGTCGGTGCCGAGCCATTGCTGCACGTCGCGCCGGCGGCGCTGCACCATGTGGGGCAGCAAAGCCTTGCGGTCGAGGTCTCCGAAGGTGTCGCCGTCGAATTGACGGTCGAGCAGGCCGAGCAGCGAACGGAAGCTTTCTTCGACGCCGCTGTGCGGCGTGGCCGTGACCAGGATGAGGTGACGCGCCGCGTCGGCGGCCAGCGCGCGGACAAGCTCGTAGCGCTGATGCTGCGCGCTCCCACCACCGATGCCGCTGGGAGGACGCGACGCAATGTGGGCCTCGTCGACGATGATCAGATCTGGCGCGTTATCCAGGAAGTGGGCGCGGTTGCGCTCGGACTTGACCCAGTCGATGCTGACCACGAGGTGGCGATAGTACTGGTAGATGCTGAGGTCAGAGCGTGGCAGGGCACGCTCCAGCCGGCCGATAGTGGCCGGTTGCAGCACCACGGCGTCGAGCGCGAACTTCTCGTGTAACTCCCGCGCCCACTGGTCGCACAGATGCGCCGGGCAGACGACGGCGAAGCGCCTGGCGTCGCCCCGATCGAGCAACTCACGGGCGATCATACCCGCCTCGATGGTTTTACCCACGCCCACATCGTCGGCGATGAGCAGGCGCACGGGGTCGAGCCGCAGCGCCATGATCAGCGGCACGAACTGGTAGGGACGCGGGGAGACGGAGAGATGCCCGAGGGAGCGGAAGGGGCCGGCGCCGGCGCGCAGGCTCAAGCGGGCGGCATCCCGCAGCAACAGGCCGCCCATGGTGTCGCCCGCCTGGGCCGGATCGGGCGGCGCGAAGGAGGCGGGCTTGACGTCGCGCCCCTCCAGCGGCAAGAAGACGCCGATGCCATCGTCGTCTCCACCGGTCAGGGGACGCAACCGCAACACGTTGGAGTCGGCCGAAGGGAGGACGATCCAATCTCGCTTCCGAGCATTAACCAACATACCGGGGGTGAGCTGGGGTTGCGCGGTCACATAGCGCATGATGTCCCTGTCTCGATGTCCTCATCGCTCATAGGTGTTACATGATAGGAGAAACACTACCATGATAGGCGTGAGTGCCGACGATCTGCAACACGTCGCCGGCGTGAACGAATGATTCCCGTAGCGGCGTCGCTCGGATAGGGCGGTTAAGAGATCCGGATGCTGCGGACGACCGCGGGGAGCTGCGCTTGCACCGTCGCCGTCCCCGCACGATTGAGGTCGTAGCCGGTGAGGAACAGGTAGGTGACGCCGTGGTAGCTCGCCCCATAGGCGGTGTTGTCGCTCAGCGTTCCGTTCGGGGCTTTGGCATGGTCGGACACGGATTGGAACGGTACCCCCGAGATCATCATGGTCCCCAGCACGAGCTTGCCTTGAATCGGAGCGATCAGCGCGAGCAACCCGGTCAGGCTTCGTTGGATGCGCGCCGCGCTTTGTGTCCCTTTTTGACTCACGGCCACGATACCGCCGCTACCCTTGGGGGCGACCACGCTCACGTCGAATCCCTGGGCACGGCTTGCCGCCCACGTGGCGGGATAGATGAACGAATAGTGGGACGCCGCGTTGACGTACGTCTTGAGGGCCGACGGGGCCGTGGAGGCCGGACCGGTCGGATGGACCGCCGCAGCCACTGGCTGCAGCGCGACAAGGCTCGCGAACGATAGTGACAGCGACAGGGCGACCGGGGCGATGAAACGTTGGCTCATACTGTTGATCCTCCTTGATGACTAAGCGGCGCTTGCGCGACGATGCGGGGGCGCCACTACCATAGACAACGTGGTACCATCCGTCAATAGCCCGTTTGGGGCCCTCGCCATGGGACGCCAGGCGAGAGGAACGTTATCGCCCTGGCAAGCCCTTGATGACGGCGCCCACGACCTCGTAGCGGTCGAACGAGGGGCCCAGGTAGGCGCCCTGCACGCGGGGCGCGACGCGGGCCAGGAACTCGCGCGCCAGCGCGATGCCCTCGGCTTGGCTGTTCTCGCCCGCCTCGGCCATGCGCCGTCGGATGTCGTCGGGGATCTCGATCCCCGGCACCTCGTTGTGCAGGTACTCGGCGTGGCGCGCGTTGTTGAGCGGGATCACGCCGACCAGCAGCGGGACAGGCAGCGGGCCCAGGTAGTCCAGGAAGCGCTCGAACAGGTCGGCGTCGTAGACGGGCTGCGACATGACGTAGTGCGCCCCCGCCGCGATCTTCTCGTGCAGGCGCCGCCGCACCCCGTCCCACTCCAGCGTGGGGTCGACAGCACAGCCGATGTGGAAGCCGGCACGGCGGCCGATCGAGGCGCCGCTGGAGTCCTCGCCCCCGTTGAGCCGGGTCATGATCTCGATCAGGCCCACGGCGTCAACGTCCCAGATGCCGGACGTGTGCGGGTAGTCGCCCGCCTTGCCCACATCGCCGTGCAGGGCCAGAATGTTGCGGACATCGTGCGCGTGCGCGCCCAGCAGTTCGCTCTGCAAGGCCATCAGGTTGCGATCGCGGCTGGTCATATGCACGATGGTTTCCACGCCCAGGCGCTCCTGGATCAGGTAGGCCACGGCCAGCGCGCTCATGCGCACGCGGGCCATGGGGCTATCCAGGATGTTGACCACGTCGACGCCGCCCTCGTCGCGCAGCATCTCCACGTTGCGCAAGGCCTTTGCCGGGTTGATGCCGCGCGGCGGCCGGATCTCGACGCTGACGGTCCAGCGCCCCTGGGCGAAGAGCCGCGCCAGGCGCGTCGGCTCCGGCGGCGCGGTCTTGTCCGCCGCGACGGCCGTGACGGCCGTGACTGCCGCGGCCACCGGCGCCACGGCTGGGGGCGCCTGTCCTCGCGTCTGCTGCTCCTGCCGCGCGGACAATGCCGTGGCCCCGGAAGAGAGCGCCGCGCGCCACGATGTGCGGTCGTCACGGGCGTTGTCGTCGCCGTCGCCATTGCCACGACGCCCCGACCATGGATACGGGCGCGGGTGCGCCGCGTCGCCTTCCGTCCGGCGCATGGCATCGAGCGCCCGTCGCATGGCCTGGATGTGCAGCGGCGTGGTCCCGCAGCAGCCTCCGACGAGGCTCACGCCGGCCTCGACGAAGTGGCGCGCATAGGCGGCGAAATAGTCGGGGCCGGCGCCATAGAGGAAGCGCCCGTTGACGCGCGCGGGCAGGCCGGCGTTGGGCTGGGCCGAGAGCGGGATACCAGACGCCAATGGGGCAAGGGCCTCGATCGCCTCCAGGGTGGCCTGCGGTCCCAGGTTGCAGTTGGCGCCCAGCGCCTGGATATCGAGGCCGCGCAAGCAGGCTACAACCTCGGCGGCGCTCTGGCCGGCCAACGTCTGCCCGTCGTCGGCAAACGTGAGTTGGGCCACCACCGGCACGTCGGAGGTCACGGCGCGCGCGGCCTCCACGGCGCGGGCCAGCTCCTCCACGTCGCCGAAGGTCTCCATCATCAGCAGGTCGACCCCGCCTTCGAGCAAGCCCTCGACCTGCTCGCGGAAGATGTCGCGGATCTCCGCCGCGGCAGTCTCCCGCACCAAGGCGTGGGGACGGCCCAACGGCCCGATGGCGCCGGCGATCAGCACGTCCTCGCCCGTTTCTTCGCGCGCATAGCGCGCCGCACGGACGCCCTGCTGGTTGATGCGGCGCACCTGTGCGTCGAGGCCGTGCGGGAGGAGGCGCGCGCGATTCGCGCCGAACGTGTTAGTCTCGATCACCTCGGCGCCCGCGTTGATGTAGTCGCGGTGGATGCCGCCGATCAGGTTGAAGTCGGTCAGGTTGAGCTCGTCGAAGGGATGCGTGGCCGGGACGCCCTGGGCCAGCAGCAGCGTCCCCATGGCGCCGTCGCACAGCAGCGGGCCGCTGGAGAGGCGGCGAAGGAATGGATGGATCATAGTTATAGTGTAACGGGTCGTGTGGCACACTACAGGCCTGCGACTAAAGTCGCATGGAAGGGTACGGACACTGAAGTGTCTTGCAGTATCCACGTCATACACCCTTTTCAAGCGACTTTAGTCGCCGGTCCCTGCCATGCGACTTGGGTCAAAGGCCCGTGACACGGGCACGAGCTACTCTATACTACAGGCATGGACACGACGGAACGGACGGGACGCGGCCCGAACGGTGATGGCGGTGCGGACACCATGCCCCTGCACCTGCAACAGGGGCTGGTCCACGTCCTGGCGCAGGGCGGCCACATCCGTAGCCGCCGCGTCGAAGACGCCTTCCGCGCCGTGCCGCGGCATCTGTTCGTGCCCGGCGTGCCCCTGAAGCAGGTCTACGCCGACGAGGTCATACCGACCAAGTTCGAGGGCGGCCGCAGCATCAGCTCGTCCTCGCAACCGGCGATCATGGCCGTGATGCTGGAGCAACTCGACGCGCGGCCGGGGCAGCGCGTGCTGGAGATCGGCGCGGGGACCGGCTACAACGCGGCGCTGCTGGCGCATATCGTGGGGCCCGACGGCTACGTGACGACTGTCGACATCGACGACGACATCGTCGAGGGCGCCCGCGCGCACCTCGCGGCGGCGGGATTCGGCCCCGACCGCGTGCGGGTGGTGCGCGCGGACGGCGTGTTGGGCCACCCCGAGGGCGCGCCCTACGACCGCATCATCCTGACCGTCAACGCGGAGGACATCGCGCCGGCCTGGCGTCAGCAGTTGCGGCCGGGGTCGGGAGCGCGGCTGGTGCTGCCGCTCACCATCCGCGACGGCATCCAGGCGGCGGTTGCCTTCGAGCCGGACGATACCGCCAGCAGCGGCCGCCTGGTGGGCGTCTCGACGGAGCTGTGCAGCTTTATGCCGCTGCGCGGCTCGCTGGCGGGCGCCTGGACGGAGGCGCCGCTGCTGTCCGATCCCGACCTCTCGCTCGGCCTCGACGGCGAGCGGGACCGCGCCATCGACGCGGCCGCTATCGACGCCTGGCTGCATGGCCCGTCCCATGATCTGCTAACCGGTGTGCAAGCGACATCGCGCGAGGTCCTGAACAGTCTGGGATTATGGCTGGCGATCCACGAGCAGGGGTACTGTACCATCAGCGCGCGGGACAAACCCGCAGGCCGCGATCCCCGCGACGACGAGGGTGCCGCAGACAATGCGGCGGGCCGAGACCCGGCGCGGGGCCTGCCGCTGATGCGCGGCGCGCAACGCCTGCACGGCAGCCATGGTGTGCTGGCGGAGCGCGGCCTGTGCCTCCTCATGCTCACACGGAGGTCGGCGGAGCGGGCAGTCGGTGATCAGGATACGGGGGGCCGGCAGGGACAGGTGGAAGGGCAGGGGCAGTCCGGGGGCGATGCGCTTGCCATGGTGGGCGTGCGCGCTTACGGCGACGAGGCCGCGGCCGCGCGCGCGGGGACTGGGACCGCCGCCCGCCTGGCTGCGCGGGTGGTCGCCTGGGGTGCCGCCGGCCGGCCGACCGCCGACCGGCTACGGCTATCCATCTACCCGCGCGATGGCAGCGTCCTGCCGCCGGCCCCCTCGCCCGAGAGAGCAGTCGTGCGCAAGCGCTGGACCGACCTCGCCCTGGAGTGGGGCGGGTAGCCAGCAACTCTTACCACCATCCCAAGGCTGACCAGCGGACAACGCCTGCGACTGCGGTCGCATGGCAAACCACGGACAATGCGGTGTCAGGACGAGGTAGGGGCGTATCGTATATACCCTTGTACCGAGACCGGAGCGTATACGATACGCCCCTACGAACCACAATCGACCGCAGTCGGTGACGGTTTGCCCTGCTCACCTTCATGCAGACCGCGGTCTACGTGCTCTACGCAACAGGAGGGTTGGGCCTCGCCCCGGCTGTCCTCGGCGGCCTCTACGCGGTCGGCGAGGTGGCGGGGTGGCGGCCCTGGTCGGCGCGACCGCCTCCCGACACCTGGTGCGGCGCATCGGGCTCGGGCCGGCGCTTGTCGGTAGGGCGACGCTCCAGGGCCTCGCGGACCTCATTGCGGATGCCCTAACAAACTGTCTACGGCCAGGGCGTATGCGATACGCCCCTACGGCCCACAGCCGGGGTGTATGCAATACGCCCCTACTGCCTACTGCCTACTGCCTCGCGCGGGTCGGTGGCGCGGATGATGGTGCTGACGTTGTGCTGGTTGAAGCCCTTGAAGCCGTCGCGGCGCTGCAGATTCTCCAGGTGGCTGCCGATGGCGCCCTCCGCCAGGAAGGTCTGGTACTGCGCGGGGGTGATGCGGCCGGAGGCGCGCAGGCGCTCCAAGCGGACGGGCGCGACGCGCCAGCGCTCGCCCCGGGTGAAGGCCTGGCGCAGGTGGTGGAAGTTGCTGAACGGTTTCATCATGCCCACGCCCAGCGCGGCGAGGTCGTCGCGCAAGCGCTCGAACGCGAACTGCGCCTCCAGATGGTGCATCCCCGCGCCCAACAGCGACTCGCCGTGCAGCGCGCACCACAGCCCGACCGTGCCCAGCCGCTCCTCCGCGGGCAGGGCCATGTGGGCGAAGTCAAGCTCGGTCTCGTCGGGGCGCAGGTCGACGTCGGCGAAGACGACCAAGCCGCAGGCCGCCTGCTCCAGCACCTGGGCGCCCCACCCGGCCTCGGACCCGGCGTAGAAGCGCTCGCGACACACGAAACCCAACTCCTCCAGCGTGGCGATCAGCGCCGCGAAGTGCGCGCGCGAGGAGCGGAAGGTGTGGTGGTCGTGGTTAGCCCAGTCCAGCCCCAGTCGATCCTGGCGCGCCCGCTGCGCCTGCGCGGCCCCGTTGCGCCGCTGCCAGTAGTCGCGCTCGACCTCAAAGGCGATCCAGGCAGCGGTATCCCGCCCGACCGTCGCCGTCAGCTCGCGCGCCAGGCGCACCGTCTCCGCCATGCCCTGGTCCTCGTCGTCGGTTGCCCGTTGGCGCGTGGCCCACCGCTCGCGCGCCGCCAGGTACGTCTGGGCATAGCCAGCGGGACGCTCTTGCGGGACGAACCCGCGATAGCCGCGCCGCTCCACCAGCGCCACCCGCCGCTCGCCCCCGTCGCCCTCCTCGCCCTCGGGCCAGACGATGGCTGTGCGGTAGGGACCGAGCAGGCTGCCCGCGATCGGGGCCTGCAGGCCACGCGCCAGCAGGAAATCGGCGATGGACTCGACCTTGAGGCCGATGCTCTCCACCCGCAGCTCACGGCCGCCAATCTTAGCGTTCCTGCCATCGGCCGCGCGCCGCACCACGACGCGGGGCAACTGCGCGCCGGGATGGTTGTAGACGCCGCATCCGGCGGGCGCGTCGACGGCATCTTCCTCGAAGCCGGCGGCGCGCAACGCGGCGCCGGTGGTCGGATCACCGGACAGGACGATATGGTCCAGCAGGTCGAACAGGCGCACGCTGGCCCGCTCCTCGGTCTCGGCGGCCAGCGCGCGCGCCGCGTCATGCCCGTCCAGGAACTGCTCCAGATACCTCTCCACCAGCGCCTCCGCTTGCGGCCAACGCTCCCACGTATACTCGTCGCTCATCCCCGTCCTCCTTGACTATGCACGCAACCCTCACACTCATCCTCTCTCCTAGCTTCGCTCCGCAGGCGGAACCCCAACCGGCCGCAGCCGTGCGAGAGGGAAACGAGTACGTCCCATGCTAGCAATGCTAACACCGCACATCCATGCGGCGACGATCCAACGTCGAATACGGTTCGGTATGCCCACGGCCTGCTGATCTATGTCGCACGGCAGACACCTACCTCTACCGGACACCTCGCGAATGTAAACCAACGGATCCACATCGCGAGGCTCGAACGAATAGGCTCCCCGTGGATAGCTGTTAGGGCGAGCGTCCTATCGGAGTACGCTGAGGCTGTCAACGTCGATGCATGTAAGGATCGTGTTATACTGCGCTAAAGTGTTGACGGAGACGATGGCGCGCGGCTTGCCGGAGTAACAGAGAGCCGCCGAGGTTGCGAGGGTGGCTTCCGGACCGCGTGCCTGGACCCTCCCGAGCGCGGAGCCCAACCGTTGACCATGCGGCAACATCGCCGAAAAAAGTGCGTCGATGCCATGGTGGTCGGCGTCATAGGCTCCGACGGCTGGTCCCCGTGATCGGACTCCAAGAGGCTGCTACCCTTTGTGGGCGCCGACCCGTGCGATAGCCGCGGGCGTGCTATCAGTACGCCAGACGCGTGTCGAGCCAGGGAGGACCCAAGAGTAGCGGCGAATAGTGCGGTGGCACCACGAACGCCTCCTCGTCCGCGCGGACGGGGAGGCGTGTGTTTATCCCGCGAAGGGAAGGTGTCGCCGTGGCCAATCCGGATATCCCGCTTTTCCCCGCCGCTGCCGGCACGACCGGCGCTCTGCCCGCACTGTCGCCCCCGCGCATCTGGACGACCAGCTTCGCGGCGCAGGCGGGTCAGACCGTCCGTTTGGCCGGCTGGCTGCACCGCCTGCGCCGCTTGAGCGGAGTGAGCTTCCTGCTGTTGCGCGATGGTTGGGGTGTTGCCCAGATCGTCATCGAAGACCCCTCCACGGTCGAACTCCTGGCCGCGTTGCACAACGAAGCGGTGCTCTCCGTCACCGGCGTGGCCGTGGCCGCGCCGCAGGCGCCCGGCGGCGTGGAGGTGCGCGATCCGGTGATCGAGGTGCTGTCGCCCGCGCACGAGGCGCTGCCCTTCGACCTGTTCCGGCCCGCGCTCAAGGCGCAGCTGCCCACGATCCTGGATCATGCCCCACTGGCCTTGCGCCACCCGCGCCGCCGCGCGCTGTTCCGGCTGGCCGCGGCCTCGCTGGAGGGCTTCCGGGCCACGCTGCGGGCGCTGGACTTCACCGAGATCCAGACGCCCAAGATCGTGGCCGAGGCGACCGAGGGCGGCGCCAATGTGTTTGCGCTGGACTACTTCGGCCGCCCCGCCTACCTGGCGCAGAGTCCACAATTCTATAAGCAGATCATGGTCGGCGTGTTCGAGCGCGTCTTCGAGGTCGGGCCCGTCTTCCGCGCCGAGCCGCACGACACGCCGCGCCACCTCAACGAGTACGTCTCGCTCGACGCCGAGCTGGGCTTCATCGCCGACCATAGCGACGTGATGGCCGTCCTGACCGTGGTCCTGCGGGGCATGGTTGCGGCCATCCGGGAACACGAGGAGGACGCGGCGCTCGCCTTGCTCGGGCTGTCGCTGCCGGAGGTACCGGCGACGATCCCGGCGGTACACTTCACCGAGGCCCAGGACATCGTGCGGCGCGAGACGGGCGAGGACGCGCGCGGCGAGCCCGACCTCGCCCCGGCCCACGAGCGGGCGCTCGGCGCCTGGGCGTTACGCGAGCACGGCTCGGACTTCCTGTTCGTGACCGGCTACCCCATGGCCAAACGCCCCTTCTACACCCACCCTGACCCGGACCGGCCCGGCTACTCCAACGGCTTCGATCTGCTGTTCCGCGGCCTGGAACTTGTCACAGGCGGCCAGCGCCTGCATCGCTACGAGGACTACCTGGCGGCGCTGCGGACGCGCGGGCTGGACGCCGCGCCGTACAAGGGCTATCTGGAGGCGTTCCGCCATGGGATGCCGCCCCATGGCGGCTTCGGTTTGGGCCTCGAGCGATGGGTGTCGCGGCTGGTCGACGCCGCCAACATCCGCGAGACGACGCTGTTCCCGCGCGATCTGCACCGTCTCACGCCATAACAAACGGGGTGGAACGGGACCTGCAACTGATGGGGCGCGGTCTATAACAACGTGGCGCACCTCTTGTGAACAACAAGGGTGGACAGTTGGATGCGCGACACGCTATAACGCTAGATGCGTACGCCCGCGGTGTGGGCGTGCGACGATCGCCCCCGGAGGAATGGTGAGTCAGGAGTTTCGCCCAAGCCCGATGTCCCTGGCGCAACGCGCGGCGCTGCGTTCGACCCCGCCTCGTAGTACGACACACCGCTCGTCGCGCCCGCCCATCTATCTGATCGTCGTCCTCGTGCTCGCTGTCGTGGCGCTGGTCGTCGCGGCGGCCGGGTTCGAGTATGTCTACCGCAACGAGATCTACCCCCGCGTCGCGATTATCATGCCCGGCGCGCCCCCCATCGCGGTCGGCGGCCTCTCCCAATCCGCCGCCGGTGAGCGGCTGGGGTCCTTCCGGGTGATCCAACTCAACCGCCGCGTCGCGCTGCGCGCGCCGGGCAGCCTGGACACGATACGCCCGGCCTATCAGTTGGGCTATTACCTGGACCGCCGCCTGACCGTCTATCGCGCCTATCAAATAGGACGCTCCGGGACGTTGCTGAACCGCTTGACCGAGCAGGTGCGGATGCTCGCCGGCGGGACGCGGGAGCCGTTCGTGCAAAGGGTCGATCAGGTCACGTTGCGCGGCGTCCTGTCCTCTCTGGCCCGACGGTTGGACCGGGGACCACGTCCTGGCGTCGCCGGGCGTCGCCTCGATGTCCCGCACGCGCAGCGCATCGTCACGCGCGCCCTGCTCAACGCCGGTTCGTTCGTCGTCAACCTCCCCTTCACCACCATCCCAGCCCTGCCGGTCCCCAAGCCGTCCCGCGCACATCGCCGCCCGTCACGCAAGCGCTGACGGGCGGCGCGCTGTCCGAGCCGCTCTTAGCAAACTCTTAGCTTTTTCTGTGCCCGTCCTTAGCATCGTCTTATCGTATTCTCATGGTCCGTCCGTAACCTGTAGATATGCGCAAACGCGGAGCGCCACACAAACGGATAGACGCGTACGGATACAGATACAGATAAGGAACGAGGACGGATCGATGGCACAGACACAGGAACGGCTACTAGCACAAACCCCGGCTCGTCGGGAGCGGGGCGCATCCACGGGACAGACAGAGAAACGTACGATGGCGCCGTCCCCCGCCATGGAAGCGACGATGGCCGACGCCGGGGCCAGCATCGTGGCGCGCGGCGTCGGAGCGGTGGGCCTGGCGACGATCGGGCTGATCCACCTGCTCGACGCGCCGGGCAAGCTCGACGAGACCCCCTATATGTTTTGGCTGTACCTGGCCCTCATCGCCGGCTGCCTGCTCGGCGCGGCCCTGCTGCTGCGCGCCCACTCGCGCGCGGGCTGGGCAATGACGGCGCTCCTGGGCGCGAGCCCCTTCCTGGGGTACGTCCTGGATCGCACCACGGGGCTGCCCGGCGCCACGGGCGATATCGGCAACTGGACGGAGCCCCTGGGCATGGCCTCGCTCTTCGTGGAAGTCTGCGTCATTGCCCTAAGTGTCTACGGGTTCACCCTGCTGCGGCGCACGTCGTCGCACATATAGAGGGGGATCGAGCGCATGGACATCGGGGTCATCGACGGCGCGCCGGGCAGGACACTCGTCCACCCGGCGCGGATCTTCCGCTATCGCACGGCGACGGCGTGGGTGCTCGCAGCGATCGTCGTGGCCAACGCGGCGGCCATCGTCCTGCTCTGGCTCAGCGGCGGGGGCGTCTCCGCCGTCTACGGGCTGGGCGACCTCGCCACCAGCGCGGGCCGCGTCACCGGCCTGCTCAGCGCCTACCTCGCGCTGCTGCAGGTCCTGCTGCTCGCCCGCCTACCCCCGCTGGAGCGCCTCGCTGGCTTCGACCGCCTCACCGTCTGGCACCGCCTCAACGGCAAGGCCTGCCTCTCCCTCGTCCTGGCGCACGTCGTCTTCATCACGCTCGGCTACGCGGCGAGCGACCGCATCTCCATCCCCGGCGAGGTGTCGCGGTTGCTCGGCAGCTACACGGGCATGGTCGCGGCCACGGTGGGCACGGCGCTGATGATCGCGGTCGTGGCCACCTCGCTGGTCATCGTGCGCCGCCGCCTGCGCTACGAGGCCTGGTCCCTCGTCCACCTCACCGCGTACGCGGGCATCGCGCTGGCCTGGGTCCACCAGATCCCCACCGGCAACGACCTGTCGGCCAATGACGCCGCCGCGGCCTACTGGACGGCGCTGTACGTGGTCACGCTGGCGCTGCTGCTGCTCTTCCGGGTCGCCCTGCCGGTGGCCCAGGCGTTCCGCTACCGCCTGCGCGTGGCCGCGGTGACGGTCGAGGGGCCGGGCGTGGTCTCGCTGCGCCTCACCGGGCGCCGCCTCGACCGGCTCCACGCGCGGGCGGGCCAGTTCTTCTTGTGGCGCTTCCTCGACCGCGGGCGCTGGTGGTCCTCGCACCCCTTCTCCTTGTCGGAGGCGCCCGACGGCCGCTCGCTGCGCATCACCGTCAAGGACGCGGGCGACTTCAGCGGCCGCATCGGCGCGATCAGGCCGGGGACGCGGGTGGTGGCCGAGGGTCCCTTCGGGGTCTTCACCGCCACGGTACGGCGGCGCGACAAGGTGGCGCTGATCGCGGGCGGCATCGGCATCACCCCGCTGCGCGCCCTGGCCGAGGAGTGGGCGCGGACGCCCGACGCCCCCGATGTCGCGCTGATCTACCGGGCGGTGCGCGCCGACGACATCGTCTTCCGGGCCGAGCTTGACCGGCTGGCGCGCGAACACGGCCTCGCCCTCTTCTACGCCGTGGGAGACCACAACGACCCCCATGGCGCGCGCCTGCTGTCGCCCGAGCACCTCCGCGAGGCGCTGCCCGACATCGCCGAGCGCGAGGTCTACCTGTGCGGGCCGCCCGCGATGATGCGCGCCGTCGAGCGGAATCTCCGCCATGTCCATGTCCCGCCACGCCACATCCATACCGAACGCTTCGCCCTCTAACCCTCATATCCAAAAACTAGATGGAAAGAACAAGAAGGAAAGGTCTACCCATGCATCGCTCGATTCCCATCCTCGTTACCACCGCCGCGACCATCGTCCCGGCCGGTCTCATCTGGACGGCCACGCACCCGACGCCGACGCCGACCGCGACCGCGAAACCAAAGCCGACCCCGACACACATCGCCCGCCCGCGGCCCGTCGTCCATCCTACATCCACCCCGCGCCCAACCGTACGCACCATCGCAGGTCCCAGCGTCGACATGCGGTGGGGACCGGTGCAGGTGACCATCGTCGTGACGGGCAAGCGCATCACGGACGCCCAGGCCTCCGCGCCAACGGAGCGGGACCGCTCGGCGTTCATCAACTCTCAGGCCATCCCGCTGCTGCGACAGGAAGTGCTTCAGGCCCAGAGCGCCAACATCGACACCCTCTCCGGCGCGACGATGACCAGCGAGTCCTACATCCAGTCGCTGCAGTCCGCGCTGCAGACAGCGCACCTCTAAGCCGATGGAGACGACGATGCCGGACGCGCGGCCGGGCCTGCGCCGCGTCGAGCACATCATGGGCATGCCCATCATCGTCGACGTGCGCGACCCGGACGTCGACCCCGCGGCGCTCGACCGCGTCTTCGACTGGCTGCGCGCGGTGGACGCCACCTTCAGCACCTATCGGCCCGAAAGCGACATCAGCCGGCTCAACCGCGGCGAACTGACGTTGGCCGACGCCCACCCCGATGTGCGCGCCGTCCTCGCGCGCTGCGAGCAATTGCGGGTGGAAACCAACGGCTACTTCGACATCCGCGCCCCGTTCTTGTCCCGACAGGAGACGGGCGCGGACGCGGTCCAGCGATCAGACGTCGGTGATCCCTCGGGGTTGGTGAAGGGGTGGTCAGTGGACCGTGCCGCGCGCATCCTGGATGACGCTGGCGCGCACAACTACTGCCTTAACGCGGGCGGGGACATCCGCGTGCGGGGCTACCCCTCGCCCGCGCCCTGCTGGCGCGTCGGCATCCAACATCCGATCCTGCGCGACCGCGTGGCGGCGGTGGTCACGGCCACCGACCTGGCCATCGCCACCTCGGGCGCCTATGAGCGCGGCGCCCACATCGTCGACCCGCGCACCGCACAGCCCCCGACCGGCGTGCTGTCCGTCACCATCGTCGGGCCGGACCTGGCCACGGCCGACGCCTACGCCACGGTCGCCTACGCCATGGGCCGCGCCGGGGCGGCCTGGACGGCGCGCCTCGTCGGCTACGAGGCCATGACCATCCTGGAGGACCAGACCGTCCTCTCGACCCCGGCGTTCCCGACGCCTTGATCGCACGAGCCGTGCATTCCTTGCGGAACGTAGCCTGACACGGCCTGCAACTGCGGTCACAGGCTTCCGATTTGTGGACCGCTCCCAGCGATGCAGCGATGGATCGAGTTGGACTTGATACCATGGAAGTGAGTATGATGAACGGAGCAGAGCCAATGAAAGGATGACGATGGAGCGCGACACGCCGGCCCTTGTCCCGCCGGGCCCGCTGGATCGGCCCGCCTTCCTACGCGGCCTTGCCGCGATCGGGGCGTCCTGCGCCGCGCCGGCCCTTGTCGGGCGCGCGACGACGTCCGAGGTCTCATCTCTGACCGCCGGCGACAGGGCCATCCTGGGCGCCGCGGCCATTGCCGAGGCCCTCGCCGTCACCACCTATACGCACATCATCGCCGGCGCGCCGTTCTACCAGCGCCTGTTCCCGCAGGATCAGGCCTACCTCCAGGCCGCGCGCCAGCAAGAGATGGCGCATTACCTGCTCGTGCGCGGCCTGTTCGGCGCGCCGTCTGCCGTCGCGGCGTTCTACTATCCCAGGGGCATGTTTGCCTCGGCGCAACGCACGGTGGACACGCTGGTGGCCCTGGAAGAGGCCTTTATCGCCGCCTACCTCGTCGCCGTGCGCGGCTTCTCGACGCCCGACCTGCGCGTGGCGGCAGCCAGGATCATGGGCGTCGAGAGCGACCATCGGACCATGGCGCGGGTGATGGCGCCCGGTCTCGATCCGCGGGACGGCGGCCCGCTGCGAGCTGTGACCGGCAGCGCGGGTCGGGCCGAGGTGGTCGATCCGGCTTGCAACAACGGCTATGAGCGGACGCTCGGGTGGACCCACATCGAGCAGGCCGTGGCCGCCTTGCGACCGTTCGTCGATCCCGCGGCGGCGGCGAAGGCGGGCTTCGACGCCACGAAACGCTACGCTTTCGTACCGTTTACCCCCACCTTGCCCACCCCGCTGGGCGCTTTCTAGCCGTGACGGGCGCCGGCGGGCGATAGCGGCGGACGAGCGGAGGAGGGCACGAGACTGATGGACGAGCAACACCACCTTGAGGATCTCGTTGCCGCCTATGTGCTGGGCGCCGTCACGCCTTCCGAGGCGACGCTCGTGGAAGGGCACCTGGCCGTCTGCGCCGACTGCCTGCAACTGGAGGTTGAGCTACGCGAGGTCGAGGAGTGGCTGCCGGCCCTGGCCGGCGAACGGGAGCCGTCGCCCCGGCTCAAGACACGCATCATGCAACGCATCTCGTCGGAGCCGCGCGCCTCGACGCCGCGTGAAGGCGCCGGGCCTGTCGGGATAGCGGACAGCATCGTGGCGGCTGGCCCCGCGGACGCACAGCGCCAGCCCTTGCCCCTTGCCCGGCGCCGCATAGCGGAGCGGCGCGCCTGGCCAGCCGCCCTGGTGGCGGTGGCCGCTGCGGTCGCCCTAGCCGTGGTCGGCCTGCGCCTATGGCCCGGATCAGGTAGCGCACCCACGCCGACGCTGCGGGTTGCGCTCGCCGGGACGGGCGTGCAGCAGGCGATCGTCGGCGCGCTGCGCTACTACGCGGGCGACGACCGCCTCGTACTGGACGTACGCGGCGCCAGGCCGCTCCCCGCCGGTCGCGTCTACGAGTTGTGGCTGATTCGCGGCCACTACCGCGTCGTCATCGGCATCGGCACGTTCCGGCCGGCCTCGGACGGGACGGCGCGTCTCACGGTACGCGGCCCGCGCGCGTCGGACTACACGCTGGCCTGCCTCACCGTGGAGCAAGCGCGCGGCGCGCAGCGGCCAACCTTCCCTCTTATCGCCTACGGCCAGATCGCGGCCTGATCCATTGCCGGATAGTAGTCATCTATCGCTACGAAACCACTTGCTCGATAGCCCGCGGGTTGCTGTCGACGGCCATCTGTCCTACAACCGCGCGCAACGCGCGTTGGCCGGCCAGACCCGAGGATAACGTGGTTGTGGTTGTCCGCGCCCGTCGCGCGGCGGACGCGATCCGTGCGGCGTAGGCGCGGCCACGCCGCGCAAGGCTATAGAGGGCGCCGCGCCCGATGCCGCGCCGATCCAGGATGCCGCGTCGAACCAGCATCTCAAGGTCGCCCTGCAATCCTACTCCGCCCATCGAGGCGTTGAGCGATTGGGCGATCTCATCGGCGGTGCCGCCGGAAGAATCCAGGTGTGCAACGACTCCTACCACGGCAGCAGCCAGATCATCAGGGGTGCTGCTGCCCGACCTTGGTCCAGATCTCGTCACCATGGGGGTACCCTTGTCCTTTCCCGCTGGCGTACGGCTCGGCGTGCAGCCCGACGCGATGATGCGTCGGCCCTATGATAGTGCCCGCTCGTGCGCCTCGGCGCCTACGTATATGAGCAGGAATTATGCCGCCGGATGCGCCGCGCGTCTACG
>JAABUZ0100001215.1_pt1 | contig 50757 bp, 55 predicted proteins | sample 5562091 | NCBI WGS metagenome assembly JAABUZ01 (sample SAMN12813069, study PRJNA571459) | rock metagenome | isolation source: Antarctica rocks | place: Antarctica: Victoria Land, Linnaeus Terrace sud | collected 2015-12-21 | reverse complement strand
ACCACAGCCTCACCACGGTGCTGGCCTGGTCGCTCTGGCGGCGACGACACCAAGCCCGAGCCCGCGAATGCCACTACAAACGACGAGGACACCACCCAGATCACGATCTACGGCTGTAGTACTAGGGGGAGAACGCCCTCAGGCGGCGCGGCGGCTGTGCACTAACGCTGCGGATGCTCCACCGACGCGTCCGGGCCGGGGAACACGAGGGACTCGTGCCCGTCCTCATGTCGGAGGAGATAGGGCGGGGAACCGTCCCTCCCGTGGACCTCGACGACCTCGGCCGTCTGCGCTGGTTGACCGACGACCCGCCCGTGGAGGTGCAACTGGTCTCCGACAACTGCGCGCAATGTCTGCTCCTCCGTGGGCCTTCTCCCAGTGTGCACCTTCCTCCGCGCCGGCGTAACTGTTCACCGTTCGGAAGGTGGGCCGGTCGAACCTGCTGCGTCCGAATGGGGACAACCGGGTGGTTGCTCCGTTGACCGAGATTGTGCTGGCGACGATGGGCCCGCATCTGCTCGTCCAGGAAGCATTCGCGGGTCTGGCGGGGGTGGCGCGGCTGCTGATCTATGGCTCGTGGGCTGCGCGCTATCACGGCGAGGCGGGCCCACCACCGAATGACCTTGACGTACTCCTGGTGGGGACCCCGAACCGCGCGGAAGTCTACGAGGCCGCCGAGGCGGTCGAACAACGCACCGGGCTGCCCGTCCACCCGGTGATCGCCTCGGCGAGGCGGTGGAACGACGACACCGATCCGCTGATGAGGCAGATCAAGGCGCATCCGCGGATCGAGGTCGCGCTGACGCCGTTGGCGCTCAGCCCGTGAGCTGGGAGCCTGGTCGCCAGGAGGTACTCGCCGGCCTCCGCGGGCCCGGGCCATGCCCAGTTGCCTCTCCCGTGGTGTTGACGGTGGTGGCACACTCGGGGCGAGGTGAGGTTCATGAGTGATCAGTCCTACGCGGATGTCACTGAACGTCTGTTTCGGGCGTTCGAAGAGGTGCACCCGCTGCCCGTGATCACCGCGGTGGTCCAGCAGTGTCGCGCCGATCTGGACAGCGTGCCCTCCGGGGCGATTCCGGAACTGCTGGAACGGCTGGCCCATCAGCGGCTGAGCGATCTCCAGCCCGCAACCTGAGGACCCCACCAGCGGTGAGCCGTCCGCGGGCCCACCGTGGTAGCGACAGCGTCGATCCGGCGCGTCGGCGTTGTCGGTGTGAGCGGAGGGGACCGGTGCTGCAGGCGAGTGGAACGAGGCTGCCAACGTGGTGATGACCGCGGCGGTGAAAGAGGAGTTGAGCGGGCTCGGCCTGCCTAGGCTGTGCTGTCGTCGCGCCGAGGTGTCGGCGCTGTTGCGGTTCGCCGGGGGGCTGCACATCGCCGGCGGGCGGGTCGTCGTCGCGGCCGAGCTGGATGCCGCCGCCCTCGCCCGGCGGCTCCGCAGGGCCCTCGGGGAGATCTACGGCTATCCCTGCGACGTCCATGTGCTCGCCTCGGGAGGATTACGCACCCGAGTCCGGTACCTGGTGCGAGTGGCCACCGACGGGCCGGCATTGGCCCGGCGCGCCGGGCTCCTCGACGCCCGTGGGCGGCCGGTCTGGGGGCTGTCGACGCAAGCACTGGCCGGCGGGGCATGCGACGCCGCCTCGGTCTGGCGGGGGGCGTTCTTGGCGCAGGGTTCCCTCACCGAGCCGGGCCGCTCCCCCGCCCTGGAAGTGGCGCGTTCGCCGGCGCAGCGGTGTCGATGGTGGACGAGGAGCAGGCCGAGCAGGTGAACTCGTCAGCTTGTTCGGCACGACCCGCACCGAGAGTTCCTCCCCGGACAGGTCCGCTCCGGGCAGCTCGAAGCCTTCCGCGGTGTCGGTTTCCTCGACATCGACCGCCGGGGACTGCGCCTCGCGGTGTCGTTCTTTCAGTACGTCCAGGGAGTCCTCGACCACCGTGTCGGACTTGTTGTGTCGTGGCGCGTCGTAGTCAGTTGCCATCGCTGCCTGCCTTACCTCATCGAGCGGTTGCCGGTGTGCGGCCATCATGCTGGAGAACCCGGCGGTGGGCACGTCCCGTTTCGGGAGAACCGAGGCAGGGCACCGAGCAGCAGCTGCCTGGCGGTGAGGCGCAACCCGAAGGCGTGGGGAACTCTGCCGATGTGGATAGCGCACACTATCCAAACAACGCTGGGCGACGAGGCCGGTCTCGGAGCCTGCGCGGCAGTAGCCGGTAGCCTTCGCTGCGGCGCGCGGTGACGATGACCTCGTGAGTTCTGATGGCCACTTCGGGAACATCCCACGAGCGGCAGCCCCTCCCCCATCGGGACCGCGACCGTCCTTCCAGCGCAAGCCGCCGAGATTACCCATTATCGGCGCACTGAGCCTGCCCGGGTAGGCGTTGACGCCGAAGCTCGTCCGGCCCCGCGCACCGCGGCCTCCTCGGTATGGGCCGGAGGTGGTGGCCCTCGTAGGCGCGGACGGCCGCGCGCAGCAGACGAATCTCCGCCAGCTCCTTCGCAGCACGTGCCGACGCCAACGGATCGACGGCCGCTCCGGAGCACTGATCGTCATCGCCCTCACCTCTACAACCAAGATTAATACTGAGGTTGGTGTGAGGGAAACCCAGCTGCGCGGGGGCCTGCACACACGAGACCCTTCTCCACAAGAAGCAAGCAGCCCCTCCCCCATCGGGACCCTACCGTCCGCCCAGCGCGAGCCGTCGAGACTATCAGCGGCACGCACGTCGTAGCGTCGGAGAGATGCCATTTGGGTATGACAGGTCATATCCGTTGCTTTTTCGGCGGCCTGCCCTCTGTGGCTGATACCACCATTCGACAAACCGAGCTCGGCTTCTCCGAAAACTATCTAATCCGAAGCATGCAATTCTAAGAATGCCCGGCAGTCAGCCGTCAGTCATGGGATCAACCACCTGCGGGCACTGATGTAACCGCTTGCTCCGCGTCATCAACGACATGACAGAACAGCGGTAAATCTCATTGTCGACCGAGCGTGATTAGTCGCTCCTCAGTCATCTCCTCGATGGCGTATCGGGGACCTTCCTTGCCCATGCCGCTTAACTTCACCCCGCCGTAGGGCATGAGGTCGATGCGGCTGCTTGAAGTCTCGTTAATGTGCACCGAGCCCACTCTGATTCGCTCCGCGGCGGTCAGCGCCCGGTTCACGTCCGCAGTGAAGATGCCCGCCGACAATCCGTAAGGGGTGCCGTTCACCTCGTTGATCGTCGCATCAAGGTCTTGAAACGGGCGGACTGACACGATTGGTCCGAAAACCTCCTGACACATTACCTCCATGTCGGGGGTGACATCGACCAGAACAGTGGGTTCGATGACTTGACGATCGCGATTACCGCCTGCGACGATCTTAGCCCCGCCGGCGCGAGCCCGTTCGATCCAGTCGGCGATGCGGTCGGCGTTACCGACACTGATGACAGGGCCGACGAAGGTCTGTGGGTCGGCGGGGTCACCAACCTTCCGTGTCGATAATTCGTCACGCAGCGCGTCGACGAAGTCGGCCAGTACGAGCTCGTGAACGTAGAGCCGCTGCACCGACGTGCAGACCTGGCCCGCCTTGCGAAACGCCGCGTTGACGCAGAGCGCAGCAGTCTTTTCGACGGCCGCGTCGGCGCACACCAGCGTGCTGGAGATGCTGCCCAGCTCGAGCTGGGTCTTGCGCAGGCCGACCGTACGATGCAGGTGCTCGCCCACCTCGGTGCTGCCGGTGAAGGCATAGAAGGCGGGGATAGGGTCTTCCAGCAACCACTGTCCTACCGTGGATCCAGCTCCATGCACCAGCGCAATTAGGCCAGGGTCGAGACCGGCGTCAAGTAACAGCCGCACAAGATGTTCAGCTGTCACGGGGGTGAGGGAGGCGGGCTTGAGCACGACGCCGTTGCCCGCGGCCAACGCCGGACCCACCTTATGGGCGACGGTGTTCAGCGGAGAGTTGAAGGGAGTGACTGCAGCGACGACGCCGAGCGGGTGGCGGGTGGTAAATCCGAGTCGTCCGTTCCAGCCCGGCGCGCCGTGCATTGGTACAACCTCGCCGTGGATCCGTTTGGCCTCCTCACCGGAGATGAGCAGCGTCTGTACGGTGCGCTCCACTTCGCGCTGCGCGTCTTGCACGGTGAAGCCCGCGTCGCTGACCATTATCTGCACGAACTCCGGGGTGCGCTCCCGCAGCAGCTCAGAAGCTCGAGCCAAGACGAGGAAGCGGTCATGTGGCACCGTCGGCCTCCCGGCCTGAGTTTGCGCAACTCCCCGGGTAGCGAGGGCAACCTGCTCGCGAGAGGCGTTATGCACCAAGCCGACAGGCTCACCACTGAACTTGTCCGCCACCGTCGTCTGGGACTCACCGTCCACCCATTTGCCGCCCACAAAAAGTCTAGCTTCGTGCATGGGTTAGCGCCCTCTCTTGTCGATGAGCCGGAGGACGTCCTCGTAGCTCTGCCATCCCGTGTGAGCGAGCTCGGCACCGAGTCCTAGGTCGGCGAACCATTGCAGCCGCGCAGCGCCGGCTGGGGCCAGCAGCGGCTCAACGCCAGCCTCCGCCAGCGTCACAGTCACCTGCCGGAGTTCCTCGGCCCGTCGGTGTCCGTGTTGAACCGCGCGGGTCACCAGGTAGGTGGTGAGTTCGTTCCAGTCCTCCGTGGGAAGGGTTCCGTTCATGGAGGTGAGCACACGTCGAGCCGCGCCGTACCGGTCCGCCCCGACGATGCACTCGACGAGCAGTGCCTCCAGGCCCTTTACCAGCAGGCTGCGGAACATCTTCACCGCCGATGCCTGGCCCGGCTCGGGACCAAGATTCTCGAGTTGCATGCCGAGCCCGTCAACAGCCGCCATGAACGCCGCTGCACCGTTCCCACTCAGCAGGACCGGTACGGCATGCCGCTGGGGCGGTACCGCCGCCATCACTGCACCGTCGACGAACATCGCGCCGCGGGCCTCGACCAGATCAGCGATCTGGTGTTTGACCTCCGGGCTGGCCGAATTCCAGTCGCTGTAGATATGCCGCTGGGTGAGGAATGGCGCTAGGGCCTCGGCGACCGAAACCGCGACCTTCGCGCTTGTGAGGCAGATGGTCAGGTCGGCATCAGCAGCGAGCGCCTCGACGTCCTTTACAACCGTGACGCCTACGGATCTGCACCGTTCGTGCACGACTGGATTAGGTGTTGCGTCGTATCCCACGACTGTCGCCCCGGCGGACACCAAGCCGGCGGCGATGGCACCGCCCGCCTCACCGAGGCCGATGATGCCGAAGCGGGCGCTCACGAGCTGGCAGTCATGGCGCTACCGGGCGTGAGGGTGAGGTCACGTACACCTGGCAGGTCCGCGATCCCCCACAGCTCCTTTGAAAGGACGGCCGAGGCAGAGATGCCGAGGACCGGCTCGACCAGTTCGTCGAACTTGGCGCGCAGCTCATCGTCGGTCAGAGGGTCGTCAGGGTCACCCTTACGGGTTGTGCGCAGCTCCTCGATCGTCGAGCCATCCCGGAGTACGACGCGGACTCGGGCGCCGCGGGCTTGGGGGTAGCCCGCGTCGAGCACATCGTCCACCGTGACGGCGGTCCGCGCGACCAAATCACGGATGGTCGGGTCGCCTAGCGCCTCCTGCTCGAATGCCCGCAGCCGTACCGCACCGAGCGTCAAAGCCGCGGCCACGCAGTATTGAATGCTGAACTTGGCCTCGAACGCGGTCTTAGGGTCGGGATTGCCGGCCACGGTGGTAGCTATGGCGTAGGTATAGATGTTGATCCTATCGACGTCGGCGGGGCGGATACCGCGGTCCCGCAGCAGCAGAGCCGCGTCGACCGCCGCGAAGGTATGCCCGCAGCAGCTGTGGTACTTCACCGTCGGACGCGTGATACACAGGTCCGATCCGAGTGCCTCTCCCGCGGACGTGAGGTCGGCACCGCCAGCCATCGCCACGGCGAAGCCAGCGGCACCGTCAAGCACGTCTCGGGCGCCTGTGAAGCCGCGCGCCGCGGCCATGCTTGCGAGCATTCCGGCCTCGGCGGCGTGCCCGGCATGCAAGGGCTTGCTCATCGCGTCGGAGCGGAATGCCTGTTGCAGTCCCGCCGCCATCGTGGTGGCGGTGGCCAGTGCGTGCAGGAAGCGTTCCGCATCAAGCTCGAGCAGCTCTGCTACGGCCGCAGCCGCCCCGATCGTGCCCACCGTCCCGGTTGTGTGCCAGAACTTGTAGTGCTCCGGCTGCACGGCGGCAGCGATGCGGTCGCCCACCTCGTAGCCCACGGTCACTGCGCGCAGTAGGGCGGCCCCTGACGCGTCGAGGTGCTGCGCCATGGCCAGCGCCGCACCCACCGTCGGCGAACCGGGATGGTAAATCCCGTCCCGGTAGATATCGTCCATCTCTGCAGTGTGCGACGCGGTGGCGTTGATGAGGGCTGCCGTGCGCGGGCGCACCCTGCTGCCATCGAGAACCAAGCGGGCGTGACCGATCTCGTCCTCATCGACGAGCGCGTCGACAAGAATGCGGGCAGGCTCCATCACAGCTCCTGCCATCGTCGCCGCAGTCCAGTCGATCACGGCACGGGTCGCGGCAAGCGTCACCGCCGGATCCGGCTCTGTGCTCCGGTACTCCTCGGCAAAAGCAGCAAAGCGGTCCAGCATCAAAAGGACTCCCCGGCTCGAGCGATCTGCGCCTAGAACTGCGACTCGTACTGTGACGGGTCGATCCGCGCCTCGACGATCATTGGCCGGTTCAGGTGTCCGATGTCTACGAGCGCCTTCTCCAGCTCGCCCGTCGAGCTGACACGGACACCGTCGCAGTCCATCGCCTCGGCCAGCCCGACAAGGTCGATCTCCTCGATGCGGGTGGCCGTGCTGGGGTATTGCTGCGCCATCTGTTTCAGCTCGATACGGTTGAGGCTTCCATCGACGAACACGACGACTGCGATGGGCAGGCCCAGACCCGCGGCCAGTCGCATCTCGGTTGCCGCCATCGCGAAACCACCGTCACCAACCAGTGCGACCACTGGCCGGTCGCGGTGGACGAGTTTGGCGGCGATAGCGCCCGGCACACCGAAGCCCATCGAGGACAGACCGTTGGTCATCAACATGCTGCGTGGCTCGTAGGTTTGCCACCCCTGCCCGACGAGCAGCTTGTGGGAGCCGACGTCGCAGGTAACCACCGTCTCCCGTGGTGTGGCCGCTCGCACCACGTCGACGACGTCGGTCGGGTTCAGTGCACCCTTGACCCGGCCCGTGTAGTAGGCCTCGCGGAGCTTGTGGCGCTGCGCGGCTACCTCGGCCTCGGACCAGCGCCGCTCGCCCTGCCAGCCGTCCGCGAGCCAGTCGATGGCCGCGGCGACATCGCCGACGACCTCACACTCCGCGGGGTAGATCTGATCGACGTTAGGGGTGGTGTCGATATGCAGTACCGGCGTGTTGATTGCCCACGGCTTAATGAGCTCGACGGGGTCGAAGCCGGCGGTCACGATCAGGTCGCTGTCAGCCAAAAAGTCCCAAACCACTTGGTTACAGGCCATGTCCAGGACGCCCGCGAAGTACGGGTGGTCCTCGGGGAATACGCCCTTGGCCATCGGCGCCACCACGACTGGGATGCCAGCGGTCTCGGCAAGGCGTACCAGCGCGTCGGTAGCCCGGCACCGAGTGGCTGCGATGCCCGCCAGCAGCACTGGCCGGCGAGCGTCGGCTAGCATTCGCACGGGATCGACCGTGCTGCCCGGGGATCGGTGCACGGTGATCGTGGAGATGTCCTCCCCCAGCGGAGGCAGTACTACCTCGGCGTCCTTTGCGGTTGCCTTGAACGTATCGCCGGCGCAAGTCAGGTGCACCGCTCCGGGCCGTTCCGCGGTGGCGACGCGCAGCGCTTTGCGCATTGTCGTTGCGGCGGCCGAGGCTTCCACTCGCCCGGCCCACTTGGTGACCGCGGCGAACAGCATCCTGTGATCGACAACCTGGTGGGTGACGATCTGCTCACGACCAGTCTCGATCTGCCCGGAGATGGCCAGCATGGGGACCCGGTCCAGGTGGGCAGCGGCTACTCCATTGACCAGCGCAGTCGAGCCGGGGCCGAGCGTGGACAGGGCCACGCCTGGACGCCCTGTCGCCATGCCGTAGGCCTCTGCCATGAAGGCGGCCGTACCCTCGCGGCGGGCGAGAACCACCTCCAGGCCACGGTGGCGGGACGCCTCCATGAACTCGATGATCGGATCGCCCGGGTAGCCGAAGATGTAGGGAATTCCTGCCGTATGGATGTAATCGGCCATCACCGTGGCTGTGCTGCGCTCCTCGCTCATTTCACCTCCAGTTGCCGGGCGGCATCGTCGCTGACGGTCGGTGGGACCGTTGCGCCTCCTAAAGGGTTGCGGTTGTCATTAGGCGTGAGGAGTCGGCCGGAGCCGGCCTCGGCCGTCACCTTTCCGTCTTCCATAATTACGTTGCCTCGTAGGATGGTCATGATGGGGCGCCCCTTGGATGGGAAGTCCTCGCTCGGCATCCAGCCGCAACGGTAGTGGCTGTTCTCGGCTTTGAGTATCTCCTCATGAGCCATGTCGAGCACCACAAGGTCTGCGTCGGCGCCCGGCATAATGGCTCCCTTGCGGCCGTAGTAGCCGGTGAGCTTGGCGGGGCTGGATGAGCAAAGCTCCACGACTTTTTGCAGCGACATGGTGCCTTCGTTGACTTTGGTCAACATCAAGCGTAGGTACTGCTCGATAAAGGGGCTGCCACCAGGTGCGGTGTACATGTCCGTCCAGCCGACTTCTTTCTCCTCCTTGGTATGGGGGCCATGGTCGCTGCCGATCACGTCCACGGTGCCATCGAGGATGGCCTGCCACATGGAGGGGTTGTCCTCCTCTGGCACCCAGAAGCCGAGCGCGTAGGGGCCCTTCTTCTCGATGTTGTCCCAGTTGTTGGTAACGAACATCGCGAACGGGTTGGCCTCGGCGGTGATCGGTCGGCCCTGCGCTTTGGCTTCACGCACCATCCGCACTCCCTCGCGAGTGGAGAGGTGGAGTACATGCAGCCTGGTGCCGACTGACCGTTGCATCTCTAGAATAGTCGCAATCGCGGTGTTGAGGACCACACCGTCGCCGCCCCGCAGTGCTCGGGCATAGGACCGAAAGTCCATACCCCACTGCTCTTGAGAGCGCTTCACGAACAATTCGTATAGGTCGTGGTTGTGCGGGTGGATGTAGAGAGGAAGTCCCGTTTCCGCAACCGCTTCGAAGACGCGGTAGAGCATCGCGTGGTTGGTCAGCGAGGTGCCGGGCGGATGCGGGTAGTCACGCCCGATGTCTTTCATCATCCAGACCTTGAAAGCGGTCGCACCCGCCTCGGCAAGTTCCTTGATGTTCTCGGGAACCACACCGGAAGCGTTGTGCCCGAAATCGACGACCGCCTTCCCAGCAGCATTGTCGAGGTGGGCCTTCAGTCGCTCGGGAGTCGTGGTGGGCGGATCCACGTTCGGCATATCAAACACGGTGGTGACACCGCCCGCTGCAGCTGCACGGGTGCCGTGCTCGTAATCCTCCTTGTGCGTGTATCCAGGGTCACGGAAATGGCAGTGAGTGTCTATCAGGCCAGGAATCACCGGCTTGTCGCCGGCATCCACCCGCCGGGTCGAGGGAGCGCTCTCCGAGGGACCGAGCAGCGCCACGATCTTTTCGTCGCGAACGGCGATCTGACCGTTGAACTCTCCACCGGGCGTGATGATCCTGCTGGACCGGACGACGAGGTCGTACTGAATCGGAGCGCTCACCGCGGTATCTCCTTTGTGTGACGTTGGCGACGTTGCCGGGAACTCGGTCATGCCACTGGCGGCGGAGTTCTCCCGCCTGACACGACCAAAGAAGTAGGTGTATACGACTGCATACCTTAGAACTCCGGACGGCACCTGTCAACGATCCCACTCGGGCTCGGGCGACGGGGCAAGACGGGGCTTTCCTTGCCCGCGCATAGGCCCAAAACGCCAACCGATCACCAGACAGCCGGTCGCTACACCGCCGGCAGCAAGGAAGCCCGACGCCATACCGGCGATCCCCACACTGATACCGACGAACATCGGCGCGGCCGTATTCGCCGCCTGGTTCACCGTCATCCGGATGCCGACAGCAAGCCCATGGAGCCGGCTCGGGCACTCTTCGCTGATTAACAACATCAGCCAGGGCAGGCTTGCCCCACTGGCGATGCCCACGAGCACGCTCGGCGCCCAGAACGTCCCGACACCCGTGGTCCACGGGCACAGTATGAGGCCGGCCGTACCCGCCACCAGCGAGAGCATCGTCAGGCGCCGCTTGTCCCTCCACCGGCCGAGTGGCCCCGTGGCCAACGCCGTGCCGGTGGCCACCGCCCCTCGCAGCGCCAACGCAACGCCCGCCACCGCGGTCGACGAGCCGTTCTGGACCACAGCAACGGAAAGAAGGCTGACCACACCACAGAAATCCACAGCGCCACGAACGTGAGACCCAGCGAGAAGCGCACGCCGGGCGACACGACCAGCTGCCGGACCCGCGCGGGGAGAGGTGGCTGCACGACGCCGGCGCGCGCTGTCCGGCGTCCGGCCGGCAGCGATAGCGCGGCACACCAGAAAACCAACGCGAAACCGGCAACCCCCCAAAACGTCAGCCGCACCCCCACGACGTCTGCGAGCAACCCCGCACCCAGCGGCCCCACCATTGCGGCCCCATTCGCGAAGAAGCCGAACCGGGAAGCCGCGGTCTGCCGGGCGGCACGCGGCAGAGTGGTCGTCAGATAGGCCTGGGATGCGACCCACCCCATGGTGCGGGCCAGGCCGAGAAAGAGCTGCAGCACCAGGAGGGCGGCGAAGGCATCAACGACCACGAACCCGGCTGCAAGGACGACGCTAATACCGGTGGCGCCTAGAAAGCACGCGCGTCCACCCAGCCGGTCCACGATAGCGCCAAGCTGTGTAGAGGCGAGCGCTGGCAACAGCGATCCCGCCGCCACTAGCAGCCCGATGTCGCCGACGGACAGGTCAAGCTCATGCGCCCGCAACGGCACCAAGAGAAGCAGCACCGCCTGCATCCCGAGTCCGTAACCACCGAGCAGGCTCGCGAATCGTAGTCGTTTGAGGCCACTGCCCGGTTCGCTCGTCATGGCTGGCCGGACAAAGTCGGCTCGTCAAACCGGCTCGCGTCCAGCACCGACGTAGCTACACGAACCGACGGTAGAACCGCGTAAACGTCACCGATCGCTCCGAAGTCCCCGATACCAGGTCGTGGCGGCGCACCCTGGCGGGATCTCGAACTGCAGTGTGGCTGAGGTGCCGGTCTCGTCGGCGTGGAGATACCTCCCCAGGTCACCGTTGGTGCCGCGATTGCTGGACACCGCCATGGACGGCTTGGTGGACTCACCTGGGACCGAAAACGGCTAGGAGAGGTGGGTTCACCGGACCTTCACCGGGTGGTGGCACCGGCGCTGGCCCCGGCGATCCTGCCGAATACGGATCCGTTGGTAAGACCGCTGCCGCCCGGGTAGTTGAAATAGAATATTCCACCCACGAGCTCTCCACAGGCAAAGAGGCCGGGGATAGGTTCGCCTTCCTCGTCGATCACCTGCGCGTCGGTCGAAATCCGCAGGCCGCCGAAGGTAAAGGTAATCCCGCAAGTCACGGCGTACGCCTCGAACGGCCCCTCGTCCAACGTGTTCGCCCAGTTCGTCTTGTCGATGGAGAGTCCCACCGTCCGCCGGCCGTCCTTGACATTGGGGTCGAACGGAACGTCCTTTGTAACGGCCTCGTTATACTTACCGACAGTCTGGAGAAAGATTTCCTTGTTGACACCGTCCATCTTGTCCGCCAGACCCTCAAGAGTCGGGGCGGTCACCTTGGTGACCTGGCGAATGCGGTACTCATCGCGGAGTAGATGTGTCACCTTCTGATCGAAGACCTGCCACGCCACCTGCCCAGGCTGGGCGAGGATGACATGCCCATACTTGGCGTAAGTGTAGTTGCGGAAATCCGCCCCCTCATCAAGGAACCGCTCACCGCGGAGATTGACCATGATAGAGAAGGGGTAGCTGTGCTTCTGAAACCCGTCACCGACGGTAAGATCACCGAAGGGCGGCGCGTTGAACTCCCAAGCCACGGCGTGGGCGCCCGACCAGTTGCCCCACGCTGCGGCTCCGATCTCGAGGGCCATCTGGATGCCGCCGCCGGTGTTGAACCGGGTCCCGCGGACCTTCGCTAGGTCCCAGCCTGGTCCGAGGTAGCGGGTCCGCCACTCTGGGTTGGCCTGGAAGCCGCCGGATGCCAGCACCACCGCGCCGGCACGTATCTCTTTCGTGATGCCATCGTGGCGGATACGGACCCCCACGACACGGCCCTCGTCGGTGAGCAGGGACAACGCCCGAGCGCCGTACTCGATGTGCGCTCCTGCGTCGCTGGCCGACTTCGTCAGGCCGTCGACCAGTCCAGGGCCGCCTCCAGCGGCCTCCAGCGTCAGGCCACCCCAGAACTTGAACCGCCCGTTGATCTTGAACGCCTGCCGGCCATATATCGGCATGAAGCGGATACCCTTGTGTCGCATCCACTTCAACGTGGCAAAGCTACGGCTGACCAGGATATCGACCAATTCAGGATCAGCACGCTGCTCGGTGACCCGGGCGATGTCGTCGAAGAACTGCTCCTCCGTGTAGGACCCGAAGTCCGTGCTTTCAAGTTCCTCAGGGGTGAGGTCAGGCACCAGCTCGACGATGTCCTCCACCCCACGGTAGGCCACCCGCATGGCGCCGGCCGTGAAAGTCGAGTTGCCTCCGCGCTGTGCATAAGGAGCCCGCTCAAGCACGAGCACACTGGCGCCGGTCTCTCGCGCAGACAATGCGGCACAGAGTGCGGCGTTCCCGGCACCCACGACAACGACGTCAAATGACGACTGCAAAGGAGCCTCCCAGGGGCGCAGATGGACAGGAGCCGACGCTGTATGTGACAGTATACGCCAGTACACGGCAGTGCAAGGTGTTCTGTTCGGGAGGGGGCTGAGATCACGCCCAATTGCGTGCTGACGCTACGGAGGAGGACGTGGAGAGATGGGCGCGTCCGGGAACGGGTCAGTCCTTGGTTATAGCCGAGTATGGCGATAGCGGCCAGGGGGGTCGACCCTGCGGCGTGGTGCGGGCGCTCAGTCGTCGTCGAACAGCCGCAGACGGATGTCCCGGGCGGCGGTGAAGTGCTGGGAGGCGATCTCGGCAGCCCGCGCACCATCGCGTGCCTCGATCGCGGCGACGAGTTGGTCATGCTCGGTCTTCGCTTTCGCCCATCGTCCGGGGTAGGACAGTGTGGTGGCGGGGTACCGTCCCAGGTGCATGTTGAGCCGCTCGAGGAGGTCAATCAACGAGCTGTTGTGCGCGGCGTTCCAGATGACCCGATGAAGGCGCACGTTCGAGGCCGCCATCGCCTTCGGGTCGTCGTCGGCAACTTCCCGCGTTCGGGCCAGCATGCGGCGCATGTGGATGAGATCGTGCGAGGTGCGGCGGTCCGCGGCCATGCGAGCGGCCGCGCTCTCCAGCACCATCCGGGTCTCGTAGATGTCGATGATCTCGTCGGGGACGCTGGCTCGGACGATCAGGCCGCGATCGCCGCGTTCGACGAGGCCGTCCTGCTCCAATCGGGTCAGCGCCTCCCGGATGGGTGTCCGGCTCACCTGGCACCACTCCGCGAGCGCGGATTCCACGAGCTGCTGACCAGGTTCGAGGCCGCCTTCGAGAATTGCCTGCTTCAGCCGCTGGTAGGGCGCGACCTTGCGTTCGCGCGGCGGGGCAAAAGCGATCGGTGCCGCGTCCGGCTTATCGGCGCTAGCCATGGTCACTCACTTCCCCGGCATCAGACTGTAGACGCGTCAGTATTCCAGTGTATGCGTAGCATAGCCATTGTCGTTGTACGGGAAGACGCCGCCGACCACCCTGCGTGGGGTGAGTGTTCGGTATGGAGCGATGCCGGGTCAGCCCGGTGCGGCCGCGAGCTCTGCATCCGCGTTGGAAAAGAAGTCCTCCAGGATCCTGTCCGCCTTCTTCCGAATGACGCCGCTGCCCATGGTGGCCACGCGGCCCACGACCTGGTACGTCCCCTCGGTCGCCACCACCGTCCCACCAGCCGCCGTCGATCGCAGCTCCAACGTTGCGTCCACCGCGATTTGGGAACTGATTTGGGTGTCCTTGCCTGCCGCGTGCAACTGAATCCGGCGACCGTCCTCGAGGACCTCCACCCGGATGTGCAGGGCGGCCCGCAGCTTGAACGGTCCCAACCTGTCCTGCAGCACGGCGGAGTACGTCGCGAGCCGCTGGATCTCGACGAGGTCGTGCACGATGGTCACCCAGGACACCAGCCGGGCTACGTCGGTGAGCACCTCCCAGCACCGTTCGGGACCGGAGCCCACCATAAGTTCCCGTGCGAACTGCTCTGAAGCCATCGCTCCCCCTCAACCTACCGGCCCCGCGGCGGGGGCCTTGGGGTGCTCGTAGGAGTGCTGGAACACCACACCTTCGAGGGGCAACGTAGACACCGTGCCGAGGAACTCATCCAGCTCCCTGCGGAAACGGTCTTCGCCGTCATAGTCGAACGGGTCGCCAATCCGCTCTTCCTCTGGCCCGCCGCGATCGAGCGGGTTTTCGAGGTACCACCTCACGGTGCGCCGCACCGCCTCCTCGAACGGCACCACATCGCGGTAGCCCAACTCGGTTTTGATCTTGGAAATGTCGAGCAACTTGTGGTGGGTGGGCGGGGGGCCCTGCTGGCCCATGTGCTCCAAGTTCCGGCCGACGCCCCAAAAGTACGCGGGAGACGCCGCCTCACGTGGGTAGTTCACGAGCCGGACCTCTAGGCCCATCACCTCGGCGATGGCAAGCGTCCGCTGCGCATCCGTGGGGGTCAACTCGTCGGATACATTGTAGAAGGCGCCGACCGACGCCTGCGGGTCGTCCACCGCGAGGAGCACCGCGTGGGCAGCGTTCTCGACGTACGCGCGGCTCTCTAACGTCAGTCCGCCGTCCATGACCGGAATCTCCCGGCGCCCGTCGAGGAGTCGACGGATGATGCTCCACTCACGCGGCGCCAGTTGGCGGGGACCGTAGAGGTTTGGGTAACGGAAGTGCGTCAGGTTGAAATCGCCTGCGGCGTGCCTGCTGCGTAGGAAATCTTCGGTTTCCTGGACGCGCTGGACCAGCTTGTGCGTCAGTGCGCGCGCAGCGGACTCGTCGGCAGGCTTCGACCACTCGGTCTTCCCGTATACGGTGCCGCCGATCGTGATGAGCCGGTCTGTGGTCTGAGCTAGCGTGTCAGCTAGCAGTCGGAGTCGGCCGTAGGCGGCGATGACCATGTCGAAGTTTCGTCCGGCCAACGCTTCGGCGACGGGCTCGCCGAAATGTGGATCTGCGTGGATGTGCTCGAAATGTTGCACGAACGGGACCTCGTGGGTGCCGCGGTGGAGAATTACCGGCTCGTATCCGCGCTGCACGAGCCCTTCTACCACAAACGGACCCGTCGGTCCGGTGCCTCCAATGACCAGTGCTTTCACGATTTCTCCTACAGAAAGTGTCGATGTTGCAGGGCGGTGTTACGGGCAATTTGGCAGTGCGGTCAGGTGACGATCGTCGAGCGGTCGGCTCTCTTCAAACCGTCTCGCGTTACGATCAGACCGGCGGCCAGGCGGTCCCAGGCGAACTCCCTTCCACGGGCAACAAGCTCGGCCTTCGGGACGCGCTGGGTGGACGGAGTTCGGGGCAGCTCAGCAAGGAACTCTAGGAATCGCGGAATTGCGTAGTGCGGGATCCGGCTCACCATCCACTCGGTCAACTGGACGGGATCGATCTGGTGACCTGCGGTGGGAACCAGTACCGCCTTGACCTCCGGCTCCTGGCCGTCCTCTCGGACGGCGACCACGGCGCACTCGGCCACTGAGGGATGCTTAAGGATTTGGTGCTCGACCTCGAAGGTCGAGATGTTCTCTCCAAGTCGGCGAATGGTGTCAGCGCGACGGTCGACGAAAACGAGCTGCCCGTCCTCCCGCTGACGCATGACGTCTCCGGTATGCAGCCACAGGTTGCGCCACTTCTCCACGGTGGCGTCAGGCTGGCCGTGGTAGCCCGCCATAAAGGTCCAGGGCTCGGTTGGGCGCAGCACGAGTTCGCCGTTGTCCCCCGCCGCCACTTCGCGGTCGAACTCGTCGACGAGCCGGGCTTCAACATCTGGCCGGGGCCAGCCACACCCGGTCGCCTCCGCACGGCCAACCAGCACTCCCCCGGCTTCAGTGAGTCCGTAGCTGGAGAACACCTCAACTCCAAAACGCTGCCGAAACTCCTCTACCTCGAGGAAGGTCGTTCCCACGCAGATCCGCTGCACCGGGTGGTCGCGGTCCCGCTGGTCCGGGGGCTGGCGCAGGAGATAGGTGCCCATGACACCCACCAGCGGAACATAAGTCACGCCGTACCGACGGCAGGTGACCCAGAACGTCGAGGCGCTGAAGTGAGGCAGAATCACCGCTGTGCCCATCGAGATAAGACTGTTGTAGAGCCCGCGGCACTGTCCGATCACGTGATAGATCGGCAGTTCCACCAGTGTCACATCTCCCGGCGCAGGTGAACCCGGCCCGTTCGGCCACATGCGACCGTAGGTCTGCGCCTGCGTGACTAGCACACCCTTGGCTGGTCCCGTCGTCCCCGAGGTGTAGAGCACACCGGACACGTCCCACGGGAAGCACTCCTGCGGCCGTACGGGCTCCGACGCTGCCAGCTCGGCCAGGCCCAAGGTATGCGGTGTCAACCGGTGCTGCTTCAGCGGGTCACCACCACGAACGACCAAATGGGTCATCCCAGAAAGGGCATCGCCGAGTCCCTCCAGACGCTCCAGATAGTGGTCCTCGATCACCATTACCTTCGCGCCGGAGTCCCGGATGACGTGCTCCAGTTGCTCACCGAGCAGGGCCACGTTGATTGGCACCTCGACGGCGGCGATACAGCTGAGGCCGAACCACGCCATCGCATGGTCGGTGTGGTTGTCCAGCATGAGGATCACCGGCTCTTGCCGACCGACGCCCAGCGCTGCGAAACCACCTCCCACCCGCAGCGCCTCCTCAAGCATTTCCCGGTAAGTCACGCTCCGATGCTCGTCAACGATGGCAGGCCGGTCGGGCGCCTCCCGCATGCCGCGTTGAAGCACGTGAAGAACCGTCCGCTCCTCAAGTGGTGGCAGAATCGCCGGCATGTCAGTTCCTCATCGGGGTGGCAGGACCATCTGCGTGCAGGTGAACGTCGCGGTGAGTCGGCGACCGCGGCGGTCCTCTTGCTGGCGCTGCATGACCTCCACCGCCAAAACGGCGGTACTCCGCCCGGCGTGCACCGGCCGCGCGACCGCGACGAGGGTGTCACCGAGGCGGGCGCTGCCTAAGAGGTTGGTGTTCATCTCCAAGGTCGTGAACGCGCAATCCTCCGGAACAAGGCAGTAGGTAGCCCACCCGGCCGTGGCATCGGCCAGCGTGACGAGCACTCCGCCCTGGCAGAAACCGCGCTGGTTCAGGTGCTGCGGGCCAAGCACCATCTCCGCGCGCGCCGCACCCGGACCGACGTGCGTAGGTCGGATCTGCAGCACGTCGAAGATCGAGTGCTCGGGGATCGTAGCGGCGGCGTCATCCGGCCACGGCACCGTCTCGCCCAGCGTCATGCCGTCACGGATACGGCGGAACACATCACTCATCAGCGGCGCCCTTCGTGTCAGCCACGACTCTGTCGACGGCGGCACGGATTTGCCGGTAGCTGCCGCACCGGCACAGGTGACCACTCAATGCGTCCTCGATGTCGGGTGGTGAGTCGTCCTCAATCATCGCCACGGTGCTCATGAGGAAGCCCGGAGTGCAAAATGAGCACTGGAAGGCCTGCTCTTCGATGAAGGCCCGCTGTACGGGGTGCAGGTCAGTGGCACCCTCGAGACCCTCAGCGGTACGGACCTCGCACCCCTCCTGGGTAAACGCCGGAGCCAGGCATGCACTGACCGCGCGTCCATCGACCATCACCGTGCAGCTGCCGCACACACCCAACCCACAGGTCTCGCGGCAGCTGGCGTAATGCAGGTCTCGCCGTAAGACGTCGAGCAGCGTGTCGTCGGCGGTGACGGAGACCCGATGTGCCTTGCCGTTCACCCGCAAAGTGAGGAGCACCGTCTGTGAACCATTATTCACCGTGCCTCCAAGGCGTTCAGAAGCCGTTCTGCCGTGAGCGGAAGGTCGCGGATCCGGATCCCTACAGCGTCCGCCACCGCGTTGGCGATGGCCGGCATCACCGGTGGCAAACAGGTCTCGCCAAGGCCGTGGATCTCGTCGCTGGCCGGATCCTCGATGAGTGACACTTCGAACACCTCGGGCAAGTCCGCCATCCCGGCCACCGCGTACTCCGAGAGCGAGGAGTTGGCCGGGTGCCCGCCCTCATGGATGAGCTCCTCGTAGAGGGCTTGGCTGAGACCGAACGTCAGACTGCCATCGATCTGCATGCGGGCATTGATGGGATTAACGACGGTGCCGGCGTAGACCGCGGCGCGCAGACCACGCACGGTGACTTTGCCGGTGCACACGTCCACGTCGACCTCGGCGGCGACAGCTCCTTGGTGCCAGTGCTCGGACGCGACGCCCTGACCCGTCTCCGGGTGCAGACCCCCGTGCGTCATGAAACTTCCGTTAGCGGCAAGTGTGCCCAGCCTGGAGGAAGTCACCACCTCAGCGATCGAGCACCCGGTCGAGGGATCTCCCACCACGGAGACACGGCCGTCCTGGTACTCGAGGTCGGCGACGGCGATCTCCATCTGCTCGGCCGCCAGCTCGAGAAGCTGACGGCGCACGTCCTGCACGGCAGCCCGGACCGCGGATCCCATGGCGGAGGTGGATCGGCTCGAGCTCGTCGTCAGGTCGAAGGGTGTGCTATCAGTGTCCGGCCCGACGACACCCACGCTGGAAATGGGGACCCCGAGTTCCGAGGCCGCAATCTGGCTCAGCGCAGTATGGGAACCTTGCCCCATCTCCACCGTGGAGGTTAGGACCTGCAGACTGCCGTCGCTGTTGAGCTTGACCGAAGCGGCCGAGGTGGACGGCGTGATCGTCGACTTGATGATCACGGCGCAACCGCGGCCGCGCTTCGTGGACCCCTCGCCGTCGATCGCCGCCTCGGGGACCCGACCGGAGTCGAAAAGACTAGTGGCGTCCTGTAGCACCTGGTGGAAGCGAATTCCGTGCAGCGTCTCCCCGGTCGCGAACGTATCGCCGTCCTGGAGCAGATTGCGCATCCGCAGCTCGACAGGATCAATCCCCATCTCCTGAGCGATGATGTCCATCTGCGACTCGTAGGCCCACGCGCCCTGGGAGACGCCGTAGCCACGGTAGGCACCCGCCGACGGCAGGTTCGTGAACACGGCGTAAGAATCGACGTGCACGTGCGGGATCCGATAGGGACCCACCGCGCCGTAGCCGCCGTTCTTGATCAGCCGCGGACTGATGTCAGTGTAAGCACCGGCGTTGAACAGTGCCTGTACCTCGCGGGCCACGATAGTGCCGTCGCGGCGCACACCCGTCCGGAGCCTGATGAACGCCTGGTGCTTTCGATTGGTGACGAACTCCTCCTCACGGGTGAGTTCCACCTTGACCGGCCGGCGTGTCATCCGGGAGAGTACCGCCGCGAGCGGCTCCACCTTGGCATATGTCTTGCCACCGAAACCGCCACCCACCGGCGGGACGATGACCCGCACATGCGAGGCAGGGAGGTGGAACATGTAAGCCAGGGTGTCCCGGACCGCATAGGGCGTCTGGGTGCAGGTGAATACCGTGAGGTGATCGCCCTCAAAAGAGGCAACCGCCGTGTGCGGTTCCATCGAAACATGCTGCACGGCGGGGGAACTGAACTCGTGCTCGAATACCTCGTCCGCAAGGGCGAACCCGTCCAGTCCGTCGCCCTTACGCAGCTGGAACTTGTTGCAGACGTTACCGCCTTGTCCTTGCAGGACAATGTCCGCGTAGCCCGGCGCGCGGTCGTCGAAATGCTCATGCAGGATGGGTGCCCCTGCGGCCAGCGCGTCCTGGGGGGTAAAAACCGCTGGCAGCTCGTCGTAATCGATCTCAATCGCTTCGAGTGCAGCCTCGGCGATACGCCGGTCCACCGCGGCCACCGCGGCGACCGGCTCACCGACGTATCTGACCCGATCCATGGCGAGGATGGGCTGATCACGAAAGACCGGCCCGAACACTGGGCGAATTGGCGATCCTAGAAAGTCGTCTCGCGTCAGTGTCGCCATAACGCCAGGGACCGCCGCCGCAGCCGACGCGTCCACCCGCACCAGCCGTGCGTGGGGGACGGTGCTGCGCAGGATCGCCACGTGCAGGGTGCCGGCCGGAGCCATGTCGGTGGTGTAGCGGATGCGACCCGTGACACGGTCCCGCGCATCGATTAGGGGCTGCCGCTGGCCAATCATGCGAACACCGCGTCCTTCGACCCCCGGGCGGCACGGCGCAGCGATCGCACGATGAGCGGCGAAATGATACGCCGACGGTAGCTCGCGCTTCCCCGATTGTCCTCGACGGGGTCTGTGGCTGCAGCATATTCGGCCGCAAACGACTCCAATGATGCTGTGCCGAAATCTTGGCCAACAAAACTGTCTTCTATTTCAGGGAGACGCAAAGGGACCGGGTTGGCGCCCACGACAGCAACCCGGACGCCCGTACAGGTGTCGTCCTCTCCGCGCCGGACGAAGGCCGCGACGCCCAGGCAAGTGCGGTCTTCCGCGGAACGGGAGAGCAGCTTGAGATACGTGCCAGACCACTCCGGCGGCAAGGTGGGCACCGTTACCCTGGTGACAAACTCGTCGGGGTGCAGAGCAGTCTCGAAGTAGTCGACGAGGAACTCCCGCAGTGGCATCTCCCGCTCGCCGCTCTTGCTGCGGATCGTTACGGTCGCATCGAGCGCAGTGAGAATGGCGGGGGGATCCGACGTGTAGTCGGCCTCGGCGACGTTGCCGCCCATAGTGGCCACGTTTCGCACCCGCACGTTGGCGACCAGTCGCAGCGCTGCGCCAAGCACCGGGCACCCCTTCCGCGTTGCGTCGGCGCGCTCGACATCGCGGAGCCGGGTGAGGGCACCAATCGTCAACACGCCGTCGTTCTCCGTAACCCCCGCCAGGCCCACGACCCCGGTCACGCTCACTAGGTGCTCAGCCTGTATCAGTCCAGCTCTCCACAGGATGGTGAACGCGGTACCGCCAGCCACGATCTTCGCCGCGTCGCCGTGCTCTCCTAGCAGATCGAGCAGGTGCTCAAGTTCGTCAGGTCGATGCAGCGCTGCAAGGGCTCTCATTGGCTCTCCAAGTATCCGTCGTTGAAGTTGTGCAAGTGGGTTTCGGGGCATGACGCGCCCGCCGAATGTCGGGGAATCGAACATTACGATCCACGTGAGCGAAGTGCTCTCTCTAGCACACTCTGCACGGCAACAGTGATAATTACAATGAGGACTACGATCGCGTATTCCTGCGGTATCTGCAGCGTGCTCGACGCCTTTTGCAATTCGTAGCCGAGGCCCATGTTTGAGCCGAGCAGCTCGGCTAATACGACTGCGATGAGGACCACAGAGGCGCCGATCCGGATGCCGGATAGGATCATGGGTCGGGCAGCTCCCACCTTGATGTGTCTATCTATGTCCATCTTCGACGCGCCGAACGCGACACCCACCTTAAGGTACTTGGCCTCCACGGCCCGCAGCCCGCGTAGTGAGTTATAGGCGATCGGGAAGAACGCGGCGACCGCGGCGTATGCAATCTTCGACCCAATTCCTACGCCGACCCAGAGAAGGAAGAGTGGATAGAGCAGGACGAACGGGAACATGTATCCCCAGGCCAGCAGCGGCTCGGCTGCTCGGCCCCGCAGTGGCGTGCGACTGAGGAAAAAGCCGATACCTATCCCTGCTACCACGGCAATGAGGAAGGCAACCACAATCTCCAGGAGCGTGACCGCGACCGCTTTCCAGAGTATGGCGGTGGCGAGAATGCTGACGAACGCGGAGAGCAGATCAGTGATGGAGGGCAAGATGAGGAAGGAGGTACCGCCCGGTCCGGTGCCGTAGGTCCAGGCTCCCAGCACAATTACAAGCAGTAGCAGACGCAGGGACCACACTTGCAGGCTCCGAGAGCCGCGCGCTGTTCGGGCTGAATCCGTCTTCGGCATGTGCCCTACCGCTTACTCGACGTCGCAGCGCGGGGCGGCTCAACCGACTCGTTTTGCAGCTGGATCAGCTCGAAGAGGCGTACCCGGATTTCGTAGAACTCTGGCTCGGTCATCACCGACAGGTCCCGCGGCCGCGGCGCGTTGACCGTGATCTCATCGAGGATTGTCCCGGGTCTGGGGGACATGACGATGATGCGGTCTGCCCAGAAGATCGCCTCGTCGAGGCTGTGAGTAATGAGAACGACACTGCGGTGGGTCTGCTCAAGGAGGCGAGCCATCTCCGACCCGAGCGTCCGCCGAGACTGTTCATCCAAAGCGCCGAATGGTTCGTCCATGAGTAGCACCTGCGGCTCCATGGCCAACGCCCGCGCGACTGCAACCCGCTGCTGCATGCCGCCCGACAACTGCCGCGGCAGCGACTGCGCAAAATCCCCCAGACCCACGAAATTCAGCTTCTCGCCGGCTGCCCTCGCAATATCTGCCTTGGAGGCACCGGCGAAGCGCAGCCCCATACCGACATTCTCAATGACAGTCTTCCATGGGAACAAGCTATAATCTTGGAAGACGAAGGCCGCCTCATGCGGGTTCGGGTGGGTAATCTTCTCGCCGCCGAACATGACCTGGCCCTCCGTCGGGTCCTGAAGGCCCCCCATCGTGTGCAGCAACGTAGATTTACCGCAGCCGCTTGGGCCGATAATGGTGACAAACTCGCCCGAGTTCACGGTGAGGTTGATGTCCTGACAAGCGATCAGGCGCTCGCCCGGGCGCGTCTCGTAAGTAACTTGAAGTCCTTCAACCCGCAAATCCGTCACGTCAAGTCCTTCCTCGCGGTTATCGCAATGAGCACAGCCTTCTGATGTGCGGCGTGTCTCATGTGCCGAACTCCTTTTCCCGCCAGCGGGTCAGCCGCTTTTCCAGACGGCTCCAGCCGGTCCCCACGAGGATGACCACGATGGACATCATCAGGACGAGCGAGAGCGCGCGGTCCGTTTGAAAATTGTTGCTGTACACCCGCACCAGATAACCGACGCCGGCCGCTGCAGTAAACAGCTGAGCGATCACAACGCCGGTGAAGGCGTTACGCAGCCCGTGCCACATCGCAGTGAACAACCCCGGTGACGCGCCCGGAATAATCACATCGACGAAGCGACGCCACTTGCTTGCACCAAAGGCACGGGCCACGGTTAAGTGCTTCTGCTCGACGAGGTCAACGCCGGCGACAACATTTACCGTCACGTGCACGAAGGTCAGTATCGACCCGAAAACAATCGCCGACGTCTGGTCGAGCCCGAAGAACAGCACGATAACCGGGAGGAACACCGACTTCGGTGTGCCGAGCAGCAGCATCACGATCGGGAAGTAGGCCTGACGCAGCAGGTTCTGCAGGCCGAGCACAACGCCGACCACGACGCCGAGCGCTGTGCCGATCACGAAACTTGCGCCGACTGCAAGCAGGGTGCTCCCCAAAGCGCCGTCGACGTCGGCGTCAGTCAACAAGTGTCCTGCGGCCTGGACGAGCGACGAAGGCTTTGAGGCGAATGCCTCGTCGAGCACTCCGCCTCGAGCGAGCAACTCCCAGAGCACCAGTACCACGATGATGAAGGCGGTGCGCCAAAGCGTCGCAGCGTCGCGGGACGCCGGTGGCTTGGCGCGAGCGCTGGCGGTCGAACTGCTAGTTTGCACGGAAGAAATAGCCATCCCTGTCACACCGCCCTCATCTCGTCATTAGGAGCTGACTACCCTTCACGCTCAGGGCGCCTGCCAGTATTGATAAACGCTGCTCGGACTGGCGGGCTCCTTTCCGATGGAGAACTTCACGGCATCGGCAAGCCCCTGCTGTTCAGCGTCACTTATCTTGCCGTCCGTTGAGAGGTTAGGTACATCAGCCGCCACGGACTTCTGGGCCGCCACCGGGTTCACCTGCCAGTCCTTGGTCAGTATGTCGATGGCCAGCTGCGGGTTTGCCTTGATCTTCGCGATCGCCTTGTAGTAGCCCTCGAAGAAGACACGGACAGCATCCGCCCGCTCCTTGGCTACCTTGTTCATCACGGTGAAGGCCTCGAAGACGTTCGGGCCGACGAAGTCTCTGGTCGACGTAAGAACTCTGCCCTCGCCCGTCGCCTCGAGGTTGAACGCGGTGGTGCTGCTCCACGCGAACGCGTCGATCGAGCCGGCCTTTAGGGCGGCCCGTAGCCCTTCAAGGTTGCTGAGCGGCGTTGCCTTGTAGTCGTCCTTCGACCAGCCGAGCGCCTGTGCCGTCTTGTAGGCCGAGTAGTCACCCGCCGAGCCGACGCCGGTGGTGCCGAACGTGCCACCCTTAAGGTCCTGGACCTTGGTTGCGCCGGACTTCGAGCTCGCGATGATGTACTGCGACCACGGAGAGATGCAGCTGGCCAGGATCTTGGCAGGAAGGCCCTGCACGATGTTGGCTGCGGCCTTGTTGCCGTCCATCAGGCCGATGTCAGCCTTGCCGGAGGCCATAATCTGGCCTGCGGTCGGCGAGGTCCCATTGATGACATTGACCTTGAGGCCGGTGCCGTCCCAAGTACCGAGTTGCTGGGCAGCCTGCACACCGATGAACAGGAGCGAGTTGGGGACGACGGTCACCACATTCAGAGTGCCAAGGCCACCTTTGCCACTTGATGCACTGGTACCTGAGGAACCGCCGCACGCGGCGACGAACACGCCGATCAGTGCCAAGGCGGTCACAAGAACGGTACTACGTCGGCGACTCGTCAGTCTTGCCAGAGTTGCGTTGTGCACGTTGGATCACTTCCTTCTTGAGGCATCCACACCGTCTCGACGCAGTCAAGCCATGCTCCGCGTCCCGATGCTGTAAAAGTATGTATACCGTCGCACACAGTCGTCAAGAGCAATGTCCAAACTCTTCCAGCACGCAGGGTGCGGCCAACCAGGTGCAGGTGGTCCCTCGAGGGGTAGCGCACCGGCGCCCGGCGCCCAACCGCCGCGGCGGCTAATCGATGCTCAAGGCAGGCGCCTACAGGTAGGTCTTGGACTACCACATCCACGGCCGGTCACCACGCCCCCGCCAGCGTCGTAGAGGGGCAGACGCGCGAGCACCGGCCCGCGTGTCGATCGTCTCTGGTGGCGCACCAGTTCGGCGAGCTGCGCCTGGATGGCCTGACAGACGACCCGAGATCCGGATCGGCCGCCTCGATCACCGACGAGCAGCTCCGGGACGTGGTGGTCGCCCGCCACGCTGGAGTCCACACCAAACGATGCGACGCACTGGTGGCGGGCTTCCTCCTTGGCGAATCAGGCAGGACACGACGAGCAGGCGCAAAAGGGAGCAGAGAACGCTGGGACTCTCTCAGACTCAGACACAGCGATGTGGTTCGTATTCTCACGGCCGGCAGACCGACGACTTGCCACGCGCGTAATGTGTCTGAAAGTCACCCAGTGCGAAGACGGGGAAGAACCTGTTCCCCCAACCGCTGAATCTGCTCCTCCCAGAGCGGAAACGTCAGCCGGAAGTCGAAAACGAGCTGGTCGACGCCCTCGTCGCGGAGCGTCAGGCACTGCTCGACGACGTCATCGACGGTGCCGTGAATCAACACCCCATGCAAGTCGTCGACCGTCTGGAAACTACCGGACTCCGGCTTGACCCAGAAGCGCGAGTTGTTCGCCCACTTCAGGAGGCCGCCGACGTTTACGCGCGATAGCGCCTCCTCGCGTGTGTCCGCGATGGACGTTGTGGGGATCATGCCGACCGACGGGCGCTGCCGCCCGTGGGTCCCTGCGATCTCATCGAGGGTTTTCATCCGTGACTTCAACGTGGGCAGGGAGATACGCCCAGGTAGCCAACCATCGCACGACTCCGCAGCGATGCGCGCGGACTTCGGTGTGGCGCCGCAGTACCACAAGGGCACTGGACCACCGAGAGGCTGGGGCTCGATCGTCGCGTCGGAGAAGTCGAACGGCGGCTCCTTCCAGGTCACTCCCTTCTCGGTCCAGATCCGGCGCATGATCGCGATATTGTCCTGGACGAGCTGCGGTCGTGGGACGCCGCCGAGTCCGATGGCCTCGAACTCGTGATCGAAATTGCCGGCGCCGACGCCGAGGATCAGCCGGGGGCCGAAGAATTGCGTCATCGTAGTCGCGATGAGCGCCGTGTGCAGCGGGTGCCGGAACGGGATGAGCGCTCCCGTGCCGAGCTGTAGCCGCTCCGTGGACGCCCCCACGGCGGTGAGCACGGTCAACGCGTCGTAGAACGTCGCGTCAGAGCTCTCAAACTCCCCGTGCGGTTCGAACAGCAGGTGGTCGCGGACCCACACTGAATCGAGGCCCAGCGCTTCCGCCAGCCGAGAGCCTCGAATGATTTTCTCCGCGTCCGCGTGCTCGCCAAAGTGGGGAAGCAGAAGCCCGAATCGCACGTGCAACTCCTTACGTTGGAAGGGCGACGTCCGGTGAGCAGTCACGCGGACCTGAGCGAACGACCACGTCACCCGGAGCGTGCAAATGTTCCTGAAACCACGCGACCATCTCGGGGATCACCACGTCGGCATACTTTCCGTACGCTGCATAGTGACTAGTGTGCCGCTGTATTATGAGCCTCTTCGGACCTGCGGCGGCTTCGAAGATCGCTACCGCGTGGTCGGTCGGCGTCGTCGCGTCGTTCTCGACGGCCACGACGAGTAGCGGCGTGGTGAGACCGGTCGCTGCCAAGATCGGACGGTAGGTCAGTAGCGCGTCAACCATCGACAGCGGCACCGCGGACGGAATCTTTGCGTCCACGTCTTTCTTGAAACCTGACGTCTTGCGCTCGGGGGTCTGAACCATGATTTCCTCGCGGGGGTGCACCAGGCGGCTCTTGCCGGTGACCACCCGCTCTCGCCGGTCCTGCTCGAGTTCTGTGAGGTAATCTAGCCACTCGTGCTCACTGCGCATGCGGTGCAGCCAGTCGCGGCCGTCAGCCACGGGAACCTGACTCACGACGGCAAGTACCCGCTGGTCGGCTTCGGCGAGCAGCACGACGTTGCCACCGCCGGTCCCGCCGGTGGCATAGGCGCCGATAGCCGCGGTGAGCACGTCGACCCGGGTCGTGAGGTACGTAACGCCGTTAACGAGGTCCTCGAGCTGCCGGGACGGCGATAGTATCCCCGGCTCGTCACCCTCGGACTCGCCGAATCCCCGGTAGTCGATTGCAAGGACCCCGAAACCGGCGTCAGTAAACCCCCGGTGGTAACGCTCGTAGGCGTCCGCGTCCTTCAACCCCAGCCATCCGGGGCCCTGAATGATGGCCGGCATCGGCCCGTCGGTTTGGCTCGGGGTACGCCACAGGGCGCGGACCCGGTCCGATCCGCTGAAGTACTCGATCTTTTCAGTGCGCATACTCGTCCTCTCGCGGGCAAGAGCCAGGCAAACGGGGCCCATCGTGATCAGCCGCTGATCGGGCATCTTCTCGAGCGCGCAGCGCGCGGACGCCACCCCCGTGCCGCTCCTCCTGACTACACCGGAGAGCATGAGGACCACCCGGCTGCTGGAGGCCTCGTCCTATGGACTGAGTCACGACGGTGGACGACCGGACTCCAAGGTTGTATTTCAGCACCGTGTCACTTCACTTCATCGTGAGGGATTCGCGTCGTCAGCGGACGAGCCTGCGGCGCCTGCTGGAGGAGTCTCCAGACACGCTCCGGGTTCAGGGGAAGAGTGTCAGGCCAGACCCCGACGGCGCGGGCGACGGCGGCGGCGACCGCCCCAGGCACCGGATTGCGGGCCCCCTCACCGACGCCCTTCGCCCCGTAGGGACCGACGCCGTCAGCCCGCTCCACAATGATGGAGTGGAAGGAACGCGGCCGGTCGGTGATCCGAGGAATGCGGTACTCGACCATGTTGGCGTTGACGATCTGGCTGCCGTCGTAGACGAGTTCCTCGCCGATGGAGCCACCGAGCCCCTGTGTCGCGGCGCCGAGGTCCTGACCCTCGACGAGTGCGGGATTGATGGCGCATCCGACGTCCGCGACAGTGACGAGTTGGTCGACGGCGATCTGACCGGTATCGGCGTCGATGTCGACGACCACGCCGACCATCCCGATCTCCCAGAAAGGCGGCAGCTCCGCGAGCTCGCCGCTACGACGGACAACGCCTTGGCCGATGATCTCTCCGCCGCCCGGGCCGAACCACGTGCGCACGGTTTCCGCAAATGTCATGTGGCGGCCGTCGGAGTGGACAACCGCACCGTCGTGGACGTCGATCTTTTCCTCGGGCTCCTCCCATACTTCGGCGGCGGCGGACCGCACCCGCGCGACGACGTCGGCGCAGGCGCGTTGCACAGCCAGTCCTGTAAGTGTGGTCGTCCTGCTGGCGCCGGTGGTGCGCTCGAAGGGAGTCGTCGCCGTGTCCGACTGCATGACCCGCACGCGGGCGATGGGTACACCGAGCTCCTCAGCGGCGATCTGGCCGAGAACGGTACGACTGCCCTGTCCCATCTCGGTCGACCCTGAGAGCACGACCAGTGAGCCGTCGCTCTGCATTTTGACCATCGCCATGGAACTCGGGACCGCACCGGCGTCCGTCGCCGCGCAGCCGAAGCCGATGCCGCGTAGACGGCCGTCGCCAGGTGGTGTGCCGTCGAGTTTTGCGATGAGCAGGTCTAGGTCGGCGACAAGGTCGGCGTCCATGGCGCGCGTACCCGGGATCAACCGTTCTCCCCGGGAGACGAGGTTGCGTCGGCGCAGTTCCGCCGGGGCGATGCCGAGCTGTTCGGCCGCCTGATCGATGTTCGTCTCGCCGGCGAGGTTGCCCTGGAAGGCGCCGAACCCGCGGTACGACGATGCCGGGGCGGTACTAGTGTAGACCGCCTGTCCGCGCACTCGCAGGTGAGGTATCCGGTAGGGCCCGAAGCAGCGGTTAACCGCCTTGTCCAAGACAAGCGGACTGTTGTCGGCGTACGCGCCAGTGTCCAGAACGATTTCGAAGTCGCGCACGAGGATGGCGCCGTCCTGAGCCAAACCCGTGCGGACGGCGATATCGGCGCTATCGGCACGGGTCGTGTAGATGGACTCCTCCACATCCAACACGAGCTTGACCGGTCGTCCCGTCACCCACGCCCCCACCGCGGTCAGCGGCTCGACCTTCGTGTATGACTTCGACCCGAAACCTCCACCCACAAACGGCACGGTGACACGGACGTTGCTCAGGGGCAGAGAGAAGACACGCGCCAAGTCACTGGCCACCATGAACGGATGCTGGGCCGTCGAGACCACCTCGAGGTAGCCATCGGCGAACCGGGCGACGGCGTTGTAGGTCTCCATCGCGTAGGCGTAAAGCATCGGGTAATGCACCTTCGTCTCAACGACGAGATAGGCCTCTCTCAATGCCCTGTCCGGGTTGCCCCAGCCTTTCTCCGCCTCATGGGCCACGTTGGGCCGCGAGGCGAGCACCTTCACGGGCGTTCGGGCCATGCTGCCGCCGGGTGGCTGCTGCGCCGCGGCCGGTTCGGTGTAGCTGTGCTCGTGAAGCAAGGCTGCCCCGTCCCTCAGGGCCGCCGACACGTCAAGCAGCGGAGGGAGATCCTCGTAGGCAACCTCGACGAGTGCTACACCGTCGGCGGCGATCATCTGGTTCACAGCGACAACGAGGGCGACAGGCTCGCCGTAGTAACGCACCTTGTCGATCGCGAGGATCGGGTGGTCTGGAACGATGTGGCCGAAGCGCGGGAACAGAGGCCTCAGGTCCGTTCCGTCCACCACCGCAACCACACCGTGCAGCGCGAGCGCTGCACCCTTGTCGAGGTGTGTGATGCGGGCGTGGGCACGGTCCGAACGCAGCACCTTGGCATGCAGCATACCCGGCATCGTCACGTCGACCGCATACTGCGCCGCGCCGGTCACCTTTGCGACCGCGTCGCTGCGTTCCACCGATGTACCGACGACCATGCGGTCATTCATCGGTCTGTCCCTGTCCGGCGGCATGGAGCACCGCATCAACGATCGGAATGTAACCCGTGCACCGGCAGAGATTTCCTTCAAGGTAGTGGGTGACCTCGTCCTCGGTAGGCTGTGGGTTCTCGCGGAGTAGCGCTGTCGCTGCCATGACAAAGCCGGCAGTGCAGAAGCCGCACTGCAGCGCGGAGCAATCAACGAATGCCCGCTGTAGCGGCGTCAGCTCCCCGGCCGGGGCCAAGCCCTCGACCGTCGTCACCTCCCGTCCGTCGATATCGCAGGCTAGGTAGGCGCACGCACTTACGGGTTGGTCATCGACCACGACGGTGCAGGCTCCACACACCTGCATTCCACAACTCACCTTGGTGCCGGTCAGGCCGAGGTTGTTACGCAAGAAGTCGGCAAGCAAAAGCCTGGCGGGCACCCGCGCGTAGACCACACGCCCGTTCACTGACGCACGAAGTTCGATTTCAGCCACGGCTGACCTCCACCTGTTGTAGAGCGCGCCGCACGAACACCGATGTCAAGTGGCGCTTGTAATCTTCCCGGCCGTTGAGGTCTTCGGTTACGTCGACCCGCTGGGCGATGTCAAATTCGTCCACGTCACCCACCGCGTCAAAGTCGAAGACACCGGGGCGCTCGCCCACCGCTCCCACGACTACACGGCAGGACCCCCCATCCCCCGCAGCCACGATGGCAACTGTCACCGTCGGATACTCCGTCGGCTGAAAGCGGAGATAGGTGCTGTGAGCCATCGACTTTGGGACACGGACGGAGGTCAGCAACTCAGTCTCCTCCCTGGCCGTCGAGAACGAGCCCTCGACGAAGTCCTCGATATCGACAACTCGTGACCCCGAGCAGGAACGAAGCTCCACCCTGGCCCTCAAGGCGAACAGTGCCGTTATGACGTCGGAGCGCGGCTCGGCGAAGCAAAGGTTGCCAGCAAGGGTGCCGGTGGCCCGGACGCGGACATTTCCCAGCGCGTGCGTCGCCACCGCCAGCACCGGTGCGTGACGCTGAACGACCGGCGAACAGTGAGCCTCCCGGTGCGTAGTACGCGCCCTGAGAACGATGTCGGAGTCGGATTCGCTGATGCCGGACAGGTCGTCCACCCGCTTGAGGTCGACGAGTGTCTCCGGCTGCGCAAGTCCCATGGCCATGACGGCAAGCAGCTCAGTTCCTCCCGTGTATGGGATGGCGCCCCCGGCCAGCAACTCGACCGCTTCAACGACCGTGTGCGGCCGGCGCAGCGCGAACTCCCTCATCACGAGATCGACAGCTGCCTTGAGAGGTTCTCAAAGAACTGGTCGAGGGTCTTGTCACCCTTCCGCCGGATAGAGCTCGCACCCAGTGTGGCCGCGCGCCCCGAGACCTCGTAGGACCCCGACACGCGGACGCTCGTCCCCCCGCTTGTAGGCGCAAGCTGCACGTTGCCGTCAATGACGATGCGGGCACCAACCTGCCGGTCCTGCCCCTCGGCGTGCACCCGCAGCCCTCGGTCCTCTGCCACCTCCGTCACAGTGATGTGAAGGTCGGCGCGCAGTGAGAACATCCCGATCTTATCCGCGAGGACGGCTGTATAACGCGCCATCGGCTCGAGCTCCTCTGCTTCACCGATGACACTGATCCATTCCACCACCTGACGAACGTCAGTGAAGTTCTTCCAGGCTGCAGCAGGCTCGCCGGGGACCTGAAGCTCACGATCGAAGGTGAAGACTGTCACGGCATCCTCCTGGCCAAACGTATACACCTGAATACAGTAATCAGCGCGCGGAGCGGTCGTCAAGGTACCCGCCACCGGGGGGGTGCATTTCGGATCGTGTGTACGTTGAGCCCGTGCGTAAGCCCTGGTGGTCAGGCGACGGACACGGCAGGGTCGGCCGCCAGAACCACGCCAGACGAGAAGGTAGCCAGCTGGAAGGCGGTGGACTTGAGTCGGTGTATGCAGCGCCGTACCGTGGCATACGGATGTCGGCGGCCGACTCCAACTTGCTGGGAGGACTCATGGACTGGGCACGCTACCTTTCCGAACGCGATCGGGCGGTGATGTCCGCAGCAGGCTATGGATCTCGTGGGGGGCTCGGCCAGCGTGTGGCGCTTCTCGTCATCGACGTCACTTATGCGTTCTGCGGTGACCGGCCGGAGCCGGTGCTGGATTCGATCCGCCGGTGGCGCAATTCGAGCGGCGAAGCCGCGTGGGACGCGATCGTACCGATCCAGCGTCTGCTTGAGGCCGCGCACGAGCGTGATGTCACAGTGATCTACACGCGTGGGATAGGCCGGGCGGCAGCCGGAATGCCGCCGGGCCGGTGGAGTGACAAAAACAGCTGCGTAGCAGAGGACCAGGATGACGACCACGAGATCGTTGTCGAGGTAGCGCCGTTCCCCGGTGAGACGGTGTTGCATAAGAGCAAGCCCAGTGCGTTCTTCGGACCCCCTTGTGAGTCTGCTCGTGGACCGGAACATCGACTCGCTCATTGTCTGCGGTGGTACCACCAGCGGATGCGTCCGTGCGACCGTTGTCGACGGGTTCTCCTACAACTACTCTATGACGGTCGTCGCCGACGCGACGTTCGACCGGGTCGAGGCTTCGCACTGGGTCGGTCTATTCGACATGGACATGAAGTACGCCAACGTGCTGTCCACCGAGGAAGTCACTTGCCAGCTGCGTGGTCTCGCCAGGCTGCCGTAGCAGTGACCGGAACCCGGTACTCATGAAGTGAGGGTGGCGGAGATTGCCGCGCTGTGGGGCGTTACGGCATGTCAGCTGCATGTGCCGATGGTGGTGGTTCGTCGGGAAAGTTGTGCGACTCGGCCAGCTACGGCGACGGAGTCGCGCAGACGGTAAAATCTCGCCGTGTTGCGCGGGAAGCCGGCAAGGAGATCGAGAGGGGTCTCAACATGACCCGCTGTCCGATCCGATTGCATATGAGTCAGCGGCCTGCGTGTTCGCTGGGCCGCCTCAGGCAGGTGGGACACTTTACCGGCCGATACAGGAGAATATCGGCGCGCCCGGCGGTAGAGTCCCGAGGTGCCTGAACCCCGCACCCACCACTCCCCCACGCCAGCCGCGGCGCTCCCGTTGGCGGAGCTGGCGCAGACCTGGCTGACCGCCAAGCGGGCGATGGAATCATCCGAGCAGGCCACCAAGGGCCACAGCGACCGCGCCCGGCACGCCGACCTGGCCCGCGGGGGCCAGCTGCTCACCTCCACCTCCACGTCCGCGGATCACGGGCCGGTAGACGCCGGTGCACGGCTGGACGTGGCGTCCGCGCTGGCACACCTGTCCCTGTCCGAGCTGAGCACGGACCGCCTCGTCGACGCGGTGATCACCGCCAAACGACGCTGGAGCGAGGCCACCGTGGCGCGGATGCTCTCCACGCTGCGCGGGTTCACCCGCTGGCTGACCCGCCAAGGCGTCCTGACCCGCGACCCCTGCGACAGCGAACTGCTCCGGGTCTCCCGCCGCACCCAACGACGCCCCCGCGCCGTCGACGCCGACGCTGTCGAGGCGATGATCACCGCCGCCCGGGCCGAGCCCACCGATCGGCAGCGGATGTTCTGGCCCGACCGAGACGTCGCCCTGCTGCGCTTCCTCGCGGGCAGCGGCGCCCGCGCCGAGGAAGTCTGCGGCGCCACGATCACCGAGATCGACCGCCGCCCCGAACGGCCGATCTGGCGGGTCGGGCGCTCCAAAGGCGGCAAACAACGCGACGTCCCCCTGCCGGGTGCCACCGTCGCCGCCCTCGACACCTGGCTGGACGCCCGCAGGACACACGGCGGCGGACCCAAGCCGACGCGGTCCAGCCTGCTGTTCGTGCGCACCGACACCAGCCCACTGACCCCCCGCACCCTGGACCGGCTGCTCCGGACGATTGCCCTACGCGCGGGGGTAAGCCTGCCGGCCGGGGCCGCGGCGCACTCCTTCCGCCACCACTACGGGGTCACCCTGGCGCTGCGCGGGGTCCCCCAGGCCGCGATCAGCCAGCTGATGGGACACGCCGACCCGCGCACCACCGCCATCTACACCACCGTCGCCTCCTCCGCGCTGATCGGTGTCCTGGACGACGCCGGCCTGCTGTAGATCGCGGCCGAGCGTGATGTCGGCTTCGCCGAGGACAAGATCAGGCAGTGGGGCCGCTACGCCGGTGACCCGACCCCGGAGCAGCTGACCCGAGCCATCGAACACCTTGACAGTGCCAGCGCCCCGACGGCCGACAGTGATCAAGCACGCCTCTCGCCGCTGCAACATGAGCAGGTAAACCTGCACGGGCGTTACTCGTTCTTACTCCCCGACCAGCTCCGCGCCGGCGAACTCCGCCCACTCCTAATTGGAAGCGACGGCTAGCGCGGATCCTGCGCGACTGCTACCCCAACCCGGAAGACGCGCTGAGCCCCCCACCGGGGGAAGGGTGGGGGGCTCAGCGCAGCCGCGGTGGTGGTTCTGGTTCAGCGTTCCCTGCTCTGGGTGCGGGCCTGGTCCCGGTTGGTGATGGGCTGTTTGCGGCTGGTCCCCAGGCGGGCGGGGATGGCCGATGAGGGATCGGTGCTGTAGGCCTTGCCCGCCAGCTGCGCCGCTGGCCCACCGCCTTGCCAGGCCCCGTTGGGGTGCTCGGCCGCCTGCATTTCGGCGCCGTCGGCCTGGTGGGCTGTGACCTCGCCGAGGGCTTGCTCGCGGGTGGTTTCGGTTTCCAGCCGGGGGGCGTCGGGATCACGTTCGAGTTCACCAGCTCTGATGTCGGCGTCCTGGCGGACCTGTTCGGGGTCGATGACGGTGGGGGTGAAGGACTGCCCACTCGGTTGCTGTCCTTCCCGTGGGGTCAGCAGGATCTCGGCGGGATCAGCCCCACGGGCCCGAACCTGGTTGTCCAGCTCGGCGCGGTAGAGGGGCCCGGCGCTGGGGTCGACGTGGGCGTTGGCCCATTTTTCGGCGAGGTTCAGCTGGGAGGCGGGGGTCTGCGTGGAGTGCGCGGCGCTCGCGTTGGCGGCCGCGTACTCGTCTTCGCGTTCCGCGGTGACGTTGCTGGTGCGGGCGGCGCTGGCGCGGATCGCTTCCAGCTCCCGTTCCTGGCGTGCTGAGTCTGGCGGGGTGAGCAGACCGTTGGGGTCGGGTCCCGGGGGCGAGGCTGCGGGATCGTGGTGCGCCCCACGCCAGGCTTGCCGCTGGCGCTCAGCCATCTGACGTTCCTGCTGGCGCAGTTCGTGTTCGCGTGTGCGTTCGCGGGCTTGGGCGATGATCAGGGCGGCGCTGAGCAGAGCTTTCAGCTCCCGCACCCCGTGGGCCGTCGCGCCCCAGCACTCGTCCTGACCGGGCTCTACGCCGGACGCCCAGCCAAACCCACCGAGCAGATGCGCTGGTCACCACAGGGCGCCCACCTGCTGCTGCAGGTCCGCACCCGTGTCCTCAAAAACCAACTCGCCGACGACTTCCACCGCTGGTACCCCGAGTTGACCCACACCGCTGATCGGCAACCGCTGTCCGCATGGCCTCCCCCAATTTGTCCCGCTCTCCTCGACCGTCCCAAGTGCCACGAAGCGCGCGAAGTTCTCGCTTGGCTGTTGACATGGCCTGGGGAGTCTGCTGTTATTGCTTGCACCTTTCCATTAAATAGACGCATGTTCTACATCCTAGAACCAACACTGCGAATCCATCGCCGGGACTACACCTCGACGGTGGGGTGAGGTCGAGCTATGCAGCTCTTTGGCGTTCTTCTCGTGCTCGTTGTAACGCTCAGCGTGGGCATCGTGGCCGGACGGAAGGTGAAGAACAGCTCGGACTACACCGTGGCCGGTAAGCGGAGCAGCACTGCGGCTGTGGCGGGCATGATTATTGGCGCCCTGCTTGGGGGTTCTTCGACCATTGGAACCGCTCAGGCAGCGTACCAGTACGGATTGTCGGCGTGGTGGTTCACCTTGGGTGCCGGTCTCGGATGTCTCATTCTCGGAACCTTTCTGGCGCGAGCGCTCCGCAGCGCTGACGTGGAGACCATTCCGCAGTTCCTCACCCGCTCGTATGGCGCTCCGATGCGTCCTGGGATCGCTGTGGCCGACAGTATCGGAATCTTTCTCACGATTCCTGCACAGATAACCTCAGCGATAGCGCTGCTCGCCGTAGCCTTTCCGACCGGTCACACGACGACGACGCTGATCGTTGCAGTCCTCGTCGCTCTGTTCTGTCTAACCGGGGGCGCCATTAGTGCTGGTGCCGCCGGGATAGCCAAGCTCATCTTCATCTATTTAGCACTTCTCGCCATCGCTATCGTCGCGGTCGTTCTCGCTGGAGGCGTCGGCGCATTGTTCACCGGCTTGCCGTCGGACTTCACGTCCCTTGTTGGCCACAACGGTGGTCCGGGCATCCATGACGGAATCGCCACGATGATCGGGGTCTGGGCCACGCAGATCTACGTCCTCTCGGTTTTCTCGGCCCGCAGCCTGCGGGCTGCCCGCGCTGGTACTTACCTGGCTGGCTTCGGCATGATCATCTTCGGGCTTGGTGGTGTCGCCGCAGGCCTTTACATGCGGACACATCGCCCGGGCATTAAGCCGGTCGAAGCGCTTCCATTATTCATCAAGGAACACTTCACAGGACTGGCCAGCGGTCTGGTCCTAGGGGCATTGTTGATCACCGTGATCGCCAGCGCGGCGGCGCTGGCGCTTGGCATATCGACCATGCTGACTCGAGACCTGTTCCAGCACTTCGTCCGCCCTGAAGCCAGCGACAAGGCGCTGGTCCTGTTTGCTAGGATCACGCTGCTCGTGATGATCGTGCTCGGGGTTGTGGTGGCAAGCAGCAACATCATCAAACTCATCGTTGAGTATAGCTTCCTGGCATTCGCGCTTCGCGCCGCAACCATTGCCGTTCCGCTGCTTGCGGCGGTGGCGTTCCCACGGAGTCGATTGATATCTATCGGTGGCGGTGTGGGTGCGGCTGTCGGCGGTCTTCTAACGGACATCATTCTGTCTTCCTTGGGCGCGCCGTACGTGATCTACTGGGCCCTCCTCGCCTCCGTCGTGGGATTAGCGATTGGGACTCTCGTCTATCCGCGCCGCATACAAGCTCCTGGAGAGCAGCACATGACCATGGGTACGAGAAGTAACGACTTGCCTGCCGTGAAGAGGAGCGCCGAATGAACGTCGGCGAGTATGAGATCGACAATGTCGTCTCGGGCTTCGCAAAGCGCTGTGCGTCGGCGGGCGTGGCTGATCGCCTCGCTGTGAGGTGCGGGGACGATGTATTAACTTATAGGGAATTATGGCGATTGGTTTCGCGTGCCGCCGCGCAGCTAATCGAGCTGGGCATTACCAAGGGAGACGTCGTCGCCCTCGCGGCAGATCCGTCACCTGCGTATATCGCGTACACGATGGCCACGCTCACGGTGGGCGCAGTCCATTTCCCGCTGGAACCTGGAGGGCCCGATGCTCTCACCGAAAGCCTCGCGCGTTCGGGCGCACAGCTCATTGTCGCCGATGTGGCGGCGCGCTCCCGATTCGCCGACGCGGCAATGGGCGACACCAAAGTATGGCGGGCGGAGGAACCACTCCCTGACCGCACAGGTCCGACGGTGGAGATTGGCCCGGACGACGGCGCGGTACTGTTGTCGACGTCCGGCAGTACTGGAAAGCGGAAGAACATCTCGCTTACGCACCAGAACGTGCTTGCCAACGCCGCCGGCGTTGCGGAGCGTACCTCCATAACGCCAGATGATACACTATTGAACTGTATGCCTCTTTACCACACAAACGCACTGAATAATCAACTGTTTCTTCCGCTCCTGATCGGTGCGGGGATCGCTCTCCATCGACGTTTCGTGCCGGAGAAATTCTTCGACTCGCTGCAGTCCGAGAAGCCAACTTACATTACGGGCAGCCCAACGATGTATCGTCGACTACTTTCTTACCCGGTGCCCCAGGGTGCAACCTCCAGTCTGCGCTTCCTACGAGGCGGTGCAGCTGCCTTCAGCGAGGATTTGCATGCAGAGGTGGAAAAGCACTTCGGTGCTCCTCTCTTGGTCTCCTGGGGGCTAACGGAGGCGACGTGCACTTCTGCCATGAACCCTCCAGGAGCCCGTCGCATCGGAACCGTTGGTACTCCATTGATGGGGCAAGACGTAGCGGTGCTGGATTTCGACGACGATATCGTACTGGCGCCGCACTCGCGTGGGGAGATTGGTATTAGTGGCCCGAACGTAGCGCCCGAATTTGGCCCAGGATGGCTGCGGACGGGGGATATAGGTTCCTTCGACGAAGCCGGGTATTTGAGTATCGTAGGTCGACGTAAGGAACTCATTCTTCGTGGCGGTGAAAATATCTATCCGCAGGAGGTCGAAACTGTCCTCCTCAGTCACAGCGACATTACGCAATGCTGCGTGGTGGGTGTTCCGTCCAACGACTACGGCGAAGTCCCGGTGGCCTGCGTTGCGCGACGTAGGCACGGGCCGCTTTCTGACGCTGACCTCCGAATGCAGCTGCTAGAGCTGGCTACACGCAAGCTACCCAAATATGCGGTTCCCGCGCAGCTCCTTCTGCTTGACGAGCTACCGACGATCGGAGTTGGCAAAGCCGATAGACGCACGATGAAAGCTTTAGCGACCGAGTTCATGGCGAGTGTTTAGAGGAAGGTGGCCGTTTGGGCCAGCTGAACAAGAAGCAATATCAGTAAGCGGAATATAGAAACTCTGTCGTGGAGTTGGTACAAGAGAGAGGTAGGACATCGCTATGGCGGAATTAACCGTGCCGTTCGGGGCCACCGACATCACATTCGAGGCTCCCGATGAAACAGAGGTGGTCAAGCCAACCGCCGCAGGGCTACCACCCGTAAAAGACCTGAAGCATGAGGTGTTGGATGCCCTGAACCACCCGCTTGGCTCACCTCCTCTTGCTGACTTAGTCGGTCCTGATTCAAGGGTGACCATCGCATTCGACGATCCTGTCAAACTCACCTGGGGTCCCATAGGTGAGATTACGATGATGACGACACTCGGCGTACTCGCGTCGGCGGGCGTTGCCGACGAGAACATCACCTTAATTTGCGCGAACTCGCTTCACCGAAAGTGGACGGCGGCGGAGCTTGCTACTGTAATCGGTGCTGGAGTCGTGGAACGGTTCGGCAGCCGCCTGATATGCCACGATGCCGAAGATCCGGAATCTATGGTGTCGTTCGGTACGACAGCAAGTGGTTATCCCGTCCGGCTACATCGCTTGGTGCAGGAATCCGATCTGTTGATCTACGTGAATCGTGGTTACAAGAGAGGCTTGTGTGGCGGCTGGAAATCTGTTTGCGTAGGTCTGTCGGATTGGCCGTCGATTAGTCATAGCCACACACCGGACGGTCTTTCGATGTCGCTGCGAAAGAATCGGATGCACGCCATGTTCGACGAGATGGGGAACTTTGTTGAGGCCCGACTTGGACGGAAAATATTCAAGGTGGAGGTGCTTCAGGCGAACCCGACCGAGGCGTCTGCGGTATGGGCCGGAGATACCTCGGGAACCCGATCCGCAGCGATTGAGCGTCTGTCTTTGAGTTTGCCATCGCGCCGTTCAATCAAGACCCCGCCTGCGGACATCGTTATTTACGGTATACCGAACGCCAGTGGCTATGCGGCGTTTGCGGGTCACAATCCGATTCTTCAGCTGGTGTCTTATGGGCTCGGCTACCTAGGCGGTTACATTGAGGCACGCGGGAAACCCGGCTGCACTGTGATTATGGCGTCGCCGTGCCCGGACGAGTGGGATATGCGTCATCACCCGACTCACAAAGAGGTATGGGACAGGGTGTTATCCCAGACCCGGGATCCCTACGAGATCACGGAGAGGTTTGGGGAGGAGTTCGCACATCACAACAAGGACATCGAGCGGTACAGGTCGGACTTGGCGTATCATCCTGTTCACGCGCTACTTGCTGTCCATCCGCTGAAGCGGCTGACTCACGCCGGGCGAGTGCTGGTAGCCGGCGCGGTTGATCCGGGAGTGCCGAGGTGGCTCGGGTTTGACCCGTACCGGACAATCGAGGATGCACTGAGCGAAGCGATGAGGATGCATGGGACTGGAGCAAAAGTGCTCGTTGCGGACTATTCGGGGGAGCCCCGGCCTCCGGCGCCATTACCCTGACGGCTGACGGCGTTGGCCCATGGTTCAGACCCGGAAGGCGTGGGCTCATGGTATCGCTTCGAACAGTAAGGATCATGGCAGTCTTCCACGCAGGGAGCCTCCCATACGGTGTTCAGAAACGAAGGGCAGATGAGCGAGTTTTGAGCATGGTGCCGAGTGACCCTCTGAACGGTCGGAACAGGCAAGCGGCCGATGATGTCGTGCGGCGGTTGAACGGTATGACACCGCTGGGTGTTGCCTTCTCCGGCGGTGTGGACTCTTCAGTCTTGCTCGCTCTAGCGGTGCGGGCGTTGGGCCGGGACCAGGTAATTGCGGTGGTGGGCGTGTCCCCCAGCCTCGCCGCCGCCGAACGTAGTGCGGCACACGAGGTGGCGGCGTTTATCGGGGTCCGGGTGGTCGAGGTCGTGACCCGCGAGGGCGACCGTGCAGCGTACCGGGCGAACGGGCCTGACCGATGCTTCCACTGCAAGGACGAGTTGTTCACTCAGATCTCCGACGCGGTCGTAGCAGAACACGGCTTGGTTGCGGTCGCCTACGGTGAGAATGCCGACGATGCCCGCCGACCGGATCGCCCTGGGGCGACGGCGGCCACTAACCACAAGGTATTGCGGCCGCTCGCCGAGGCGGGCATGGACAAGGCGGCGGTGCGCAGTGTGGCGCGTGCACTGATGCTGCCCTGCGCGGATAAGCCAGCGGCGCCGTGCCTGGCATCGCGTATACCCCATTACCAGGAGGTGAACCCGGAAAAGTTGGCTCAGATTGAGCAGGCGGAGCAAGCCTTGCGGCACCTGAGTTTTGGTGACGTCAGAGTGCGCCATCACGGTGACACAGCACGCGTCGAACTACCTCTGGAGGATCTGCCGCGTGCTGTGGTAGCAGATATGCGTGAGGCCATATACCGTGCGATCACGAAGGCTGGTTTCCGGTTTGTAACCCTAGATCTGGCGGGAATCCAATCCGGAGCTTTTACGCTATCGCTCATGGGGGCCAAAGATGGATGATTCACCTTATGCTAACCCTGAGCTGGAGTCATTCGCGCGGTTGGACCATGACCGCGAGGAGCGGCGAGGTTATCCCGAAGCCGTGTACTGCGAAGGCAAGACGGCCGTCCAGGTCGGAGCGATTGCGGCTGCGGTCCGCGGCCGCTCTTCAGTCACCCTGTTCACAAGGGCCCCCCCGGAGCATGCCCAGGCGGTGCTGCGCGAGCTTCCCGATGCTCGTTACTACGAGGACGCGCGACTGCTCGCGTGGCCGCCCGAGCCCCCGCAACCGAGCGGGGCAATAGTGGCTGTGGTCGCCGCTGGTACCTCAGATCTTGCGGTGGCCCGCGAGGCGATGTTGACTGCTAGATTCCTGGGTCGGCGTTGCGAGTGCGTCGTCGATGTGGGTGTCGCCGGGCTGCATCGCATCCTCGCCCAGCGCGACCTTCTTCACCGTGCGCGGGCCATCGTCGTGGTCGCCGGCATGGACGGAGCGTTACCCAGCGTGGTCGCCGGTCTGGTGTCCGCGCCGGTGATCGCTGTTCCAACATCAGTGGGATACGGGGCCGCTTTCCAGGGGCTGGCGCCCCTGCTCGCCATGCTGAACGCATGCTCCCCCGGCGTGGCGGTTGTCAATATCGACAACGGTTACGGCGCCGGACACCTCGCCGCCCAAATCGCCGCTCCCGATATCAGACCGGCTTCAACCGCAGCCGCCGTGGCAGCTGCAAGGACGTGACGTACCGGTTTCTTCATTTGACGCGCCAGCGCCACCACGTCCTCGAACTCGGGAGTCGCCGTGAGGATGCGCCCACGGGAATAGCAGACCTTGATCTGGACAGCGCCGGGGGGTAGGTCGACCTTAATCCAGGATCGGAGCAGCGCAGTCTTGCTCACGGCAGTCGTACGCACCCCGATAGTGCTCGTTTGCTCGAACATCAGTTGGCGCATGGCCACTGCGTGATGCTGTGGTGCCAGCACGTGAAGTGTGTGCGCCGGGCGTCCCTTCTTCATCACGATCGGAGACAGCCAGGCGTCGGAAGCTCCGCCGTCGAGCAAGTTGGCTAATACCCCGGGCCACAGGCGTGGATCGAGATCATCAACGTTGGCTTCCAGAACGACCTCTGTCCCAACTGTGTTGTCCATGGTGGGCGCGCCTTCGTGGGTGCCAACGGCCACTCTTACGACATTCGCTCGGCCCGGAAAGTTCTTTGAGCCTGCACCTATACCGACGTGATGGACGGTCATCGGCGGGATGTCGTTACAGGACGCCGCGATGGCGGTAACCAACGCAAGACCCGTTGGTGTGGCCAGTTCGCCTGTCCCACCGGACCGGACGGTCCACCCGCGCGCTAGCTCTAGCACCGCCGGGCTTGGCACTGGTATCTCGCCGTGCACCGCCGCCACCCGACCGGCACCCAAAGACACCTCACTTGCGGTGAGGTGCGTGATGCCGAGATCGTGCAGAGCCGCGCAGACGCCAACGATGTCGGCAATAGAGTCCACTGCCCCGACCTCGTGGAAGTGTACGTCGTCGGTCGGGATACCATGCACCCGGCCCTCTGCTTCCGCGAGACGCCGAAACACCGTCAGCGCGGTGGAGCGAACATTTGCGGTCAAATCGGCTGCTCCGAGCATCGCTCCTATCGTGTTCCATGTTCGGGGTGGAGAGTCCTTCTCCAGTATCCCGACGTCAAACTTCGTTGCCCGCATGCCCGCGCGTGTCACCGTTGACGTCGACAGTAGCGCCTCACCCGGTATCATGGCGTCAACAGCGGACTGTATTGCCGTCAGCCTGGCGCCAGCATCTATTAGGGCACCCAGCAGCATGTCCCCGGCCACCCCGGCTGAGATATCAATCCACGCCAGCGTTCCGCGCGTTATCATACAAGATGCTCCCATACCTGTCGCGGGCTTCAGCACCACGGGCACCCAGCTCTGGAGCGGCAATCTTGATTTACGATTCCTCGGCCTGGTAGTCGTTGCTCGCCGCGGTACCCTTTCCTGCGGTGTTCTTGCCCTCCTCCGATACTTACCACAAATTAGCTTCGACGCCAGGGTCCGCCAGCACAAACGTCTCCGCGCTCACCGGGATAATATCGCGCGCCGGCTCCACCGCTTCAACAGCTGGCGCGGCTTCCTGCGAACCGGCGTCACCAACGCTGGCCCTGAGGCCACCAACCGGAGCGTCAAGACCGCAGCTGGGAACAGCCGTTCGAGCCTGAAGCAGCCGACGGGCCTCCCACGCCGGGTTCTTACGGCCCGGGCCCCGGCCAGCCGTCCGCGGCGGGAACCATCACGGACGGGGCCCTGACGGACGGGGGTACCCCTGGCAGTCCGGAAAGGATCGTCGTACCGTCCTGCGCCACCCGTGCTATTGTCATTCAGAATCGCATATCGTATAGTAGAACGATGGATCTGACGTTGCTCAAGGGATTGAAGGTGCTCGAAACGCTGGCGTACAGCGATCGGCCGCGGGGAGTCTCAGATCTAGCATCTGAGATGGATCTTCCTAAGAGCAACATCCACCGCACACTTCAAACCCTCATAAGTGCTGGATACGTGCGCTCTGAGCACGGCTCCAGCCTCTACCGATGCACATTGAAGGTCTTCGAGATGGCCAGCGCCGTGGTGAGTCGCATCGACGTCCGCGGCAACGCGGAGCCTTTAATGCAGGTCCTGGGTGAACAAACCCGCGAGACCATTCATCTCTCGGTACTCGACCAGCTCGACGTGATCTACCTGCACAAGGTCGAAAGTCCGCAGCCAGTACGCGCTTACTCGACGATCGGAGGGCGCGCCCCCGCGTATTGTGTGGCGTCCGGCAAATCGCTTCTGGCGCATCAGAGTGAGCAATGGCTTCGCCAGCTCCCCCAGACACTGCGGATGTACACGTCCGAGACCCTCACTGACGCTGACGATCTTCGACGGGAGTTCGCTAGAGTCCGCATGCAGGGTTATGCCGTCAACCGTGGTGAATGGCGGGAGACGGTGGGAGGCGTTGCGACGATCGTTCGTGACGTGACCGGTCAGCCTGTGGCAGCCATCGGAGTCTCAGGTCCCATCGACCGCATGCGGTCGAACCTCGAACAACACATCCCCCTGGTGATTTCAGCTGGTCGCGAGACGTCGAAGCTGTTGGGCTGCCGCAACTACGACGCCACCACACCCACGACGGAAGGTTGATCCTTGTGCAAAGACCACTCACCGGAGTACGAGTCATCGAGATCTGCACCGTGGCGTCCGGACCATTTTGCGGCATGCTCTTGGCCGACATGGGCGCCGATGTCGTCAAGATCGAGAATCCAGGAGGTGGTGACTCAATGCGGCAGTGGCCACCGTTAACGGAGGGATACAGCGAAAACTTCGCCTCGCTGAACCGCAACAAACGCTCCGTTGCCTTGAATCTCAAAAACGATCAACACTATCAGCATGCGCGTCACCTCATGCTCAACGCAGACGTCGTTCTGGAGAACAACCGTCCCGGGGTCATGCAAAGGCTCGGACTCGACTATAATTCCCTCTCTCCCCTTAACCAGGCGCTGATCTATTGTTCGATCTCCGCGTTCGGTCAGGAGGGGCCCCGCCGCACGCACGCCGGTTTCGACCTCACGATGCAGGCAATGAGCGGAATCATGAGCGTCACGGGCGAACCCGAGGGAGCTCCGACGAAATGCGGGGTGCCCGTCTCAGACTTCGCTACTGGACTATACGCGGCCTTCGGCATCGCCTCGGCACTACACGAGGCGCGCATCAGCGGCCATGGCACGCATATCGACGCGTCGATGCTCGGCTCGTCGCTCGCCATCGCCGCCCTGCAAACGAGCGAATTTTTCGGCAGGGGACAAGACCCGGCTAAGCTCGGCTCGGCACACCCGCGGAACGCGCCCTACCAAGCGTTCCGCACCGGCGACGGCTACCTTGCCATGGCGGCTGGAAACGACTCGCTGTGGCGATCGGCATGTCACGCGATTGACCGCCTCGATCTCCTAGACGACCCACGATTCGAAACCACGTCACTACGCGCTGGAAATCAACACCAACTACGGGAGATTGTCGAGCAAGCCTTCGCCCATCGCACATCTGCTGAGTTGCTGACATTGTTCGAGAGCGCCGGGGTGCCGTGTTCGCCCATCAATACCTACTCGCAGGCGCTGGCTGACCCGCAAGTCGAGCACATGGGATGGGTTGAGTCCATCCAACTTCCCAATGGACGGACGACCCACACGTTCGGCACACCACTGCGCTTCTCAGGTGAACACCATGCGATCTACCGAGGACCGCCCGAGCTCGGCGAGCACAACGACGAGCTTCTAAGCGAGGACTACGCGCACCTAACCGGCATCGACAATCGCGGACATGACGATGGCTGACCTAATTCGCACCCGTAACGGCGGGATCACGACTCTGACGCTGAACCGACCCGACAAACGCAATTCCCTGTCCTACGGCCTCGTCGAAGAGCTATTACATTGCGTGCTTGAAGCCCACGACGATGACACACATCTCCTTGTCTTGCGTGGCAAGGGCAAGAACTTCAGTGCAGGCTTCGATTTTACCGACTACGAGACGCAGACAGCCGGTGACTTGCTCCGTCGCTTTGTTCGGGTTGAGACCCTGCTTCAGAAGGTCGAGTATGCACCGTTCACTACGGTAGCGCTGGTCCATGGCGATAACTTCGGCGCTGGTGTCGACCTGGTGGTGGCATGCACAAATCGGATTGCCGATCCAGCGGCGACCTGCAAATTACCAGGACTGGCATTTGGGCTCGTCCTTGGAACGCGGCGGCTCGCCGCCAGGACCAGTCAGCATTGGGCCCATTCGGTTCTCGGAGGAGCACTGACCGTGGAAGCTCTCGATGCGTGCACAGCTGGATTATTTACCGCTTTGGCACGTATGGACGAGTGGGAAGAACACGTCGAGCGAGCCGCCGCCAGCACCCGCAATCTCGGAATCGCGGCCACGGCTGATCTACATCGGGCCCTTTCGATTGACAGTCGCGACGCCGACATGGCCGATCTGGTGCGGTCGGCGGCCGCTCCGGGGCTCATCGACCGTATTCATCGTTTTCGGGAAGGGGTATAAAATGACTGATCCACCAACGGGTAAGTTCGTCTCAATCGGAGAGCTCGCAGCGATCTTGCCCGACGCTTCATCGATCGCATTAGGCGGCAGCTTCTTGCACCGAGGCCCGTTCGCGCTCGTGCGCGAGCTTGTCCGCCAGGAGCGGAGAAACCTTGAGATAATTAAGCAATCGCCTGGCTACGACGTTGACCTGCTGTGTCGCGCCGGTTCTGCCTCCAAAGTACGAGCGGGCATCGTCGCGATGGAAGGCAACTTCGGACTGGCTCCTTACTATCGCCGAGCCTTTGAAAATGGTGCGCTCCAGCTCGAAGAGCATGCATGTGCAACCTTGACCGCTGGATTGCGCGCCTCAGCGTTCGGGATTCCGTTTCAACCCTGTGCAGGTATCGACGGCTCCGATCTGGCCGAGCTTAATGGATGGATCCAGCTCGAGGATCCCTATAGATCCGGCCGATCAGTCTGGGTGATCCCCGACATCCGCCCTGACTTTGCCATCGTCCATGTGAACGAGGTGAGTCCCCGGGGGGATTGTCGCGTGTTCGGCACATCGCATTGGGACCACATAATGACCCGCGCGGCGAAGCGACTTCTTGTGGTTGCCGAGCGGATCGCGCCGATCGAGACATTCATAACGCAGCCGGAGTTGACCCTGATCCCGCACTTCATGGTCGAAGCAATCGCCGTGGTTCCTAATGGTGCGTGGCCTGGCTCCTGCTGGCCCGATTACGACATTGACTACGAGGCGGTCGAGTCCTACCTGCCCGACGGAGGTGGTGTACTCCAACGCCACCTCGACGCAGCCCCCGAGGCGCGGGAGTTAACGCATGGATGACCAGTGGTCCCCATTCTCTTACATCGTCATCAATCTCGCGCGGTTCGTGCGGCCGCACGAGATCACCTTCAGCGGCGTGAACTCGACGTTGCCGATGCTGGCGTGCCTCTTGGCAAAACGCGCCTACGACTTTGACTTCACCTACATCAATGTCGCCGGGGGCGTCGATCCGGACCCGCCATCCATCCCAATCTCCAGTTCGGACCCTGTCCTCGCATTCGGATCCGCATCCATCTTCGGCAACGAAGACTTCTACGATTTATGCTGCCGCGGAGGGATGGATCTGTGCTATCTCGGTGCCGCGCAGATCGACGGGCGAGGCCAGACCAATGTGTCGAGCATCGGCGACTGGCATAAACCGAAGGTCCGACTTCCGGGCGGCGGTGGTGGGGCCGTAATGCTCCCGACCGCCAAACGAGCATGCACGTGGCGTACGGAGCACTCGACTCGGACCCTCGTAGAGAATCTCGACTTCGTCACGGCATCAGGGGGGATGCACGGAGTAGTCACACCAATCGCTGTGTTCACGAAGCACGAAGGCCGACTCCGCCTAACATCTTGGCATCCCGACGTAACGGTCGATGAGGTCCGCGATCGCACGGGTTTCGAAGTCGAGACCAGTAGTGCTGCACCGACCGATTTCCCCACCGACGCCGAACAGCAAACACTCGCTGAGCTCGACGCCAGCGGAAGCTTTGAGCGGGACGCCGCAATTCACTTACGTTGAGCCTAGCCTCACGAGGGTGATGCTGATCTTGGTGGTGGTGTAGTCGACGTGCCCACCGTGGTGGAGCAGGAGGCGGGTTGAATCGTCCCCGGTTTGATGCCGCTTCCTTCCTTGCGGAGGATGCAGTCATGCCGAAGAGGTACCCGAGTGATCAGCGTGAGCGAGCGGTCCGGAAGGTCATGGATCGTCCCCCAGCGCGACCAACTCATCGACAACGCCGGCCAGACCGTACAGACCTTCCAGCCCGAACTCACCGACCTGCAACAGCAGGTCCTGGACCTCCTACACATCCCCGCCAGTGTTTACAGCCCGACCGACGCCAACTGAAGTGGGGGGCCATATCGACCGCGGGATGTGCGGAACGTCAGACGTATCGCCTGCCTGACCCACAAAGGTCTCGGCCTGCTCGCCAAGCGTCTGCTCGGGTTCCAGCTCCGCTACCCGACGACGCTCGCCCAAGCCATGGCGTACACGCAAGCGGAGTGGAACGAGGCCCCGCTGATGCAGGCGTGGGTACGCACCCACGGCGGCAAGCTCCGAGGCTTCTCGGACTGGATGAAGACACCCACCGCCATCCCGGACGTCAGCGGCGACGACGAGTTGATCGAGCCCCGGACCCTGCGACTCGGCGCCCCTGACGTGTTACTCGCCATGATCACCGGCGACGCCGTCGAAGAGCGTCTCGACTGACAGCCCGCGCTTCCGCTTGGAGATTGACCTACAGGCTGCCGGTCGATGGCCATCGGGACCCAAAGCGGCTCGGGTGACCGACACCATCTCCGGAGCGTGGCCTCGTACACCTGGTGGGGCTGGTCTGCTCGAGGAAGGCCGACGCCCCGCCGCAGTCCTCCGGCGGTCCGGCGCGGCGCCCGTCGGTGCAGCATGGGTAGCTTCGTCCCGCCTCGGCCGCCACGATGTTCTCCAGACCCAGGAACCCGTCGACTGTTGCTTACCCCAGTTGCGGCGGTGGTTCTGGTTCAGCGTTCCCTGCTCTGGGTGCGGGCCTGGTCCCGGTTGGTGATGGGCTGTTTGCGGCTGGTCCCCAGGCGGGCGGGAATGGCCGATGAAGGATCGGTGCTGTAGGCCTTGCCCGCCAGCTGCGCCGCCGGTCCACCGCCTTGCCAGGCCCCGTTGGGGTGCTCGGCCGCCTGCATTTCGGCGCCGTCGGCCTGGTGGGCTGTGACCTCGCCGAGGGCTTGCTCGCGGGTGGTTTCGGTTTCCAGCCGGGGGGCGTCGGGATCACGTTCGAGTTCACCAGCTCTGATGTCGGCGTCCTGGCGGACCTGTTCGGGGTCGATGACGGTGGGGGTGAAGGACTGCCCACTCGGTTGCTGTCCTTCCCGTGGGGTCAGCAGGATCTCGGCGGGATCAGCCCCACGGGCCCGAACCTGGTTGTCCAGCTCGGCGCGGTAGAGGGGCCCGGCGCTGGGGTCGACGTGGGCGTTGGCCCATTTTTCGGCGAGGTTCAGCTGGGAGGCGGGGGTCTGCGTGGAGTGCGCGGCGCTCGCGTTGGCGGCCGCGTACTCGTCTTCGCGTTCCGCGGTGACGTTGCTGGTGCGGGCGGCGCTGGCGCGGATCGCTTCCAGCTCCCGTTCCTGGCGTGCTGAGTCTGGCGGGGTGAGCAGACCGTTGGGGTCGGGTCCCGGGGGCGAGGCTGCGGGATCGTGGTGCGCCCCACGCCAGGCTTGCCGCTGGCGCTCAGCCATCTGACGTTCCTGCTGGCGCAGTTCGTGTTCGCATGTGCGTTCGCGGGCTTGGGCGATGATCAGGGCGGCGCTGAGCAGAGCTTTCAGCTCCCGCATGCCGTGTGCAGTTGCCTCGTTCATGTCAGTCATTGCTCTGCACTCCTCTGCTGTGTCCCCGACCGGGTGCTGGGCTGGTCGGGGTCGCTTCTGCGCGGGGCGGGGTGAAGTTCAGCCAGTCGGCGGGCATGGGTTCGACTTTGAGGCCGGCGGCGTCGCCTTGGTGGCCTTTGCCTTGGCTGCACGCCCCGAACGGCCCGTTGGCGGCGGTGAGCACCTTCATGTGGGGGTCGAAGTGCTCCAACCACCACTGGTTGACCTGGTCGGGGTCGCCGTGACAGGCCTCCCACGCCCGCCACAATCCGGTGAGCCGGGAGAGGGGTTCGGCGTGCCGCCACCACTGCGGACACCACCGGAACTCGGCGTCATCGCGGCGCACGATCATCGGCGCCAGCCACTGCTGCACCCAGGGGCCGACGGAGACAAACATTCGGGGCGTCCCAGCTTTGGGGGTGGGTGCGGGGGCCTGCTCCTCGGCGCCGCCGTCGTCGTTGAACCTCACAGCCACTCCTGGCTGTCGGTGACGCCGGTGTTCACCACGTCACCGCAACGCTGTCGGTGCCGGCATCGGCACCGGCGAGGGACTGGGTGATCGCCGCGGCGTGCGGTCCGTCCATCCACGGCACTGTCTGCAGCAGTGCCGCAGGGTTGCCGGAGGACAACAGCACCGCGCGGCCGCGGGGAAGGGACTGCAGCTCGGCGACGGACAGGATCGCCTCCCGGGACCAGGACTGCGAGCGTGAGGAGCCGCCGCGGCCGCTGCTGCGCGACCACTTCTCCACGTCGTGGTCCCCGATCATGGTGGACAGGTCCCGGAGGAAGTTCGCTTCACTGACACCGCCGCCGTAGAACTTGATGTTGGCGGCGGACCACAGCTTCTGCATGCCCGCCTCGCTCCAGCACTGCACGCCTTGGGACCAGCCCTGCAAGATCGTCAGCACGGGCATGCCGCGGGAGCCGAAGTGGGAGTACAGGTCGGGGAGCTGGCGGATGCGGCACACGTTCGCGGCCTCGTCGAGGATGAACAGCAGCGGGGTGGGCAGGCGCCGCCCTGGTGAGGCGGTGGCCACCAGCTGCCCGGCGTCGAACAACTGCGCGGCGAACGCCGTGGTCAGCGACGTGGCCGCGGCGGGGCC
>JAABUZ0100001213.1_pt1 | contig 50813 bp, 50 predicted proteins | sample 5562091 | NCBI WGS metagenome assembly JAABUZ01 (sample SAMN12813069, study PRJNA571459) | rock metagenome | isolation source: Antarctica rocks | place: Antarctica: Victoria Land, Linnaeus Terrace sud | collected 2015-12-21 | reverse complement strand
CTGGTTCCAGGACGAGCGCTGGTACGATCTGCTGGTGATCCTGGATGATGCGACGAGCGAAATCTATTACGCGCAGCTGGTCGAAGAGGAATCGACCCGCACGGTCATGGCGGCGCTGCGCGAGGTGGTCGAGCAGAAAGGCTTGTTTTGCGCGCTGTACAGCGACCGGGGCAGCCACTTCTTTCTCACGCCCAAAGCGGGCGAGCCGGTCGACAAGCATCGGCTCACGCAGGTAGGACGAGCCATGAAGGAATTGGGCATTCAGATGATTCCAGCCTATTCACCACAGGCGCGAGGACGAAGTGAGCGCAGTTTCGGCACTTGGCAAGGCCGTCTGCCGCAAGAACTCCGGCTCGCCAACATGCGGACGTTGGAAGAAGCCAACACGTTTCTGCGCGAGTGCTACATCGCCGAGTTCAACTGTTGTTAACAAGTCAAGATGTCCGCTTTTATTCACACATGATCTGTCCGGTCAAGCTGCTTTGCCTTTCTCCCTTTTGCGTCTGTGCGTAGCCGTCGTCGGCGCGGTGGGAAAGTGGAAATCTCGCGCTTGTGGCGAGATTTCCAAGGAGCTTGCGGCTCCGTCTTTTCCACCGCGCTGCTTGGGTTTTCCAGTCGCCTTGCCCTCGCTCCAGTTCGCCACCACGTGGGGTCCGTAGCGAACTGAGATCCGGCCATCCAGATGCTCATGCACCGTGACCGTGCAACCGGCCAGGCTGTAGCGCCAGCGCGTTTTCTCCAACTGCCAGGTCTGGTCACGAAACGCAATGGTGTTGTCGCGTGCCACGACGCGTTCGGTTTGGACGCTGAAGATCCAATCCAGGTCCGTGCGGCCCGTCTTGCGGAAGGCCGTCCCACGCTCCTTCGCGGCCACGGTGAACTTCTGGTTGAACTCGGCGATGTAGCGCTCGCGCAGAAACGTGTTGGCTTCTTCCAACGTACGGAGGTCGGCGAGCCGGAGTTCTTGTGGCAGGCGGCCTTGCCAGGTGCCGAAACTTCGCTCACTCCGTCCTCGCGCTTGCGGCGAGTAGGCCGGGATCATCTGAATGCCCAGTTCCTTCATCGCTCGCCCGACTTGTGTCAGACGCTGTTTGTCGACCGGCTCACCGGCCTTCGGTGTCAGAAAGAAGTGGCTGCCCCGATCGCTGTAGAGGGCACAGAATAAGCCTTTCTGCTCGATCACTTCGCGTAGCGCTGTCATGACCGTGCGGGTCGATTCCTCTTCGACCAGCTGCGCGTAATAGATTTCGCTCGTCGCATCATCCAGGATCACCAGCAGATCGTACCAGCGCTCGTCCTGGAACCAGCGATGTTTGCTGCCGTCGATGTGCAGCAGCATGCCGGGCAGCGGCCGCCGTTCCCGGCGCCGCCGATGGGGGCCACGGCGACCGCGCTTTTGCACCAGTCCTGCTCCCTGCAGGACCTGCTGCACCCAGCTGTAGCTCAACTCGATGCCATGCTCCTCCTGCAGTTTCTCGTGAAAGTGCCGCATGCTCAAATCGAAGTATTTCTCCTGATACAGCCGCAGCACTTCCTCGCACGTTTGCAGCGGCACACGCCGGAAGCTCGGCTTGCCTTTGCGCCGATCCGCTAGTCCGCTATAGCCGTCTTCCTCCAAGCGTTCCCGCCAGCGTCGCATCGTCCGATCGGTGACCCCGATGATCTCGGCGGCTTGCCACCAGGTAATCTTCTTGGCCAAGGCTCTCAATAGCACGTCTTGTAGTTTCATCATCCGCTCCATGTCGGAACTGGTATAAGTTCGGCTGGGTTCCAATCCCCAGGGTCGTTTCCCTCCGCTCCGCTTCTGAAAGCGGACAGATCCTCTGTGAATTCAACCGGACAGATTGTATGTTAACGACACATCGCCGAGTTCAACCAGAAGTTCACGGTGTCAGCCCAGGAGCGGGGAACGGCCTTCCGTAAAGCTAGTCGTTCGGACCTGGATTGGATTTTCAGCGTCCAAACCGAACGCGTCGTGGCACGCGACAACACCATTGCGTTTCGTGACCAGATCTGGCAGTTGGAGAAAACGCGCTGGCGCTACAGCTTGGCCGGTTGCACGGTCACGGTACATGAGCATTTAGATGGCCGGATCTCAGTTCGCTACGGACCCCATGTGGTAGCGAGCTGGAGCCACGGCGAGGCGAACGGAAAACCGAAGCCGCGCGGTGGAAAAGACGGAGCTGATAGCTCCTTGGAAATCTCGCCACAACCGCGAGATTCCCACTTTCCCACCGCACCAACGACGACGAGGGATAGACAAAGGAAAGGAAACCCAAAACAACTTGACCGGACAGATCGTGTGTGAATAAAACCGGACAAGTTGACTTGTTAATGACAGTGTTTTGTTATAGAGCAGGTGAAAACGGGCCTGCTGGGGCTCCGCCTTTCACTCCGCCCCCTCACTTCCCTAGCGGCAGAGCGTTTCTCGAATGAGCTCGGCACCGGTTCCCCAAACGGCCCGCGCACTGGCCCTTCCAGCCCGAAATCCTTTGTCGCCGGGCTTCCTGGCGACCGCCCAGTTCTTGCTTTCCAGCGTCCGTCACGGGAGCGGTTCCTTCTTGCGCTATCCGTAGGAAAGCAAAACCGACACCCAATCAGTCCTGATATTCCTGCTCTTGTGTTGCTAAGCCATTCCTTGTTTCCCTTGATTCGGGCTCAGACCCGTTCCCTTCTTCTGTTGGCCCCGTTTCGATCCCAGCCAGAAAAATGTCAGCCATGGTCATGAGGAAGCGGAATCCATAGGATCCGGTGTTGTTGTTCGGTTGACCGGCTACTTTTCCGCTGTTGTCCGGCTGCGTTGTTTTCTCTTGGGGCCTCGGGGCGTCCTGGTGGAAGACCGGCTCGATTCCCAACCACTGCGCCGCTCCCACATTGTTGGGATTGGGGGGCGAACGTTGGACGATCCGATCGCGATGATTCAGGTCTAACGCCGTTCTCCACTGCTGCCGCCAAGCGGACCGGCCGGAGCGATCGAAGGACACGAACCGGAGATTCCGGCGCTTGATTTTTAAACGATTCAGAAAGGCGAGGTACTCCTGGGCGTCTTTCGGATCAGACGGATAGCGAAACAGGAGGGGATTCCGATTCTTCCACACCTGATGAACGTACCGGTCCAGGACTCTTCGGCAGGTGTCCGGTTCGGTTTCGATCAGCTTCCGAAAAGGCTCGGCGAGCCGTTGGATTACTTCTTGATCCGTTCCGAGGCGCGGCCAGTCCAGGCAGCAGAGGCGCTGTTGTTCCTGCGGCGCCCGGCGGTCCTGAATCCACACTTTCATCCGGTGCCGCGTCCCTTTGGCACGACCCGAGGGCATATCCCGATGCACAAGCGCGCGCGAGCATTCGTTCCATCTGCTCGAGCTCAAATTCCGTTGCTAGTTCATGGAGCGGAGTTCCCGTCGAGGAATGGGCGTGAAGAAACTCCCAAACGGACCGCACCCAAGTGGCCTTCACATCCGTGTGCTCCCGGAATTCCGAAGAGGGCGGAGAGATCCCGGTTCGAGAGGGGACCGGAACACGGTCGGGGTAGCGGGCGGCGAACAGCCGCCGGGTGGCTTCCGAGAGATCATTGTCACCGAGCCAGGAGTACACGGTACTCGCCGGGCGGCCGCTGGCCCGCACCACAGGCCGCTTGGGGGCTGCGCTGCGGGCCGAATGCAGATAGCTGCTCAAAATCCAATCGAGTGAGTGAATGTAGTGCTCAAAACTGATATCCGGCGCAGAATGGCCTAAAAGAGAGGCGATCGCGTAGGCATAACTGCGTGTACGACAGTCGTGCTGGTATAACCGCGTGCGAAATTCCTTCGCCTCCGCGAGCCAAGCCGTTGTTTTCGGCAGATGGGGGAAAAGGTCAAGCGGCTGCTGGAGATCGCTGATCATCAGCCGCAGAAAGGACCAGGTCGCGAAGCTGTGACGCAGATGGTGGTATCGCAGCGTGTCGTCACCCGTTACGGTGCGCATCACGCGATGGATTTGTGTCAACACGGATCGGGCCGGCACCAAGCCCGGCGCCAGGGCGGGCACGGAAAACAGGAAGGGATCTTCCGAGGGACACCATTGGCGCAGGCGCTCTTCGGTCCACTCGCGCAAAAGAGCGAGCTCCGGGGAGTCAGCAGCGCCTCGAGCGGCAGGTTTCGCCGGGCGGCGGCGGTCTTGAGCTTGCGTTTCTTCCAGCGCTGGATCACCAGCCAAGCGGACCCGCCTAGTTGCACGTCCGAAATCTGGAGCTTCAACGCTTCGGCCCGCCGCAGGCCACACCGGAATCCCAAAATGACGAGCAGCGTGAGGACCCGGCGGAGATCACGCGGGAGCGGAAGTTTTTCGATGGCGCGGAGAATTTCCTCATACTCCTCCAGGGTAATGAGATTGGCGTCGATGAGGAGCAGGCCGCGACCCGCCCCCAGCAAACCCGGTTCCGACAGTTTGCCGATGTGATAACGGTGGGCGAGAAAATTGTGGAACCAGCGGAGCGCGCGAGCGACGCGGGGCCGGAGCCCGCGCGGCGCATCGCCGTGATCCGTATTTTCGAGTACCTGCAGATACAAGGCTTCCAACCGTCTCCAGGGGTAAAGCGACGGGGTCCTCTCCGTCCAAGAGGCAACCAAAGCGCTTGGCCACGGTCAGTGCATACTCCGCGACGGTACTGCCGGCGTGAGCCCGTTTGACCGAAGAGCCGGACGCGAGGTAATCGGCAAATTCGAGCATGCACGCGGCCACGGGCGGGTAGTGGGCTTGCGCTTCGACGCGACCATCCTGTGAAGAGCGTCGATTATTTCGAGGGGCGGTCAGCAGGTCGTGTAGATCCCGGAGCCAGCGCGGCTCATAATCGGTGCGGTCGGCGACATCGTCCCACAACACCCGGCCGTCCTGGTCTGCCCGCCGCGCCTTCGGTTCGGGCATCGCGCGGGAGGGAGAAGAGCCCTGTCCGTAGAGGCGCAGCAACACATCGGGCCGCACCGGGTGGGAAATGATCCGGCGCGAAGCAAAGTTCACGAGCACCGAGGGCAGTTCCGTCCGCGCCGCCAGCGCGATAGATTCCACCAAGTCTGGCAGGCTGGACGGGCCATCCTCTGGAGCGACACCCGCCTGGCGCAAGAGCTGGCGTACTCTCTTGGCGAGTTCTCCCGTCAACTTTCCGTCCGTCATGGCCGGTTCGAGCACCCAGGAGGCGGGATGGTCCGGCAGGCGCACCAGTAAGGCCGCCGGGTCCGCCGTCCAGCCCCGCATCTGGCTATCCGGAATGCCCTGCCAGGCCAAGGAAAAATGCCCATGCACCCGGTTCGCCAGCAGATGGAAGGGGTGGGGGAAGCCGGCCAAGGCGCGAGTCAATGCCAGCAAGCTGCCGGTATCCCATAAACCTCCTTCGAGGGCGGCCGCCATCACCACCCGCTCCAGGCTGATGCTGGGGTGATGATCGCCCCTGGCGGCCTCCCTTTGTAACAAGCGGTGGTGGGCTTCGCGCCAAGCCTGGGTTTTGCGCAGAGCGCCTTCCAGATTTTTGTGAAGATAACCCTGGGGAGGAGGACAGTATACCGGGATCGAGGGCAAGGGCAACGGAGTCTGCCGGAACTCATTCAGCTGTCCGAGTACCTTGAGCAGAATGCGCAGGATCTCCGCGATCTTCTGAGAGTTCCGGAAGGAAGTGTGAAGGCAACGCTCCAGGTGCACCATTTCTTCGACCGTCCAGGAAGGGTGATCCGAGGGGCCGGACAGAAAGCGAGCAATAGGCGAATCTTGCTGGGACAACCACTCCCGCAACTCGGGAACCATTTGTTGCTGCTGGGCCGTCAACCGGAGAATGCTGCCCTCCCAGACATCGAATAAGGAAAGCTGTGCCGACCAAGGAGGAAGAACGTTCGTCATACGAAGCCACTCCGCAGGGGCCCGAACTCCAGTTCCCGCAATAACGGGACGAGATAGTCCTCGAGTGCCTCGCGGTATTGGATCGGAGAAAAACTCGAAAACTCGCCCCAGGGCTCTTCACCCCAGTGCCAATGTCCCATCCAGGCATCGACGACTTCGGGCGGGCAAGCCCGCTCCAGCAGTTCGCTCCGCACAAACCGCCGGTGCACATTCACCGGAAAGGGGAGAAAGGGATCCATGTGGAGGCAGAGCGTTTTGGGCCGGACTTCGACCGCACGTTTTTCTGCATGGAGAAAAAAACAGGATTTTTGCAGCGCAGGAGTGGGTTCCTGGATTTCGTCTCGGACCACGGCCAAATGATTCTCGTAGTGCTGCATCTGTTCGAGGACGGAGGGTGGTAGCCAGAGAAGACGGGTCTTGTATCCGCTTCCATTGTCTTTGTCGGTCAGGGAGGCGAATCCGCTGGGGGCATGGATCTGAGCGGGCGGGAGATACGGCGAGAGGACGCCGCGCACCCCGCTGGCAAAACCGAACGTCCAAACCGAGTACAGGGTGTAGAGATTGTGATATTCAATCCAGCCGGCGAGATTCCGGTACGGGGCTGCCGCTTTGAGCGCGCTGAGCAGTCCGGAGATCGCTTCGGTGACAGCCGCGTGGGTGGGCGCCAGACGGCAGCCCACGTAGCGTTGCGGCTCCGAGAAGTGGATCTCACCCGTAGGCGGGCAAAAGCCCGGGAGCAAACCGTCCGCGCCGATGGCGGCACGAATGTGGGCCGCTGCTTCGGAAACCACCTGGACGTACACTCGCTGTAAACGCGGGAGTGAATAGCAGGCATAGAAGCCACGAACCTTGGCTAGGAAGTGCCGCTTCCCGGTCATCAAGCTCGCCGCCGCCACATCTCCCCCGGTCGCGGTTATGATCGTGCGAAACAGCCAATTGGAGATTTTCGGCAACGTCAGCCGGCTCGTCGGATCCAGTTCCTTCAGGAGTTTCTGCAGCCGTTTTGGTAGTCGCGCTCGTTTTGCGCGCCACCGTGGCGGGCCCGGAGAGGCGAATCCGCATCGCCACCCGGGAGGGAGCGAAGGCGCTGACCCTCGCGCCGGAAACGAAGCAGGAAAGAGCTCCCTCCCGCCACATCGGGCAACGTAAGAAATCCCGACAGTTCGCGTTGTTTGCCCGGCACGTCGGCCTGTTCTGCTTGATACGGGGGCCGCAGCGCGCGAACGCGCCAGTTGGGGGCGTGGTCAGCCTGCTCGTGGTGAAAGAGGGCCAGTGCGACATCCCTATTGCGGGTACCCGCCGGAAAAACCCGGAGTTGGAGCGCTCGCTTGAGGGAACAGCCGGTGAACAACATAATATGGAGGAGTGCCATCTCCTCGAGCCGGTCCAGGTCGGCGGGGGAGAGTGCCCCTGCGTCAGGGAGATTCCGAAGCCAGCAGAGGCAGAAGGCACTCAGGGCGGACAATTCGCCCGACGACAGGACCCCGCGTGCCCAGGGCAGGAGTTGATTAGCAACAGCCACGTGCTTGACTTGTGCCTTGGCGATTTCCAGGGAATCGGCGGGATCACGAGGCCGGGCCGGCGAGCGATCGTGTTCGTCCTGCTTGTTGTCCTCCTCCTCTGCCTCGGCCTGATCAAAACGGCAAAAGACAAGATTTTCTATCTCCTCTTCTCCGGGACAAACGTCCATCTCCAGCTGTTCTTTTTCTTCCTCTTTGCTCAGGGAGCATTCGGTGATTTGCGTGACGACCACCCGACCGTCGTTAAGATCCTCGCGATCCTCTGGATCGAGTGCCCCGGTGTCCGACGAACCGCCTGCCCGCCGGTCGCCGTTGCCAGGCCCGCGCTTTGGTCCGCTCTCCTCGCGAGTGACGTCACGCCGACGCCAGCGGCCGAGCGAGACATACTGCAAAAAACGGCTGAGCGCCTGGTGGTAACCCATCATTTGGATATCGTCGGGCGGAGACAGCGCGGCGAACTGGCGGACGAACTCCTCCGGCGGCTGTTCGACGGGACACTGATCCAAGAATTGTGAAAAGCGGCTACGGGCAAAGGCGCGAAGGGCTTTGCTGGCCGGGTACGGAGAGTTGGGCAGCACCCGCCACTTGACCGTTTTGGCATACTGCTCATAGCCGTTGCGGGTGCTGTACTGGCGCATGGCCAGCACGTGAGCCACTAGAAAATGCGCCTGAAGCAGGCAATACCGCGCTTGGCGGCCAGAATCGGCATGGCGCTCCCATAAAGAGGTATAGAGAGGATTCCTTTTCGCGCACTCGCCCCGTAAAGGGTTTCCCCGGCGTTGGTGTGTCCTGGAAGGCAGAGAAAGCTGGGATGCTGCCGGAGAGTTCCTGGCGATGCTCCCCCATCCAGCGGAGAAGGCTGGGCCAGGATTCGAGTTTCATCACGTCCAGAGGGATTTGCCACTTCGCGGGGATCAGATCCAGCATTTGCAGAAGGTTTTTGCCGATACGCGGAAACTCGGTTAAATGGCAGTAGGCATTGAGAAGCCAAGTCAGATCGCGCACGGTCTCCTCCGAGAAGCCGGCTTTCACGGCTTCCTGGCGGAGCACCTTCTGTGCCGCAGCCTTCGTCGGTGCAACGAGGGGGATGTAGGGCCGCGCCGATTAATAATCAGCTTCCTATGAAAGAGCTGCTACTTCCGATACTTTCGGCTGAGGCGGCATTCGACAGCTCATTTCCAAGCATAATCCGTGGGACGGAGAAACGGGAAGACGGGTATGGAACGTTTCTACTGAAAATACCAGCTCGGGCGCTCAGCACTCACTTTAGACACTATTCAGAGAAAATTTATCAAGTGGGACTGTTTTTGTTGACTGCACGGCTTCGAAAGCTTTACGATTAGCACAGGTATGATGACTCAGCGCCTTGATCGCCGTCTGTATGGCGACAAAACCGCAATGGAGCGTCTCGGCCTAAGTCGAAGTGCGTTTTATCGATATCTGCAAAAGCGAGCAATCAGCCAGCCTGTGGGCAAGATTGGCAAAAATCGGCGTGGCTGGACAGACCAAGATATTGAGTTAGCAAAATCCGAGTTGAATCAGGTCAAGGAGAAGAAATGATTAAATTCGTTGTTTCTAACCAGCGAGGTGGGGTCGGTAAAACGACTACGGCTACTACGCTCGCGCGGTGCTTCGCAGATCGGGGAATGAAAACTCTTTTAATCGACACAGACTCGCAAGGCTCGGTTCAACAGATTTTGGGTATCAAACCCGAGTACGTGCTGTATGACTTCCTTATAGGTCAGATCGCACTTAGGACATGCGTGGAATCAACTCACCCCAAAATTGATGTACTCTGCAGCGATCGGCGGACCATGGAGGCAGAGGACGTGATCACGAGTCGCATGGGTCGTGAGATGACATTCGAGCAAGCATTCGGTCCACACGAACATGCGTATGACGCAATTATCATTGACGTGGCGCCATCGTTAAATCTCTTTCAAACGTGCGCCATGATGTTCACCCGTAATGTTTTGATCCCGGCAGCGATGGACTCTTTAAGCGCAGCCGGAGCGGCCAGCAACTTTCAAGCGATGGACACGATTAATCGTATGTTTAAGGTTGATCCGCCCATCAAGGCTGTGGGCTTGCTCCCCGTTATTGTAGACAGACGGCTGCAGATGACCGATCTAGTTCTCGAAAGCTTAGAAGGCCTTTCAGCCAGAACTGGTACTCCCGTTTTTGTTCCAGTTCGGACCGATACCTCAGTCGTCAAATGTGGAAGACAGAAAAAATTCCTCGTGGATTACGATCCCAAATCAAAGGCGCTTGAGGATTACAACAAAGTCGCAGACCAGCTTCTTGCAGAGTTTCGGCGCGTCGAAAAAAAATCAGCAAACGCCTTGATCAATGCCTAATCAGAGACACAAACTGGAGCGGATTGACATCGATGAATTATTCAGTTCACCGGTTAATCGCGGTATGCTCTCGTTTCTGGAACGTCCACCTGAAGAGGCGTGGGCAAGATTGCGTGAAAAGCAGAAGGTAAATGCAATTGATGCCAGTCGGATGAGCCCTGGAGGTGAGTTACTCCCTGGTCAGGAAACACAGGAAATACAAGAAGTAACGACTCTGTCCCTTCCTAGTGGAAGTGATATCTCCTTGCACGGCTTTGGGGTGCGGTCAATCCCGAGCGACCCACCACCAGGGGGTAACTTACCCATAGTCGAACAACTGCTAGTCGGCTCCCCTGCTCTGCTTCGCTCACAAGACATTCCGGATGCGGAGCTGGTTTCGACCCTGGGCTGCAGGGAGAGTGAGATCTCTCCGTTTCCGACTACAACTGAGTCCCAGGGTAAGTTACCCGCAGAGGTAAAATTAACTCCTGCATGTGAATCACCCACTGGGCAATTGTTACCCCCTAGGGGTGAGTTACCTAGTTCTGAACAGTGCAGCAGTCAACTAACTTCAGCATTGCAGGAAGATTACCCTAGTGGTAATTTACCCCTAGGGGTAGCAAATCGAGGTCTAGCATCGCGAGTACCTACCCAGAGTATAAGTCACCCTGTGGGTGGAGATACTAATGTTGCCGAAAATTCCGAAGAACGGACTCAATTTAGAAAATCTCGCACCCGAAGAAGCAATTACCATACTCACCTACTGGGTAACTCACCTCCCGGGGAAACTCTCTCGTACCGCATCCACCAAGCCTCACTTCGCACACTTAGCCCGGAGAAGGGCATTACGAACGCAGTTCAACCAGAGGCTATCGACGGTTCTGTTATAGGCCGCAGACAGAAAGTTCGCCGAGCTATCGTGGCACAAGATGGACATTCAAGTGGTGAGCAATTGCTATATCAGGCGTTATGGAACGCAGGGTCGGCTGAGACGCCCGAAACAAGGTTGCTCTCGATTGGTTATAGCGGTATGAGTGCGCTTTGCAAGCTCGAAAAATCGAATTGCAAAAAGAATGTGCAAGGGCTTATCCAGAAACTCGCAGTTGAGATCACGGAACCGCACCAGTCCGTTAGTTCTACTGGCACAACTTACCGGATATTCTCCTATAAAGAAATTCTTCGTCGACGTGAAGCTGCGGGTATGGTCTGGGTTGTGAGAACAAGTGGCGTTCAATTTGTAAACCCACTGGGTAACTCACCTTCACGTTCAGAAGGTGAGTTACCGGGCGGGGCAGGGGGCGAGTTGCCTCCCCAGCCTATGGGTAGTCCAGCACTAGGGGCAGGGGGTGTTTTACCCGCAGGGCCTGTGGGTAAAACACCCGTACAAATAGAAAAGAATAGGAACAAACAAGAAAACCTCCTTACGTCGGCGTCAGAAAACATTAGGCAGCTATACACATTTGCCCGATCACAAATTGCAGAATTTGACGACGACGCCTGTAGACTCCTTTGGCGGAAATGCAAGGAGGTTGCACCTGACTGCACCCTTGCAGAAATAATCTACTGCTTCGATCTTAAGGCACGACAACTTTTGAATGGTCGAGTGCGAAATGTCGCAAACCCAGTCGGCCTAATGATCTGGTCAGTTCCCAAGATGTTTGAGGGATTTGAAGCGCTTTATCTGCAGCGAAGGCGAGCCATAGCCGAGGAGGCGAGAAAAGCCGCCGAAGCAGTAGCCCAGTTCGAACAAAATCGGACCGATTGGCAAGCCTTAGTAGATGATCCTTCTACCTCAGAGGAGGATCGCTGGTTTTATCGAAAACTTTTGGGTGACCCAAACAGCTGAACAGGTGATTGCAGCAGTAACCAACTATGCTGTAAAAGCCTCATTGTCCGCAGTTGTAGTCACAAACCTTTCTATTAAAACTGACCGGTTCAAGGTCGCTACGGGACGGACACATCTTGTCAGCCCTACTGTGTCCTCCGTTCAAACTCTTCGAAATCATTGCTGACAGCCATAACGAGGAATTTTTCGAGCGCTTCCTGCGACTCTTCGAATTCGACCGTGATCCGGCTGTGTCCGAGCGTGATGCCTTAGGGCAGGCCCTCCCACTTTTGATTGACCAGGGTAACCGGTGCTTCAACCGGCAGCTGCGGCTCAGCGATCCGCTCCTGCCGCAGCCGGGCGAGGATGTAGGCCACACGCGCGGCGCTGGACTTCCCAGCGGGCCTCATCGCCTCGGATTACCTGCTGCAAACGTTGAATCAGGATTTCCTTCTCGGCTAGTCCGCTAGTCCATTGGTGCTCACCCGCTTGCTCACACAAGGAATCAGGATCTGCTGGGCGCAGCGGCGGCCTAACCCCGAGTAGCGCTTCGACGGTCGCCGGGTCCACCAAGGGCGGGACGAGGCTCGTAACGTACGCCCAACATCATTCCAATGGCCGATGCACGCCCACGTTGCGGGTCTCCTGCCAACGGCGTTTATGCGCGACCGCGCAAAACAACCCTCTTTTGAATGCACGATAAGGGTTATTATCGGGTGTCTAAACTGGAATGACAGGAAGGAGCGCCGAAATCGCCGTTTTTTGCTTGCAGAATCCTATAAAGAGGCTGTGAGTAGCGGACTGGCCACTAAAGAGCCGGAACACACTTCCTTGGGTGACCATCCCGTAGTGTCCGAAAACTCAAATCCGTTCCGTTTGATGCTGGCGTAACGTTCGTCACGTCGGCGTAACCTTGTTACTTTCGTTCATCGAAGGGACTGATTCCATTCAGCGATGACATTTTTTATAGGGACAGATGCTGGGTTTTAAAAGCTTTCGATCCGCGAAACGATTCTGCCGTTCCTTCGACGAACTCCGAAATTACTTCCGGCCACGACAACGTCCTTACCAAGTTGTACCGGCAGCCCGAAGAAAAGAACAGTTTCGCACGAAAGTGGACACCTTACAATCGGCCTTCCTGGCTCGAAGGTAACCATAGCTGATCCAAAGAATCTTGGTTCTTCTTCCAACTCATCCTGACACCATTCCTTCGGAACCAGTTCTGACAAATCCGCTTGTGGGTCAATGGTTGCGGCATCGGGCGCTATGTCCCCATGGCCTGTCATACTAGAAAAGATCACCAACTGAGAGCCACTATGACGGTCCACGCCCATTTTGATGGTCAGGTCATCATCCCCGATGAGCCACTTGATCTCCCGCCCAATCAAGCCTTAATTGTGCAGATCGAACCCATTAATCAAACGAGTGAGACAGTGGAAGAATCGGCCCTGACGTGGCTCGCAGCACATGCCTCACAAAGCCCCACGCTGCCGACGGACTTAGCCGATCAGCACGACCGGTATCTGTGGTCAGATCACACAGGCTAGATAACAAAAGTGCCTGTTTATTTCGCAGACACCTCCTTCTGGATTGCCCTGTCGAGTCAGCGCGATCAGTACCATGGGCGTGCTATAGCCTGGAGCCGATTTGTCGTACAGACCAAGAGCGCCATTGTGACGACCGAGGCCATTCTCTGGGAATGGCTGAATGCTTTTTCGCACGCCAGTACTCGACGTCTGGCGGCTGAGGGTTATCGCCGGTGTCATTTGGACCCGAGCATCGAGGTGGTCGCCTTCCAGGCCGAACTGATCGACTCTGCCGTCGAGCTCTATCGAACGAGACCGGACAAAAACTGGAGCTTGACCGATTGTTTGTCCTTTGCGGTGATGGAGCAGCGCCAACTGACTGAGGCGCTGACCACAGATCGCCATTTCGAGCAAGCGCAGCGGAAAGCCATGATGATCGAGGAACCGCTGCTGTAAGTTGTTAGCGCACTCGGACATGTGTGCTGGCCCGATCCCGAGCGATGAGGCAGTGTTGTCCCTCTCGGTAACATCCTCTGTGCCCGGAATCAACCACTTCCTTCCAGTGAAATAACACCATTGCACGAGGGCTGGAGGGAACGCATGGAAGTTTTCGGGCCATACGAGATCGGCAAAGGCGGTACCTTCTTGCACGTATGCCGTATAGACGGCAAGGTGAATCGGTCAGCGGTTCACTCGTACCCACATCTCCCCTACGCTACTTTGAGCTGTGCCGTTGTTTCCTTTCTGACTCCTCTGACAACCATGCCTCGATCACTCGCTCCGCCATGAATCTATCCACAAGAGTACTTGTAGACTCCGGCAGGTCCAAAATCTGGCGGGAGTACTGAATTCTTTCGCGCAGATCTAACTGAGCTTCAACGGTCATCGTGATACTGTGTTTTGGCTCATCCAGCAAATTGTGCAGAAACCGGCCTAATGCGCCCGCATGTATGCTGGCATAATCCGAGTCGCTACTCTCACCTAACCACGGCCAAACAGCCCATTCCTTCATTCCTTTTAGTAGGTAGGCATGATGTAACCTTGGTAGCCAGTCGCTACGACGAGAAAGCAGCCAGATCAGATATTCAAATGCTGCGTACGCTTTTGTGTGAGGCCCAAGGCCGGCTCCATTACCCTGAACAAAGCCACACGCCACCATAGCGGGTTCGTAATCACCAAACGTCGGATGACGAAGCGAGAGTTCTTCATCACATGCAGGACACAGCCCATTTGTAGTAAGTGCACTACCGCCTCGGTCTTGCTTGGCTCGCCTGTCTGCATATTTACGTACAGATAATTGGAACTCTTGGTCGATCAGCTTTTCTAGTGGGCCGGCGAAACCAGGAATGGCAAGTTGAGGAGCAAATTCTAACAGTCGGCGTGGCATTCTTTCACAAACCTCGTCCAAGCCGGGCTTGGAGGCAATAAAATGAATCACTTCATCGGGATGCGTCATTTGCGTGATTGGCCGGCTCTCTGCCTCTTCCTGCCATAGGTGCTGCATCACGACCCACGCCAAACTTTCACCGCGCCGATTCGCGCCATTGGTCATTTTCCAAACGGGGAAACACCAGCGGTAATGATCCTGACTTCCTGCACCTTCTATAACGTCGAGCCACCAATCGTCGCTAATTATGGGAGGTTCATAACCTCGATCTAGGATGAGGTTCCGGGCAACTACCAGAGCCGACTCCTCTGGTTGAACAACTTTCAGGATGCTTTCGACTACCTGAGTGAACCCGTTTTCAGTTCGTATGGCAACGATATCGGCCAGCGATGGTGAATAAGCAGCGACGGCATCTCTCGTGACACCATGCCAGATCGGTAGTAATATATTCTGCGATCCAGCCAGATGCCTCTGGACCAGCCCGTTCAACTCCCACTCCGGCCATGACTTATTGAAAAAGCTAGGGCTTAATACAACGATTCCGAACCGCGATTTTGCCAGTCCCATGTCGATGGAGCGTCGTAAGCTCATGCCAGGCTTCAGGGAGAACTCATCGAACCAAACCTCAACCCGTCTTTGGCGGAGAGTTTTTGCCAGCGGTCCCACAAAATCGATTTTGTCCTCACTGGCATGAGAGATGAAAACGTCGTAAAGCATAGATGTACCTCCTAATTTCGCAATTAGATGCAGCACGTAAGTTGCTTGTCTTTACCCATTGAGGATCTATTTTGAGGACGTGATGGCCAAAGTGCGGAATTGAGGAAATGTGGCCTACTCCTCGAGATTAGCGGCCAATTGTAGCTGAAACTGATTATCCTTCGTCGTAAGCGCCGGCAGCAGAAACAGTAACTTCGTGGGAAGCTCTCTTAGGAGAGCGTAAATTTTCGGGGGCAAAGATAACACTATCGGTGTCAGCGCGATCCGAACTTGTTTTCTGCTCACCCTTTGGCCATGCTGATCCCATGGTTATTGAATTCACAGATCCGGCTTGCCCCCGAAAATTTACGCTCTCTGAATAAAGGGGGTGTAAGCCCAAACCCTAGAAAATTCCGTCACCCCATCGCCAGCCCAGCTATGATCGCATCGAGATCGATGATCTGCCCGTCCCCGCGGAATCTGTAGTGCCCGTGGCCCTGAAACCCAAACGCATTCCCTTGGGGCCTCACGTAACGTTCGTAACGTCCGCGTAACGTTGTGACTTCACGAAACGAAAGTCATTGATTCTATTCAGAGATGAGATTTTCGATAGGGACAGTATGTCAGAGGAGCAAGCATATGCGGCGGGGCTGAAATTCAGAACCGAAGTCCGCAATACATGAAGTTGGTTTTCATCAAGGCGCATCGGCGAGGACTGCTCGGAATCGAAGGTCCTGATCGAGGAAAATACTGGGAGAATTCTGGGTGCGCACCTCCTGGGGCCGCATGCGGAAGATGTGATCAACGTTTTCGCTGTTGCAATACATACCCGGGTGCCCGCAGATCAACTGAACGCAATACTGTTCGCCTATCCGACGAACTGCTCGGATATCCACTACATGATCTGAATTATCGTCTTCCGGCCATTGAGCGGCGCTTTGGTCCGAGTGACATCCGGTCGAACATTCCATCGGTATCTGATGGATTACAGCTGACCGGTGGCGAACAGAAGATCGGCACGGGCAATTTGTACATCGATCCGGGCTGCTTCGCTTTGAACCAGGCTGCCGGTCAATTCAGCTTTTGCATTATCGAGTTCCACGCCGGAGGCCATTCCTTCCCGATGACGCTCAGTGGCCAGGCGCAGGGCGGCTCTGGTTAGTGCAACACGAGAAGCGAACTCAGCGAGAGCGTCCGATTTTTCCTGGTATGCCAGAAGTGCGGTACGAACCTCAAGCCCGATCCGCTGCCGCATCGCTTCCTCCTGACTCGACAGCGAAGCAAGTTGCGCAGCTGCCGCCTCGATCTGAGCGTCAATGCTGCCGCCGGTGAAGAGGGGTGCCGTGAAACCGGCTCCGGCCGCCGTCAACTCCTGCAGCAGAAGGGACGGAACACGCGCATATCCGCCCGTAAGCGCGAGATTCAAAGAAGGCCGCCGAAGGCTGCGGGCAAAAAGCAAGTTCGCCTCAGCCACCTCGCGACGCGCGCGCAATGCTTCCAGATCCGGCCGGCGTAAAAAGGCCAGTTCCACAAGTTGGGAGATTGCACCCGGCGGATGGATCTCCAAGTTTTCAACGGACAGCGTATATATGTTCGTCTCCTCCGTTCCCATGGCCGCGCTCAATTCCGCGGAAAGCCGCTCCACTTCGGATTCCTGCTCCGCCACTCGCCGTTCGATGGAGGCGAGAGCTAATCGCGTCGTATCCACTTCCATATGGGAACGGTATTGAGCCTCGTAGAAAATCTCCGCCTGCCCCAGGGCGCCGTTGCGAGCTTTCAATAAGTCTGCTTCAACGCTACGAAGATGCTGTGCGCGCAGTAGTCGCCAGTAAGTACGTTCAACCCCAATTTTGACCGAAGCTTGCGTATCGGAAAGATCGGCGGCGGCCGCATCCCGGCTTCGGCGCTCGGCATCGATGAGGGCTGCGCGCCGCCCGAAGTCGAATACCGTTTGAGACAGATTCAGCGAAGCGGCGAAATTCCGATAGAAAGGAGAATTCGGCAATCCCACCAAGCCTAAAGCGTTGGTTGCGCCCGATAGACCCGCCTTCGCGATAGCGCCGAAAGTGATGCGCGGGTACAGTTCGGCACGGGCGATTTTTATACGGGCGTCGGCTGCTTCCAGATCATGGCGGGCGGCGATGATACGCGGATTGTTGGCGAGCCCGGCTGCAATGGCTTGTTCCAGCGTAAGAGTCCTGCCGGGGCTTTGCGCCGCCAGCGGGATCGCCAACAAAAAAATGCATCCAGGCCACCTCATGGGCGCCGCCGGACCTTCGCACCGTCCTTCAGAAGTCCGCCCACCACGACAATCACATCTTCATCGCCGGTTAACCCGTGACTGATTTCAATACGGTCGGGCGTCTCCACTCCGGTCTGGACGACGATTTCGCGGGCTGTTCCGTCGCGAACAGCGTAAATGGTGTGTCTAGTGCCGCTCGTGTGTAGCGCCGATACCGGTACCAACAAGGCGTTCAGATGGCTCTTCAGATTGAGCGATACCAATGCCGTCATGCCGGGCCGCAAGTGTTCCTGAGAATTTTCCAGGTCCACCTCGCTGCGCATGGTGTGGCTGGCGGGGTCCAACACTTTGGTCAAGCGCGTTATCCGTGCGCTGAATTTGGACCCGGCCATCTGTATTTCGGCGGATGTTCCTTCCCGGACCGCCGTGGCTTGCGTTTCGGGCACGTCGAAGAGGATGCGCAGACGGTTGATGCGGGCTACCGTTAGAATCGGTGCGGCTTGTGTGCGCGAAGACGTCGCCAACTGAATCAGTGCACCTGGATCGACAAAACGCTCGCTCACAATGCCGTTCAAAGGTGAACGAATTTCACCGAAGCCGATCTGCGTCTGAATGGACACCATTTCGGCCTTCACGCCTAGCACGGTTGCCTCGGACGAATTCACGTCTAATGCCGCCGCGTGCTCCTTGGCTCGCGCGATGTCGAAATTGCTTTTGGCCTGATCGACATCCTGCTGCGGGATCACTTCCGGATCGCGACTACGGATGGCTTGCAACCGGTTGAAGGTCAACCCGGCGAAAGCAGTCTCGGCGCGAGCCTGCTCCAGCGAGGCGCGCGATTTTTCCGTCGTGACGCCCGCCCGCAGCAGCATGGCCTGCTTCTCTCCTAACTCTGCGCGCAGTGCCGGTGTTTCGATGGTGGCCAGCAGTTCTCCGGCCCGCACGCGGTCGCCGATGTCGGCTTTCAAGCTCCGCAGGTAGCCGGACGTTTGGGAATACAGCGTGACCTGTTCGAACGGCACGGAAGCGCCGGTCAGATTTAGTACGGAGTCCGCCGCCCCACGCTCTGGCTTGGCGGTGGCCACGGTCACGGCTGCAGCAGCCAGGGATTGCGGCGTTTGCGCGGGACTGCGCGAGCACCCGCTTGCCGCAAGCAAAACGAGGAGCGCAACTCCGCCGGCCAGAACGACCCCTATGCGGCGTCTCACTTTTTGAACTCCATGTACAGCGGCGGCAGCACCAGAAGGATCAGGACCGTGGACGAAGCCAAACCGCCGATGACGGCACGAGCGAGCGAGGACGCGGGGTCACCCGCGTTGAAGGCGGCCGGCACAAGGGCGAAGAGCGCGGCGGCCGCGGTCATCAGAATGGGTCGGAGACGGATGCCGACGGCCTCCACGATGGCGCTTCGCGTGTCTTTCCCGGTGGCCCGCAGGCGGTCGGCGAATTCGACAATCAGCGTGCTGTTCGAGTGCGCGATGCCGATCATGAAGATGGTTCCCATAAACGACTCAATGTTGAGCGTAGTGCCCGTCAAAAACAGCATCCACAACACGCCGATTAGACCGAGCGGAAAGGCCAGCATCACGATCACGGGGTCGATCATGCTTCGGAACTGGGGCACCATTACGAAATAGATCAGCACCACGGCCAGCGAGAAGCCAAACCCAAGCGATTGGAACGATTCGCTCATCGCGCTCACTTCGCCACGCATGTTGACCGTATAACCCGCGGGCCAGGTCTTGGCGGAGAGCTTTTTCTGGATCTCCGCGGCGGCGGAGGAGATGTCGCGGTTCTCCACGTCGGCATACACATCCATCACGCGGCTGATGTCCAGGTGATTAATCTCCGTGGGTGCGAATGTGCGCTGTACAGAAGCAATGTTGCGGAGTAGAACCGGGCGAATCATCCCGGTGGTGTCGCCATAGCGCGGAACAGGCCGGAACAGATTTGCACTGGAAATTCCGGCCCTCTGTTGTGCGCCACCGGTGATCGGAGTATCCAGAAGCGCGTCGAGCGAATCTATACTTTGCTCAGAGTACTGCGCGCCCAGGAAGTAGTGATTGCTGTTTTTAGGGTCTACCCAAAACGCCGGGTTGAAGTTGATGCTGGAGTTCAGGCCGGTGACAACATTTTGGACGGCTTCGAGCGAGTTCACGCCAAGCAATGCGGATTTGTCGCGGTCCATGTGGACATCGATTTGGGGGTAATCCAGGCGCTGTTTGATCCGCGCGTCGACGATACCGCGAACTCCGCCGAGCGAGGCCACGATGTCCAGGGCGATCTCCTGCGCCCGAGCCAGGTCGTTGCCTCCGACCTGGATGTCCAGCGAAGAAGGCAGCCCGGACGTAATAGCGGACCGGATCAGGCCGCCGGTTTCAAATGAGAAATCGAGAAACGGAAACTGGCGGATCAGGTCCCGGCGCAATTGCTCGATGTGCGATGAGGCCGAGGTGCGATGGTCTGGTCGTAGTTGCACCATCAACGTTGCATCCATAGGACCGGCGTTGGGCGTGTATGCTGCCGGCCAATCATAAAGGACACCGATGTTGGAGATCAGCATCTGCAGATCGCGGGGGCCAATGATGGTTCGGATGGCGCTCTCCACCTGATTCACCAGCGCCTCCGTTCGCTCGATGCGAGTTCCTGAAGCGGCACGCATCTGAATATTAAATTGACCCGAGTCGACTTGAGGGAACAGTTCCTTGCCTAAAAACGGATACAGCAGGATGGAGCCTGCGAGCAGCAGCACGGCGGAAGCAAGGACGAATCTGCCGACGTTCAGAATTCTGTTGACCAAGCCCACATACGAAGACCGTGCCGATTCATACAGGCGCTCAAAGGCCGCGAACCAACGGTAAGGGGAGCGCTTTACGGGTCCGGCCAAAAATCGCGCGCAGTAGACAGGCACTGCCGTGAGCGCGATTACGTAGGAAGCAATCATCGCGAAGGTTACGGCGAGCGCCAAGGGCGTAAACAGAAACTTTCCAATGCCCGCGATCAGAACCACGGGGGCGAAGACAATGATCGTCACCAGCGTCGAGACCAGCACCGGCATGCGGACCTCTTCGGCCGCTTCCAGTGCGGCTTCTTCCGGAGGTTTGCCCATGGCCAGGTGCCGATTCGTGTTCTCCAGAACGACCACGGAATCGTCCACTAGCCTTCCCACAACCAAAGCAAGTCCTCCGAGCGTCATCAGGTTGAGACTGTTGTGCGTGAAGAAAAGGCCAGCAATGGCCGTAACTAGGGACAACGGGATTGCGAAGAGAATGGCGAATGTGGAGCGCAGGTTGCCCATGAAGAGCAGCAGCACCAGACCCGCCAATAGTGTGCCCAACAACACTTCGTATTCCAGGCTGTGAATGGCTTTGCGAACGTAGACCGACTGATCCAGAACAAGGTCCAGATTCACGCCTTTGGGCAGCCGCGCAAGGATCGTCGAAATGGCGCTCTTCACGCTGTCGATCACCGAGATCGTGTTCGCGCCCGGTTGGCGGTAGATCGGTATATAGACTTGCCGCCGGCCGTCCACGTGGACGATGTTGGTTTGAATCTGGTGGGTATCTTCGACCTTGCCGATGTCCCTGATCGATACCGGCGTTCCGTTGGGTTCCACCTTCACGGTGAACGCGTCCATATCGGCAACTTTGGGAACCAACCCGTCGGTTACGATCTGATAATCGAAATCGCCGATCTTGGCATTGCCGGTGGGGATGAGCGTGTTGAAATTCTGGAGTGTGTGGACCACGTCCATGGGCGAAAGGCCGCGACTGTAGAGCTTTTCGCGATCGACATAGGCGAGAATGCGCCGGATGCGGCCTCCATAAACGGCCGGCGCGATCACGCCGCTGATGCCTTGCAGGCGGTTGCGCAACTCGAAATAGGCAATATCGTAGAGTTTTGTTTCATCAAGGGAAGGGCTGCTGACACTCAACAAAGCAAGCGGCAGAGAAGCAGTTGGATCGAATGGCATCACCATCGGTGGAATTGTGCCTGGCGGAAGGTAGTACAAATCAGACGTCGCGAGCGACGAGACTTGCGACATCGCGGTGTTGGCGTCAATATCCGGGCGAAAGTAATCGCGGACGACGCTCACGCCGGTCATGGAGCGGGACTCCTGGCGGGAGATCCCGTTCGATTGACCAGTCCACCGCTCGATGCGGCTGGTAATATCCTTCTCCATCACCTCGGCCGGCATGCCCGGATACAGAGTTAGAATCTGCACGGCGGGTGACTGGAACAGCGGCAGAATGTCTGAAGGAATGCGAGCGACGGCAATCCCTCCAATCAAGAGCGCAGTCAAAACACCGATCAGCACAAGATATGGATTATGCAGCACACCGCGTATCATAGAGAATCCGCGCGTACCGCCGAGGCCAACCCGAGAAGATCGCTTTCCCGGAGGTCCGATACGAGGACCGAAACAACTCCCTGCTTCTGTATCGCGACCAGGCTATAGCCATTGATGGAATCGTGCCAAACTTCCGTAGCATCGATAACGGCATGTTTCAGTGCTCGGAGACTGACTTCCGATGAGCTCAATTCAAACAGAGAGATCGGATGGCCCTCCTTACGAAAAAAGATCAGGGCCGCTCTATGCTTCTTCAGGAAGCAGAGTCGTGCCCCGAGGAGTTGTGTTTCTGGGGAACGGGGGACGTTCACGCGAAATCCCGTCTTATCGCGGAACCAATGCTCAATTGTCTCAGGATGGTCCGTGCGTATCTGACTTTGGGCGTCGAGGTACTTGGAGTGATCAGCGCAAAGTTCATTGAAGAAATCCCGCGACGGACTGCGTGGCAGAAACCATGCAAAAAAACCGGATGCCAGTGCTAGCCCCACGGATGCGATGAGCACACGAGCTCGCAGCGAGTGGAATTTGCCATTAGCCGGCGCTCGCCAGTGTCTTCCGATCTCGTCATTGACCCGCTGCCTCAGGGCATCTGAAGCCGGTATCGACTGGCACGTGGTCCGCAAATCCGCGACAAATCGTTCTTGATTCTTGAAATACAGCTGACATTCTTCGCACGCGGCGACATGCCGAGACGCGTCGGCCATATCGATCCGCACGGCTGCGAGAGCAGGCGCTGGATATAAAGCCGTTCGAGCTTGCCTGCATGTCATGATTCACCTCTGACTGGGATTTTGCCAGTCTCGTAGGAACGGAGAAAATCCCGGAGTTGAAGATGCGCGCGAGCGAGCCTAGAAGCAACCGTACCGGGAGGCAAATTGAGGATAGCGGCGGAATCCGCAATGGTGAAGCCTTCCCAGTCAACGAGCAGTACAACCGCACGGCGCTCAACACTCAAAGCCTCTAGAGCGAGCCGGACATCAAAGGCGATGTTCTGCGATTGCCAACTCGAGGCGGCCAGGGTCAACTCTTCGTCGGGGAACGGGTGTTCCGGACGCCGGGCATGCTCCCGGAAGTGGTCACGCATGCAATTCATCAAAATCTTGAAAATCCAAGCGCGAATCTGCCGCTGGTGGAGCAATCCGGGCACGGCATGCAGAGCTTTTCTGACGCTTTCCTGAACCACATCCTCCGCAATATCAGCGCGTCCGCAGAGCCGGAGCGCCGTCGCATAGAGCGCATCGAGGTTTTCGACGATGACGCGGGGGACCGCGTCGTCGGGTACCGCGGCCGAATTGCGACTACGAAACCGAAGCAACTTCAATTCGCTCTCTCATGAAATACAACGTCACGGATCCTCAAATTTATCCCGGCCCCCAGCTGTATTGTCCAAGGTGCTTTTCTGGATAGGGGCGGGGGTAAAATTAGTCTTATGAAAGCGTTGGACACGAGAAAGGCTGGGCGGCGGGCAAGTGTTCTTGGGGCCCGCCAGTACTCACCTGATTCAACTTGCTTCGAACGGTGTCCTTCTGCCGGATCCCGGATGTGGTGGCTTCATACTTTGTACCGGCAGTTAAGGCGGTCTCACTAGTGACGTTCGTGCTGTGGGCGATCTTCGGTCCAGAACCTTGATTTTTGAAGGGAAGGTCAGCGAAAAAGTTTCGCGGATCTTCTTTTCGTTCTTGTTTCTTTTGATCGGAGTCACATTTTCGTACGGCCTTCACGGTGTTCAAAGACCGCTTTGGGCATTCACGAGCGTGCCCGTACGCCGTCCTGCCATGTATAGGACGCCGTACAAAGGCCTGCTCAGAACCTCGTTCAGGGATGCCGCTCCTGGTGCATGTAGGCGTGCCGGACCGCCTGTTCACCGGCAATCGCGCCGAGAATCGCTCCGTAAACAATGTGGCCCATCATGCTGCCGAGGACCATCATCATGGGCGCCGGAGTATTGGCGCTGAAAATACCCTTGCCCATCATCGGCATCACCATCACTTGAGACACGAGCCATAGCATTAGACCCCAGGTCAGCCCACGCAGCCAGGGACTGCCGGGTAACCAGCCATACAGCAGGTAGGCATAAATGAGCGCGAACACCACGGTTCCGTTCACGAAATGGATCATCATGCCCATCCACCATAGGCCGCTCATCATTTCCGGCGGTTGCCCACCGTTAAACATCGATCCGAGCATACCTGCAAGGTCCATGATCGGCATGCCGATCATGGGTGCCGCATACATCATCATTGTCATTACAAGGGTGGCAATGAAGCCGCCCACGATGGCTTTCAAAGGATTCGTGTTCTGCATTGTATTCTCCTTATGGCCCTTACTTCAGTGTTGTTCCGGAGAGACTCGCGGCCGATTTGGTCGGCCGCGAAATGCTCTTACGATCCGGCAGTAATGTCCTGAACGTGTATAGTTCTAGTCGCCTTGTCGAGAGTCCCGGTCACCTTAACATTTTGACCGGCGAACTCTTGCGGCTTCTGCTGATCATCCAGTTGGTATGTGGTCTTCTTCGCGGCATTGAACAAGACGTACTTACCGCCCATCTTTACGCAGCTTAGAGTACACTCCTTCGCGTCTTTGGCGCCCTCCTCCTTCATCATCTTTGCGTGCGAACCCATTCTGGCGCATTGGCTGTCCATGATCTCGCCGGTGAACGAACTGTCGGCAGCTTGCGCCGTGCTTAGGCCAGCTAAAAGCAGGAGGGGAACTGCCCCATATATAAATGTTTTCATCAGATCTCCTTTTTGAGACCGGGAAGCGGCCTCCAGGGATGAGTGCAAGCATTGCTCCGCTTCTTACAACTCCGCAGTATGGGCGATCACACGTGCACAAATAACCCTGGTGTTTAGACCAGATATTCTGATGGGCTTCTTTTCATCGATTGCCGGCGGTGGCGCCAGAAATGCGACACTGATGACACACCATTTCGCTGCATGCCGCCTGATGAACAGTCCGATGCCCGCGGGCTAGCCAGCCTTCGCCGCCACGATCCAGAGGCTCTCGCCGCAGCGGTGCGCGAGCATGCCCGGCCTCTATTCCGCTCGGCTCGAGCCTTGGGTTTCAGCGAAGACGAAGCCGAAGACCTCGTTCAGGATGTTTTTGTAACGTTTCTCGAAAAAATCGACGGCTTCGAGGGCCGTTCGCAGTTGCGCACCTGGTTAATTGGTATTCTGCACCGCAAGGCCATGGAGCAGCGCCGGCAACAGGCGGCCGGCCGGAGGCATGACTCCCTTGACAGCGTTCTGGAATCGCGTTTTGACGCCCGAGGCAACTGGATAAAGCCCCCGGCCGATCTCGAACGCCTGTTCGAATCGCAGCGGGCCGGAGAGCTGATTCGCGGTTGTATGGAAAAGCTGCCTGCCAATCTGAGGGCGGTTTTCATACTGCGTGAGATTGAGGGACTCGAAACTCAAGAGATATGTAAGATTCTGGAAGTGACGGTCACCAATATGGGAGTGCTATTTCACCGGGCACGGACGCGACTCCGCGAGTGCCTGGAAAGTGCCGGAAAGGGGCAACAGTGATTTCCTGCAGAGGTGTAGTAAATATCCTGGGCTCCGACGAACTGGCCATGGCCAGCCGTTGGAAACGGACGGAGGTGTGGCTTCACCTCGCAATGTGCAAGCACTGTACCCGTTTCGCGCAACAGCTAGCCAGTATCCGGAAGATTGCGCGCGGCTTCATGGCTGAATCCGAGTTCTGGCCCGTGCCGGCCACTCTTGAGGAGCGCGTGCTTGACAAGCTCACCGGTGAAGCATAGTTTTCTGACGCAGCCGTTCAGGCTGGATGCCGCGAGTGTCTCCTCGCACCGGGAGTGAAGCGTGCTGCCGAATGACGAGAGCGGCAAATTGCCGCCGGAAGAGCGGCCCTTCCGGGTGTTGGTAATCTCCGGATCGGACAGGCGGCAGTACAACTGTCCGGGCGTGGATTCGAAATCCCGAACATTGATGCTGCGCATGGCGGAGCGCCTGCCGCGAGATTGGGAAATCGACTACGAAGACCTGGGCAACGTGTATAGCAGGGCGCACATACAGAGTTGCAACGCCTGCGTTTCCACGTCCATGGCGTTGTGCGTCTGGCCTTGCAATTGTTACGAGAAGGACAGCAAAGCCGAACCGGATCTGATGTGGGATCTCGATATGTATGCGCGGCTGGACTTGGCCGACGCGTGGGACATCATCGGGCCGGTGAACTGGTATGCTCCATCCAGCAATCTGAAGCTGATGTTCGACCGGTTGGTGTGCATGAATGGCGGGAACCCGCGGGAAGATCTGATCGCACACAAAGATCCCGAGAAAGCCATGGCACTCGAGCACGATCCCGCATGGGAGCCGTTAAGCCTGAATCATCTGGAAGGACGTACGGCCGCGTTCTTCTGCTATGGCGATGGAGGAGGAGATGAACTCGATGCCACCGGCCGTCCCAGGATTCTTCAGCACACGGCCTATTTCGATCCTTCCGGAGAGCCCTTTCGGGACATGCGCCAGACTTATGCGCCGCTGGTTTGGCAATGCCGTTACGGAGGCGTGGAGGTGCCCGATCAGCTATGGTCCTATTGCGAATTCGGAAAAGGTAAGAGATATAGCGACAACCAAGCTGAGGACATGATTCGGGAGGAAAACGTGCTAGATAGCTTTGATCGCTGGACCGATGACTTCGCCGGCTTCGTGCAGGGCAAAGGAAAGGTTCCTTCCGGAAAGTACCGGGCATGTGGCTATACAGCGCCGGGGCACCTGCTCCGCGATGCGCAACTGTTGTGGCGTGACGTTCGGATGCGGGCGGGAGTTGCGCCGAAAGATTCGTCACCCGCTCAACAACAGGAGCTGGGACTGAACCTCGATCAGACCTGGTCGTCTCACGAGAGCGAAGGCGCCAAATTTCGGCGCAAGAAGTGACATCGATATTTCCAGGGAAGTTTTTCCTGACTACGGACGTTCTCGCAGTCACGGCGCATCTGGCCTCCTTGGATTGGTTGACGCCGAATGAAGTTATCGAGAGAGTCTCTAGTGCCGGCGAGGGCAATATGAATTGTGTGTTGCGGGTCGCGACATCCGAGCGCTCGTTTATTTTGAAGCAATCGAGACCTTGGGTGGAGAAGTATTCGAGCGTTGTCGCTCCATGGGATCGGGCTTTGATCGAGGCTCGCTTCTATCGGGAAGTGGAGCCGCGGCAAACGGTCGCGAGATATTTGCCAAAGCTTATGGGCTTCGACGCGGAAGAGCGGCTGCTGATGCTCGAAGACCTCGGCGAGGCTCAGGATCTCACGTTCGTGTACTCGGATGGGTCGCGGCCAGACGAGGCGGAACTGGACCGTATGACCGATTTCCTGATCGCACTCCACACTGAATTTCGCTCCCCGGAGCTGGCTGACGAATTCTCCAACCTCGAGCTGCGCGTCTTGAACTACGAGCATATCTTTGCTCTCCCGCTCCGCAAAGATAACGGACTGGATCTGGATGCGATCACGCCAGGGCTCTCCGCACTGGCGATCCGTTTGCAAACTGACCCCGCATACTGCCGCGAAGTTAGCTCGCTTGGTGAGCGGTACCTGGACACATCGCGCGGTGTCTGCCTCATCCATGGCGACTTCTTCCCCGGAAGCTGGCTGAGTGTTCGGCAAACTGTGTACGTCATCGACCCGGAGTTCTGTTTCTACGGGCCGCCGGAATGGGATCTGGGCGTTATGGCTGCTCACCTATACTTGGCCGGACAATCGCCATCATCGATCAAAGCCCTTTTCTCAAGCTACGCCGAAGTCGCTTCGTTGGACCGAAGTCTCGCCCTGCAGTTCGCGGGCGTCGAAATCATGCGCCGGCTGATCGGCGTCGCTCAGCTTCCGGCGAAGTTTAGCTTGGAGCGCAGAGCGGAGTTCTTGCAATTATCGCAGGCACTGGTTCTAAAAGGCCGCGTAGCATGAAAGCCTTGCTCCTGATGCTGATGGCGGGAGGCTTGGCTTGCGCATCCGTTCCGGTTTGGATCGACACGGACCCCTCTGTAGCTCGGGGCGGTTACGAAGTGGATGACGGCTTCGCGCTGATTCAGGCGTTTCGTTCGCCAGCGCTTTCAGTTCGCGGCGTCAGCGTGGTTTTCGGCAACGCTCCCATTAGCGAGGCCTTCCCCATCGCACAACGCCTGGTCCGCGCCTTCGGTCCGCCAGGGTTGGACGTACCGAGCGGAGCCGCGTCGGCGAAAGATCTTGGAGTTGAGACTGACGCTTCCCGCGCGTTGGGCTCTGCGTTACGCCGCGAGAAACTGGTGATCCTGATGTTGGGGCCGGCGACCAACGTAGCCACAGTCTTACGAAATCATCCGGAGCTTCGAAAGCGCATCAAGAAGATCGTCGCGGTGGCGGGCAGGCGGCCGAATCAGAGATTTTCCCCTTCGCCAAACGCCCCGGCGTTCCGCGATTTCAATTTCGAATTGGATCCGCCAGGTTTTCAGGTCCTGCTGGATGCACGCGTTCCGCTGGTGCTGGCCCCGTGGGAGATTTCGTCCAAGGTCTGGGTGCGGCGGGCGGATTTAGCCAACCTTCGACCGTCCGATGTCTCACTCGCATGGGTACTCGATGCCGCGGAGGATTGGCTCGTGTATTGGAAGAACAGCCTGGCCGCAGAGGGCTTCAACCCCTTCGACACGCTAGCGGTCGGATATGCGATTTCACCCGATGGCTTTCGATGTGATCGGCTCCAAGTGCGCATCGAGCAGCTCCCGGACGACACAGTTACCGGACCCGCAGCTCAGTTGAAGCCGTATCTGCTGGTTGACCACTCCATGGCATCGCACCATTCGGCGCTCTATTGCTCTGAAGCACCGCCTTTGTTCCACGAAATGCTATTGAAACTCCTCGCAAAGCACGAGAGTAGTTCACCCTAGCCCTTTTCGCGATGTACAATTTGTTCGGCTACGGCGCTGAGGTCAGAACCAATAACATCCGGCGGTTTCACCAGTGGAAACAAGCTCTGGCCTTTTCGCGCGACGAATGCAGCGGAGCAACCAGCCTGCATCGCACCCAGAATGTCCCAGCCATGCGCAGCTACGAGGCGGAGTTGCCCGATCTCGACCCCGAGGCCGGCTGCAACCATCCGGTAGGTTTCGGGCGCAGGCTTGTAACGCTTGATCGAATCCACCGAGAAGTTCTTTTCAAAGAACTCCGTCAGGCCGGCATTATGCACCTGCTGCTCAACCGCTTTCTGGCTGGAGTTGGTGAGAGTAAACATCCGCAATCCCGCGTTCTTCAGGATACCGAGTGCCTGTTTCACTTCTGGATGAGGAGGCAGATGGACGATGGCTTCGAGGATTCTCTTCTTTTCGGCCTCCGCAACCGGCTGCGAACGGGCGGCGCCGACCATATCGAGAGTGGCACCGGCCAGCGTGCTGAAATCGAAGTACGGACCGGCAAGCGTGGCGGCTTCGGAGTGCAGGAGGAGAAGCGAAAACCACTCCTTCAACGCGTTCTTATCCCCGAACATATGTTCGAAGTAAGGACTGAGGGTCTGCACGTCCAGCAATGTCTCGTTCACGTCGAAAACAATAATCCTGGCCATTTGATGAAGTCTCCTATTAATCGTTAGAGTGCCGTAGGCTGACGATTCCCTGTGTACTGCCGCGAAGCCGGAAAAGGCGTCTGATCCAGGCGACTCGCGAAGGCGTCAAAACGCTTGTGGCAAAGATATCCGCCGCTCTCCGATTGGCAAGAGCATAAGTCGGGTAGGGATGAATGGTCGAGGAGATCGCGCCCAACCCGGCCTTCGCCTGAATTGCCAATGCATACTCTGCGATCATCTCGCCCGCGTTCGCGCCCAGGATCGAAGCACCCAAAACTCTTCCCCTAGAATTTGCGAACACCTTGACCAGACCCGAAGATTCCGACTCGGTGATCGCCCGATCAAGCCTTGAAAAAGGGAATCGGTAGACCTGAAACCTCTCGCCTCGTATTCGAAGCTCCTCCTCGCCCAACCCCGCATGGGCCAGTTCAGGATCGGTGAAGGTACACCAGGAAACGCGGTCATCTTTTCTGGACGTGGGGACGTGCAGAATCGCGTTCATCACCGCGACCTTGGCGGTGTGCTCGGCCATGTGGGTGAATTGAAATTTCCCGGTGACGTCTCCACAGGCAAAGATGTTCTTTATGCTGGTCCGGCAATGACGGTCAACCGCGATGCCGTTTTCCGTCGCGCTGACGCCACTGGCCTGCAACTGGAGACTTTCGATGTTTGGCCTTCTTCCCGTAGCGGCCAGCACCGCGTCCAGAGGAACGGTTTCGCCACTCTTAAGATGCGCCAGCCCCGGTTCGAATCGTTCGACCTGCTCGCCCAGCCGCAGCCGCACGCCTTCGATTTCCAGACACTTCCTCAACCTCGCTGCGAGCTCCCCGTCGTCGTGTTCGAGAATCCTGGCGGAGCGGCCAACAACCGTCACGCTGGAACCAAGCCGTTGAAAAGCCTGGGCCATCTCGACGCCGACCGGTCCCGCTCCCAATACCAGCAAACGCTGGGGCCTTTCCTTGAGTTCGAACAGGGTCTCGTTCGTCAGGACCGGTACACGATCCATACCTCCAATTTTCGGGATGTCAGGTCTGCTCCCAGTCGCAATGATGAAATAGCGCGATGTCACAACCCGCCTGCCCGCGGTCTCCGAAGAGGTTATCTCGACTGAATTGCGATCCACAAAGCGAGCCTGCGCCGCGATCACTTCGACGCCCAGCTTTTCCATGTTCGGGGGCGCGTCCGCATCTTCGTACACGTGCTCGCGAATCGCGTGGACCCGCTCGATGATCCGCGTCCATTCATGTGAGACGTTAGACGGCTCCAGACCGTACTTTGCGGCGGAGCGCATCGCGTGCGCAACCTTGGTGGCCTTTAGCAGGCTCTTGCTCGGAACGCAGCCCTGCCAAGTGCAATCGCCGCCTAATTTATTTTCGGAAATGAGAGCAGTCCTGGCTCCCAGGACAGCCGACATGCCGGCGGCGGTCAGGCCCGCCGCTCCGCCTCCAATCACGACCATGTCGTAATCCGTGGTCATGCGGCCCTCCGGCCCACTTGGCTCCGCACCTTGCGGACCGTCGACCAGACGCCGAACGCGAGCATTCCGGCGATTAGGATGTAGACCCAAACGGGAATGTTCTGGCCTGCGACGAGGAGGTACAGGTACGCGGAGACAAAAAAGAATGCCGCGGAAAGCAGAGGCGCGACAGCCGACCGTCCGCGCCGCAGATTGCTGACCAGCCACGCGATCGATAACGAGAAAAATGGAATCGCACCCACATAAATGCTGCCGAAGATCAGGGGGTTCACGCCGTAACGCTCCCCAAGTCCAAGGAACCAACCCTTGACATCGGAGCCCAGGTATCCATTCCGGACATAGTCAATATAGAAGTCGAATCCGGAATACGAAGCCCCCACCCAACCGCTGTCGTTCAGGCCCCAGTTGTATTTCTGGTATTCCAGTTTGTTCGAGATCGCGAAGGAGTTTGGCGGCGCAAATCTTTCGAGAACCGCTGGCACGCCGCCGATCTTCTGGAAATCCGCCGCGTACCACTGGAATATCTTGCTCACCTTCGCCAATTGCTTGTCCGGCAGAAATTGATTACGTGATGGCTCGGCAAGCCATGCCCGGAAGTTGTCGTCCAGTTGATCACTCAACGCCGGTTTCGTGTACGCCTCCCGCCGAAGAGGCGGGCAACTTCGGGCGGCACAGACCAGCGCGCCATGAATGCGAGGGTCGCCCATATTCCGGAGGCCGGTTTCGATGCTGTCGAGCGACTCGAGCTTCCCATCCACCTTGTGCCGCGCGATGCGAAATGGACCCTGAGTTCTCCAGATGCTCGCGACGGGATAATTCGATACGATCCAACGTACAGTCAGGGCGTTGTAGGCGTTGATCAACGCCGCTTTGGTGGCGTCGGCGTCCATACTCTCCGGCCACGGGTTGCCAATCTCGTCGAGATAGCGATCGAGGTCAGCAGTTCCATCCGATTTCAGCCTGGCGTAGTTGATACGGGATTGCGCATTTACATACTGCTGAAGGACGGCTGTCCATTTCGTGTGGTCGAGATCCAGGCCGTTTGCCGAGGTGGCAACCGCAAGACACCCCAATAGCGCAAGCATTCTGCTCATCCTCGTTCGCGCCCCGCCTCCACATTGTCTCAGTGTAAGATTCCACAAAATCCTTACACTCAACCCCTTGGGAATGACTCAGAAAAACATCCGCGATGGGAGGAACTCGATCATGCTGAATAAACGGAACTGGAATGCACGTGACGGGAGCAGAGTGTTGAAGGGAATGTTTTGTGGTCTCGCAGGAGGACTCGTAGCGTCCTGGGCGATGAATCAATTTCAGTCGTTGTTGAGCAATTTTCCTCGACAAAACGGCGACCCGCAAGAACAACAGCCGGAGCAGAGCGGCGCTGACAATGAGCCCGCTACGGAGAAGGCGGCGGTTGCAATCGCGAAAAGTATTTTCGGGCACGAACTGCCGCAAAGCATAAAGAAGCCAGCTGGCGAAGTCGTGCACTACGCGATGGGTGCCATCTCAGGTGTTATGTACGGCGCCGCCGCTGAATTCGTGCCTGACGTAACCATCGGGGCGGGTCTTCCCTTCGGCGCAGCCGTTTGGCTGGTCGCCGACGAAGTCATTGTTCCGGCGCTTCAGCTATCGAAACAACCCCTCCAGTACCTGGCTTCAAAACACTTGAACGCACTCGCCTCACACCTGGTTTACGGCTTGACAACAGAGATTGGGAGGCGCTCAGTGCGTCAGGGATTGAGAAGACCTGGGCGATGAGGACTTCCGTGCTAAGAGTCTTGTGGTGCCTTTTGCTCGCTTTGTGGGCGCGGTCACTGTTCGGTGACACGTCCGGCGCACTCGCTGGCTCCGTGAGGGATTCCAGCGGCGGAGCGATTCAAGGCGCTGTTGTGGAACTCCGTGAGGTCAGCGCCGGTTTTGTTCGGAGAGCAGTAACCAATGAGGCTGGCGCGTACCAGATTCCAGGGCTGCGCTCCGGCACGTACGAAGTGCTGGCATCCCATTTGTCCTTCGAGGAGGTGCGACGGCCTGGGCTGATTGTTCGTTCCGGGGATGAAATTCGCATCGATCTGACTCTGCCGCTGAAGGGCAAGAGCGAGAGTGTGATCGTCACGGAAACGACTCCGCTGACTGAGGTGGAGTCTGCCGCGGCGTCGACAGTCGTTAACCAACGGGCCATCCAGGATCTTCCGAGCGACGGGCGTCAACTTCAGAACCTTGCGTTGATCGTACCGGGTGTCTCTGCAGGCTGGAATCTTTCCACCGCTGCCAACCGGTACGGAAAGGCCCGGGAGAACACGGAAGGCGCGTTCACCGTAAACGGCGCGCGCAGCCGGTCTAACGATTTCCTTTTCGATGGCATGCCGATGAATCTACGGCAGTACAGCGTCATTAATTTCGAGCCTTCGAATGAAGCCGTGGCGGAGTTCCGGGTGATCGCCTCCATACCGCCGGCCGAGTACGGCCGCACTATGGGCGGGCAGATTAGTATCGTCACGCGCGCCGGATCGAACCAGTTCCATGGCGCGGGTTACGAGTTCTTCCGCAACGACGCCTTGAACGCAAACGATACGTTGAGCAAACGAAGCGGCCTTCCTCGCGGCACCGTGCGTCATCACCAGTTTGGAGGCAGCATAGGGGGCCCGATCAGGAAAGACAAGCACTTCTTTTTCGTTAACACAGAGTTGCTGCGCAATCTGGAGGCATCGGAGACGCGTACCTCCAACGTCCCGACGGCCGACCAGCGGCGCGGATCGATCTCCTATGCCGACGCGAACGGCAACGCCCGGACTCTCGACCTGTCCAGCCTCATCACGCCCCTGAGCGCAAAACTTCTGGCTCTCTATCCGGCCCCGAACGCGACCCTGCCGGGAGGCAATTACAACTCCGCCTTGGCGATCGGGCTGAACGATTATCAGTATCATGTGCGAACCGATCACTACTTTTCTGCACGTGACATCGTGACCCTGCGCACTTCATGGAATTTGAATGATCAGATATATCTCGTCGATCGGTTTGGCGGGCCCTACATACCGGGGTTCACGTTACCGAATCCTGAACGCACGACAAACGGAACCCTCGGGTATCTTCACACGTTTGGACCGCAAGTGGTGAACGAGGCCCGGGTCGGGGTGAACCGTTACGGCAACCTGCTCGCCAACGGCGATCAACGAAGCGCGAGCAGCTTCGGTTTGCCCAACGGGTCAAATGCCAACGGAATACCGACGATCGTGTTCGCCCAAGGCGGTCTTGCGGGACTCGGCGGCCTGCCCTGGTACAACCGCGAGCAGAATGAGCTTACCGTGTATGGGTCGGATTCCGTCGGCATGCTTCGGGGATCGCACAGCTTGAAAGCAGGCGCGGAGGTTTCGCGCTATCACTTCAATACTCGCGGCGCCGAGAACCAGCGTGGATCGGTATTTTTCGACGGTTCGCGGAACATGCTGCTGCCCAAGACCGCGGCGAATGCGGAAGCCAACGTTCTGGTGGACCTGCTGCTAGGCCTCCCTTACCAGGCGACCATTACGGTGGGACAGTTCGGACGCGGCTACCGTGAGTGGGCGTGGGCGGGTTTTGCGCAGGACCGCTGGCGCGTGTCGAAGCGCTTCACCTTTGATTATGGACTTCGATACGAATACAGCGCACCGTGGACAGAGGTCAACGGCAAACTCTCCAACTTCTTTCCCGGCCTGGGTTTGTTAAGCGCAACTGATACCAAATGGGCTGGGCTCTACCGGCCCGATCGCAACAATCTTGCTCCGCGTTTTGGCTTTGCATATGATGTTTTCGGTTCAGGCCGCACCGTGATCCGCGGCGGCTTTGGAATTTACTACGAAACTCTATTGCAGGCCAGTACGGTGCAGCAGATCGAGAACAATCCGCCATTCTCAGCGGCGGCAGTGACCACTTCGCCCACGCCGTTTTCGACCGATGGCAGCCCGTCGCGAACGCTTCTCGACCTACGCTCCAGCGCCGCTCCATCGCGCTCGATCTCCGCCATCCCCGCGAACCTTTCGAACCCGTACAGCATGCAGACTTCGTTTGACGTGCAGCAGTCCTTGGGCGGCGACTGGGTCTTGGAATTGGGCTATCGCGGCACACGGGGCGTGCATCTCCCATACAACTACAACGCAAATCAGGTTCCCCTTGACCTTCTGAGCGCCACCCAGCGCAGTTCAATCGCGGCGGCTACCTGTATCGGCTTGAGCACCGCTCCGCTGGTCGATGCTCTGCGCCCGTACCCCGCGTTCAACGCTATTTCGGTCTTCGAGAACGGCGCCACCTCGAGTTACCACAGCCTGCAGAGCAAGCTCGAGCGCCGCTTCCATTCCGGCCTCAATCTTCTTGCGGCTTACACGTGGTCCAAGTCCATCGACGATGCGAGCGATTTCGCCAGCGGCGACCCCTCGGAACAGGTGCTTGACAGCCGAAACCGGCGGGCGCAGAGAGCGCTATCGAGTTTCGATGTCCCGCACCGTTTTACCGCGGCGTTTAACTATTTAGTTCCTGCATTCGGGCGGAACGTCTGGTTCCGCGGATGGCAGATGAATGGGCTCGTTAGCGTTCAGTCCGGGCAGCCGTTCACGCCGTATACAAGCCAGTTTGATCCATATCGCAATGAAGCGTACAACCGGTTGAATATTGTGCCAGGCATTCATGCGCCACCGCCTCCGGGAGTCGCTTACAATCCCGCGAATTTTACGCTTCCTGCACTTGGCACGTTCGGCAACAGCGGGCGCAACATCGTGCGAGGCGATGAATACCGTAGCGCCGACCTCTCATTGTTCCGGACCTTTACGATTCACGAGGGTTTGCGCCTGCAACTTCGTTTGGAAGCACAGAATGCGTTTAACCAAGTGAACTATCAAGGTCCGGTGACGGACCAGTCCACTAAACCGGGCTTGTTCGTCGCAGCCGCGCCGCCGCGCGTTCTACAGCTCGGCGCAAAGCTTTGGTTCTGAGGAAGATCAGGGCAGCAGAAGATCGGATTGTGGAGTGGGCCGCGCCTCTGGCTCTCTCCCGTCGGGGAAGCGCCAGTACTCCGGCTGATCTTCAAAGGGCATCAGCATCAGCTTCGGCAAGACTACGCTGTTGGCATCATGAAACGCAGGCACACCGATCTCAACATTTGCTTGTGGGACGGCCAGGCGAAGAGTTCCGTGTAGCCAGTCCCAGATGGTCAATCCGCTCGACCAATTGCTGTTCGTCTCCTCGGGATGGTTCGAGTGATGCACCCCGTGCATTCGCGGCGTGACGAGAACCCGATTTACTATGCGCTCCCACTCGATCGGAAGCCGAAGATTCGAGTGGTGGAACATCACGCAGAGAGCGAACCACATTTGCCATAGCCCAAAGGTAAACGGACTCAGCCCGATGAGTGCCACCTGTGCCGCTCTCCACGGTACCGAAAGAAACAGTTCGCCGAAGTGGAAGCGGAGTGCCGTGGACGTGTCGAGGTCCAGATCGACGTGGTGCACCGCATGGAATCTCCAGAGAAGCGGAGCACGATGCAACAGTACGTGCCAGACGTAAAAGGTGTAATCCATCAAGACAAGCGCGGCGGCGGCTTCGGCCCAGACCGGCAATCGCAAAGCGCCCAGGAGTCCCCACCGCCTTTGCTCCACCAGGCGTGCCAAAGGCTGGATGAGCGGTGACTCAAAAACCACCATGGTGACAGCGCCGGCACCGGCGATACCGAGGTTGCGAACGCAGTGCCTGGTGCCGGACTCAATTCGTTTGCGAAGGGGCCGCCGTCTTTCTTGCCAAGTCAGCAGAACAAAGGCACCCGCAATCAATGGGCCGACAGCCCATGGGGAAAGTCGTTTCACCGCTCTCGATACCTCCGCGCCCAGATGGCTGTGTTTTGCTGTAAATCGGGCATGTCCAGCAGCCGAAGCAAATCCCCCTCCACATCGACATCAAACCATGAAGGTCCGAGGGCGACGGTTAAGCCGCTCACCGACACCTGGCGCACAACATCAGCCAGGGTGCATTCGGACGACCAGCGAACGTCCGAAAACATCTCCAGGCGAACTGCGCGGCAGGCGATGGCAAAAAACCCGCCATCCCGTGTTGGGCCAAGTGTAACGTCCGCATTGGAGCGAAGCAGCTCGGTGATGTGCGCGGGCGGCAAACCCGGAGAATCGCTTCCAAGCACCATTACGATTTCGCTTCCCGCCGAAAGTCCCTGCTCCAGCGCGTGGAACAGCCGCGCTCCGAGCTCGCCTTCGATCTGGACCGATCTGGTCAACGCGAGAGCTGGCCATGCATCTGTCGGAACATCCGTTGACAGTTCCAGATCGACGCAGCTACCCAACGCCAGCAGCGTGTTGACGATGTCTATCACGAGCGCAGAATGCAGCTCAACGGCCTCAACGGGTGTCAAGGGTGGGCAAAGCCGGGTTTTTACTCGCCCGGCAATGGGAGCCTTAGCAAATAAAATGAGAAGGGGCCTGAGCATTTACGACCTGCATCCTGAGAACTTTAGAGTGACATGGTAAGCATTGTTGTGCCAACGCTGAACGAAGAGGCAGCTATTGCCGAAACCATCCGAACACTGCAAGCGTTGCCGGGTGAGAAGGAGATTCTGATCGCTGACGGAGGCAGTGAAGACCACACGGCAGCCATTGCGGTGGAACTGGGAATTCGCGTTGTGGAGTGCCAACGCGGTCGCGGTTGCCAGATTCGAACCGCGGCGGCTGAGGCAAAGGGCGATGTCTTGTGGTTCGTGCACGCCGACAGCCGTCCGGGACCCGGAGCGCTCGAAGCGATCGGGAACGCGCTGAGCGACAGTGCCGTGATCGGCGGTAACTTCTGGTTGGTTTTTGAGGGCGAACACTATTCCGCGCGGCAGATGACCGCCATTTATCCCTACCTTCGATGGCTCGGATTGAGCTATGGTGATGCGGGCATTTTCATCAGGCGGTCTGGTTACGAAGCTATGGGCGGATGCCGCCCTTTCCCGCTGTTTGAGGACTTGGACCTCGTCCGGCGCATGAAGCGGCATGGGAGGTTCGTTCACCTCAAGACGCGGATCTTTACATCGGCGCGCCGGTTCACGGGACCAAGGTATGCAAGAGTATGGGCGCTCTGGATCACGCTGCAGGTCCTGTATTGGGCGGGAGTTTCACCGTATCGACTGGCTCGCTGGTATCGGCATGTCCGTTGAGGCGAGCGAGTACGTCACGTACAACGTCGGAGCTATGGCAGAGAGCAACGTTGTCGTCCTTCAGGAGTGCCATCGTGGCGGCGTTCTGAAACGCCTGGTCAATCGCCAGATGCGGCAGGAACGACGAAACCGAACGGAGAATCGCTTTGATCGGCTCGCGCTCTCCATTTCCCAGAAAATGTGCGGTAAACCGCTCGAAGTCGTTCAGAGGCACCATCGCCGGCGGCCGCCCGCCGCCCATAGCGGCGAACGCCAATTCCAAAAGATTGCTGACCGGAATCGATGCCGTTGGACCGGCACAGACGTGATACACCGCGCCAGGGAGAAAATGTCGCTCGAAGAGACGCGAGAGCGTGGCGACGGCCCACGCTTCAGAGATTAGATCGACCCGACAATCCGCGACGCCCGGCAGGAGCGGGAATGGATTGCGCGGAATCAGCCGAAGGGCCTGATCGAAATAATTGGACTGTGTTGAAGCAACTGAGCTGAGACGAAACACAGCAGTGGGAATGTCGGGCATGGCAGCAAATGCCTCGCATTCGGCTTCATACTTGGCCTGCTCATACGTGTTCACGAAGCCGCTGGAATTGCAATACTGCGACTCCGGGAGTTCACCCTGATCTCGACCCATTACGTAGGTCGTGCTGAGGTGTGCAAAGCGCTTCAGTTTTGTCGCCTGCCGCGCAAGGCTGAGCATCGTGCGGGTACCGGCTGTGTTGACGGCGCGCGCGTCTTCAATTGGGCGGGTGAACCGGATATCGGCGGCGCAATGCACAATCTCGGTGATCGTGGTCGCCAACGAATCCCAGGTAGCACGATCAAGACCCAGTTGTGTAATTCGCAGATCGGCGTTTACGACCTTCACTCGAGGATGTTTCGACGTCTGGTCCGGATCGCGAACCAGGACCGTAATGTAGCGTGATGGGTCGGCCGCAAGTAGCAACGGTAGCCACAGACGCCCAATCGTGCCGGTCGAGCCCGTAAGCAGAAGATGCGATTCCACGTTGTGACAGTTTCCCCCCAGAGATGTGTGCCAATCCAATGCTAATTCTTACGAGCAGCTCTGGTCCGATACCGCGCCGCAACCAGGTGTGCCGCAGGTTAATCTTCTGGCCGGTGACAAGGGTCTCGCTGGACTGAGTGCGGCCGGGGTCTTGCGGTTTCCTAAGCCGTTCCAATGCAGAATCGCGCAATCGCGCCGAAGCACAATTTGGTTCGCAATTCTGCGTTCGGGTTTACCTCGTTTACCTCAATAACCACGAGCCTGGAAGCGGCGCACTGAAAACGATAGACTTATGTGACCAGAAAACAGCGCCATAGACGCCTAAGTCGTTTATTTACAATCGACGCTCATATTCCCAAGCTGGACACGCGGGTTCGAGTCCCGTCTCCCGCTCCATAGAATCAATAGCTTAACGCCGTCTCGGCCTTTTTGCCACCCTCCTTAACGCATTAACGGAGAAATGTATATGCTTGAAAACCCGGCACGGAACACCAGCGGGACTGGCTGGCATTCTCCCCCAAATTGGTGTGCGACAGCATGACCTCACTCGCCCTCATTTAATAGCCTCACGGGCTTGAGGCAGGAATTTTACCTCGCTTGTCCAAGTGGTTGAGAGTTGCTAGCAAACGGAAGCGGCCGAAATGTGGCAGACGCACAGACTTGAGGTGGCTGCGCCCGCAAAGGCATAAGGGTTCAAGTCGCATTCCGCACCACAGGCCCCGCACACGAATCACAGACGATACCGGGCCTCGGGCTCATTTAAGACCGGGGCGCCAGATGTGTTAGCCTAAAAGGTCCCTGAGGTGCTCGTCATAGGATGAGTGAAAAGGGAAGCGGGTGAAAATCCCGCACGGTCCCGCCACTGTAAGCAGCGAGCGGCCGGCGCAATAAGCCACTGTTCTTCGGAATGGGAAGGCGAGCCGGTTTAGCGATGACCTGCGAGTCAGGAGACCTGCCTCAGGTAAGTGCCGGCTACTATGCTTCGGGCGAAAGCAGATCGCGCAGAAAACAACCGTATTTCGCGGGTTGTTACCTTTTCTGGTTCTATTTTCCTGCTCACATTCGCTTCGAGGCGTACGCGGCTTTTTGAATTGAGGCCCGGACTCCTTAACGATGTTGACGCTCATTCTTGGCGGCGCTAGAAGCGGCAAATCAAAACTCGCCCAGCGGGTCGCGTCAGCAGCCGGACGCGTCGCCTATATCGCCACGGCCACGTCCGGTCAGGACCCCGAGATGGCGGCGCGCATCCAACGGCACCGAGGCAATCGGCCACATTCCTGGCAAACAATCGAGGAACCCCTGGCAGTGGCGAGCGCGGTGGAGCGTGCATCGAGGAAGGCCGACGCCGTTCTCGTCGACTGCCTGACGATCTGGCTCAGTAATCTATTTTGGGAGCATCGAGACGGCCCACCGGAGCAGGTGGAAACAGCGGCCCGCGCTGAGCTTCAGCAGATAGCTGGGACAGCACGCGCATGCCACGTCATCCTCGTCTCCAACGAACTCGGTTGCGGGACAGTTCCGGAACCAGCCGTGACGCGCGCTTTTCGCGACGTCCAGGGATTGTTGAATCAATGGGCTGCCGAGGCGGCCGATGAGGTGATCCTCACCGTGGCAGGACTTCCTCTCTACCTCAAGACACGTTCTCATCGCGGGGGTATCCGTTGAATATTCCGCGTATTGTCGTCGCAGGAACGCACAGCGGCGTCGGCAAGACTACGGTTGCGACCGGAATCATGGCAGCGTTTCATCGGCGCGGACTTCGGGTGCAGGGCTTCAAAGTTGGTCCCGACTTCATCGATCCGACATTTCACCAGGCAGCAACCGGCAGGCCAAGCCATAACCTCGACGGCTGGATGTTGTCGCGTCAAATTAATCAGGAGATCTTCGCGCGCAGTACCCACGATGCGGATGTCGCGGTTATCGAAGGAGTGATGGGGTTGTTCGACGGGAAGAGCTCGCCATCTTTGTCCGGGACTACGGCTGAAATGGCCCTTTGGCTGGACGCGGCGGTTGTCCTGGTTCTCGACGCCGCCACCATGGCCGGTAGCGCTGCTGCGGTCGTCCACGGCTTTGATACGCTGATCCCCGATTTCCGGATATCGGCGGTGGTATGCAATCAGGTCGCCAGCGCCAAACATTACGGGTATTTGCGAGATGCCATCGTTTCGCGTTGCACGCCTTCACCCATCGGCTATCTGCCGCGCGACCCGAGCTTCTCAATACCCGAGCGGCAGCTGGGTCTTCATCTCGCGAATGAGGCCCTGACGCGGGATCGCCTGAGCCGGATGGCTGAGTGGATCGAATCCAACCTTGATCTGGACCGTCTGCTGGAACTCAGTTCGCGGTCGAACTCCGCTGCTGTCTGCCTTCCGGATATACGGTTTAATCCGCGACGAGCTCGCATCGGCATCGCGCAGGACGCGGCGTTCTGCTTCTACTATCACGACAACCTTGAATTACTGGGAGCGTTGGGTGCTGAACTCATCGAATTCAGTCCGATGACGGACCGAAAACTACCGCCTGACCTCGATGGACTTTACTTCGGCGGCGGCTATCCGGAACTGCATGCCGAGGCCTTGTCCAGGAATGAATCGATGCGAGCCGCCGTCGTGGAGTTCGCCGCCAGGGATGCGCCGGTTTATGCCGAGTGCGGCGGGTTCATGTATTTGATGCGGGCCATTGTCGATACAGACGGGCGCAACTGGCCAATGGCGGGGATCTTCCCGACCAACGCTCGCATGCAGAAACGTCTGGCGAAGCTCGGCTACATCGAATTGGAAAGCTGCGAAGCCGAAGCCTGGCTGGCTCCAGGCGAAAGCGCGCGAGGACACGAATTCCGTTATTCCACGATGGACCCCATGCCCGAGACGATTTGCCGCGTTTATCGCGATCCGGCAGAAGGGTATCGCGTCCGGTCCGTTGTCGGCAGTTATGTGCATCTGCACTTTCTCTCAAACCAGAAATTCCCAGAAAGATTCGTCCGCGACTGCGCCCAGCAGCGCGCCATATATCGAAAATGAACAAACTCTCTATTCGCCTCCTTGTCTCCTTACCGTTATTGGCAGCGCTCGCAACTGCGGCCGATGTGTCAGTGCATGTCGTTGACGCGCATCGCGCCTCGATTGCCGCCGCAACCATATCGTTGATCTCACGTAATGGTAGCGAGAAACGAAACCTCACAACGGAAGGGAATGGTTCCTGCCGCTTTCAGGGTGTCCCTCCCGGTCAGTACCTGATTCGAGGCCAAGCGCCCGGTTTCGATGCTTCCCGACCTCAGGCGATCGACTTGAAAGGGGAGGAACTTAGTGAAGTGAACCTATCGTTGGGGATTGCGCAAGTCCGCAGCAGCGTTACCGTGACCGCCTCCGGCACGCCGCAGTCCACCGATGAGGTTTCCAAAGCTCTGACGGTGGTTGACCGCGAAACGATCAGTCTGCGAGCGGATAAGTCCCTGGGAGAGGCATTGTTGGATGTGCCAGGGTTGCGCATACAGCAGCTTGGCGGCCCAGGCTCAACCACGTATTTCAAAGTTCGCGGATTGCGCAATACCGACACCGCGGTGCTCGTAGATGGGCTCCGCCTGCGCGACGCGGCGGGAACGCAAGCCGACGCTTCGGGAGTTCTGCAGGATCTTGTCATCACCAACACCAGCCAGGTGGAGGTGCTGCGCGGTTCCGGATCTTCTTTGTACGGTACCGATGCCACCGGGGGCGTGGTCAACATCATCACGGACGAGGGCGGAGGTCGCACGCGCGGTTCGGTGTTGTTCGACGGAGGTTCGCTGGGCTCGGTTCGCGGCATGGCTCATCTGGCGGGCGGATTCGATCACGACCGTGCGGAGTACAGTGTCGGAATCACACATTGGAATGTGATGAGTGGCGTGGATGGCGACAGCCCGGCGCGAAATACAAGCGGTCAGGGTCAGTTCACATACCGCTTGTCTCGAATTGCAACTGTTTCGGCTCGCGTCTACACCGGGGATTCGTTCAGCTTCGTGAGACTGTCGCCGCGGAGCGTGGGATTTCCGCCGGCCAAAGGCATCATCGATGCAGTACCCCTCTCGTTGTCGGAAGAGCACCGGTACGAATCAGGTACGCCTTTGTCGCAACTCGTGCTCGGAGGAGCCACGTTTCTGCCGGCTGCTTATAATTCGGACAGCACCCGAGCCGGGCGGGTTTTGTTGGCGGATGCAGGGATGGAGTATGCTGCGGAGTAGTGACCGACCAAACCGAGCAAGAGCCATGCTGCAGGTGTCCACATTGTGAGCGACCGAACATCGTCAAGAATGGTGTCGATCGGCGCGGGGCGCAAGTCTACCGCTGCGCGGAGTGTCGGTGCTCCTTTACTGCTCGGACCGGAACGCCTTTCTCGGGTCACTCCTTTCCGCCGGCCGTCATTGGTTTGGCCGTACGCTGGTACTTGCGCTTCCGTCTCAGCTACGCCGACGTGGTCGAGTGGCTGGCCGAACGGCACATCCAAGTGGATGCTTCCACCGTGTTCGATTGGGTGCAGAAATTTGCTCCGCTGTACCAGGACGCGGCGAAGGCACACCGGCACCGTGTGGGTCACCGCTGGTCGGTCGATGAAACGTATGTGAAAGTGGCCGGGCGCTGGGGTTATGTCTATCGTGCGATCGATGAGCACGGGCAAGTCGTCGAAGTACTCTTCCAGGAACGCCGCGACGCCGAAGCGGCAGGGGCTTTCTTTCGCGTCGCTCTCGAGAACACGGGGGTGACGCCGCACACCGTGACCACCGACAAAGCCGCGGCCTACCCGCCCGCGCTGGCCGAAGTGCTCCCGGAGGTCGAGCACCTCACCGGAAAAGCCGTGCAGCAGCGAATCGAGCGGGACCATCAGCATTTAAAAGGAAGGCTTCGCGTGTTTCGTGGCTGCAAGACCACAGAGGGAGCGCAGCGATTCTGTCAAGCCCATGGCTTTGTCCGCAATCTCCTTCAAGGCTTCTACCGGCTCGGGACGGTACCGCGGGATCCGAACGATGCCATCCGGCCACAGCTGGTCCGAGCCTGGGAGGCACTCACGGCTCAATTGCTAGCGGCCTAGCTTGAGCCACTCAGATAAAAGAGTGTCCCACTACAAATGTAGGCTCCACAGCTATCACTCATCCCTGCAATCCCCAACAAAACCCAAAACGGTAGGCATAAACTCAACCTACCCGCTGCCGCTTACAAAAGCACGCCACTTTGATACTGTTGGCGAATTCCTGTGGGCGACCGTAAACCACTGATTCCACGTACCTTCAACTTGGAGGGCAGTACCTGAAATCAATGATCTAGCGAATTCGCCAACAGTATCCACTTTCCCGAAAGGACACACTCAGATATCTTTTGGTGCGCTCGATTCGTACACCAACGCCCCCGGTTTTGGTCACTCTCGTCCAGAAGCTAAGTAGAGACTATGGCTAATCCGCATATTAAGAAATGTTATTTCATAAAAACTTTACAAATCTACATTAGTAATGCTGAACTGCTTCTGGCAAACTTCTACTTCACCTCCATGAAGCAAGTTACATTTACTCTGTTAATGCCACTATACCTAGGAACTGCCTTGGCCAACAATATCAATGTGCCACCGGGCGGTAACCTGCAAGCTGCCTTAAACGCGGCACAGTCGGGTGACATAATCACCCTCCAAGCGGGTACCACTTTTACTGGGCACTATACCCTTGCCCCGAATAACGGCGCGACCATTACCATTCAATCTTCTGCGATGAGCGCCCTGCCAGCCGGCCAGCGCGTCTCTCCAGGCCAAGCGAGTTCCATGGCAAAGCTCGTCACTCCGGACAGCAATTCCGTTTTGACCATTCCCGCGGGTGCTAACAATTACAAGATTCAGGGTCTCGAATTCACGGAAAATCCGGGCGTTTATGTGAACGATTTGATCCGCTCTGGCACGGGTTCTGAAACTTCCACGAGTCAATTACCGAATAATATCGATTTTGACCGCGTGTATGTCCACGCCGATCCGGTTTCCGGCGGGAAGCGCGGCATCGCCTTGAACAGTGCTAACACAACCGTTGAGAACAGCTACTTCGCCGATTTCATTTCCACCTGGCAAGATACACAAGCCATCCTCGGCTGGAACGGATCGGGGCCCTTTCTGATTCAAAATAACCACCTTGAAGCGGGTACGGAAATCGTGGGCTTCGGCGGTGCCGTGCCCGCGATTTCGGGATTAATCCCCTCGAACATCACCGTACAGAATAATGAGTTCTTTAAACCCACTCGCTATTATGCCGGGAGTCCGGACTATGCCGGGATTAAAGTCTGGGCGAAAAATCACTTCGAGTTAAAGAACGCGCAAAACGTGTTGGTGCAGAACAACACGTTTACCAACAACTTTCAGCAGGCCGACCAGCTCGGCTTCGTGATTCTTTTGAACGTGCGCGACGAAGGCGGCCAAGTGCCGTGGGCGACCGTTTCGCATGTGACCGTGAAGAACAACATCTTCAACCATATCGGCGGGGGTGCCTTTCTGATGGGACACGACAGCGACGGCGGCGGCACAGCGGGTGATTTCAATTTTGTCAACAATCTCTGGGAAGATATCGGCGTGTTCGGTGGATCGGGACGCATGTATGAGATTCTGAACGGCGTTAACGGTGTGAAGATCGACCATGACACCGCCTTTCCCACTAGTTGGCTGCTGGACTTCGATCAGCGTGTGTCGTCTGGAATCACGGTTACGAACAGCATCTATACCGAGGGAGCAGGTATTGCCGGAAACGGCACCAGTGTAGGCGAGCCCACGATGGCGTACTATGACGCGGATGGCCGTTTCCAGAATAACTTGATTATTGGCGGCAACCCGGCGCAATACAGTGGTTCGCATTTTGCGAATAACATGTTTGTGTCTGCTATCAGCCAAGTGGGATTCAATAATCCGAGTGCAGGCGATTACTCGCTCTCTCCGAACAGCCCGTATTCCCATGCCGCTCTTGACGGTGGCCCACTCGGAGTTTCGCTTTCGTCTCCATCTTCCAACCCTCCGCCGCCACCTGCTCCTGGCATCCCCACCGGTTGGACCCAGATCATTTCGAAAAACAGTGGCAAGTGCATCGACGTGCCTTGGTGGACGGGCTCCAATTGGGGTCTGCAGCAGGGGCTTACCTTGCAGCAGTGGGGTTGCTGGGGCGGCGATAACCAGAAATTCCAGATCTCACCCGTGAGCGGCGGCTATAAGATCATCACCAAGATCAGTGGCCAGTCGTTCGATATCGCCGGAGGGCCGAGTGCTACGGGCAACGGCGTACCCTTAACGCAATGGCGGTATTGGGGTGGCTCGAATCAGACCTTCCAGATCACGCTCGGAAGCGATGGCTACTACACGATTCAACCTGTGAACAGTGGCAAGTGCCTGGATGTAACCAACTCCTCGACGGCGAACGGTGCGCCCATTCAGCAATGGAGCTGCTGGGGCAGCGATGACCAGAAATGGTCCTTGAGCCCCACACAGTAGCAGGCAGGGAAAATGTCAGGATTGGCGGCTCGCCAAGAGATGAGGGGGAAGGTTGGTATCCTGAGTGGTTTTGTTGGGGCCTGCAGGGATGGAGTATGCTGCTGAGCAATGACCGAACAAACAGAGCAGGAATCCCACAGCCTCTGTCCGCATTGTGAGCGACCAACTATTGTTAAGCTCGACTTTGGCCATTTGGGTGGTTGTCTCCTGACGGGCCTGCCTGAGCACGGCCCAAACGGGGGAAGGTTTTGCACGGTCCGCCCGGCCCGGCGAGGTGGAAAAAGGAGGGGCCCTGTCACCTCGTACAACTCCCACGTTACTCCCCGCGACCAGCAGCAGAACGAGCGATTTTCCCTTTCTGTCGGATGTACTCGCTCGGCAAGGCTCCTACCCAAATGGCCAAAGCCGAGTTAAGAGCAAGTTTGAAAAGTCTCATGATGCTGCGAGTCGGCGTGTCATCAAGCGGATCATGGCGACATAGATGGGTGTTGGGGATCAATGGAACATTATGTTGCGCACTCCATTACGTCCCTAATCGCGACTTCACTGGAGAGCGTCAAGAAGTCGGGGGTCAATCTCGGGAAGTGATTCATTCTCCGTGTAGTGGCCCCGCTACGCCACTGGTCCAAACCGCAGGAATCCCCATCATTTTTGCCGTTTCAGTGATCGTCCAGAGTGTAGATTGCTTGCTGAATCAGCAAGTGACGATGCCCACCCCCGACTTATAGTTGATCCGAAGCCATGAGGATCAGATCGGTGTTTTCCACAACCGTCGCGCAACGGACCGGTGGAAGATCCGATCTGAGCCTCAGCACTTCTGTCCGGCATCGCGCCGACGGGCGTGGGGTCGGATATGTTGTTTGACACGACAGCCGCCCCGCTGCTACGAGTTCCCCCGACTAATGTGCGACGTTTTCAAAAAGAGTCTCGAGCAGCAGGGTGCGCTTTGTTTCCATGACGAATGCTCAGGTATCGTCCGGATGTCTGAAGACTACTATCAGTTTCTCGGGGAAGCAAAGCCGGGCCTGTCGGAACACCACACGCGAACGGAAGGAGAGAGAGGACGAAACAGAATTCGGCAGTGCCGCCCATACAGAACCCGGAACCGGAGTTCGCCGCTTTCGTGGCGATCGACTGGGCGGATCAGAAGCACTACTGGAGTTTGCAGGTGCCTGGCTTGCAGCAGATCGAGCGGGGCGCGTGGGACAACATGCCGGAAGCGATCGAAGTAGGGGTGACCGAGTTACACCTGCGCCTCGGAGGCCGGCCACTCGCGGTGGCGCTGGAACAGCGTCGGGGCGCGCTGGTAGCCATGCTCAGCAAGTACGGGCAGCTGCCTTTCTATCCGGTGCACCCCTTGACCTTGGCCCAATATCGCGAGGCCTGGTATCCCTCCCGGAGCAAAGATGATCGCAAAGATGCCGATCTGTTGCGCGAAATTCTGTGCCAACAGCGGGATCGCTGGCGGCGGCTCGACCCGGATCCTACTGCTAGGCGGCTGTTGCCGTTTCAAGTGGAGAACCGGCGCAAGCTGGTGGATCAGCGGACGGCGCTCTCGAATCGACTGACGGATCGGCTGAAGCTGTATGACCCGCCAATCCTGCTTTGGTTCCCAGACAGCAAGACGCTTCTGGTGGGCGATCTGCTGCTTCGCTGGCCGACCCTGCTGGAGTTGCAAAAAGCAAAGACTGCCACCCGGGAGAAATTCTTTCATCAACACAACTGCCGCGATCAGCAGACGATTCAGCAACGCTGGGAGCAAATCCGCCGAGCGATGCCGGCCACCCGGGACGAAGCAGTCATCGGCTCGGCTCGCTGTCTGGCGCTGGTCTGTGTCCAGCAGATTGCCTGTTTGCAGCGGGCCATCGGCGAATGGGAAAAAGAGATTGCTGAACTGGCCCGCCAGCAGCCAGACTGGGACAGTTTCGACTCGCTGCCGGGTGCTGGCGCGGTGCTGGCACCACGGCTGATGGCCGCCTGGGGATCGCGCCGTGAGCGGTTTGCCTCAGCTGCCGAGCTGCCGTGCTTTTCCGGCATCGCTCCAGTCAAAGAGGCCAGTGGAAACTCGCCGTGGGTCCACAGGCGCTGGGCTTGTCCGCAATTTCTGCGCCAGAGCTTCCACGAATGGGCCGCTGGTTCGATCCACTTCTGTGATGGGGCCAAAGCCTACTATGACCAGCAGCGGTCCCACAAAAAGCCGCATCACACTGCCATCCGGGCGCTGGCATTTAAATGGATGCGAATTCTCTACCGTTGTTGGCAAGACCGCCAGCCGTACCGGGAAGTGATCTACCTGCTCAGCTGGGCCAAACGGAATCCCCCTCGGCAGCGCCTCGCCCACTCTGTGCCAATGCCGTGAATCGTTTCGCTGGAGTTGTGAAAAAATCCGCTTCTTCCCTCTTGACGGAGTAACTCAGATATCTTCTTGACGCTCTCCTAAAAGTGACCGAGTGCTCTCAAATACTAGAACGGGACCTTGCAATCGCAGAGATCTTCGTCAACGAGAAAGCAATCGATTGTTTCAAAGAGTATAGACGCTGGAAGGCCGAGGACAGTGAAAGTGCGTTCGGCTCCCATGGACCGTTCTTTCAGCGCTGGAGAAATTGGCTTATCAAGGTCGCCAAGAAAGATTTGGGAGCGCAAGGATGAACAGTAGATTCTGTTGCGAAGTTGAGAAGGGAGGATTTGCTACGGTAAGAGCCATGCCCATCACGCCCGAGAATCGTTCAAAGGACGTCAGTATCCGGGTGACGTGATCGTCATGGCCGTGCGTTGGTATTTGCGTTACCCGTTAGCCTACGAACATGTCGCTGAACTGCTCGCCGAACGAGGACTGGCTGTAGACCGCAGATGTGTGTGGCGTTGGGTGCAAGTTTATGCTCCCGAGATTAACAAACGATGCCGTCCCTACCTGAAATCGACGAACAAAAGCTACCGGGTGGACGAAACTTATATCAAGGTCAAAGGGCAAGAGAAGTACCTGTATCGAGCTGTGGATTCGACGGGACAGACCATTGACTTCTTGCTTACCGGGGTTGTAAGCCCAAACCCCAGAAAATTCCGTCACTCCACCTCCCGTATGGCCCGAATACTCAAACTTGTTTCGTTTGGTGCTGGCGTAACGTTCGTAACGTCGCAGTAACGTTGTTACTTCCCTTCATCGAAGTGATTGATTCTATTCGGCGACGACATTTTTATAGGGACAGAGGCTGTCCTCCCGTCACAACACGGGGACGGCTTCCCTGCCCGGAACCGCTTGAAGTCGGCCCGATAGTCGCGTTGCGTATGAGACGATCGTCCAGGGAGCCAGAGTTCGAGGAGCTGATCATCGGACGAGGGCGCGTTCTGGTTCTTTGATCGTCACTTCGCTGCCCCCATGTTCTTTTATAGGGCGGCCAAACCGCGATTTCAGTGCTCTTTTCCGTAATTCTAATCCAAACTCCCGATAATGCGCCTTATCGTGCGTTTAAGAGAGTAGCATTTTGCGCGGTCGCGCAGGATCGCAGCAGAGCAGCGGCTGGCCCCGCGACCGTCCTCCCTTCCCGGCCCAAAGCGTGTTCTGCGGCCCGCAGAGGTTTGCTCCATGCCGGGGATCTTCCCTCATGGTTGTGTTTCGGACTCGAGTTGATTAAGAGACCCATCTTGTTCTAAGCCTTGATAAATAAAACTTTTACCGAGACTGACAAAATTCGTAAACACAAGATTGGACATATTAATTGGAACGATCTCCAAGAGGATAAAGAAATAAAGCAATCAGCACCTCCACTAAAAGTACCCAAGCGCAAATGAACAAACCATCAGCCGAGTAGAATCTTACGGCGTAACATTTACGAATTGTCTCCTGTCAATCAGCTACTCGGAAACAACGCCACAACTTCGGCACTCGCGAGAAGTTACCCGGGTTTCCTCACGAGAACTGACCCACCATCGCGCCACGGGCGCGGATGATGATGCGCCGGTATTCAACTATTTGCGGACTAGAACCCCTCCGATTTGGTGGTCAACTCTAACTGGGCAGAAGTGGGTAACTCTTGGTGAGCGCCGACGCCACAACCAACTTCCACGTCCCAAATGGTGACGAAATAGGCTATTAGTGCCCAACCATGCCTTTTCTCACTCGAAACTGAAGCCACCAGCGTGTAAAAGTAGTCTTTCGTACCGGCCCACCCCGGAAAACGCTCTTTTTACCTTTTCGAGGAGTTAGGCACTAATAGCCGAATCCGACTTGTGTCAGCTACCACTTTATTTGCGAATAGATCGACGTTCGATCACTTTACGTGCGAATGGCGCTACCACGCTATCGGCGAATGAATTGCTAGGACCCGTGTTGACACTACGTTTCACGCCCCGCCGCAGCCGGTAAGTTGCCACCGTGAGTGGCTAGGCGGTGCCAA